>Ga0114922_10005839_pt1 | contig 11319 bp, 5 predicted proteins | sample AartaG_FD_100975 | JGI IMG/M metagenome (GOLD analysis project Ga0114922, IMG submission 100975) | Deep subsurface microbial communities from Aarhus Bay to uncover new lineages of life (NeLLi) - Aarhus_00045 metaG | ecosystem: Environmental > Aquatic > Marine > Oceanic > Sediment | place: Aarhus...
AAGATGGTGTGGTTATCAAAACAGCGGTAACCACAGATCTGATGATTGATATCTGTAGAAGTTTCGGTGTTTCTATCATAAGTGATCTCCTGGTAGGATTCAAGTATATTGCAGAAATCATTGAGGAGAACCCGGAACGTTTTATCGTCGGAGCTGAAGAAAGCCATGGATTCCTGAAGGGGAGCTATACACGGGATAAAGATGGGGCGATAGCTGCGTTACTGATGGTGCAGTTGACCGGGTATCTGAAGAAGCAGGGAAAGACTCCCTGCCAGCTTCTGGACGAACTATACAGAAAACACGGTTATTACAAAGACGTTGTGGAGTTTATTCTCCTCGAAGGAGCAGAAGGAAGACACCAGATCGACCAGATCATGGAAGAATTGCGCAACCATCCGCCGAAAGAGATCGGAGGGCTAGAGGTTGTGGAAGTCCGTGATGACCAAGTGCTGAGAGTGCCCGAGGGCAACTTCCTGGTCTTTACGCTTTCCCAGGATGGTCGTACGCGAGTTGCTGTTCGTCCGTCGGGCACAGAGCCAAAGATTAAATACTACGTAAGCGTTCACTCAGAAATCAAGGAAACGGCAACAGAAGAGGAAATAGTAAGGAACAAAGAAGCTGCCGATGACCGGGCGAATTCCATAATACAGGATGTTAAGCGAATGGCCGAAGCTGTCATCGCTGGAGAACTATCAATCCGTTACAAGGATTTGCATGAGATTATGCAGGCGTTTGCCAATCCTTTCGATACACAGAATGTCGCAGAGGTTGTGGTAGGAACTGCCAGAAGAATGTTAAGGGCAGAAGCTTCTGCTCTCTTTGTTTTTGCTAAGGATGAGCAAGGGGAGCGACTTTCGCTGCTGGCCCAGGAAGGTTACACTGGAATTCATAAGGACAACATGTTTTACAATCTGGAAGACGAGGCTGATGTAAGACACATTACTCCGTGGATATATCAAAACGCAAAAACGGATGAAAAAAGATGGGTCAAGATCGACTTCGAGGGTGACTTTCTTTACCACCCGGCTTACCAGGGACGTTTTGAAGGGGGAAAATATAGCTATGCTCTCAGTCGTGGCGAGCAATCACTGATAGGCATTCCCTTGATGATGGGAGATGAGCCCTGGGCCGTGCTGAAAGTAGTGAATGCAGTGGAGCCGAAACCGCACTTCAACGATGGTGATCGCCTAACTTTGGAAGGCTTGGGACAGCTTTATATGACGGCTTTGGAGAACAGTCATCGTATGGCGCAGCAGACGGAACTAACTCGAAGACTTATCGACTTCGTGGGTAAGAGAGAAGAGCTATATAGCGAGATCGTGGAGGAGTGTAGAAAGCTCATGTATGCTGAGGCGTCCTCTCTGTTTCTGTTTGATGAAGCGAGAGAGTATCTCCACCTCAAAGCAGCAGCCGGGTATTGGAAGGAGCAAGAGAGAGATTACTTTTACCATATAGATGAAAAGAAACTGACCCCCTGGATTGCAGCTAATCCTGACCGGATCATCAAGTTGGATTCCCAGGAGGAACTGTATAAACATCCCGCTTATGGCGAGCGCTATACAGGAGGGAAATTCGACGAGGATATTTGGGGTAGCGCTGGAAGCCAATGTTATTCATTACTGGGTCTAGCTCTAAAGGGCACTGGAGGCAAAGTGATTGGCGTATTAAAAGTGGAGAATAAATTGCCTGAAGAAACAGCTTTTAACGACAATGATGTCCAACTGCTGGAATTCATGAGCAATATCATTGTTCTGGCAATTGGCCGCATCCCTTAGATTGGAGTAGGCCGCTGTCCTCAGTCAGGACATCCCTGCCTAACTCTCTGAGTTTGAAGATCAGCAGTGCAAGCCCTCTCGGACGGAAATAGTGACTCGCGAAGATAGTCCTCCCTGGCCTGAACTCACGGGTTCCGCCCATTATTACGCTGCACGAGCCTCCCTGGTCCAATTCAATTGCCCGATCGGCTCCTGCTTGAGCAAGCGTCTTTGCTATATCCTCGAACCTGCCATGGCGCTGTACTAGAATAGCGGCCTTGCCATCTCCAGTAACTCCGATAGCACTGTGAAGATATTGACACTGCCTTTTATATTTCCTCTTTTCTGCCAACTTTATCAACTGATCGGCTACTGTGTCCGGCGGCTCATCCGACAGCTTCACGAAGAGATCGATCATTTCTTCAATGTGCTCGCCAGCATACGCATGACTGCCCATTCCAGTGATGGCTTGGCCCTCGATTCTCCAGACGTGTCTCAGGTCATAGGTGTATGGGATGATCTTGTCAATAGTTGCCGGTTCGCCACCCCAGACCAGTTCCTGACCACTTGCTGCCCAGACCAGATCATCCAGTGAGGGCTTGCCATTTGGGAACCTGACACGATCAATTGCCAGTTTGCCATTTTGTGTTTTGCAGAGGCAGCAATACTCACGACCGGAGGTAGTCGCGTTTTCCCCGTTAAGTTCGAGAACGCCGCGCTGAGCGTCATATCCGATGATTCTCAAGTTATTTCCCAGATTGCGGATCCCCACGAGCAGCCAGGGGTCCTCCGGCTTGAGGTTAAGCCTTTGGAGATGCTCCTCATAGGGAAGGAGACAGGCCTTTTCATCGTAGCTACGATATGGCAGCTTGACGCTTCCATCTTCATCCAGACCCTCAGAGTAAGTTGGCGCGTTGGGATCGTCGAGAGCGCGCTTTTTGTCGCGGCATAGGCCGTTTGTCCCCGTAAGCTTCTCCCATCCAGGCACGCTTAGATAGGGATCAGCTATCAATTCCTGAGGGATCCTGACGACTATCATCTGACCCAAAGCAATCTGGTGTTCGCTGCCTGAAGAATGCATATATGATTTCTCCTTATTCTGCCCGACTCTGGCTGCGATATGCTTCACATGCTAGGAAATCGGTCGCCTTTATTCACGTTGCATCTCCTCATATCTGAACTCCAGATCCTGAAGTTCTTTGTCTGTCACGTTCACCATATCCCCTGAAGATCGGATCAGATTGATGACTGTTTCCAGATCATCTCGACGGTAGCCTCTCTCAGCCCTTTCTCTTAGCTCGCCAATTTCACTGTAGAACTTATCCCGGTATTCCTCTGCCCACGCGTTTTGAAGGATAGTTCGTATTTGCACTTCGCAGAACATCAGGCTATAGAGATATTTGCTTCTTTCTTGCCTGTCATCAGGGTTAAGATAGATCCTTAGCTTACCATCTTCTTCAATGATAGTGTAGCTTTTGCCGTTATCGGTGATCAACCACCTTGTCCCTTCACAGGAAACAATGCCGTTCTCAGAGAGCGAAATATGTTTCTTCCCAAACTCATCCCGCAAATGCTTAAGACAACCAATCTCCTTCTGATGACTTACACTTTCTAGCTCTTGCTTGGAGCCTTCCGATTCCAGGCTGAACAATAATCCATCAGGATACTCGAGGAGTAGCCTCCTGATAGTACGTGAATGCAGGCGATTGCGCTCATGCTCCTTTTTATGGATCTCGCCGGACCCAAGCCCAGATGGTGCTGTACCTTGGTCTCCCCCACGCCATTCCTGGAAACGCTTCCAGGCTTCCTGGAGTGCCCCCTGTACATCTCGCCATTCATTAAGGAAACTACTGTCGTTCTCAAGCCTTATTCTGAGGTAGTCCCTGAGGGCTTCGAACTCCACTTTACGTTTCTTATCAGGGTCAGCAAGAAATACCAGATGTCTGGCATAATACCCTGTGAACTCCACACCTGCATCATCTATATGCTTGAAATCAGGCTCCTTCAAATCCTCTTCTACCAAAATCCACTCGTCGGCCGGATAGCGATACTGCTGATTCAGTTGGTCTTCACTCAGTGTGGAGAGGCAAGGATCACTCATAAAGAAAGAGTGTGCCATTGCGAAACATTCCCACTGTGAACTGAAAACGAGCCGAATGCCCGGGACATCATGTATGTCCCATTTCCAGAGCAATTGCTTCAGTTTGTTTTTATATGAGGATTTCTTTTCCTGTAACCATTCCCTAGAAGTCCACAACAGTAGCTTCCACTGAGGCAGCCATTCGCCTGTTGGTTCCTCTTCCTTAGCTTTGCCTTCAGCCCTGTCAAGTATGTTTTTAAGCAGGCATGGCAATTGCTCTTCCTTGTGTTTTTTCAAGTCATCTAGCTCGTCCGAGAGAGTGTCCCATCGAACTCTCTCTCCCTCTAAACGCTCAAAGGCTTCTTTTAGAAGCCTTAGCACACCTATGTGACTTTGCAGGACTCTTACCTCATCCTGCAGTTGTGGGAGAGCTTCCTCACCCTCTCTAGTTCCTTCTACTTCTTTCTCCTTATCACTTTTCTCCTTCTCTTTCTCGTCAATGATTTCCATGATGATGTTGATCAGTTTGCTGATCTCCTCCTTAGCCATATTTTGCTGACGAGCTATCATCTTGTCCAAAAGGCTGCGATAGTCTTTAACGCGCTTCTGAATAATGGGATATTCTCTATCATACGTCTCAAAAAACCGTGGCTTTAATCCTATCGCCCTGTAGAGGCGACCGATCTCACCCAACATATCCGCGACAATTGCTTCGGCATCACTGCGAATCTCTCTTAGCTCCTCTAGAAAGGGGTTCTCTGGTACATCACTCATCCGCACTTTACTCCTCCTTGTATAGAACCGGCAGCTATGATCGCCTGAAAGCAGCCTTAAGCAATGTCCAACTCGGTGAAGAACTGACTGTTTAAGGGGATACCATAGTCGGCTGCTTCCTGCGTGATATGCAACTCAATAAGCCTGCTGACGTAAGCGGCAACGCCGCTTAAGACTACCATATCTGCCTCGGTGAAATCTGGATAGTTTAGCGCATACAAGAATGTATTCCTGTCTCTTAGCCGGTCTTTTATTTCTTCTTTCTTTGCTGAATCTCCAACCATTTCCCTTTCTTTGCTGTCACTTATGTTAAACAACACAAAGGATACTTTTTTGCCCTCGTCAGGATCAGAGCATTTCTCTTTGTCCCAGATAGAATCAAGGCGTTCCTCAGCTTCTTTACATTTTAAGCAGATTGTTCTATATAGCTTTCTATCAACTTGAACTTCTAAATGCTTCTCGCCTTTCTTGACCGTGTATTCGTTATATCTATCAGTTATCTTCCACTCTTTGCCCTCTTTCATGGTTGAAATAGTGGGTTTGGGTTCACAGAATCGGACGTCTACTTCCTCAAATGCCTGCTTTAGAAGTTCCGAAAACACGTGTTTCTCCAGATGGCTCTGCAAATCCAGAGCAATAATGAACGACTCCCCTTTTTCCATGTATTCATCCGATATAAGTCTAAGTTGCTGCTCGTCTGGTGGCTCAGGGAGGTCAGCAGCCTTATCAATGATATGTAGCTCTCTGTCTTCAATTACCAGCCTCGCCGCAATCATGTATTGAACCCTGGATTTGACCTTGCATGACTCCTCCCCAAGCAAGTCCTCGAATAGCTTGCGAACCGTTTTATCTTTATATTCTCTGTGTTTTCCTGTTTCCTTCTGAAACAGGCCTCTGTAATCCTTAAAATTTTGCTTGTCCAATTTGTCATAAATACACGATTTTGGCGGTTCCGTTTGATCCCCCCAGTTCTTGTTCTCCAGTTTGATCATTCCAATGGCCCGGTCGGGCCTGACTCGTATGGGAATGCCTACGAAATTCCTGAAACAATGATAGACATCCTCTCCAGTCCAGACATATATATCATATTGTCCTATTCCAGTTGAAGGTTCTGCATCTGGCCCTTTACCGGAGTTGATATCCCCAGCGCTTTTTCTCGTTTCCCCAATGGCTCGCAGACTGTTCCTTATAACGGGGTCATTCTTGTGCCAGATATATGCCGTTGTCGATCGATCTTCCTTAGTATACGCAATCTTCTTCGTCTTGTAGACGCTCAACTCTTTCATATTTACCCTAACATGGTACTTCTGCTTATTACTCCTATCATATATGAACCAATCTCTGTCCTCCTTCTCAACTGAAATAGCCGCATTTCCAGGAAGTGAAATGCCCTTTTTCCCAAACTCTGACCGTAAGATCTCCAAAATCCTGTTGTTGTCCAGATCACTTTGGGGACTCAGATCGACGCTGAACCATAGCTCCTCCTCCTTGCTCACTTTATCCCTTGCATTTTCCCAGGGTCCGGAAGTAGCATTCATCACCATAATTTCCTGACCAGCCTCATAATCGTGCAGGAAGAGCGAGCACACATCTGCACACAAATGCTCCGCCACTACCTTACATAGTTCTCTGTATTCATAGCGAGTTTTGGGAGTTAGGAATACGTTGTAGAGTCGCCTCACGATCTCTTTTAGCCGCGCATCCCATGCAACCAGGCGAACTTCGTTGGTTTGATGTATGTAAGAGGTGACCTCTTCCTCAATTAGTTTTAGACAACTATCTTCCGCTGGCTCCTTCTTGGCCGGACACTCTCTCATAGCCCCCTCCTTATTCCACATTGAATCGGCTACAACATTTCCTTAGAACTTCATACAGATAATTCTCTTTGAGACCTTTGCTTCGTTCCAATATTTAATACGTTCACCTCTATCGGGAGATAAGTGCAACTTCCTGACCTCGTCCAATCTATCAGCGATCTCCCAAGACGGTATAGAACCTATAAACGGTCATAATCTACGAAGTAAAAACGCTCAACACTTTCCTGCACCAGTTCCAGAATGGAATCCCCTTCATCCTGCACGATGTTATATTCCGATTTCAGGACTTCTTTCCCATGAGTATGATACCACTGTCTGATCAAAAGGTCTGGTATCGCTTCTCGCGCGGCAAGGCCTTCCAGTTGAGGCCCAGGCACACGCAACATATTCTCCACGGAGATCTCGGCAAGTATCACTGCCTGCAATAATCTTGTGGTAGCATCCTTCTCGTTTCGTCGCGACAGATACTCGCTGAAAAACACGCCAGTGAATACATCTCCCGCGCCACTCGTTCCTGTGGGTATGGTTATCTCGTTGGCGGGCACATGATAGACAGTCATACTATCCTTTGCGCAGAAATATGCTCCATCCTGGCCGTCTGTAACAACCACGTCTGCTCCCGTAAACCTTGAGAAAGCCAGCACAATTGTTTTTCTTCGATCTTTCTCTGAGCCGGAAATATAGTGTTCTTCATCTGTTCCTGTCAGGAAGTGGAGAGCTTCTTCCATATTGCAGACAACCAGATTAGCGGTTCCTCTACGGAACATATCTACGACGAACTTGTAGCGTTCATCACTTTTCTTCATCGCTGTAGTAAGCGCGGCCAATACTCTCCCGGATTTGTTTTTCTTCCTATATTCTTCGCAGTAGTTCAGCGCGACCTCAAGATAATCTGTATCTGTAGCCATACTGGCAAGAACCAGGGCATCATACTTTTGGAAGTCAGTAGATCCTCCCCCCACAAACATCATCCGTACGCCATCCTCTATTTCCTGTTTGCTAATAGATCTCTGCGCTCTTTTATCTCTCCATAGCATGCGCCCCAGAGGGCGCCCACCAATTTTCACTTCAATAATAGGCGTGTTTTGTGGACCGTACTCGTTGCCCTTGATTGTTCTGAGCCTCAGTTCAACACCGGGGTTTTCGCTGTTGAATCTCTGAAAGCTTTCTTTGAACCTCTCATCAATGGGATTGGTTCCTTTTTCCGTGTGGACTGAATCCCTGTCTCCGCCAAGAACCACGATCTCCGCTTCGCATTTGCCCGTGTATCGTGCCAGAGATTGAGCTATGTTTATCCCAACTCCACCTATTTCAGTAATACCAGTGAATCTGGGTCTGAAGACTTCTTTGGGAACTATCTGCACTGATGACCGATCCTGTCGGGAATACTCATAAGTGTATTTCTCACCTAAAGTCAGCCAACCGTCTTTGGCATCTTCTATAGTATCTACATAAAAGTCATCCCGAAAACCATTTGGTTCTTCGTGATTCAGATAGAGGTTATTGCCCTCGAATTCTACCTTGTATTTGCCATCCTCAACCTTAAACGATATTCCGCCTTTGAGCTTGAATTCGCGACTGTCTTTCCCTCTATTGCGAACTGCATCCTCAATATCGTTTCTCAGAGACTCATCCGGGCCTGCATGATCCATCAGGTCAACCTCAAAGAACCGGTCATGACCTGTCCTTGCAAAGACTGCTAACCTGTATGTCCTATCGAACGTTACCCGAGGCAAGCCAATCCGCTTCAAACGCTTTTCTGCTTCCTGGTAATAGTTCACTGGATCACGAGCGACCTCTTTGGAATACTCCTGCTCTATGCTCTCTGCTATGTCTTTGTCAACCCTCCCGATGGCCCTAAGTGTTTCACTCTTGATCCCTTGCACATGCTGCTCAGTTCTGCCTTCAAAAGCACATATCAATCGGTTAGGGTAGAACTGAGATGCTCTAACCGTTGCCCAGGCGCCGGGTGTCTTCTTACTCCGGACTTTGACACCGTCAAGAGTGCTGATTTCGTACCACTCTCTATTAGGCTCAAAGCTCCTCTTGATCATTTCAATAATGGCCTTATTGCACTCTATACTATGTTCAATCTGCAACTCTGGGCTAGTGAAGTAGCGTGGAAGCTCATGTCTGTGCTCGCGTAAAGTTCCTTTCGACTCCCCCAGGAATCTCAGCAAAATCAAAACAGTAAACAAGCCATTTTCACCGGTTACTACAGGATAATACTTCGCGCCCTGATAGTCCTGGCCATAGTAGTAGTGTCCAGAGAGTTCTGTTCCGAAGATAGCTCCTTCTTTCAACATCTGCCTCTTGATGTTCACTCTTCCTGTCTTTTCGATCACAGGAAGGCCGCCGGCTTCCTCAATGACATTGAAAAGCGCATCCGGGTGACTCTGTTCAAGAACGATTCTGGGTATTCTGTATTCTCCATATTGCTCCGTATATCGCTCCTTGTTCTTCTCGTAATTCTTTCTGTGCCTATGTATGAGATCCCTGGCAATAAGAGCGCCTACCTCGTACGGGATCAACTCTTGCCCGAATTCATCAAAGATGTCTACGCTATCGCCATCTCCTTTGAGCTTAAATCTGAGTCCGACACTCTCTTCCAGTGTCTGCTCATCCACTACTTCGTAGCCAATTTCGCCGCAAAGCTCTTCTGCGAGTGCTGAATAACTAGACGCCTCAACTGAGACTTTTACTTTTGCTTTGGGATAACCACCGAACAAATGCTGGAGATAATTCAAGTATGTGTTTTTGAAATCTCTGATTTCCTGCTCGCCATCAACGGGTAATCTAATGGACTCGGCATCGGGAAAGAACTCTATCTTAATCCCTTTCCAGATGGGTTCGCTACTAGCAGTAGTTATCATTGCAACCGCATCCGCCTCGTATATGCGCGAGGCGAGGTAAGCCATGGAGGTTGTGTTACCTAATCCCAAACTAACTACGTTGATCTCCTTCTCCAAAAGAGGAACCTTAAGTATCTGCAGGAGAGACGCTGAGTTCTCGGCAAAATCTCCGGCGATCACCACTCGAGGATTTACTCTATCATAACTTATGATCCTGTCCGCTATCTCGCTCCCTAGTTCGTTGTAATCCATAGGGCAGACGTTTCCAGCTTTGTCAATCCCGCGAATATCAAAGCTATCAAGCACATAGTCGCCGCGCTCATCCTTTGCCAGGATCGTTTCGCACGGCTCATATAGTCTCTTATATGATTCCCCTTGCATACTATCCTCCATTATTCCGGCTATAGCACTCGCTCTGACTTCCAAGCATGTCAATCAGGTGATTTCGACGAAGGAGATCCAACGGCTTGTTAAACTCGATATGAAGATTCCCATGCCTGTTCTCGCCGCCGCTTCACCCCCGCCAATCAGAGCTTAACACATTTTCCTATGCAAGTCAATTGAAAACTTCCTCATCTTCCTATGGCTGGCGTCTTCAGCGATCCCTATATAACGGCACTGTAGATAGTGTTCTGAAGGAAATAATTAGCAAAGACTATCCGAAGAGATTCATACCATTATGACTATATCTGTTCTAGGGGAGGTGCGCCGCGTCATTCAATCTTAGAATCCTCCATCCTTCATGTGTTCTGCGGAAATGATGGATGGATGTGTCCTTGCATGATACACGCAACCTACGGTGTTGGCATGGCGAAATACCTGCGATCTCTCTTAAAAATTGCTTATTTGAGAGATTCGATGACCGCGTGTTTGGCTAACACTTCCTCGTTCAACTCAACACCCAGACCTGGTGTAGTGGGCGGTATAATGTAGCCTTTCTCCCACTTGATTGGTTCCTCCAGAATATCTGCGTAAAAGCCACCCCAGGTCTCAATCCCTTCCTGTATAAGGAAATTAGGGCTGCACACGTCAAGCTGTATACTTGCTGCCCCAGCGATAGGGCCTCCCCATACGTGTGGGGCGATATGGGCGTAGTGGGCTTCTGCCATCCCGGCGATCTTCTTGGCTTCGAGTATGCCACCGGTGATTGATAGGTCCATCTGCAGGATGGATGCTGCCTGCTGCTCCAGCAGATCGGCGAATTCAAACTTCGTCAGCAGTCGTTCGCCAGTGGCTATTGGTATGCTGGTGGATCGGGCGACCCGGGCCATTTCCTTTATGTTTTCAGGCGGAACAGGCTCCTCGAACCATAACGGGTCGTAGTCCTCTACTCGCCTGGCAAACCTGATGGCAGTATGGGTAGCGAATTGCCCGTGCGTCCCTATGAGTATATCGCATTTATCTCCCACTGCTTCGCGTATGGCCCTGATGACGCTTTCTGCATAGCTGAGCACCTCAAGACGGTGAGGCGGTCTGGCAACAGGGTCGAATTTTACAGCAGTGAAGCCTTTCTCAACGTACTCCAGGGCCTTATCGGCAGTTTTTTCCGGCGAATCTCCCATCCTCCAACCAGACAGGTATGAATAGGCTCTCAGTTTCTCGTTGATCATGCCACCCAACAAGTTGTAGACCGGCTGATTCAAAGCCTTTCCAACAATGTCCCAGCAGGCCATCTCAAACGCGCTCAAAACTGGCGTGCTGAGGGGGCCCGGATGCCTTACAGCCTGACCCTCATATATGTTTGACCACAGTTTCTCGATCCTGAACGGGTCAGAGCCGATCACAAAGTGTTCCCCCAGGTCTTTGATCAACTCCACAAATACGCGGTTCTGTCGGCCATGATACGTGCATTCGCCAACCCCTTCAATGCCTTCGTCGGTTATCAGCTTCAGGAATATCCATCTGCCTCCTCCCCAGCGTGGTGGCGGGACTTCGACAATGTAGGTTTTTAAATTAACGATTTTCATGATCAGCAATATCCTCCCTATATAATCTGCGGAAGCTGTATGGGTGAATACGGGATTACTACTACTTTCGGCTCA
>Ga0114922_10005840_pt1 | contig 11318 bp, 12 predicted proteins | sample AartaG_FD_100975 | JGI IMG/M metagenome (GOLD analysis project Ga0114922, IMG submission 100975) | Deep subsurface microbial communities from Aarhus Bay to uncover new lineages of life (NeLLi) - Aarhus_00045 metaG | ecosystem: Environmental > Aquatic > Marine > Oceanic > Sediment | place...
AACCAGATCCTATCGCAGGCCGGAACAGCAATGTTGGCTCAGGCCAACCTGCAGGGGCAGACAGTACTGCAACTGCTACAGTAAAAAAATTGAGGTTCTAACCGTTCCCGAAAGCTTAAAGAGGTTTCTGGACGTCACCTCTTTTCGTAATCTTAGGTGGGGGAGGTCGCGCACTCCCCTATCTTATATTTCATGGAGGAACCAGATGGGAATCGAGATTCAAGGAGCAGCGAATCCGCGAATCTCCCAGAAATACCCGAATAAACCCCAATTCCCCGAGCAGAAGAGCAAACTGGGGAGGGCACGAGCACCCAATCCCGCAGTCACGAAGAAGGACATCGGCAAGAGCCTGGATATCTTGCGGGAAGCCTTCAGCATGTTCAACAGGCACTTGAAGTTCAGTGTGAACGAGGAGATCGACCGGGTGGTCGTAAAGGTGGTTGACGGATCAACCGATAAGGTAATCAAGGAGATTCCACCGGAGGAAATCCAAAAACTTGTCGCCCGGATCAGGGAAACGATCGGGATTCTGTTCGACGAAGAGATCTAGAGGCTGCGAACGGGCGTCTTCAAGAAAGAGGCGTTGAATACCGTCTGCATGGTTGGCCCCAAAACCCGTCTTTCCATTACCATTCTACTAAGCATACCATTGCTACTAGCCCCTATTCGCAGTCACTCGCAGAGTTTCTCCATTCCCGGAGTCAGCAGCAAGTACGAAAGTGAAGACACGATCGAAAAGCTCGTGGAAGTGGAGAGCATTCCCCTGGCCCGGATGGAACGGGAGAAGGAAACCTACCAGAATCAAAAACGAGCCTGGGTCAATCTCAATCAGCAGATGGTCTCTGTGCGGGACTCTGCCCAAATCCTCTACAGTTTTCAGAATCCCTTTAACGACAGGATCGCCAACTCCTCCGACCAGAGCGTGCTGAGCGCCACCGCGGACCGCACGGCAGTGGAGGAGGAGGTGTCGATCCTGGTCAAGCGCATCGCCGCCGCCGATCGTTTCCTGTCCAAGCCCCTGCCAAAGGATTACAAGGCCCCGGCCGGACTGTACAGATTTCGGATCGGGGAGGATGAGGTGCGCATCAACTTCCGCGGCGGCACCCTCAAGGAATTGGCCGAAGCGATCAATAGCAAGTCCGACGGTCTGCTGGAAGCCTCGGTCGTCAGTGACAGCAAGAACACGCAGGTGTTTCTCATAGAGAGCAAGAAGACCGGCGCCCGCAACACCCTGACCTTTTATGACCGGGCCGCCGCCTTCGCAGAGGATGCGGGAATCATCGAACGGTCCCTGGAGGCCAGCCGTACGATAGCCTTAAGCCCATCCCTGGTGGAGGGGCAGGGATCTACAACAGTGAGCGAGGGTACGCTGCGCCTGGATCCGGCATCGCAGGCCAAGATCCCTCTGCGCCCCCCCCATACCATGAAGAGCAACATGGTGCTGAGTCTCGAGGTTTGGGTGGAAAGGATGCCGGAGGAGGCCTATGAAGAACCGACCCCGCCTCCGGGCCCGGCTCTTCCCTCCGTTGGGGGGATCGAGTTCGAGGGGATCGGCGTTGAGAGTGCCCGATCCCGTACAGTCCTGCCACCCTGGGAACCTCCGGAGCCGCCGAAACGAGTCGATGACGCCAAGATCCTCTTCGTCCAGGAGGGGGACAAACTGACCGCTCTGCCGTCGTTGCAGGACAGCGGCGAGTTCGTAGCCCTGGAGTTCCAGGCTTCACAGCTGCCCACGCGCATAGACAGCCTGGTTGTACGCAACCGCAACACCCATCGGAAGATCCATGTTCGGGGCATACGCATCTACGACAAAACCGCCCGGGGCGAATACAGGGCCGTCAACCCCCTGGCCTCGGCGGAGGATGCGTTGATCGAGATGAACGGAATCGAAATAACCCGGGAGAGCAATGAGATCGATGACCTGCTGCCCGGAGTAAATATCACCCTTCACGCCGCCGGGCCGGCGCCCGTGTCCCTCTCCGTGACCAGGGATCTGGAATCCATAAAGGAGGGCCTGTACAACTTCATCGGCTACTACAACCGCCTGCTCATGAACATCGATATCCTCACCCGTCAGGATGAGCAGGTTCTGGAGAGTGCGGTGTTTCTGGATGAGGATGAGCAGGAACAGGCAGAGGAAGATCTTGGCCTGTTTCAGGGCAACACCACCCTCATGCAGCTCAAGAGCCGCTTGCAGCGCATCATGATGGATCCCCATCGCACCGACGGCGGGCGGGACCTGAGCCTGCTGGCTCAAATCGGGATCAGCACCTCCGGGGGAAGCTTTCAAGCTTCAGGAACGGTAGACAGGACCCGCCTGCGCGGATACCTGCAGATCAACGAGGCCAAACTGGAAGAATCCGTGACCCGCATGGGCGATTGGGTCAAGCAGCTGTTCGGCTACGACAGCGACAACGATCTGACCGTGGATACCGGAGCCGCCTACCAGGTTGACACCTACCTCAAGGCTTACGTGGAAACCGGCGGCATCGTGGCCAACCGCCTGGCCGCATTGGACAACTCGATCGTCCGCAAAGAGCAGGAGATTGAGCGCTACAACGAACATCTGGTCGATTACGAGGCGGAATTGAGAAGAAAATTCGGAGCCATGGAGGGGGCGCTGGATAACCTTGAGAAATCCTCTCGAGCGATCGAAAATCTAAATAGAAGGAACGACTAGGTGGAAATTCAGATAAACAATCAGAACCTCGATTTCACGATCGAACAGGAGGAAACCCTCGGTCAGGTCGTCAAGGATATAGAAGCCTGGCTGGAAGGCACCGACCTGGTGCTGTACTCGGTGAAGCATGAGGACCGGGATCTGCTATCCACGCCCTACGAACAGTGGGAAATGACGCCGCACAGTGAAGTGGGGACTCTGGAGGTCACCGTCAAGCACACCGGCGAGCTCACCGTGCTCAATCTTCAGACCATCCTGGAGTACCTGGAAATTCTCAAAGGGGGCATCACGGCAAGCAACGGCGAGCGGCTGGAGGAGCTTCTGGCCGGTTTCTCCGCACTTATCGAAAGCCTGCAGAAGCACTTCTCGGCCTCCCAGCCGCTGCTACAGGCTCTCTTTTCCCTTTTCGATAACAGCCGGGCCGAACAGATTTTGGCCTGGTCCGAGGAGAAGCGGGAGCAGGCTTTGAAGCTGATCGATCTGGTCTGTTCCCAGGTCCTGTTCCGGCTGCAGGAACTTCAGGATCCCAAGGCGGCATTAAAGACTCTCTCCGGGGCGCTGGCCGTGTGTATCGAAGAGGTCAGCGAGATCTCGATCCTGCTGCAAACCGGTAAGGACCGCCAGGCCATGGATACGATCGTGCGTTTTTCCGAACTGTCCCAGAATCTGGTGCGCCTGGTCGCCTCGGTCTTTCCCGAAAACAGCAACAAGGATCTGGAGGCTGTCTACCAGGAGCTCAACGGCGTACTCTCGGAGCTTCTGGAAGCCTTCGAAGCCAAGGATACGGTTTTGATCGGAGATTTGATGGAGTACGAAATAGCTCCCCGGCTCGAGCGGCTGCGTACTGTCCTGCAGGAGTTAACGTGATTGTTCTGCAGACGCAGTACAATTTTCTCTCCTCCCCGGACCAGCGTTCGATCCTGATCTTCGTGGCTATCGCCGTGGCTTTTATTGGGATTATAATTCTCGGGGGGGCCATAACCAGACGGCGAAATCGAAATCTCGATCCCGAACAGCGGCGCAAGTACGGACGGTACGTATTTCAACGGATGGCAAAAAACATCGGGCTGCAGAAGCACCATATCGAGATCCTCGAATATCTGATCCGGGTTTGCAGCGTGCGTCAGCCCTTTCTCATCTTCTCCAACTCGGGCCTGCTCGATGATATCCTCAAAAAAGGTATCTATGCTCTCCATCAGAATACCAAGCTGAAAGAGGAAGAGCGGGAACGCCGGTTGACCTACCTGTTTCAGATCAAACAGATCATCGAACGCAATACCCGCAGGGGGGCCGGTGGTCGTTCCACGATCATGATGCGTCCGGGACAGTCCGTGACTGTCACCACGGAGACGGGGACACACCATAACACCCGGGTGGTATCGAACCTGAAGGATATGGTGGCTCTGGCAACGGTTCAAGACGATGCGGGCAGCCAGATTCGCTGGCCCCGGGGCACCCGGCTCAAGATCAATTTTTGGAGAGAATCCGACGCCGGTTACGCCTTTGAAAGCAAGGTGCTGGGGTATGACAAAATCAAGGGCACCCAATGCATTCTGGTACACCATGCCCGCACCCTCAAACGGGAGCAGCAGCGCAGGTATCGGCGCAGCCCCATCCACCGCCCCTGTTTCTTCTTCCCCGTGCTGGTTGTAGAGTCCGGCTCGGGCCGGCGTGCCAAAAGAAAGGCGGTTGTGCAGACAACGCGTCGCTATCTTGGAAATCTGATCGATATCTCAGCCGGAGGATGTTCGATCAACAGCGTCTATCCCTTGAAGCCGGGTAACCTCTGCAAGATCGAATTCGAATTGGCCCGGCGTCAGCGCATCACCGTGTTCGGCAAGGTCAAGAGGATCCGCAAGGTCGGAATTCGAGGCGGGGTAATGCACATCATGTTTACGAAGCTGTCCAGCCGCTATCTCAACCAGATCTACCTGTACGTCTACGACTTCTCTCCTCCCCGCTCCCCGATCGCCGCCCGCTGAATCTCGAAGGATCAACAGCCGCAGGATCAAGATTGACCCGCTTTCTGTTTTTCGCGTACCATGCGGAAAGCGGAAAACCTACAGTGCAACAACAACATAGTTATCAGAGTCATTCGGCGGAACAAACCATAGAGCTCGGCGCCGATCTGGGCAAGCGGCTGCACAGGAGCGATGTCGTGGCCCTGCACGGCCCGCTCGGGGCGGGCAAGACCACCCTGGTCAAGGGGATCGCCCGCAGCCTGCTCATCCAAGATCCTGTCACCAGCCCGAGCTTTACCCTTATCGCCGAGTACGAGGGATCGCTGGAGGGGCTTCCCATCGTTCTCTACCATGTCGATTTGTACAGGATCGGCCACCCCCAGGAGATCGAGGACCTGGGGATCGAGGAAATCCTGAACGGCTCGGGTATCTGCGTGATCGAATGGGCGGAAAAGGCGGCGGAGTTTCTGCCGGAATCCGCCATCCAGATAGAGATCGGCCTGCTGGAGGGGGAAAACCGCAGCCTGGAGATCGGGGGCCTACCAGAATCATGAACACTCTGGCAATCGACACGGCTACCACGTCCCTGGGTTTGTGCCTGGCAAGCGACTCGGGAACTCAGCCTGACAGCGAGACGTCGCACCACCGCAGCCTAATCCTTCAGGTCGGGCTCAAACACTCGGAGAAGCTGATGCCCGCCGTCCGCACCCTGCTCCAGGAGGCCGGTCTTGCCCCTCAGGATCTGGACCTGATCATCTGTTCCACCGGGCCCGGATCCTTTACCGGGATCCGCATCGGCCTGGCCACGGCCAAGGGTCTGGCCGACGGTATATGCCGTAAGGCAAGCGGTGCACGGAGCGACGAACCGCCTTCCGGTGACCGCCACCGCTTGATAGGCGTTTCCACGCTGGACGGGTTAGCTTACCGCTACCGGCGCTTTACGGGTCTGGTCGTGGCAGTGAATCCCTCCCTGCGGAAGAAGTACTACGCCGCGGTGTATCGGGCGGGAAAGCTGGAGGGCGACTATCTGGAAACCACCCTCCCGGATCTAAGCTCGGCCCTGCAAGAACAACGCCAGCTGCTGATTACCGGAGCGGCGGCCGTGGAGCTGTACGAGTTGATGCCCCGCCAAGGGGCGGATGCCGGACCGGAGCTGGTGGTCGACGCTTCGGGTCAGTCCACCGACCCAGCCGGGCTGCTGTCCTGCGGCCTGGCCAAGCCTGAGGGCCCCGAAAGTGAACCGGTACCCCTGTACCTGAGAAAAAGCGAGGCTGAGATTACTTTTTTCGGCGAGTAGCCCTATCCACGAAACGCTCCCATTCGGGAAGGGCGGAGGGCTCTGTTTTCACCGCTTCGATGTTTTCCTGCTGAATGGCCTGGTAAACCTCTTTACGGTAGACCTTGATCGAACGGGGAGCATCGATGCCGAGCTTGACCTGATCCCCTCTTATATCGATGATCGAGATCTCGATTTCATCCCCGATCACAATCCGCTCATTCATCTTTCGGGACAAGATCAGCATGGTTCCTGCCTTACCGCGGCCAGCTCCTTGAGAACGGGGTGCCTGACCTCCCACTTCGGATTGGTGGAGATGGATTGGCGTCCGATCCGGGTCTCCTTGTTGATGATGATCGGACCCTGAAGGTTGGCTGTCATCTCCGCGGGATTCTGGGGAATGGTGACGATGGCAAAGATGAGCATCTTTTCCGGATCGTCGATACCGATCTCCTCCAGCTCTTCCGGGGGAACCTCCACCGTGTAATCGGGCCTGAAGATCACGGGATTGATGAGAACGAAGGCCACTTCCAACAGATCCAGGGCCTGCAGCCAGTAAAAGGGCTGTTGCGGTGCGTCCAGGAGCACATAATTCTCTAGTTTCTCGAAGCCCAGGATGCCGTAGGGAAACTCGATTCTCTGGCGCTCATCAACGTCGATGGAACCGTAGGCCTTGGTATCGACTCTCATCATCCCACTCCCATTATCGCAGGAAATCGAGCAGTGTCGGTCTGATGATGCGGGCGGCGGTCCCGGTGGCTGCCTGATGCACGTGTTCCAGCATCTTTAGATCCGTGATCGCCTCGGTGATATCCAGATCCGCCTCCTTGGCCAGGAAGCTGATATACTCCGGCCGTTCGTACTCCAACCGCCGCTCTGTGACCTGCAACCGGGCGTCCTTGGAGCCGATTTCGGCAAGATGGGAGGTCAGGGCCTCCAGCGCATCGTCGATACCCCGCAGCCCGTCTCCGCCGATGCGGTGCAGGTCATTCTCGTACATGCCGTTGCGCACCGTCATGATCATGTCGAAGATCGACCCCCCGTAGGCTGCGGCGGAATCCGCCACGTTGAGGGGCGGAGACTCGGATCCCCTGGCTATGATCCCCAGATCTTGAAGCGCTGTACCGCGGCGATCCTCCGGCCAGATCTGATGCGGGAAGGTCCCCTCCAGGGCCAGGGCGTTCTCCACAGGGTCGAGCCTGGCCTTCACGGGCGCTTCGGAGGCGTTGATCTTGTCGATGATGGCGTAGAGGTTGTCCCCCTCCTTGAGCTGGATCTCCACCCCGTCGATGGCGATCAGGGAATCGCTCTGCACCCGGTAGTTCAGCGCCTCGACGGAGGAGTAGATCTGCTGGCGTTCGGCCCAGAATACGGAGTTACCGGGAAGACGGTAATCCAGGGTCGCGGTCTCATCGATCTCACCCCGATTGCGACCGTTGTCGCCGACGTACTGCACGGAGGTGATCACCTCGGCATCCCGGCTGCCCTCAACCCTGCCTGTGGTTAGACGGAACGGCTCGATCTTGCTGCGGTGGCCGGAAAAGATGTAGTTCCCCTTCCCGTCCACGGAATTGGCGATCACCACCATTTCCCGAAGCAGCTGATCGACCTCTTCGGCCATGTAGGCCATCTGCTGGTCGTCGTAGATGCCGTTTGCCCCCTGGACAGTGAGCTCCCGGATGCGCTGCAGGATATCCACTCCGGAACGGATGTTCCCCTCGGTCAGGGAGAGCTCCCCCCGGATCTTGGATATGTTGTCGACGAACCGCTCCAGCCGGACGATCTTGGACTGGTAGCGGGTGGCGTGGCCCGCGGCCAGGGGATCATCCCGCAGGTTCTTAAGCCGCGTCTGCCCGGCCATCTTGTTCTGCAGATCGTTCATCTTCCATTCCCGAAGCCGCATGTAGTAGCTCATGTCGGTATTGGGCATATTGGTGCTGATGCGTTTCATAATTTATTACACCGCCATTCTGTTGATGATCGTATCCAGCATCCTGTCCACTTCCGTGACGAAGCGAGCCGCGGCCGAGTAACCGTGCTGGTACTTGATCATGTTGGCCAGCTCCTCGTCGATATTCACTCCGGACAGGGCTTCCCGCATATCCCGCAGCTCTTTCAGGACCAGGCTCTGGGTTTCGAAGGCCGTTTCGGCGATCTGCCCCCGCAGGCCGATATCGGTAACCACCGTGGAGAAGTACTCGTCGAAGCTGCCGCTGGCTCCCAGCATCACAGGTTTAGTCCTCAGATTGGCGATGGCCAAAGCCGCCGATCCATCGCCGAAGGCCTCTCCCCCTCCCTCCAGGGCACTGGCCACGCTCAGAGGATCCCGGGCCAGGTCCGGATTTACCTCGATCCATCCGGCCGGATTCGCCTGGGGTGCCACGGCGAATTGCGATTCCGGCACCAGGCTCAGCACGGCATCCGGGCCGCCCCAGTCGAAGGCCCCTGCCGGCCCGACCGCCTCGAGCATTCCGGCATAACCTACCAGGAACTGACCCGTATCCTCGAGGTGGCGAATCACGAAGTCCGGGTTGTCCGTGTCCGCTACAGGAACACCGGTTAGGGTCAACTGCCCCTCCCGGTTCAGGCGGGCCGCAACCTCCGCCCCGGAGGTGTTGATGCGAAAGACCAGATCCTCCACCGTGTCCGTGGGAAAGTAATCCAGAAGCACATCGTCCGTGGCACCCGGAAGAATCAGGGTGCCCCTCAGGCCGACCTGCTCCTTGGGATCCAGGGCGTTGGTGCCGTTGATGCGGAATATATAGCTGGAATCGTTCGCCCCGTCCCCGTCCCTGTCGTAGTTACCGACCAGGTTGTTGATGAACGGATATTCCCGGAAAAAATCGATTCCCGTCTTGCCGTTCAATCCATAGGAACGGCTGTGGATCTCATTGACCAGATCGATGAAGGTTACGGTCATCAGATCGAGCTTCTGAATCTCTCCCCGTGCGTCGAAATCCCGCAGCTCGATCAGCCCGGCCAGTTTGCCGCCGCGCAGCTCCAGTAGATCCCCGGTCTCCCCCCAGAGGATACGGGAGTAGCTGTCGTTGGCGGGATCGGGAACCGGAACGAACTCCTCGTGGTGCCGTCCCTGCACCAGGTGCCGCCCGCCCGTGTAGATGACGTATTCGTCGGGATCCTGGGTGCCGATGGTGATATCCACCAGCTCCGCCAGCCGTCCGGTTAGAAGGTCCCGGCGGTCGTACAGATCATTTGGATTGTCCCCCAGGGCTTCGATCTTGATGATCTGTTCATTCAAAGCGGCGATCTCCCGGCCCAGATCGTTCACCTCGTCGACCACGGCCAGAATGTCTCCTTCAATCATGTCCCGGGTTTCTTTGAGCCGGAAGTAGCGGCTGTGGATGGCGTCGATCAGGGCCTGGCCCCGCTGCAGCACAGCGTTTCTGGCGCCCACTTCGGTGGGATTCAGGGACAGCTCCTGCCAGGACTCCCAGAACTTGTCCATCAGGGAGCGAACCGAGACCTCGGTGGGTTCGTTGTAGATCTGTTCCAACAGGAGAACGTACTTGTCCCGAGCTCCCCAGTATCCCTCTCCGGCTGTCTCATTGATGATCCGGCCTTCAAGCAGCATATCCCGCACCCGGGCGATGCGGTTGACCTCCATGCCCTGACCGAGTTGGCCCGGGTACAGTTCCCGGTTCAATCCGGGCATGTAGATCGGATCGGTGGCCTTCATCTCCACCCGCTGCCGGCTGTAGCCCTCCACCGAAGCGTTGCTGAGGTTGTGACCGATCGTGTTCAGGCCCAGGGTGTGGCCGATGAGACTGCGCTTTCCTATCTCTATCCCCATGAATGTCGATGGCATATCGACCTCCTAAGCGTTGCCGTACAGCATGAGCGATTCGTCCCCCGGCTCTTTGGGTTTTCCGGTGCGGGAGTACATCTTTCCCTTGCGATGGGGAAACAGCTCTTCCAGGATCTGCCGCAGAGCATCGGACATGGACTGGACGTAGTAGTTGAGCAGGCCGGCGGAGGCTTTCACGCGGATCACCGCGGCCTTCAGGTGCCGGTACAGTGCCAGAAGCTCATCCCGATCCTTGGCCGGCAGGTGAGCCACGATCTCCGTGAAGCTGTCATTTTCATCTGCTTTGAGGGAGCTCTTGAGGGTTTGATAGGCCTGGATCCTGTCCTCTTCCAGGGTCTCGATCTTCTCGGCCAGCTGGCGAAGAGCGTCGATCTCCTTGCTGAGCTCGGTCCACTGCCTCTTGCTGATCGCCTGCTGCAGCCCTTTTTGCAGGTCGGCAAAGTCCTTCAATGAGCGGGCTTCCGCACGAAGCGTTCGTTTTAGGGTAGAAGTCTTCAACGGCATTCTCCTCTTCTGATATTGTCGGAATGCCGTTGGGGATGCTTAGTGTTTTTGGGGCGGGCGGCGGGCGAACGCGGAGTCCTCCCGCCCTTGATTCAGTTCAGGTAGACGATGATTCCCAGCTTTCCAGCGTTGCCAAGACCTAGATCGACGATAAATTCCGGCTCGTTAATGTCCACGATCAAGCCGTATTCCCCGAACAGGTTGAGATTTTCCACCAGCTCGAACTCCGCGCCCAGCAAGGCGCCGAAATAGATGCCGAGGTCGTTGGTTGCTCCGGTTTCAACCTCTAGCCCGGCCAGTGCCCCGAGGTAGGGGGAAACCCGGCGTTGGAGCAGGTGGTACTCGAAGGCACCGCTCACTCCAAAATTGGTTGTCGTAGTGACTGAATCATTGATGTGGTAGATATCCATAAGAGCCCGCACCGCCGACTTGTCCCCCAGCCAGAGCTTCATACCCAAGCCGCCCTGGATGCCGTCCTCGTATTCCCCGAAAAGGGCTTCAGTGGCCAATCCGGCGAAGTTGACGATCAGGCCGAAGCGCTTGTCCGGCAGCTTGAGTTTCCGCTCCCTCTCCTCCTCCTGGGCGGACAGGCCCGCGGGCAGACAGATCGCCAGGGCGAGCACCAACATTGCTATCGAGATCCGCTTTTTCATCCTTGTTTACCTCCCCGTCGTGCTTCTAGCTTATGTCGAGCCGCTGTGCCCGTCAAGGATATCCTGAAGGATGATCGCCGGGTGATGACAGCGCTCACGACCCCGCCGCCAGAGCGAAACAGTCGGGTGAGGGATAGCCGTGTATACGCCGGCTGAATCCACGGAAATTCCGGGTTGAAAATCCTAAGGAAACTGGCAAAATCCAAAGTTTTTCTTTCGATTTTACCAGTAATTTGAGTGTTGGCAGCTCTTGTTCTTGCAGTCAGTGCTGCAGACCCAAAAAACGGCAAAATTCACTGTTTTTCTTTGGATCTTGCGCTTCTCCCGGGCAAGAGGTGTTTGCCGATGCACCTATCAAGGCCCTGTCAAGACCCGATCAAGATACCTTGACAAACGAGGTATTAGCGGCAACTCTGTG
>Ga0114922_10005841_pt1 | contig 11315 bp, 5 predicted proteins | sample AartaG_FD_100975 | JGI IMG/M metagenome (GOLD analysis project Ga0114922, IMG submission 100975) | Deep subsurface microbial communities from Aarhus Bay to uncover new lineages of life (NeLLi) - Aarhus_00045 metaG | ecosystem: Environmental > Aquatic > Marine > Oceanic > Sediment | place: Aarhus...
CGAGTATCTGTGCCGCGCCGTGGCGCTCCGACGGCCGGGCGCAGTCTTCGACCCGGCCTGGGCGCCGAACGGCTCGCATCTGCCCGTCCATTGCCACGCGACGGAGGAGCAGATCGGCCGATTGCTGGCGCCGCTTGAGGAGCCGCGCGAGGTCCGCCGCTTCGCGGAGTGGATCGGCCAGGACCACGTCGGCCCACTGGACCAGGCCCCGACGGTTGGCGGCGACGCCACGCGGCGGCGGGAACTGGCCGCGTATCTGCATCCCGCGTTCTGCATCGGCTCGGTGAACGAAATCGACTCGTGGAGCCAGCGCCGGGCGCTGGGCGGCTACGTTCGCACGGAGGACGGCTCGGCGATGGTCAGTTGGCGGCCGGAGATTGGAGTGAACGGCTGCGATACGGGCGAGCAGGTGAAGCTCTGGCCGACGCAGATGCACTTCAACCTCTGCACCGGGCAGCGCGGCTCGACCGTTCTCGCGGGCATCAGCACGATGCCCGTCGACCGCGGCTGGCTGTGCGGCTCGCACTGGCGCCAGAAGGTCGCCGGGATAGTCCACGGCGTCACCGTGGATTTCGGCTTCGACATCGAGGGCGCCGCGGCCGACGAGCCGCCGCGGCCCGGTGTGCCGTGGCACGTCGACCTGGGCGACTGCACGTTCACGCTGCTCTTCATCGGCGGGACGGAGGCCACGCCCTCCGTCCGCAAGACCGACGGCGGCGTGCGCGTCACGCTCCTCCGCCGCGAAGACCTCACCATCGACTGGTCTGACCCGCCGCGCCTCGGCCTGACGTTTGTGGCTAACATCGCTCCGCGAGGGGAGCCCCTCACGCTCGACGAGCCGTCGTTTCATCTCGACGGCACGAAGCTCGACTGCTCCGTCCGCGCCGACGGCCGCCGACTCCACCTCGCCTACGACCCGCCGGGCATCGACAGCCTGACCACCCAGGCGTGCTTCTTCAGTGTGGCTTGAGCGCGGTCACGCCGCGCCTAGCTCACGGGCGCCGTCGGGCGAGAACGCCGCGCCGATTCTCTCGCGTCCGGTCATCTGAGTGGATACCGTCGTTGCGGGCCGCGAAAAGCCGTGACAGGCACGTCTCCGCTCACTTCGCTCGCTCCGCTGGTGCCAGTCACGGTTTTCCGCCCTTGCCCGCGGGGCACTTCGTGCATATCATCCTACCATCCCGGCGTCGGCCGAGGAAGCCGACACCGCCAACTGGAACCGGATGGACCAGCCATGAACTGTTCCGAACGCGTAGCGATGTGGACGAGCTTCTTCGTGGACCTTTCGCCGGAGGACGCGCTCACCGAGTTGGCCGACGCGGGCTGGAGGTCTGCCGAACTGTCGGACGAACACAGCCAGGTGCTGCTGGACCGGGGAGAGCCGGATGCGACCGGAGCGGCGTTTCAACACTTCGCCGACGAGTGCGGCGTGTGCGTCGACCAGGGACACCTGGACCTCAAGGCGGACATCGCCCCGGTCGACGACGCCCTTCGCAGGACGACGCTCGACAGCATCGAGCGGCGGCTGGACCTCTACGCCGCCATCGGGATCCGCGCGGCGGTGGTCCATCCAGGCGGCGGGCAACATGACGGCGCGGCGGCGCGCCTCGAGCAACAACTGCAGTCCCTCGGTGAACTGACCGAGCATGTCGCCGGCACCGGCATCGTGATCTGTCTGGAGAACTGCTCCTCGGGGGACGCGTTGGAGCCGCTCCTCGCCGCGACCGACCCCGATCGCGTGGGCGTGTGTCTCGATACCGGCCACCTCAACCTGACCGACGAGGATCAGCCGGCCTTCATCCGCCGCTGTGGTCCGCGGCTGCGCGCGCTGCACCTGGCAGAGAACGACGGGAGTGGCGACCAGCACAACATGCCGTACGCCCGCGGCGGCTGCGTGCCGTGGCCGGAGATCGCGGCGGCGCTCACGGAGATCGGCTACGCCGGCCTGCTCAACTACGAAGTGCCGGGGGAAAGAGCCTGCCCGCTGCCGGTGCGGCGGCTCAAGCTGGCCTATCTGAAAGAGGTCAGCGGCTGGCTGTTCGGCGGCGACGAAGCCTAACGTTTCTTGAGCAGCCGCCGCAGCAGCGCGATGCCCTGCGCCATCGGCTCCCGCGGATCGCCCTGGCCGTTGTACTCGATGACCAGATCGCCGGTGTACTTCGCCTTGCGGAAGATGCGGATGAGCCGCGCCACGTCGACGAACTCGGCGTTGCCCTTCGCGTCGAACGTGCCCATCTTGAGGTGTGCGTTCGCCATCAGCGGCGCGAACTTCTCGGTCTCCGTGTATATGGTTTCCCGCATGCGGTCGTCGCCGGTCTGGTAGCCGCGGCAGAAGTTGGTGGGGTCCGGATTGGTGCGCAGGGCCGGGCTGCCGACGGCGCGGATGATGGCGAGCAGGCTGTCGGCGTCGCGGCAGACCGAGCTGTGGTTCTCTATGCAGAGCAGGACCTTCCGCTTCTCGGCCAGCGGCATCACCTCGCGGTAGGCATCGATCACCCGCATGCATTCCATCGTCGGGTCCTGCCCGTCGACGTGGTAGCCGGTGAAGGTGTTGAGCCGGCGGACGCCGGCGTCGGCGGCGGCATTGATGAACCGCTTCATCCGCTCGACCTGTTCGGCGCGCTCGGCCGCGGCGGGGCGGGCGAAGTCGTTGCACACGATCAGGCTCGAGATGCCCAGGCGGAGCCGCTTCGCCTTCTTCGCGATCCGCTTCACTTGCGACGCGACCCGCTCCTCGTCAAGGAAGCCGGGGAAGATTTCCAGGCTGTCCGCCCCCTGGCGTTCGACCTCGTCGAGGAACTTCGCATAAGTCATCTTGCCGTTGCCGAAGAACCACCGGTAGCTCCACGCGCTGATGCCGACTTTCATTTGCGATCTCCTCAAAGGTCCGTGACCACGTTGGATACCGACGCCTCCTCGATTTCGGCGGCGGTCACTTCGCGCCCCAGCTTCTGTGACAGGTAGACGCCCTCGCCGATCCTCATCATCGCCAGGCCGAGGCCGGCGGTGTCGATCATCTCGATGCGGCCCTGCAGCGCGGCGACCCAGTGGTGCTGGGCGCTGTCGTAGGCGTCGTAATCCTCGACGCACTTGTGCCACCGATAGTGCGCAGTGTCCAGGTTGAACGTACCGTCCATCTCCATGTCGGCGACGGTGGCGTGGTAGGCGAACGGGCTGAGCGAGACGCCGCCCTTGGGGCCGACGATCTTCGAGCCGTCCGTACCGCCGAGATGAATGGCCCACGCCTCCTCGATGAAGAAAGTGACGCCGCCGTCGAGACGCACGAAGCCGACGCCCAGCTCCTCGACACCGTAGCCGCTCTCCTGGCGCCGGTCCTCGTACATCGGGATCTCCTGGTGGGTAGCGCCGCTGACGGTGAGCACCTCGGGATTGCCGAGCAGGTAGAGGACCTGCACGATGTGGTAGATGCCCATGTCGAAGAGCGCGCCGCCGGCGGCGGTGTCCGTGTTCACGAAGTCGGCCGTGCCGTACCCGTCGACATACGGCCGGCCGCGGCGGCGGTAGTAGCTTGACTTCGCGTAGTACGGCTTGCCCAGGTGTCCCTCGTCGATGAGGCGTTGGGCCGCCTTGGTCTCCTTGGCGAACAGCGTGTTCGCCTGCATCGCCAGCTTGCGGCCAGTGCGCCCGCTCGCGTCGACCATCGCCTGGGCGTCGACGAAGCTGCCGGCGAGCGGCTTCTCGCAGTAGACGTGCACCCCGGCCTCCATCGCGGCGATGGACACGGGCGCGTGCAGGTTGTTGTGCAGGCACACGTCGACGGCCTGGATCTCATCGATCTCCAGCAGCCCGCGGAAGTCGGTGAAGACGTGCCGGATGCCGTGTTCCTCCGCGACACGGTGGGCCTCGGGCTCGTCGATGTCGGCGATGGCGATGACCTCGGCGCCGGGGACCTCTGCGTACCTCTTCACGTGCCTCTTGCCGATCTGTCCCACTCCGATGATGCCCAGCTTGACCGTGTCGCTCATCTGCAGATCCTTTCGTGTCGTGGTATGGTGAACGGCGTGTCCCTTGGTGTCGTGCCCTCGGAGTTCTGTCGAGCGCCCTATCCGAAGGATTCAGGCGGGCCATGATACGTCAGGGGCTCGACTTCCGCAAGCGGGCAATTCGTCTCTTGTGAATCGCCGGCGACAGGTCTATCATCACGCGTCGCCAGCAAACCGACCGAGGAGTGTCCGATGCCGGAGCGTATTCTCTTTGACGAGGATTTCTCGAAGCTGCCCCTGGGCTTCTTGCCGTTCCTGTACACGGCGCACGGCGAGTACCACGTGATGCAGCCGCCGGGCGACAAGGGACGGTGGTATGAGCCGACGTGTTCGTATTCCCGCTCGGGTCCGCAGTGGGCACTCATGCAGGAAGGCGGGCAGAGATATCTCGAGCACTCCATACATCACGAAGGCGACCTGGTCGACGGCGGTGTGCTGGTGACCGGCGACGACCGGTGGGGCGATTATCACGCCGAGCTCGGGCTGCGGCTTCTGTCGCGAAAGCCGTCCGGGCTCCTGGTGCGTTACCTCACGGCGCGACAACACATCCGGGTCCTTCTCGACGGTGAACGGCTGACCGTCTGCCATCGGGACGAGCAAGAGGTGCGCATCCTCGGTGAAACGGGGTGTGAGGCGGACCTTGATGCCGTGCATGTGCTCGCCGCTCAGGTGGCGGGCAATGAGCTTGATGTATTCGTCGATGGTCGGCGCCTGCTGAGCGTGGCGGACATCCCGATCCCTCGCGGGAAGGTGGGGCTGTTCGCGGGCGGGACGGCCGAGTTCCATCACGTGAAGGCGTGGATGGAGGAAGGCGCGGTCAGGGCGTTTGATGCTCTCGTTGCCGGTGCTGAGCGCGAGGAGGCGGCGGCGCGCGAGCGCACCCCCCAGGCGGTTCTGTTGAAACGCATCGACCTCCACGGCCGTGTGGCTGGGCGCCAGTTGCGCATCGGCGACATCGACGGCGACGGCCGCAAGGAGATCGTCGTCGCCCGCTGCACCAAGCGCGGCCTCAACGACAACTACAACCACATCCGCTCGCTGAGCGCGTTCAACCTCGACGGCGAGATCCTGTGGGAGTATGGCGAGCCCGGCCCGACCGCGAACAGGGCCAACTTCCGCAGCAGCCACCCCGACGAGGCGGAGATCCTGACCGCCGACCTGCCGTTCCAGGTCTACGACCTCGACGGCGACGGCCGCGACGAGGTGATCCTCTATCGCCACTTCCACCTGATCGTGCTCGACGGCGCGACCGGCGAGGAACGGCTCCGCGTGCCGACCCCGACCGCGCCCGCCGGTCACGAGGACGACTTCGCGCGGCTCAACGTCGACTCGATCGCCTTCGCCGACCTGTCCGGCCGCGGCCGCGCGGAAGAAATCCTCATCAAGAACCGCTACCGGGACATCTGGGCGCTCGACCGGAACTTCGAGGTGCTGTGGACCCGCGCGCTGAACACCGGCCACTTCCCTGCGCCGTACGACGTGGACGGCGACGGGAAGGACGAGGTCATCGTGGGCTACACGGGCCTGCGGCCGGACGGGGGCACGATGTTCGACCTGGGCATCACGGCCGACCACGTGGACGAGATCGTGATCGGCCGGTTCGGCGGCGCGGGCGCGCCGGTCCAGGTCGCCGTGGTCGCCGGCGACGAAGGCTTCATGATCTGGGACCTGGAAGGGAACATTCTCCATCGGGAACGGCTGGGCCACGCGCAGCGCGTCTCCGCCGCACCCTACCGCGACGACCTCGATGGCGTGCAGTTCTTCACCACCACGTACTGGGGCGAGCCGGGCATCGTGTCGTTCCACGATTGCACCGGCCGGCGGCTGTGGTTCCGCGAGATCACCGACAACGGCCAGGTCATCTGCCCGGTCGATTGGAGCGGGCTATGCCGTCCGCTGTGCCTCCTCAGCGGAAGCGTCCGGCATGGCGGGATGATCGATGGCGTCGGCAGGCAGGCCGTGCCGTTCCCGGACGATGGGCACCCGGAGTTGTGCGCCGACGTCACGGACCTGCTTGGCACGGGGCGGGACCAGGTTCTGCTGTGGGATGAGAACGCGCTGTGCGTTTACGGGGCTGACACTGTCGGCGAAGGCGCGCGCACTTGCCGCCGCTTTCCACCGGAGCACAATCGCTCGAACTACCGGGGTGAGGGTCTGTTCCCGGTGTAGATTCCGCTACTTCGCAGCGGCGACTTCTGCTGCATACTGGAACAGGCGGCGGGTGCTGCCGCCCCAGCCGGCGCTGCCGGCGCGCGAGTGCAGCGGCCACATCCGGATGGCGTCGGTCCGATCGTCCAGCAGGTCTTGGCACTTCTTCGCAAGGTCCCCAGGCATTTTTTTTGCGAGCAGCGCTTTCTCGATGAAGACGCGGGCCTCGGCCTCCTGCACGCCGAGGAGCAGGTTGCGCAGCCGCACCGTGGGCGCCGGGCCGTCCGGCCGCGGCCCGAGCAGGTCGGAGGTGCCGTGGTGGATTCCGAGGGCGCCGCCGATCTGCGCGCCCGGCCAGCGGTTGTCGATGGTGCTGGTCCGGTAGCGGCCGTAGAAGCGGAAATAATCGGCGCCGATGCGCCCGATCCCGTTGCGGCCCAGGGCCAGCGTGCACTCCATTGCGATGTGGAACGACCACGGCGACGGGAAGTTGTGCAGGTTCAGCGACCCGACGCCGGCGCGGTTGAAGCTCAGGACAAGATGCTTCGGGTCGTGCCGCCAGCCGTGGCGGCGCTGTGTCTTCGGGTCGGGAATCCAGCCGCTCCACACGATGGAATTACAGCCGACGCGCATCGTCTTGCGCCGGTTCTTCGGGTCGCTGCCCACGGCGTTGCGGTTGAAGTGCGAGTCGCGGAACCAACTGGCGCCCGGGAGGATCCGTTGGAACATGCCGACGTGCTCGGGAAGCGTGCCCGGGTCGGAGCTCATTCCCAGCATGATGCGGTCGGCCAGGCCCTTCCTGGCAAGGCGCTCCTTCACCGCGAGCAGCACCGGGCGCCAGAGCTTTTCGGCCTCCGGCCGCGCGTAGTCCGGAAGGCGTAGCTCCGACTTCTTGCCGGTCTTTGGGTCGAGCACCGTGACCATCGGCCCGCGCGTATGCTTCTCGCGGTACTCGAGATCCTCGCGGTGCCGCTTGTCGCGCGGATACCCGCACTCGTAGCCCCACACGTAGAGAACGATGGCCTTGAGCTGCTCGACCGGATGGTACTTCAGCGCCGTCTCCAGGTAGCGGTCGAAGACGGTGAAGTCGTACTCGTAGCCGCCCCCCTTCCTGACCCACAGGACCATCGGCTCGACGTTGCCGGGCTGGGTCTTGGCGAGCAGCGGGAAGTGCAGGCCGATGCTGCCCGCCTCGCCCATGAGCCGGAGCGAACCCTCGATCAATGCCCAGTGCTTCTCCGACCAGCGGGGGACCTTGTAGTACTCGGCCAGCGTGTCCGGCGACTGGTAGATGAAGAGGATCGACGTGCGGTCCTTGGCGTCCGGCAGCGTCCAGTCGGCGACGGTCAGCTCGATCGGCACCGTCACCGGCGTCACATTCCGGGCGCCGATGGTGAGCGTCCCCTTGTAGAGGCCCGGCTTCGCGTCCCTGGGCACGCGCACATCGAGCCACACGGGGATGACGGCCTCGAGCCTCGGCACACCGGGCAGGCCGAGCTCCTTACAGAACGTCGGCTGCGTCCGCTTGATGTAGAACCGCGCGTCGAACACCTTAGGCGAGACCGGCTCGACCTTGGCGGGGGCCTTGTCGACAAGCACGTCGAACCGGGTCCCGCCAACCACGTTGGCGCGCGAGAAGTACCCGCCGCCCCAGCAAGGGTTCTTGAGGACGAAGCGGACCTGCACGCTCTGCGCAGGGATTTCGCCCGGGCCCCTCAGGGCGCTCGGCTCGGCACGCAGGTTTTCAATCGCTTGGTCAGACGCCACGATCACCTGGCCGCTGAAGACGCCGTTCCGCGCCGCCTCGATCCGGATCGGGCGCAGCGGCTCCGTCGGATCGCCGTAACTCGTGTCGGCGACGGCGCCCCACGCGTCCGCGTTCCACACGCGGAAGCCCGCCGGGCGGCGGATGGAACTGACGATGTTGTCCGCTGGCGTCTCCGCGCGCAGCGACAGCTCGCACAGCCCCAGCGTGGCGAAACAGAGCCCCACCGTCTTCCAAGTGCAGACCGCCGGGTAGTCGGTCCGGTGGAACTGGACAGCGAGGACGTTCAGCCCGTCGCGCAGCAGTCCGGGCTTGATCTGGAACGGGCCGGCGCGGCGTTCCCGTGCCGACCATTGCGGCCAGTATTGCTTGTGGCGGTGGCCGTAGTGGTGCAGCGGCTTCTTGCCCAATGTCCCGTCCGTGTTCTTGGCGAGGAAAGCCGCTAGTGGGTAATCAACCGAAGACGGAGTACGGCACTCCAGCTTGCGTTGCGGCATCGAGCCGCGTGCGACCTCGGTTCCGTTCAGGTATGCGACGAATCCGCCGCGATAGGTCACGCTCAGGGTCAGCGCCTTGACTTTCGAGCGGTCCTTGATGATGAACTTGCCGCGGCGCGCGATGAAGCCGATTTCGGGCACGAACGGGTTCTTGCCGCGCGCGACCGGGCCTGGCTCGCCGTAGCTCGCGCCGCCGATGCAATCGGGGCCGGGTCCCCCGAGCCATGTGGAGTCGTCGAAGTCGATGTCGCGCCAGTTCGATGGGGGAGGGGGCGTGTCGAGCCCCCTGCAGAGCGGGGTGGAATAGGCACTGCCGCGCAGTTGCCGCCACGTGATGGCCGCTTGACGGGCGGCGGTATTTTTCGGGTCGATCTTGAGTTCTCTTGCGGCGGCCTCGGTCACCTTGGGAGGGAAGAACACGTAGCACTTCCGCCACAGGCCGCCGGCGCCCAGCACCGGGACGCCGTCCGCCACGGCCTTCTCCGCGGCGTTGAGGAGTGGGCAGGGGAGGCAGGCCAGGAAGACGGCGAGCAGGATCGAGTGACGGCGAGGATTCATTCGGGCGCACTCACTTCCTGGGGGCCGGCTTGTCCTTGGGCGGCTCGACCTTCGGCGCCTTCGCCACCTCACCGGCCAGGGCGAAGAGGCGGCGGTTGCTCCGGCGCCAGGTGGCGGCGTACCCCTTGAGCCGGAGCACGTTGGTCCGCTCGTCGAGCAGCGCCTGGCACCGCGTCGCCAGCTCCGCCGGCAGGGTCTTGGCCAACAGCGCCTTCTCAACGAAGGCGCGGGCCTCGGCCTCCTGGTTCCCCTCGCGGGCGTTCTCGAACCGCACCGTGGTCACCGGGCCGTCGGGGCCGGGCGCGAACAGGTCGGTGGTGTTGTTGCCGAGGCCGGTTTGTCCGACGCTCGACTGCGGGTAGCTGCCGAACAGCGTGCCGCGCGAGCCGCCGCCGGCCTCGCTGCTGACGCGGCGGCCCTTCCAGAGCTTGTGCAGGCTGACGCCGAGGTTCCAGTAGTCGCCGCCCACGCGGCCATTGCCGTTCCGTCCGCACGCGATGGTGCTCTCCATCCACATCCGGTACGACCAGGGCGGCGGAAAGCCGGTGAGGGTGAGGCTGCTGGCGCCGGGGCGGTTGAAGTTCAGGACCAGGTGCCGGCGGTCGTATTTCCAGCCGTAGAGGCGGCGTCGTTTTGGGTCGTTGACGGCGCCGCCCCACACGATCGAGTTGAGGCCGACGGGCACGGTCTTGCGCCGGTCCTTCGCGTCGTAGCGGAAGTAGCGGCGGTCGTAGTGCGACTCGCGGAACCACGGCGCGCCCGGCAGGATGCGGCGGAACATGGCCACCTGGTTCCACGGGGGCGACGAGTCGTTCCCCACGCCCAGCATCAGCTTGCCGTCGAGCCCATACGCCTTGAGCCGCTCCTTGATCGCCAGCAGGACCGGGCGCCAGAACGCCTCGCACACGGCCGTGCCGTACTCGGGCACCTTGATGGTCGTCCGCTTCCCGGTCCTGGGGTCCTTGGCCGTGACCGAGGCCCCGTGCATCTTTCCGGTGTGCCGGGAGGGCCGGACTTCGTTGCCCCAGACATTGATCGCCACGCACCGGATACGGTCGCGATGGTGATACTTCATCGCGATCTTGAGGTAGCGGTCGAAGTTCGTCCAGTCGTAGTCGTACGCCGCCTGCCCTGAGCTTGCCGAAGGGCCGCCCTTCGGAACCCAGTGGACCATCGTCTCCGGGTTGCCGTGGCATGATTCGGCGGTGAAGGGAAAGATGAGGCCGATGTTCCCGATGCCGCCCATCAGCGCCAGAGATTTCTCGATCAGGTTCCAGTGCTCCTCCGACCACATGGCGACCTTGTAGTACCGGGCCAGCGTCTCGGGCGACTGGTAGATGAAGATGAGCGTGGTGTAGTCTTTCAGGTCCGGCAGGGCCCAGTCGGCGACGGACAGCTCGACGGGGACCTCGACCGGCTTGACGCCCTGGGCGGCGATGGTCAGCGTGCCTCTGTAATCGCCGGCGGGCGCGTTCTGAGGGACACGGACCGTGATCCAGACCGGGATGACGGCGCCGTTGCGGACCTCGAGCGGCAGGCCGTAGGCGTTGCGGATCATTGCCTGGGCGCCGGTCGCCTTGGCGATCTTCGTCGGCTCAACCTTCGCGGGCGGCGCATCGAGCAGCCCGTCGAATCGCGTTCCGCCGATCCCGTTCACCCGCGAGAAGCGGCCGCCCCGGTGCAGCGGGTTCAGCGTGGCGAAGCGGACGCGGATGTGCTGGGCCTTGATCTCGTCCTTCTTCGACTTGAGCCGGGTCATCGTCGCGGCCAAGGCATTGATGGGCTCGGTCGAGCCGACCACGACCTTGCCGGAGAAGCTGCCGTTGCGCGCCGCGGCGATCCGGATCGGCGGTAGCGGCTCGAGCCGATTGCCGTAACTCGTGTCGGCGACGGAGGCCCACGGGTCCGCATTCCAGAGCTGGAGGCCGGGTGGCCGCCGGTCCGACGCGACGACGTTGTCGGCAGGCGTGTCCGCCTCGAGGGACAGCTCGACCAGCCCCAGCGTGGCGAAGCACAGCCCGACCTTCTTCTTCGTGCACTCGATCGGGTAGTCGGTGCGGTGGAATTCGAGCGCGAGGACGTTGACGCCCTTCCGCAGCAGGCCGGGCCTGATGGCGATCGGGCCGGCGCTGCGTTCGCGGGCCTTCCAGTGTGGATGGAACTGCTTCTTCTGGTGGTTCCACCAGTGAAGCGGGACCCGCCCGTTGCCGCTACGGTCCGGACCGAAGAAGGCTTTGAGCGGATATGGATCGGCGGCGGCGGCCGGCTCGACTTTGCCTCGGGGCATCGAGGGCCGTGCGATCTCGCGCCCGTTCAGGTAGGCGACGAACCCGCCCCGGTAAG
>Ga0114922_10005842_pt1 | contig 11313 bp, 7 predicted proteins | sample AartaG_FD_100975 | JGI IMG/M metagenome (GOLD analysis project Ga0114922, IMG submission 100975) | Deep subsurface microbial communities from Aarhus Bay to uncover new lineages of life (NeLLi) - Aarhus_00045 metaG | ecosystem: Environmental > Aquatic > Marine > Oceanic > Sediment | place: Aarhus...
GCACGTCGGATTTCTCGGTGGTACACAACCCTTTAAAGCCATACGCGTCCGCCAGCTTGACGAAGTCGCGGTTGTCGGCGAGGGACGAGCTCGAATACCTCCGGTCAAAGAACAGTTGCTGCCATTGCCTGACCATCCCGAGAAACTGGTTGTCAAGTATCGCGACGTTTACCGGCAGCTTCAGCCGCACCGCCGTCGCCAGGTCCTGGATGTTCATCTGTATGCTGCCGTCGCCCGCTATGTCGAACACCACAGCGTCCGGGCACGCAATCTGCGCTCCTATCGCCCCCGGGAAACCGTATCCCATGGTACCGAGCCCGCCGGAAGAGAGCCACTTACGCGGCTCGTCGTACTTGTAGAACTGCGCAGCCCACATCTGGTTCTGGCCGACCTCGGTTGTGATGATGGCCTTGCCTTTTGTGGCTCGATAGATCTCCTCCACAACGTACTGCGGTTTTATGGTCTTGGCGTCCCTGTCGTATGTCAGCGGAAAATCCTTCTTCCACTTCCTCACCTTTTTCAGCCAGTCGCCGGTGTCGGCTTTCTTCACAAGCGGTAGCAGCTGCCCGAGGATCGTCTTCGCGTCGCCCACTATCGGCGTGTGTACCGTCACGTTCTTGCTGATGGCCGACGGGTCTATATCGATGTGGATTATGTGCGCATCAGGGGCGAATTCCTCTATCTTGCCCGTGACCCTGTCATCGAACCGGACCCCGATCGCGATAAGCACGTCGCTCTCGGTTATCGCACGGTTCGACGTAACAGTGCCATGCATCCCGCACATACCCAAAAAGAGGTCGTCGGTGCCTGGAAAACCGCCCAGCCCCAGCAGCGTCAACGTAACCGGCGTACCCACCTTGTACGCAAGCTCCTTCAGCTCCTTGGTCGCGCCGCTGATTATCACGCCTCCGCCGGCGTAGATCAACGGTCGTTTAGCCTCGTTTATCACCTTTGCGGCGGTTTTTATCTGTCTCATATTTCCGCGGTACGTCGGTTTGTAGCCCGGCAGATCGATCTCTTCGGGGTAGACAAACTCTGTCTCGCCCATGGTTATGTTCTTGGGCAGGTCGATCAACACGGGACCCGGCCGGCCCGTACGCGCAATATGAAACGCGGCACGCACGGTCCACGCAACACGCTTGATGTCGTCGATGAGAAAGTTGTGTTTGGTTATCGGCCGGGTTATGCCGGTTATGTCGGCCTCCTGAAACGCGTCTCCGCCTATAAGCGAGGTATCGACCTGGCCTGTCAGCGCCACTATGGGCACCGAATCCATGTGCGCGGTGGCGATGCCTGTCACCAGATTGGTTGCGCCCGGACCGGAGGTTGACAGACAGACCCCAACCTTGCCCGATGCGCGCGCGTATCCGTCGGCAGCGTGGGCTGCGGCCTGCTCGTGGCGCGTCAGCACGACCTCTATATCGGCGTCGAACAACTTGTCGAAAAGGCCGAGAACAACGCCGCCGGGAAAGCCGAAGATGATCTCGACGCCTTCCCGTTTGAGACACTCGATAAGTATTTCGGACCCTGTCATCTTCTTGCTCATACCGTCACCTGACCACCGCGCCTGTGCTGCCCGAGCACACCTGACGAGCGTACCGCCCAAGATAGCCTGAGTCTATCTTGGGGGCTGGCGGGCTCCATGCCTTTCGCCTCGTTTCCATCTCGCTCTCCGAGATGCGTACGTTCAGCGATCGACCGGGGATATCTATCTCTATTGTGTCGCCGTCTCGCAGCAACGCTATCGGACCTCCCTCCATGGCCTCCGGCGATACGTGCCCTATCGACGCGCCGCTGGTGCCGCCCGAGAAACGGCCGTCCGTTATCAGCGCGACGTCCTTGTCGAGCCCAATCCCTTTGATCGAGGCCGTCGGCGTCAGCATCTCCTGCATGCCCGGACCGCCTTTCGGCCCTTCGTACCGTATCACCAGTACGTCGCCCTTCCGGATAGTTCTGTCGATGATCGCCCGCGCCGCCTCGGGCTCCGAGTCGAATATCCGCGCGGGACCGGCATGGTTCAGCATCTCCGGCGCCACGGCGGACTCTTTCACGATGGCCCCGTCGGGAGCAAGGTTCCCAAAGAGCACCGCAAGACCGCCTGTCTTGTGGTACGGATCATCAAACGGTCGGATGACCGTGCTGTCTTTCACCTCGGCGTCGGCGCAGTTCTCGGCAACGGTGTTGCCGGTCACCGTCGGTTCGTCGTTGTGCAGCAACCCGCGATCGGCGAGCATCTTCAGAATGGGTTGCACACCGCCTGCCCGGTACAGGTCTTCCAGATGGTGCGGACCGCCGGGCGACATCGAACAGACGTGAGGTACGCGAGCCGCAATATCGTTAAAGACCTGCATCGGCAGCTCGATCCCGACCTCGTTGGCGATTGCGGGCAGGTGGAGCGCCGTGTTGGTTGAGCCTCCAAAGGCCATGTCGAGAGCAATGGCGTTCTCGAACGCCGCGCGCGTCATGATCTTGTCCGGCAGACGATCTTCGCTCAGCATCTCGACTATCCGAATGCCGGCCTGTTTTGCGAGCGCGATTCGCGCCCCGTAAACGGCGGGGATCGTACCGTTACCCGGCAACGCCAGCCCGAGCGCTTCCGAGAGACAGTTCATCGAGTTCGCCGTGAACATGCCCGCGCAGGATCCTGCCGTCGGGCAAGCGGCGTTTTCCATGGCTTTCCATCGTTCGGGATCTATTTCGCCGCTGACAGCGCGAGGAATCTCCGCGAAGAGTGTCACTAGGTCCAGCGTCTCACCGTCCAGCTGTCCTGCGAGCATGGGCCCGCCGCTAACGAGTATTGACGGGATGTTAAGGCGACCCGCCACCATCAGCATCCCGGGCGTTATCTTATCGCAGTTCGTAACGAGAGCCAGTCCGTCGAACCCATGGGCGCGCGCCATTACTTCCACCGAGTCGGCTATGAGTTCGCGGCTGCACAGAGAGTATTTCATCCCCGTATGGTTCATGGCGATCCCGTCGCAGACGCCTATCACACCGAACGTGACAGGTGTACCGCCGGCCATCCTGATGCCGGCCTTTACGGCCTCGGTGATCTTATCAAGGTGGATATGGCCAGGAATAATCTCGTTTGCAGCGTTCGCCACACCGATAATGGGCTGGCGCATCTCCCTGTCTATGTACCCCATCGCTCTGAAAAGCGATCGGTGAGGGCACCTTTCATCACCGTCCATCACGTTTGAGCTTATCTGCCGCATAGTATCTTCTCCCGCAGAAGCGGTCAATTGAACCGGTTCATTGCTTCACCAATATCTTCAGTAAGAGCGGTTTCCACCGCCCTGCTTGCGCGATCCACTATCTCCGGCAACTCGTCGCGCTCGTCCGTATCAAACTCGGCCAGCACGTAGTCGGTCAGATCGTCGGGCAGCCGGTCGCAGCCAACGCCGATGCGCAACCGGGGAAACTCTTCCGTACCCACACACGCAATGACCGACCGCAGTCCATTGTGTCCGCCGTGACCTCCGGTTCGCCGCAACCGCATGCTTCCAAAGCTGAGGTTGGCGTCGTCGCTTACCACCAGTAGCTCAGCGGGACCGTCCAGCAGGCTCCGCACTGCATGACCGACCGCTTCCCCGCTGAGGTTCATGAAGGTTTGCGGCTTCATGAGCGTCACATCAACACCACCTATTCTGCCTTCGCCAACCCGCGATCGGTACCGCTGCGAGTCGAAGCTTATCCTGTGCCGACTTGCGAGTAAATCCACAACCATGAACCCGACGTTGTGGCGTGTTGCCGCATAGCGCGACCCCGGATTGCCAAGCCCTACAACCAACCTCAATCTCCGACTACCCCTGCTTTTCTTCTGTTTCTGCGGCTTCCTCTTCTTCCTTCTTCTCGCCGATCACTTCGGGCTCCTCGGCCTCGAGTTCTTCTTCGGCCAGTTCGGCCTCGGCAACTTCCTCTTCGACCCGTGGCGCAAAGACGGTGGCAACCGTCCGGCTGAGGGCCACCGTCACTGTTATTCCTTCAGGCAGCGTGAGATCGCCAACATGAAGCGAATCGCCTATGTCCAGCGCGCCCACGTCGGCCTCGATGTTCTCCGGTATGTCGGTCGGCAAACACTGTATTGGCAGGTCGTGCATCGTGAGGTCAAGCACGCCACCCTTCTTGACGCCCTCAGACGCACCCACCGCGACCAGCGGCACCCTGGTTTCCACTTTGCGGTCAAGCGCGACAGCATGGAAATCTATGTGCAGGACGCTCTGGCTCACTGGGTCGTGCTGAACCTCGCGTACGAGCACCGGCCTGACCGGGCCGTCGTCGCCCTGGATCTCAAGGTCGACCAAGGCGTGCTCGCCGGAATGACCCCGAAGAAGCCTCTCGAAATCCCTTAGCCCCACCTCGACAGCCACCGAGTTCTCGCCTTCACCGTAGACTATCCCGGGCACGGCCCCACGTCGCCGCGCCGCGCGTGTCGGTGCTTTTCCTACTGCAGAACGCAACGTTGCTTTTAACTTGTCTCGTTTCAACTTCTTGTCCTCCTTCTCTCGCCACCCGTAGCGGCAACCGCCAACTATAGGAATAGCGAGCTTACTGATTCGCCGTGATGTATCCGCCGTATCGCCTCGCCCAGCAACCTCGCCACCGAGAGCACCTTGATCTTGGGCACGAGCTTGTCCGGGGTCAAGGCGATGGTGTTGCACACTACGACCTGTTCCAGGCACGACTCCTCGATGTTCTCGACGGCGCGACCCGAAAAGACCGGATGCGTGCAGCACGCGCGCGCCGAGCAAGCGCCTTTGTCTACAACGGCTTGCGCCGCCTTGACGAGGGTTCCCGCAGTATCGATCATATCGTCGAGGACGATCGCGTTACGACCTTCAACGTCACCTATCACGTTCATCACCTCGGAAACGTTCGCACGCTTTCGACGTTTGTCCACTATTACCAAGTCAGCGTGTAGCCGGTTCGCGAAGTCTCGTGCCCGCTTCACGCTTCCGGGGTCCGGCGCAACAATGACGAGGTTGTCCAAGCCCTCACGCCGCGCGAAATCGACGAGCACCGGCGTCGCATAGAGGTGGTCCACAATAATATCGAAGAATCCCTGAATCTGATCCGCATGCAGATCTATCGTCAACACTCGACCGGCTCCCGCAGCCGTGATCAAATTTGCCACCAGGCGTGCGGTTATCGGCACCCGGGGCTGATCTTTCCTGTCCTGGCGCGCGTAGCCGTAGTAGGGTATCACCGCCGTGACCCGCCCGGCAGAAGCCCTGCGTGCTGCATCCACCATCATCAAAAGTTCCATCAGATGGCTGTCCTGGGGCCGCGATGTGGAGTTCACGACAAACAGGTCCGAACCGCGCACGTTTTCGTTCAGCTTGACCGAAATCTCACCGTCGCTGAACCGTCCGACGGTCGACTTACCCATCTCCATGCAGAGATACTTGCATATCTCCTGAGTCAGTTCGGCGCTCGCACTCCCTGAGAAAACCTTAAGATCGTTAGGCATTCCTGGCCCCCTTCTTGCGCTTGCCGAGACGTCGTGCGGGCGCTCCTACTACCGTCTGCCCGCGCGGAACGTTTTGCCCTTTCGGAACCACCGTGCCCGCACCGGTTTTGGCCTCGCGCCCGACACGAACCGGCGCCACGAGTACGGTATTGCACCCCGTCGACGCGCCGTTGTCAATCACCGTTCGATGTTTGCGCTTCCCGTCATAATTCGCCGTTATAGTGCCGGCGCCTATGTTGACGCCCGACCCCACAACCGCATCTCCTAAATAGGTCAGGTGGGCCGCGTTGGTGTTCGGCCCGATCCTCGAGTTTTTCACCTCTACGAAGTTACCTATCTTGTCACCGGCACCTATTCGCGCTCCGGGACGGAGATGTGCGAACGGGCCGACAGCGGCACCTCGGTTTATCCGTGCCCGCTCACAATGGCTCATTATCACTGCCGCGTCGTCAGCAATGACGCAGTCCTCAATTACGGTATACGGCCCTATCCTGCAACCCGACCCGACACGTGACTTGCCCGAGATAAACGTGCCCGGGAACACGGTCGTGTCCCGACCTATAACGGCGACGTCATCGACGTAAACGGTCTGAGGCTCAACAAGCGTCACGCCCGAAGCCATAAGCTTGTCCCGTTTCATCTCCCATACAATGTCCTGCACAAACGCCAACTCGCGGCGCGAGTTCACCCCAAGCGTTTCGCGCCAGTTGCCCGTCTTGTACGTCTCGACACGCTCGCGCCGAGCCCGAAAGTACGATATCACATCCGTCAGGTAGAATTCGCCTTGGTCGTTATCGCGCCCTATGTGGTTGAGAGCGCGGGAGACCTTTCGCCACTCGAAACAGTACACGCTCGAGTTGACCTCGCGGATCCGCCGCTGCTCGGGTGTCGCATCGCGCTCTTCGACTATGGCAAGTACCCCACCCTTCTCGTCCCGGACTATCCTCCCGTACCCCGCCGGGTCGGGATAGTCCGCCGTCAACACTGTCGCGGCTGCGCCGCACCGTCGGTGTTTCGAGATGAGCCGCTTCAATGTGCCCGCTGTGTAGAGCACGCCGTCGCCGTTTAGCACCAGCACGGCTCCTTGATGCCCGGCCAGTTTGCGTTTCGCACACGTGAGCGCGTGGCCCGTACCGAGACGTTCTCGCTGCACAACGTAGTCGGCTCGAGCGTTGAGCTTCTCACGCGCAGGCTTCAGCCCGTCGGCGGACATAACCGCCACGATGCCCGATACCCCTGTGCGCTCGGCAAGGCCAACAACTCGTTCTATCATCGTCTGGCCGCCAACCCGATGCAGCACCTTTGGCAGACTTGACTTCATACGTTTGCCCTCGCCCGCTGCAAGTATAACGCACGCCGGTCTGCCTGACGATTGTCGCGTCACCAACCTGCCTCCGGTCAACTCCACCTTGGGTGGAAATGGCTGGGGCGGAAGGACTCGAACCTTCAATCCAGGAACCAAAGTCCTGTGTCTTACCAGTTTGACGACGCCCCAGCAGTCAGATAGTCGGAAAAAACCTGCCCTTACACCGTGGCTACACACCCTTTTCCAGGCGTGAACTACCGCCGCCACGGGTTTTCAGCCTCGTGACACACCTCTTCTTCAGACCGCCATTATACTTCACGGCCCAAGCGGTGTCAATAATAACGCGCGCCTTTATTGAACGACGGCGGATGGGCGGTTACTACCTATGTAGGATACCTATTCGGTGGTTCGCGTGACCCGCGCGGCGATGTCAATGGCGAACGGCCGTATTTTCAGGTTCACGTTCCCGTTTTCGACTTGCGCAGGGTTTTTGTACACAACGCGGCCTTCGCGGGTGTGCCACCACTGCACCAGGAAGTCGCCATCGGGCAGGCCGTGGACCGTTAATTCGGCACCGGCCACCTGCTTCGGGATGGCGTTCGCGCCGTTGGGATAGTGATATCGCCGGTCGATAGCCCACACGAGCGCGGTTCGGCCGTCTGTCATGCCGAAGACGTCGAGCCGATCCTCTTTGCTGGAGACTCGGACCGGACGCCACCCCGCAGATCCGAATCCTGTACCCTCGAGGAACCGGGCAAGCGAGCCCCATAGTGGATACAAGTTCTCCTGATGGATGTTCTCCCACCACCATGGCATGGCGGTCCCGGCAGTCCCGCCGAGGATGCCGCCCCAGAGCCCCTGCTGCAGCCCGCGACGGTACGAGTCCATTTCCGGCTTGAAGCCCCGCCAACTCACTCCGAATTCGCCGATATAGATCGGTTTGCCGTATCGCTTTCGATAACGGCGGGCCGCGTCGGCCATTATCCTCGCGGGCTCCTCGCGACCGTCCAGGTAGCAGTGTTCCTGGGCATAGTCGAGGCTGTCCAGCTTCCACATCCCCGTGGATCTGGTGGCAAGGGAGAAACTTGTTGTGATCAGGTGGTCGTATGGATCGTTCGCACGCAGCCATCGCGCGGTTTCGTCGTGCCACGCTATCACGTCGGACCGTTCGAGATGGTTGTACACGTTGTCGATCTCATTAAAGAACTGCCAGGACATCAGCGACGGCTGTGCCGCGTAGCGCCCGATCAGATACCGGAGACGTTTGCGGTACAGCTTCTTGGCAGCCTTGTTCGTGAAGAACTCGTTCTGTGCGCGGCACGGTCCTCCTTGAGACGTGTTGTACGGGTGTTGCGGCCACCAGTTGTTGCCGCCCCAGTAATCCGGCTCGACTTGAAAGATGCCGTGGTAGTCCAGGCAGAGCATGATGTAGATGCCCTTGCGGGCCGCGAGTTCCAGAACGTAGTCGAGCCGCCACGCGCGCTCCTGGTTGTAGTTGAGCCGCTCGTCACCCAACACCTCGATGCCGAACGCCTGGGGCCACATCCACAGCCGACTGTAGTTCATCCCGACCTTGGCAAACGCCCCGTACCAGTCGTCGTAGTCGAACGTCCCGCGACGGCCGTGCCAACACGCACACTCGCCAAGCAGCGGCAGTGGGCTGCCATCGTCCAGCATGAAATGGCGCTTGTCTTGTGGCTCAACGCGCACGAAGCCGTGCGCATCCTCGGGCTTGGGCTCGACCGCGAACGAGCCTTCAGCCGTCTCCGTGCGTGTCCCTTCTTCAGTAACAACAACACGGTAGCGGTGGCGACCCGGCTCTAGCGGGGTGAATCGCACTCTCCAACCCGGCTTTCCGGTGGGGCAGAGTTTCTCGGATTGCCGTCTTCTTTCGTTGCCGGGATCGGGTTGCTCGGGTGCCAGCAACTCCCGCGTGTAATCCTGGAACCAGAATGCGGGAACGGTGACGGCCTCGCCTGACGGAGCGGTGAACGTCACATCAACAGCGATGGACTCAGGATCGTATGGGTTGTCGGTTTCGCGGACCCCGAACAATGCGAACTCGCTCACCTGCCAGACGCGCTGCCCGTTCGTTGCAGGCACCACTCTCATAGCAACGGCCATTCGGGCGCTCAGCATCATGACCGCGATGGTCACGGAAATGCAAAAGGGGAACCTTGGGGCCGCCCGCATTAGTCTCCTACACCGTGATTGGCAGTATGTCCAACAGGTCACACACGTCCAGCAGTTCGGGAGCAAAGCGGCCGTAGCATGCGTGCAGGTGGTTCGACCGAAGGTTCTGTATAAGCGTGTCCGGGGCGCCGTCGACAGAGACAAACATGTGGGGCCAATGTTCCCTCGCTTCCTTGAACCGTTTCTTAGGTTGTTCGACGGCCTCGCCCTCGGCAATGAGCATCACGTATTCGCCCTCGATCCGGCTCAGCCTCGCGACCGTCACGGGTCCCGGCTTGCAGCACATGACCGTGGTAGCGCCCCCGGCTTCACCCATGTAGTCGTACTGAGGCCCGAGGTCCACCTCCTTGCGGGAGTTGGCCATCAGCGACGGCATCGAACCGCAGTTTACGATGCGCAGCATTCCCTCGTCGCGGTCAACATGGTTGACGTCGCCGAAAAGAACGGGCCCAGCCCCCGAGACGAGCTTGAGAATCTGCATGGTGAGGGCCGCGTTAACATCCGACTCGCAGGCCAGAACGGTGCCCTCGTCGTTGATAAGCGATCCAGCAAGGCACGAACAGGCGTAATTGTCTATCATCGCGCCCTGACACTTGACCGCCGCGAAATCGTAGCCTCTGTTCTTGATGATCCCGCGTAACGAATGGTACACCCGGATGGATTTCTCGAGCCGCTGCTCATCAACGTTGATCGTGCCGAACTCGGCCCCCAGCATGCTGCGCGTTTCCGCGACAGCGTCGGCGTCCGCACGTTCCGCCCTAAGGTACTGCTCGAGCGAGTCAACGTGTTCGATCTCCACGCCGAAGAGAGCCTTGATCTGCGACGTATCCACCTCAGTCGTATACATTCCCATGACTCTGCCCCCGATGAGGCCCATCGTCGACCCGTCAAGACCGGTCACGGCGTGGGCTGCGCGTGCAAACGTGCCGATCTCCTTCAGCGTCCGCTTCTCCTTTGGTGAGCCGTAGAAGAACCTGTGATCGATGCCCAACTCCTCCAGAGACCCATGGACTATGCCGCCCGCAGTCAATGAGAACGACGCTGGCTCGGATTCAGCCCATATCCCCGAGGGCACGCTGACCGTCCGCACCGCCGACACCACCGTTGGAGAAAACACCCACGTGCCTAGAAGGTACAAGATGCAATCGGCCCCTCTTGCCTCGATGTCCCGCGCGGCCTGCACTGCGGCCTCGGAGGTAAACACCAACCCTTCGTGGGCCACGACGTCAGCATTACTTGCGGACAGCCCCTCGACGGCGGCCTGATGAAACCTTTCTGCGAGATCCGTGCGTTCGCGCGGCAGGCTGAGCGTCATAATGCCAATGACTGGTTGTTCTCGTTCCATGTCGGTCTTCCCTTTCGATCAGGTCGCGTTCCAAGAGGGGAGCGCCGCCGCGCCGAATTCGCCCAACAGGCGCGAAAGCTCTTTCCGCATCTCTGTACCGACCTTCCTGTGCTCATCTTGGCCCATAAGGTTGGTCATTTCGAGGGGATCATTTTCCAGATCGTACAGCTCGTTGGTGTCCCAGACGCCGTGGTATTTCATGTACTTGTGCCGGTCCGTACGCACCCCGAACACCGTTGGCGTCTGTGGGAACGCCGATTCCCAGAAGTACTCGTAGAGCCATGATGTCCGCCAATCGGTGCTCTCCCTGCGCGCAAGCGGTAGGAACGATCTTCCCTGGACGGTCGGCGGCACGTCGGCGCCCGCCGCGTCCAGGACTGTCGGCGCCACATCTATGTTCAGCACCATCTTCTCGATCGACTGTCCCGCAGGAACTATCTCCGGACAATGGACCAGGAACGGTATCCGGATGGATTCCTCGTACATGGCACGTTTGTCTATTAAGCCATGTTCGCCGAGCATAAACCCGTTGTCGCCCATGTATATGATGAGCGTCGATTCCAGCAACCCCAGGTCTTCGAGCGCATCGATCAACCGGCCTATGCTGTCATCGACCGCGACCAGCGTCCGGCAATAGTCGCGGGCAACTGTCTCGAGCGGGATGTGTTGCTGGTAGATGTTGTCCACGCCATGAAAGCTGTTGCGTTGATTGCGTACCCATGCTGGTTTGCCCCGGTAGTTCTCCTCCGTATCGGCCATAGAGGCCGGAAACTCGAGCTCGACGTCCGCATACAGGCTTTTGTGCCGTTCGGCAGGTACAAACCCTGCATGGACGGCCTTGTGAGACATGTAGAGGAAGAACGGGCCGTTTTGTGCCTCTTTCAGAAACTCGAGTGCGTAATCGGTGATAAGGTCGGTGACGTACCCCGTTCGTTTGACCCGTTCGCCGTCCACGTTGAAACGAGGGTTGTTGTAGACGCCCTGGCCCCTGAAGCTCAC
>Ga0114922_10005843_pt1 | contig 11313 bp, 9 predicted proteins | sample AartaG_FD_100975 | JGI IMG/M metagenome (GOLD analysis project Ga0114922, IMG submission 100975) | Deep subsurface microbial communities from Aarhus Bay to uncover new lineages of life (NeLLi) - Aarhus_00045 metaG | ecosystem: Environmental > Aquatic > Marine > Oceanic > Sediment | place: Aarhus...
CCTTCTCATCCGGCATGCACGCCTACTATGCGATTCCTGTTCGTCAGGCCAGCGCTTTGCCTGCGGCTTCCTTCAGATCCCACCTCACGATGGGCACCCTTGCCGTCTGGCTAACAGTTCCCCCTGTCGGGCCTGTAAAGGACTTTAACCTTCAAGTGAGTGCGCCCTGCCGGGCGCACAAATAAAAAGGTGCATGTCACCGGACATGCACCTTTAAATAGAAGTTCCTTTATCAATCCGTCGAATATTAGCTCTTATCGCCTTGTTCAGCCTCTTCACCTTTTTGCTTCTTTTCGGAACCTTCACTCAAAGGAGCTTCTTCTTGTTTTACCTTTTTTTTCTTTTCAGGTTCCGGTTTTTCTTGCTCTTTTTCAACCGTCGTTCCAACTTCAGGTTCTTTTTCCTCGGCTTGCTTCTTTTCCCCGGCTATCTCTTCTGCCTCAGCCTTTTCTACGCTTTCATCAGCCGGCTCCTGTTTTTCTTCTTCAGCCCCAGCAGCCTCCTGCTCAGCCTGTTCGGCAGCCTCAGCCTCGGGTTGATCTGCAGAAGGCTCGGCCCTTTTTTCTTCTTTGGCGGCTTCCTGCTCAGCGGTTTCTTTCATTCTTTCCTTGACAAACTTTCTCGCCGCGGCAAGATCCCTGACTGAGAGAACTATTCGGTGGTTGTCCGGGTCTACCTCGATTACTTTCAACTCTAATTCATCGCCGTTTCTGTAAACCTCAGCCGGGTTGGTTACCGTGCCTCTGATACCAAGCTGCGAGACGGGTACAAAGCCTTCCACATCATCACCCAGATCAACCACGACTCCCTTTTCCAGAAGCCGGTTGATCGGGCAGTCGACCTCGGTGCCGACCGGAAACTTCTCCCGCAGACTTTCCCAGGGATTATCAGTCAACTGCTTCATCCCCAGACTGATACGCTTGTTCTCGGTGTCCATATTGAGTACCACCACCTGTACCTTTTCACCTTTTTTAACCATTTCGCTCGGGTGGTGAACCCGTTTTGTCCAGGACATGTCCGAGATATGTACCAGACCGTCGATACCTTCCTCGATCTCCACGAAAGCGCCGTAGCTGGTGAGATTGCGCACCCGGCCTTCGATAATTGTCCCGACAGGGTATTTCTGGCTGATCGTCTGCCAGGGATCGGCTTCCATCTGCTTGATCCCGAGAGAGATCTTTTCCTCTTTGGGATTGATACTGAGCACCATGGTTTCAACAGTATCCCCAATCGCCACAACCTTGGAGGGATGGCGAATGTGCCTCGTCCAGCTCATTTCCGAAATGTGCACCAAGCCTTCGATACCCTTCTCAAGCTCGACAAATGCACCGTAGTTTGTAATCGATACCACCTTGCCCCGAACTTTGGAATCCACGGGATATTTCTCCGCGGCGTTTTCCCAGGGGTAGGGTGTCAACTGCTTGTGGCCCAGGCTGATCCTGCCTTTCTCAAAATCCAGATCAAGAATCTTGATCTGGATTTTATCCCCGAGAGCCACCAATTCACTCGGGTGAGATACACGGCCCCAGGACATATCCGTAATGTGTAGCAGACCGTCCACACCTCCAAGGTCGATAAAAGCGCCGAAATCGGTGATATTTTTAACCACTCCCTCTCTTTCCTGGTCGACCTCGAGTTCCTGAAGCAGTTTTTCTTTTTTCTGCTCACGCTCGCCCTCGAGGATCACCCTGCGGCTGATTACGATATTACGGCGTCTTTTGTTAATCTTGATTATTTTAAACTTGAAAGTCTGACCAATCAGTTCATCCATGTTAGGGATCCTGCGCAGAGCGATCTGGCTGCCGGGCAGAAAAGCGTCCACTCCCAGCAGATCGACAACCACGCCGCCCTTGATCCGCCTGACAATCATCCCCTCGACCAGCTCGTCACTTTCATGAGATCTTCGGATTCGATCCCATACACGAAGGAAATCCGCTTTCTTCTTGGAAAGGACAACAACACCGTCCTCATCTTCCAGACTTTCCAGAAAAACCTCTACCTCGTCACCTTCATTAACTTCATCTTTGCTTTTAAATTCATCAATCGAAACCGAACCTTCGCTCTTGAAACCGACATCCAGCACAACATTGGTATCGGAGACACGGATAACGTGCCCCTTAATCACCTGGCCTTCTTCAATGCTGGTAAGAGTGGAGTCGTACATTTCCAGCATCTCTTCATATTCTTCCTTGCTGTATTCGACACCTTCATCCAGCATTCGCCAGTACTCTTCATCATCAATAGAAGGCTGGTCTTTTTTCTCTTCAGTGGCCACAGCGACTTTTCCCTCCCCTGCCTCTTCTTCTTTGGCCTCTTCTTCCTTCACCTCTTCAGCTGGTGCCCTGAACGCCGTGGCCTTTTCCGGGTTATCGGCAACTTCGCTTTTCTTTTCAGATTCTGAAGTTTCAGATACTGCCTTGGACTGATCTTCGTGCTGCTGATCGTCCGGTTGGGGTTGAATGTTTTTATCCTGATCGGTCATTGAAAAAGTTAACCTCCTCTACAAAAAAAATTCACCCCTTAAGGGGCTTAAATTTAAGAATCTTATAAATTATATTATATCAACTATGTTGTCAACATTTTCTCTTGATTATAGAATAAAGACCATCATTCAGACATCCCTCAGCTCTGTTTCTGGCCTTCATTCCAGGTTTCGCATTTCTCCTTGAGCGATGAAATCCGTTCCATGACCATTCTTGAGATAGCTAACTGCCCTTTCGGCGTGGGATCGAAACCGGCATATTCTTCAGGTTGAATGACCCGGCCGTAAAGGATTCTCATCGGCCTGCGTCTCAGGAAAGCATCAAGCAATCTGCCCGTGCCACGGGCGTAAACCGGAAGGATGGCTGCACCGGTTTCCTGGGCGAGCATCCCCACCCCGAACCTGGGCTGGCCCAGATTCCCCTCTTGCTGGCGGGTGCCCTCCGGGAAGAGAATTATCGCTCTTCCCTCATTAAGTATTTTCTTGATCCAGGCGATTCCCTTCCAATCCATCCCATTCCTGCGGATCGGCACCGCGTGGTAAAAGTTGATCAGCGCACCGAAAATCGGATTCCTGAACAGTTCTTTCTTGGCCATGAAATGAATATCTTCTCTTGGTATCCCTGCACCGACACTGGGTGGATCAAAATAACTGATATGATTGGAAGCCACGATCAGGGGGCCGGTGGTGGGAATCTCCTGCTCGTACGAGTAACGGCAGCCGAAAAACAGGCGCAAAAAGATCCGAACCAACAACCGTGAGAACCTGTAAATCAACCTTTCCAACTTTTTGACTGGCTTTTTTACCTGCATGGAGATAGATTCCGCCTTGATTTGAAATTACACTGTTAAAATATTGCTTGCTGGCGATTTTATCAATAAAACAGGCTATCTGCAGCTGGGTCGTGATGAAAAACCGGTTGATAATTCTAAGTCCGATCTTGAGCGGGATTCTGCTGGTGGCAAGCTTTCCTCCTTTCAAACTATTCCTTCCGTCATTCGTGGCCCTGGTTCCCCTGCTTTATTTCATCGACAGGGAAACCTCGAACCTGCGTGCCGCTCTTGGAGCCTTTTTCTGCGGCTTACTTTTCTGGGGTGCTTTGCTTTACTGGATCACCCTGTTTACCCGCGCAGGATACCTGCTTCTGATATTCATAATGGCAATGAACCAGGTGATTTTCGCCCTGGTGGCGAGAAGGTTGAAACGAACCCTGGGGATTCCCCTGATCTTCAGCGCTCCGCTTCTCTGGACAGCTACGGAATATATTCACGCCCATGGAGACATTGCCTTTACCTGGGGACAGCTTGCTTATACCCTGACCGACTATCCATTATGGCTCCAGATTGCTTCATTTACAGGGCCATATGGAGTAAGCCTCTGGCTGGTGGCAGTTAATGTGATAATATATGAGCTTTTAAAAGGGACTGCCGAGCACAGAAACATGGTGAAACCTGCCGCAGCCCTGGCTGTTCTGATTGCCGCCCCCCTTCTTTTCGGCATTTACCGCTATAGCCGGCACGAGCAGATTGCAGGTGAGGCTCGCCAGCTCAATGTCTCTTTCATTCAACCAGGTATCCCGCAGGATATCAAGTGGTTGCCCGAAATGCGCGATTCTACATTCAAACTCCTGACAAACCTTTCGCTGGCCCAGGCTGACAAAGAACCGGCGCTTGTTGTCTGGCCTGAGGCTGCAGCACCGGCCCACCTGAGAGTGGATAAGAAATACAGGCTATATGTAGGAGAGATAGCGCGGGAACTCGACTCTTTTCTGCTGACAGGTGCGCCGGAGTACCGTTACAACGAAAAACGGGGCAAATATAATTCTTATAACTCGGCGTTTCTTTTCTCCCCTCAGGGCCGGATTATCGAATACTACGATAAAATCTATCTCGTTCCCGTGAGCGAGCGTATGCCCTGGGAGCATATTTTCACCTTTCTTCAGGAAATTGATATCGGGGGATCTCATTTCATACCGGGAACAAGGTATGCGGTGTTCCGGATGGGTGAAGAAAGTTTCAGCACACTGATCTGTTTTGAATCGATATTCCCGGAACTTTCACGCGAGTTCGTCAAGCGCGGGGCGCGATTTCTGGTAAACATTACAAACGATGCCTGGTTCGAGAGGACAAGCGCGGCTTACCAGCATAGCTCGTTTCTGGTATTGAGAGCAATCGAGCAGGGACGGGATATCATACGTGCGGCAAATACCGGGGTGAGCGGCTATTACGACAGGCTGGGACGCCGCCGCAAGGCCACCGCTCTGTTTGAAACCCTAAGCACCACGGACAGGATACAGACCTACAGTAAAACCACTTTTTACTGCAGGCACGGAGACTGGCCCGCTCATCTGGCCTGGATCGCCTCGGTCATTTTTCTCCTGGTTTCACTTCTTCCGCGGCGCCTGATTAAGCCCTCCGGAAATTTGTAAAACAGTCTGTGTTATTAACGCACGCTCTCGGAAAAAAATTCTATCTCGCCGAACCGGTCAGGGTCGTGGTAGGATTCCCCGGATACAGGAGACCATGCAGAGTAGTCGGCAAGTTCTTTATTTCTCTGTGGCAGATCGATACGGTAAAGGTTGAGCCGCCATTTATCCCCGCTTTTTGAAGGAACGTTCGGAGCAGTCACCAGTTCATCCAGCGGAACGGCCAGCTCCACTGACCAGCTTTTATCCTTATCTGACGGGTCGTTAACAGTGCCCTCCAGATTCACGCCACGCCTGAGCTCAAAGCTGTTCCAGGCCAGAATTCCAATCAGTCCTGAATCGCGTTTAAGAACAAATCCATCCCACAAAGTGCCCAGAGAATTTACCTCAAGCTCCAGATAGGCCTCCCTGTCACCGTCGGGATTGATAAAAACCTCCACTACTTCCTGTTGGTAGAGCGTATCATCGCGAACGGTCAGCGTGGACCAGATCTGGCTATCCTCGCAGTGCCATGAAATGTAGAGATAACCGTCATCCCAGAGTATCCTGGCCGTTGTCTGCTGTTTTACGGATACGCCCTCATTATAGCCCACCAGCCTGATCGGCTTGCACGCGGCCCAGTCAGCCTCCTCCAGTTTCCCGTCGATGTTTATCGGGCCTGTGGCCCTTTTCACCAGATAGTGATGGGTGGCCGGGGCAGCCTGAGAAGCACGGCTGCTTTCAGAGGCGACCACAACAAGGGTGAAAGCTGCAGCCAGAAGGGAAAATTTTTTGAACACCTTTCTTTCACCTCCGGAAAGCATGGATATAAACCGTATCGGGTGTAAAGACTCTGCAAAGGGACTAAGTCCTATTTTTACACTTGCTGCAGCGGCCGTAGATATCCATTTTGTGATTGGTGATGAGGAAATCATGCTCTTTGGCCACCTGCAGTTGAAGGGTTTCGATGGCGCTGTTCTTGAATTCTATCACCTTTCCGCAGGCGGTGCAGATCAGGTGGTCGTGATGCTGGCCCTGGCGGACCGACTCGAACCTTTTAAAACGCTTGCCGAAGCGGTGCTGAACCACGAGTCCGCCTTTGATCAACACATCAAGGGTGCGGTAAATTGAGGCGATCGATGCCGAGACCTTCCTCTGCCGGAGCAGGTCCCGGATATCCTCAACACTGAGGTGGCCGGGTGTGGTAAAGATAATCTCCGCAATTCTTTTTCTCTGCCTGGTAACGAGGTATCCCTCATCCCGCAGAAACTTGATAAACTGATCTGTCAAATCCACTGGCATTTTACCTCCACAGTTCTGGTTAAGTACTTTTCACGGGACCGCCTATACGGACTCTCAGTTCCATAGCAGCTTCTCTTATATTGGCAACAAAATCTTTCCCTTCACCAGCGTAAATCACACTTCGCGAGGCGTTGACTACAACGCCCAGTTTTTTTCCCGGAAGTTCGGCGGCTGACACAGCTTCCAGGCTGCCACCCTGCGCGCCGATTCCAGGAAGCAGAAAGGGAAGGTCTGCTGATATTTCCCGAAGTCGCGCAATCCTTTCCGGATGGGTGGCCCCCACAACAAGGCCCAGGCACCCTTTGCCCCCGTCCCATTGGCGGACTTTGGCTGCAACCTGCTCGTAGAGAGGGTTCTCCTCCGGCAGAAGCTGAAAGTCCGCGGCGCCGGGATTGGAGCTCAAGCACAAAACGAAAACTCCCTTGCCCGGAAACTCCATGAACGGGGCCACTGAATCCAGCCCCATATAGGGGTTAACGGTTACGGCATCGGCCTTGAAACACTCGAAAGCCGCACGTGCGTACTGGGTTGCCGTATTGCCGATATCCCCCCGCTTAATATCCAGAATCACCGGCACCCTGCCACCGATAAATTGGATTGTCCGGACCAGGGCGTCGACTCCTGCGGCGCCTTGAGCCTCGTAGAAAGCGGCATTCGGCTTGTAGCAGCAGACAAGATCCAGGGTAGCTTCGATAACCGCGCAATTAAAAGAATATATCGGATCGGGTTTGGCTTTGATCTTCTCCGGCAGTCTCTGGGGATCGACATCCAAACCGACACACAGACGGCTGTTATTCCGTAGGGAGGCTTCAGCAATACATTCCCAGCAAAGAGACATCCATAGGCCCTTTCAGCAAGTTCGAAAAATCTTCAGAATGAGAATTAAAGTAAGAATGCGAAACTTTCTCTGCTTAAAAACATATTTTTATAATATTTATACAGTTTGAGAATAATTGTCAACATAAATTTAATACTGATTGCAAGCGTTGCGCAAGACGGCTGTACCGGAACTGGACTCTTGCGTTGCGCACAGCCCTGGAAACCGCCTGCGGTTCACCCACCAGAACCACCAACCTTTGTCCGCGGGAAATAGCTGTATAAAGAAGGTTTCTCTGGAGCATCACGTAATGTTCGTTCAGCAGGGTAATAATCACGGCCGGGTATTCGCTGCCCTGGCTTTTATGCACGGTTACAGCATAAGCCACGGTAACATCATCCAGTTCCAGGGCATCGTACTCCAAAACACGGCCGTCGTAGTCGATCTTTACTGTCTGGGAATCTTCATCACAGCCTACGATCCGCCCCACATCGCCGTTATAGACATCCTTTTCGTAATCGTTGCGAATCTGCATTACCCGGTCGCCGACCCGGAATCCTCCTCTGGCGAAATTAATTTTTTGTCCGTGTGGGTTCAGTGCTTCCTGAAGTGCTGCATTAAGCTCCCTTGTGCCGCAGATTCCACGGTTCATCGGGGTGATCACCTGCAACTCGGTGCCAGGGTCGATTCCGAATCGGGCCTCGAGCCGTTCAGCAGCCATGCGGACTATCATCTCCCGCGCCTTCAGCGGGTCCGGCTGATTAACAAAGAAATAGTCTTCTCTCCCTTCAGATAGTTCGATCTCCAATTTCCGTTTATTTTGATCGCCTGCTTTTGCTGCCAGCGGCATCCTGCCCCTGCGTACCCTGTGTGCGTTGCGGATAATAGAACTCAGGGCAGCCTGGCGGAAGATCTGCCGGAGCCTGTAAACCGGCAGGATGCCGCTGGCGATCAAATCCGCAAGCACTTTTCCCGGCCCGATCGAGGGAAGCTGGTCCACATCACCGATCAGCACCAGCATTGCTCCTGCGGGAAAGGCGTCAACCAGTCTGGCGAACAGAAGAAGGTCCACCATTGAGACCTCGTCGATAACGAAAACATCTCCCTTGAGTGGTCTGTTGGCATCATGAATGAACCTGCCCTCGTTGAAACTCCAGCCAAGCAGCCGGTGAATGGTGGAGGCCGGGGCTCCGGTTGCCTGGGACATCCTCTTTGCCGCCCTTCCTGTGGGTGCAGCAAGAATTACGGTCAGATTTTCGCGTTCCAGTATCGAAACCAGGGCGGCGATCAGGGTGGTTTTACCGGTTCCCGGCCCCCCGGTTATCACCGCGATTCCTCTGTTCAGAGCTCCGAAAATTGCCTCTTTCTGCTCCTGGGAAAGACTTATTGACGATCTCCGCTCGAAATCCGCTATGGCTTCACGGCAGCCTTTGCTGAAATCCAGAACCGCTCCCGTGTCAGGGGTTCTTTCGCTCATTAACCGGCTCAGTCCCTCTGCTGCGGTCATCTCCGCCCAGAAACAATTTATCGGATAGAGGTATTCCCTGCCATCGGATTGATCTTTTTCCAGGATCAGTTTGCCCAGGCTCGCCATCTCGGCCAGCTTGGGTTCGAGAGTTTCTTTGGGTAGTTCGAGCAGCTTGCCGGCCTGTTCCAGAAAACGTTCGCGGGGCAGGCAGGTATGCCCCATTTTCTGAGCCAGTTCTCCGGTGTGAATCAAGCCGCTTTCAATTCTCAGAGAGCTGTCTGCGGCAAAACCGATCTTTTTGGCAATACGGTCTGCTGTGGCAAATCCGATGCCATGCATCTCCTCGGACAGGCGGTAAGGGTTCTGCGAGACAGCCTCCACTCCCCTGTCGCGGTAACGGCGGTAGATACGCACTGCAACCGATCCGCCGATTCCGTAGCTCTGGAGGAAAATCATCAACCTGCGGATACCGCGCTGCTTCTCCCAGGCCTCCTTGATCTGGGCGATTTTCTTGGGGCCCAAACCCGGAACCTCTTTCAACCTGTCTGGTTCGTGCTCGATAAGCTCAAGTGTTTCGCAGCCGAACATGCCGACTATCCTTTCGGCGGTTTTCGGGCCGATCCCTTTGATCAGGCCTGAACCGAGGTAGCGCTCGATGCCTGTTTCGGTTTCCGGGTAGATGAACTGGAAGCTTTCCACGCTGAACTGTGTGCCGAAACGCGGGTGCTGTTTCCAGTCTCCTGTAAGACGCAAGTTCTCGCCCTGGCGAACCCCGGACAGATACCCGACAATCGTGATACGCTCCTCTGTACCGGAGGTAATGAACCTGGCAACAGTGTAATCGTTCTCAGCATTGTGGTAGCTGATATGCTCCAGATATCCGGCTATCGTTTCCGTCATTTGTCCGTTTAAGGTATCAAGGTAATTAAGTGTTTCTTTAATTTTATCAATGTCTTGGGAATTATTATAAAATATAATCCCTTCCGAAGTAAGCAATAAAAGAAAGCCTTGAAATGAAAACAGAGAGTTCCTGTCCGTGGGTGAAGAGAAAGCCTTCGATCCAGGAACCGTATGAGCAGCATTTATTTAATGGGATTTTCCTCAGTAAGAGGCAGGTAAGTAGCTGGCCGGCGGTTTACAAAGCGCCCTTCATAGTTTTCCGGTGAAATATCGATCTCGTAGTAAACAATCTCCCCGGGGTTGCCGATCGCTTTGATATCGCCCCGCCGGGTGATCAGCAGGCTTTGATAAGGATGGCAGAAAACCAGCGGAAATCCGTTCTCATAGGCCCGGGTGCGCAGAAGGGTCGTATTCCAACCCTCTGTATCCGTATAGCTGCCGAATGATGGTACAAAAAGCACTTGCGCTCCCTTGAGTGCCAAAATCCTTGCCGGCTCAGGGAGCTGGCGGTCATAACAGATCAGGATACCCGCTTTGCCGAATGGTGTGTCAAAAACAGGGTAATCCTCTCCCGGACAGTAGAAATCAGGATTGACCTGGTAACCTTGCGCGAAGTGGGTCTTGCTGTAAGAGCCGATTATTTCACCGTCATGATCGATCAGGACTGCCGAATTGAAAAGACTGCTCTTGCGCAGCTCAAGAAAACCCAGCACAAAGAAGATATTCAGTTTGTCGGCCAGTTCGCAGGCTTTGCTGATATAGGGCCCGTCAAGCGGTTCGCCGAGCCGGAAAAATTTTTTCTTCAGCTCTACTTTTCTTTCAGGATTTTTCTCCTGGTTGACCTCATTGATAACATAACCCTCAAGAGCGCCCTCAGGTGTCACCACCACGTCCGCTCCACCCTGCACAGCCGCCTTTCTGACCATCCTTTCTATGCGCTCCCAATTGGTTTGCTTGTCCCATTTTTCTGTTAAAACCGAGGCGCTTGCGATCCTCACTTTTGTGATTGTCTGCGGCTGTGCCTTATACTTGCCCAGCTTGACACTCCGGCCCAAAACCTGGTTCGCAGGGCAAACCAGGATAGCAATCATGACAAATTTAATGAAAACTCGGTGCTGCATGGGTTTCCTCTTTTGAGCCGAGACTCGCCAGGTGAGTTTTCTACTGAGCTTCTCCCTCAGCGCTCTCTGTTTCCTGAGAGTCTCCTTCCGTAGAGGGTTTTTCAGCTTCCGGCTGCTGTTCCCCTTCTGCCTGGACACTTTTTTGTTCAGCGGGTTGCTCTGGAGCGCTCCTGGTCGATTTATCTTCCTGGACAGCCACTTTATCGCTGGTCTCCCGCAAACGGACAACCAGTTTGGCGAGCAGGTTTCGCATTCCAGGGGTAAGGGTTCCGATGTATCTGTCGAAATCCTCCTTGCTCATTATCGTTACCTTGGTCGGCTCCAGGGCGCGGACAGTTGCGCTGTGCATGCTGTGCTGGGGATCCAGAAGGCTCATCTCGCCGAAAAACTCGTGCTCGCCGAGCACGGCAAGCTGGATCTGCTGGTTCCCTTTCCGCTTTACCACCTCGACTGAACCCTCGAGAATCACATAGAAAGTGTTCGAGAAATACCCTTCCTTGATAATTAAGTCTCCCTTCTGGAAAGTTTTTTCAATAGAACCCATTGCTGCTCCCTTCGCAATTTGCGGCCCTACCCAGTGGCCTGGTATTGTAGATCGATCCCCCTGGCCCAATAAAAACCAGGAAGTGATAATTTTCATTCCTCTTGATCAATTTTAATTTGATCCGCTTTTGGATGCAAAATAAAAATCGGGAAAACCGAGATTGACAAGAGGGGCTTGGACAACTACATGCCATAGAAGAGAAACATTATGGCCCGGAATTTGAGGAAAGACAAAAAACGATACTTGGAACTGATTTGCCACGTAAGCGTTATACC
>Ga0114922_10005844_pt1 | contig 11312 bp, 9 predicted proteins | sample AartaG_FD_100975 | JGI IMG/M metagenome (GOLD analysis project Ga0114922, IMG submission 100975) | Deep subsurface microbial communities from Aarhus Bay to uncover new lineages of life (NeLLi) - Aarhus_00045 metaG | ecosystem: Environmental > Aquatic > Marine > Oceanic > Sediment | place: Aarhus...
GCGGGCCGACCACCCTCCCGGTCTCATGTCGTCGGGCGAGCCGATCCCAGCGGGTTTTGCAGCAGGCGTCGATGACAGTCACGGCACAGATCGAAGCGCAGGCAGCGGTACGTCTGATCCTCGACTTCGTCCGGGTTCGCGTCGGCGAGCTGCTTGAGGACCTCGTGCATCTCGGTCTCGTGGTCGCGTTTCAGGTCGGCCGCGGTGAACTCCACCGGACCGGCGGCCGCGTAGACTTCGAGCTTGACGATGAACCGCCCCGCGTCGTTGGCCCCCAGCTCTTGCCCGCACCTGTCGCACTCGTATCGGATCATCGCACCCCTGCGCGTCTTGATCAGGCTGCGCTTACCGGCCGTGACTCCGCTCGATCAGCAGCTCCAGGGTCCTGGCCGCAGCACCGGAGTCCACCACTTGCGCAGCCCGGGCGACCCCTTTGGGCAAATCCGCGGCCTGATCGGCCACGATCAGCGCGGCTGCGGCGTTGAGCAGGGCATGGTCGCGCCGCGGCCCGGGCTCACCCGCCAGGATACGCCGGACCGCCTCGGCGCTGGCCGCCGGTGAATCTACACGTAGTTCCTGCAGCTTGGCCCGCTGCAAGCCGCCATCCTCCGGGGTCACGCGGAACGTGCGGATGGTCCCGCCGGCCAGCTCGGTCACCCTGGTCGCCCCGGTCACCGTCAGGTCGCACAGCCCGTCCTCCCCATGGACGATCCAGGCCCGCTGGGCCCCCAGTTCGCGCAGGGCCTCGGCCAGCGTCTCGGTCCACGCCGCACGCGGCACGCCGATCACCTGCCGACGAACACCGGCGGGATTCATCAGAGGTCCCAACAGGTTGAAGATCGTCCGAATCCCCAGCGCCGCCCGGACCGGGGCCGCGTACTTCATGGCCGGGTGCAACGCCCGGGCGTACAGGAATCCGAAGCCCACCTCGCTCAGGCAGCGCTCCACCGTGGGCACGTCCGCCTCGATGTTGACCCCCAGCGCCTCGAGCACCTCGGCGCTGCCGCTGACTCGCGTGTGGGTCCGGTTGCCATGCTTGGCCACGGTCGCCCCGGCCGCAGCAGCAATGAGGGCGGCAGTGGTCGAGACGTTGAAGGTGCTGATTCCATCGCCCCCCGTGCCGCAAGTGTCGATGGCCTCGGGATCGCAGCATACCGGCGTGACCTGTTCGCGCATGGCCCAGGCGGCCCCCACGATCTCCTCGACCGTTTCGCCCTTGGTCGCCAGCCCGGCCAGCAGCGCCGCGATCTCGGGCGCCTCGACTTCTCCCGACATGATCTGTACGAACGCCCGGCGGGCCTCGTCGGACGACAGATCTCTCCCCGCGACGACCTGCTCCAGAAACCTTCTCATGCTCGCGATTCTGTCTTCTGCCTCGCCGCGCTGCGGAATCGAATTGATCCCTGCTCGACTCGGCTGATAATAACACTCCTGGTCGGCCGCGGCGAATTGACTCAGCTCGGCCGCCGTAGATTGGAATGTTCGACCATACCGACGACACTATCGTAGCCGTTTCTTCCGCCCCGGGTTGGGCGGCTCGCGGGATCCTGCGCCTCTCCGGGCGTGACGCCCTGCCCATTGCCGCTTCAATCTTTGTGGCCGACGACGCGAAGGAGCTGTCCGGCCAAAAGGGGTTCACCCGGCTCTTCGGCGAGGTACGACTGGATGAGCAGCGCCGGGTTCCAGCGGAATGCTACCTGTTCCGCGCCCCGCGCAGCTACACCCGCCAGGACTGCGTCGAGCTGCACACCGTCGGTTCGCCCCCCCTGCTGGCCATGCTGACCGACCTGGCCATCGCCGGCGGCGCCCGATTGGCCGGGCCCGGCGAATTCACCGCCCGGGCCTTCCTGTCCGGTGCCATGGATCTGACACAAGCCGAGGCCGTCGCCGCCATCGTCCGGGCTCGTAGTGACGCCCAGCTCCGCAGTGCCCGGGCCCTGAAGCGCGGTGAGCTGTCCTCGCGGATCGCCCGGGCGGCCGACGCCCTGGCCGAGCTGGCTGCACTGATCGAAGCGGACATCGACTTCGCGGAAGAGCCGATCGACTTCATCACGCCCAACGAGCTGGCAGAGCGCCTGGCAGCGTTGCATCAGGACCTCGGCCGTCTCATCCAGCAGGCCGATTCCACCGAACGGCTGGCTGCTCTGCCCACCGTTCTGCTGCTCGGAGCCCCCAACGCCGGCAAGAGCAGCCTGATGAACGCTTTAAGCGGAATGGACCGGGCGATTTGCTCAGCCGTCGCCGGAACCACCCGCGACCTGCTCTCCGCCCCCATGGCCCTGGAGCGCGGCGAGGCCATCCTGCTCGACGCAGCCGGTCACGATCCGCAGGGCGACCGATTGAGTGCCTTGGCCCAGGCCGCCACCGAGGTCGTCGCCGCCGAAGCCGACCTGATCTGTCTGGTAGTGGATCTCACTCGACAGCCGGACAAACAGACTTGGTCGCCCCTGCGGGCCAGCGACCGGGCCCGGGCCGTGGTGGCCGCCAACAAGGCGGATCTGGTGGACCAGGCCACGGCCACCCGACGCATCAACCGCCTCGCCGAAGCACGGGCCGGTCCGGTCTGCAAGGTGAGCGCCACGGCCCGAACCGGCCTCGACGCACTGCGCCGGGCAATCGAGCAACAGTTGTCCGGGAGCCCGGCAATCGGCGAGGACCGGGCCCTCGCCCTGACCACTCGGCAACGCCGCAGCCTCCAGTCCTGCTGCGCCGCCCTGGAACGAGCCCGCGCCCTGGCCGGCGCCGCTGCCCGGATGATCGATTCGGCCGACCTGCTGGCCCTGGAAGTGCGCGAAGCGCTGGATGCCCTCGGCGTGGTGACCGGAGCCGTGACCACGGACGAGTTGCTCGGTCGGGTCTTCGCCTCGTTCTGTATCGGCAAGTAGGCGATTCGCCGGCAGCCGGGCGCCACCGGCCTGAATCTTAACCGCTACCGCGCCGCTTGGCGGATGAGCCGTTCCCTCTCCGCCGACCGTTGCCGTTGTGGCCGCCGTTTCCCTTGTGACGACCGTTCCCGTTGTCGCCGGCGCGTTCCGGGTGCAGCGGATAACGCCACCGCCTCCTGAACCTGCGATGGAGCAGGTCGCTCACGGTGACGAGTAGGGCACCCTTGGCGTCCAGCAGACGCAGAGCGAGATTCGCTTCCGGGCGGCTCCAGAACCCGCAGCCATCGGCCACCACGGTGACTTTTCGGCCTCGGGCCAGCAGTCCCAGGCCCAGAGCCTTGATCGAATGTTCCAGGCCGACACCGAACAGAATGTATTCCCGGGTCGGCAACTGGCTGAGGAAGCGATCTGCCTTGGGATTGCCGAACAGGTCATGCGTCCGCTTGCGGAAGATGACTTGCTGATGATGCTGGAACAGGTCGAGGGGAACCGACAGCGTATTGTCTCCCTCGATGCGAACGTGGGTGGCGAGCAGCGTGCAGGCGATCTTGCGTTGCCCGGGACTCCCGTCGATACAATGCATGGGGAACCCGTCGTGTCGTGCCTCGGCGTTTCGGTGCGAGTCGACCGAGGAGATCACCGGCACGTGGTTCCACTTCGCCCAGGCGACCACCCTGCGGATGGCCGTCAGCAGTGTGGCCGCATTCTGTACGCGACAGGCCCCTGCCGAACCAAGGAAGTCCTGCTGTGTGTTCAGATCAACAAGCACGGATTCCACTGCCCGGCCGTTGTTCTGATCGACCATAAGCTTCCATCCCCAAACGGCGATCGTGTACGGCTTGCACTGAATGACGCTTGTTTGCCGCTCGTATACGCGCGGCTTTGACGGGGAGATGCCTCCTTCCCTTCCGCCGGTCGCCCCCCCAGACCGGCCGCCGATTCACCCTTCCAGCGCCGGATTATACGCCCTCAGACCCCGGCCAGCGAGAACGAAAGCGAGAAACTTTGTAAACTCGGCTCGCACAACAAGTTATGCGCCCGCCAGGTCCCCAGATCGCGTTTCTCTGCCTGTGATTTTCCGGCCGCTGCCGCGCGGGCGGCTCGGCGGACCGCTCCCCAGGGGCCCGGGCACCGTCCGCCGCTCGAGCGCAGGACAGCTCGCTCAGCTTACCCTTGGTGCGAGAGCAGCGCCCTGAGCGACACGCTCCGTTTCCTTTTCCTTGCCGCTCGCAGGTCCCGGCGCGGTGATGCCGCGGCGTCCAAGAACACCGTCAGTAGCCCGCGTCCGGTCACGTTGACCGCCTCAGACCAGCGGGATAAACTCTTTTGGTGTTGTCGGCGGAACGACGGGCAACACGACGTAGGCTCGTGGCCCGAAGACGACTCTCCTTCCTCAGGCGTGGCCGGTGGCTTTGAGGGCCCTGCGCTGATGACCTCCGTCCCACCCGCTGATACAACGAGTTCCCCACGGAGCACAGCATCCCTGCCGTTGGAATCCTCGTTCGGCAGAGCCATCGTCCTGGCCTGGACGGTGTCGATCTTGTGTCACGCGGCCCTGTTCGCCGCCATGTTCCTGATGCCCTGGCTGGCGGACGTCGTCGGCCCGACGGACGATCTGCCCATCGCCCGGACCGATCTGCTGGGCGAGTTGACCAAAGCCCGTCTGCCGACGACGCCCAGGCCTGAACTCACCGCCACCGCCAACCCGGTCATCCCCGACGCGCTGGAACTGAAGCCGCAGCGTTTCGAGAGGCTGAGCCAGCCCGCCTCGGCCGCCCGGCCGGAACTGTCCATCATCGGGATCGGCACCGGCGGGGGCGAGGACTTCTCCAAGTACGGGCTACGGGCCGGCGGCGGACCGGGACCGAGCTTCTTCGGGCTTGGGCAGCAGGCTCGCGGGGCCCGGAGAATCGTATACGTCGTGGACCACTCCGGATCGATGCTGACCACCTTCGAAGCCGTCCGACGCGAGCTGCGCAGTTCCGTCGGCGATCTGCGGCGCAGCCAGAAATTCCACGTGGTCTTCTTCAACGCCGGTCCGCCGTTGGAGCACCGGCCCAAGAAGCTGGTCCCGGCCACCGCCACCCAGAAGAAGCAGTTCTTCGAGTTCCTGGATACCATCCGCGCCGAGGGCAGCACCGACCCGATCCCGGCCATGCACCGCGCCCTGGCCGTCAAACCCGACCTCATCTATTTCCTGACCGACGGCGACTTCGACCCCCTGCTGCTGGAAAAACTCCGCGAGTGGAACGCGGATCAGAAGGTGCGGATCTTCACTCTGGCCTACGTCAGTGAGGCTGGGCGCGTATTGCTCGAACAGATTGCCCGAGAAAACGACGGTGAGTTCAAGTTCATCTCCGAGCACGACATCCTCTAAATCGGCGTGGGCAGTTGCCCAACGCCGATCAGTGACCGCAGCGGCCCTGCTGGTTGCAACGGCACCTGCCGTACATGGCGATCAGGTGGTCACCGCGGACGGGAACTACACCAAGGTAACCGTCAGCGGCTATGCCGACGGCGACCTCCACCTGCGCCAGGCGGACGGGAGCACCAAAGCCGTCCCGCTGGTCGAAGTCAGGCGGATGGTGATCGACACGGCGGGGCCACTGGCCGACTTCAACGAAGCGGAGCGCTATCTGGAGCAGGACCAGCCTCAGCAGGCCGTCTCCCGCTACGAGCGGGCCCTGCGCCAGGGGACGGACCATTGGCCCGCAATCATCCGGGTGCGACTGCTGCAGGCCTGCGATCGCGCCGGCAAGTTCGAGCGGGCGGTGACCTACTTTCTCCAGGTGGCCCGCGACGAGCCCCAGGTGGCGGCCCGATTACTGCCTACCTCCATCCCCGGGTCGCGGACCCCGATAACCGGGCGGGTCCTGCAGCGCCTCTCGGCGCAGGTGGAGGAATCCACCGATCCCGAGCGGCGGCTGCTCCTGGAGATCTTCCGCTACGAGATCTGGGACAAGACCGGTGACCGCCGGGCCGACGAACAGGCTCGCTGGATGGCCCGCACGGCCGTCCCGCCGTCGATCGGGTCACCGGCCGTATACACCCTAAAGACCGCCGCCTGCCGCAAGCTGCTGGACGCCCGGGAGCACACCGAAGCTCTGGCTGCGGTCAACGAGGCCGTCAAAGAGTGCCCGCTGGACGTCATCCCCGATCTGCTGCTGCTCAAGGGAGAGATCCTGCTGGCCCGGGCGTCAGGCCGCCGGGACCTGCTTCGGGCCGGCTCGGCGTTCATGCGCGTGGCCATTCACTTCGCCGACGACGAGCGGGGCGCCCGGGGATTGTTCTGGGCCGCTAAGATGCACCAGCGGATCGAACGGACGGACAAGGCGGTCCAGTTGTTAAACGAGTGCCTGGCCCACGCCCGGGTCAGTCCATCATTGAAAGACCGGGCGGAGGCGGAACTTGCCCGAATAGCGAGGCACGAATAGTGCTCTGTCGCTGCTCCACTGATGGATACGCCTGGCCTTGTAGCGGCCCTTCGGGCTCCCGCCTTGGTCGCCCTCAGCCTCGCAGGCCGTTGAGGTGGAGAGGCTTGATTGCCCCAGAACGGCCGGCGGGGACGCCGGCCGCTACGAACCCGGCGATCCATCGATTCAGCCGCGACAGAGCAGTAGTGAATTCCCAAAGCCTGCGGATTTGAATCCGTGGGCGCACCAACCCGCGTGGGGAGATGGAATGTTGGCACGGATCAGCTTGCTCATGATGGTGCTGGCGGTGGTCGGGGCGATCGTCATCGCCCCGGGTGTCACGGCGAAGGCACAGGAGGGCTCGGGGCCCGCTTCGAGCGCCTCAGCCCTGAAGTGGGTCGATCACTTCGTGGTCAAGGGCGGATGGATCACCTGGTTCGTGCTGATCCCGCTGTCGGTGGCGACCGTGGCCCTGGCCATCGAGCACTGTGTCTCGATCCGCCGGGTGACGATCCTGCCGCCGGAGTCTCAACAGCGCGTCTCGGCCCTGTTGGAACAGAAGCGCTATGCGGACGCGGTCCGTTTCACCTCCCAGGACCCCAGCTCGCTGGCCCAGGTGGTCAACGCGGGCCTGCTCGAAGCCGGGCGCGGATTCGCCGCCATGGAGCGGGCCTTGCAGGAATCCCTCGACGACCGCTCCGCCAGGCTGATGCGCAAGATCGAGTACCTCAACGTGATCGGCAACGTCTCGCCGATGATCGGCCTGTTCGGAACGGTCTATGGGATGATCCGGCTATTCGCCTCCATCCGGGCCGCCGGGGCCATCCCCGAGCCGGCGGTCATCGCCGACGACATCTCTATCGCCCTGGTCACCACTTTCTGGGGCCTGGCGGTGGCCATTCCCGCTCTGAGCGTCTTCGCCCTGTTTCGCAACCGGATCGACGTGCTGATGGCCGAGGTCGCCCTGACCTGTGAGAAGCTGCTGGCCGTGTTCAAGCCCGGCGGCGAAACGCCGGGGGCCCAGGAAGCGCCGGCGGCCAGACCTGCGGCGGTGCCCACGGCATGAACGACCAGCCTTCCAAAAGGCGAATCCACCCGCCGGCGGCCTTCAACATGACGCCGATGATCGACGTCGTGTTCCTGCTGATCGTCTTCTTCATGCTGGTCAGCACCTTTGCCTCGGCGGAGCACGTCCCCATGGACCTTCCCCAGCCGGACAAGAGCCGGGCCGTCAACATCAAGCTCACCGACCGGGTGGTCATCAACTGCCTGCTGGCCATACCGTCATCCCCGGCCACCAGCCCGGTGGTCTACAGCGTCGGTCCGCTGCGGGTCGCCTCGCTGGAGGAGCTTTCCAACCGCCTGGCAGCGGCCAAGGCGGCCACACCCTCGCTGCAGGTGGTTCTGCGGGCTGACCGGCGGCTGCCCTACAGCGCCGTGCGGGAGGTCATGAAGATCATCGCCGCCAACCGGATCGAGGTCATGAACATTGTCGCCCACGTCGGCGAGGCAGAGCGCTAGTGTTCCGCGACGCGTTCACTGATGGGTCGAACCTGCGGGGCGATAGACGCGCCCGTAGCGGCCGACCTCTGACCGATTCTCGCGAAAACGAGCCGCGAACTTCAGTTCGCGCGGTGTTTCACGCAGGTGGCGGCGTGATCTTTGTTCGCTGCTCCGCGCGAGCTAAAGCTCGCGGCTCAATGGGATTACGGATGTTTCGTCCGACAGAATCGGTCAGTTTGAGTAAGAGAGGAGCGCCAATCGCGATAACGGCCGGCGAGGACGCCGGCCGCTACGTGCGGCGCGAAATACTCTTACCGGAAAAGGTGCGCAGGTGACTCCCGCGCGTCCGTCCACCAGACCCGGCTCGCCCGCCATTTCCAGACCGACGCCGCTGGCTGCGCGACGCGCCAAGCAGGGCCGGCCCGCCTCGCGCATGGCCCTGAACCTCGCCCCCATGATCGACGTGACCTTCCTGCTGCTGATCTTCTTCCTGGTGACCACCACCTTCAAGCGGGCCGAGGGCGTCTTCGCCTCCCACCTGCCCAAGACCGCCGGGAGGCCCACGGCGGCGCTGCCCATCAGTCCGATCGTGGTCCGCATCGGCCAACCGGACCCCGCCGGGGACGACTACCGCATCCGCATCGACAACTTCACCCGGGCCCCGCAGACCTTCGAGGAGCTGGCCCAATTCCTGCTGGACATCCAGGGCAACCCCGGCTTCGACCGCAAAACCCCCGTGGTGATTTTTCCTGCACCCCACGTTCGCTGGGATCACGTGGTCAACTGTTGGAACGCAGCCGTACGAGCACGCTGTCAGAACATCACCTTCGCCGGCGGATAAGCTGATGCGGAACGCGGATTGCGGATTACCGACTGCGAGGCTCGGATCGGTTCGACGGATTTCGTTCCTGGCCCTGCTATCGGCTCTGGTGCCGGTCGTCTGGGCCGACGACTCGCCCGAGGCTCGCCGCCTGGACGCAGAGGTCTACCGTGAGGGGCTGCGTAGCCGGGGCCTGATCGAGCTGCTCGAATTGGCTCTGGCCGAATCGCCGCCGCAGGATCAGGTCGAAGCGGAAATACTCCGCCGGGACATCCTGCTGGCGGTTTACGAGGATGCCTCCCGGTCCCCCGAAGAGCGCCAGGCCGCCCTGAGACAAGCGGACGACATCCTCCACAACCTCATCGCCGGCCGCCCCAAGGACCCGCAGGCGGTCACCTGGAGGCTTGAGCTGGGCAAGTCGCTGCTCTACCGCCAGGGCGAACCGTACAGCGCCAGCGTCCTCTATCGCGGCGGCAGCGAAACCGATCGCCGCCGGCTCGGGCGGGTCATGACCGAGGCCATCGAAGTGTTCGACGCCTTGCTGGCTGCGGTACTCGTCGAGTTCGACCGGCTCGACAACCTCTCTCTGGCCGAATACGAGCGCCTCGAGCGCCGGGGGCACATCGAGCACGTCGAGCAGATGCAGCCCCAGGCACAGGCCCTGCGACGCTGGGCTCTGTTCTATCGAGCCATCGCCCGCCACCAGAACGATCCCCTGCGGATCGACGAGCTACGGGCCGTCGTGGACGATCTGCGGAACAACACCGACCTGCTGACCACCCCCCACGAGGTCTCGCATTACCGGTGTCAGTCCTTGCTGCTTGCGGGCATGGCCGCCAGGAGGCTGGGTGACTACGCATTGGCTGCCGAGCAGCTCGAAGAGGCCGTGCTGGTCGTCGAGCGCCTGGCCGATCCTCTGGAGCGGCGTGACCTCCACTGGGCGGTGACCCTGGCCAGGCTCGAACGGGGCCGGGCCCTGCGCGATTCCCGGCGGTACCAGCAGGCCCTGGAAGAGGTGGATGACTTCCGAGCGTGGATATCGAGCACCGCGCCGGACAACTTCGGGCTCAAGCTGGTGGCCGCCCTGCTCGAAAGTTCGGTGCTTCGGGCCCAGGCCCGCCGGGCAGCGGCGGCTGGCAACACCGGGTTGGCCCGGCGCCTCGAGTCCCGCTCCCTGGGGCCGCTGATGGCCCTGGCCAGGCAGCGTGAGGCCTACCGCGACGCCGTCTACTCTACCATTTACGAAACGCTGGACCCCGAGCGGGCCCCGGCCACCCTGCACCCGTTCGAATGTTGCGCCTTGATCGCCGGACTGCTGGCCGAGGCGGACACCCCGGGCATCGACGCCGCCCCTCTGCTTGATCGAGCCATTGCCGAAGCCGAGCAACTGCTAGCCAATCCCAGCACCCTGGACCCCGAGCTGCAGGCCGAAGCGCTCTACAACCTCGGCGTTGCCCGGCACCGTCGCGGCTTCCGACTTGACGCGGCCCGTTCCTTTCTGGCGGCTGGACGGGACTTCCCGTCGTTCCACCTGGCTGAGCGGGCCGCCACCCTCAGCGTCCAAACCGCCTGGGAGGTCTACCAAGACCCCGGGCTCAGGAAGAGGCCCGACGTCCAAGACCTCTATCTGCAGGCCCTGGCCGTCCTCACCGACAAGTACCCGCAATCCTCAGCCGCCGCCTACTGGCAGTTCTTCCGGGGCCAGACGCTCGAGGAGGTCGGCCGCTTCGCCGAGGCGGCCCGGCAATACGCCCGGGTCGTTGCTGACCACGAGTTCCACCTGCAAGCCCGTTTCCGGCACTCGCGCTGTCTGGCCCAGACGGCCAGGGAACTGGCTGGCAGCCCCGAGGCCGACCCCGCGGAGCTGATCCGGCGGGCGGTCGCCGCCATCGGTGCCGCCCGGCGGTTCATTCAGCAGGCTTCCCAACACCGGCTCGACCCGCAGGATCAACCCGCCGTTGACCGCCTGATAGCCCGGGCCCTGGTGAACCAGGCGGAGATGTCCGTGCTTCCCGGCGTGGAGCGCAACAGTCAAGCGCTCGAGATCCTGGAGGGGTTCGAGCAGCGTTATGCCGACTGTGCGGAGCTGGTCGGACGGGTCCTGCGGGTGCGGGTCATCGCCTATCAGGCCCTGGGCCGGCTGGCCGAGGCGGAACAGGCCATCCCCAGGTACATCGAAAGCGACCCTGCCCGTGCGGGGGCGACCTTGCAGGGACTCTTCAACGCCCTCGGTGACGAGGTCGAGCGACTGCGCCGGGCCGGGCGAGAGGAGCAGGCTCAGGGAAAGGCGGAATCAGCCCTGCTGCTGGCCCGGGAGATCGATGCCTGGGCCCAGCAGCCGGCCTCGGGAATGTCGCCGCGGGAGCGCAGGGCGCTGCGCGTGCAGTTGGCTGAGGCCCATCTGGATGCCGGAAACCCCGATCAGGCCCGCCGGCTCTTCGCCGAGTGCCTGGACGCAGAATCGGCCACTAGCAGTGATCCAACCGCCGATAACGCCGGCGTCGTTTTCGGCCTGGCTGAGGCGCTCTTCCAACTGGGGCAATACTCGGAGGCCCTACCGCTCTACAACCGCCTCTATCGCGAGCTGCCGCCCGCAACCCCTCTCTGGTGGCAGGTGCTGCTGGGGGATCTGCGCTGCCGCACCGAGCTGTCCCAGGACCCCGCCGGGGTGGTCCAGGTCATCCGCCAACA
>Ga0114922_10005845_pt1 | contig 11310 bp, 8 predicted proteins | sample AartaG_FD_100975 | JGI IMG/M metagenome (GOLD analysis project Ga0114922, IMG submission 100975) | Deep subsurface microbial communities from Aarhus Bay to uncover new lineages of life (NeLLi) - Aarhus_00045 metaG | ecosystem: Environmental > Aquatic > Marine > Oceanic > Sediment | place: Aarhus...
CGTACAACGAATGCGTCTATAACCCGTTGGCGGAGTATGAGACCGTCGAGGAAATAGAACGCAGCTACACGTGGCCGAGTCCCGATTGGTTCGACTTCTCCGTTATCCCCGATATGGTGGCAGAGAACGAGGACCGCCCTTTGCAGGGCGGAGGTTCCGAACCGTTCCTGACATACAAAGACCTGCGTGGTCAGGAGCAGGGGTGTATGGACCTGATCCTAAACCCGGAAATGGTTCGCTACTGTCTCGGCATACTCTACCAGTTCTGCTATGACCTTACGCTGCGCATCTACGAGCAGGCCGGCGGCAACATCATGTTCAGCTACGTCGCGGAGGATCTCGGCAGCCAGGAAGACCTGCTCTATTCGCCGGAACAGATACGCGAGTTTTTCATCCCGCACATGAAACGCATGATCGACCTCGCACACGGCGCCGGCGTGTTCGCCTTCCACCACACGGACGGCGCTGCCCGAAAGATCATTCCCGATCTGATCGAAGTCGGCATGGATGTTCTCAACCCCATCCAATGGCGGTGCAAAGGCATGGAACGGGAGGGCCTCAAACGCGATTTCGGCGACAAGCTCATATTCCACGGCGCGGTCGACAACCAGTACACGCTGGCGTTCGGCACCGTTGAAGAGGTGCGCCGGGAGGTCATCGACAATCTGCGCATCCTGGGCGAAGGCGGCGGCTATATCATCGCTCCGTGCCACAACATCCAGGCTGTGAGCCCGCCGGAGAACATCGTCGCAATGTACGAAACGGGCTTCGAGTTCGGATGGACCTAGCCACCAACTCGTCGATTTGCCCTATGTGGTTTACTCCTTCTCGCGCGCCTTGCGCACCCGGTTCCAGAACGATTTGTTGAGAAAGTTGTTATCGTCCATGGTGATGATCTGTTCAAACATCGGGATGTTGACCGTGAACGCGATCAGATCGGTCGGCACGTAGGGACGCATCGCCATGTCCATTGCGCCTATGGTTGCGAGCGGTTTCTTCTCGTCGCCGAACGGGGCCAGCAGGCAACAGCCGGAACACATGATCGTTCTGATAGTGTTCGGCGCAAACTCCGCGGTGTGGTAGAGCGCAGCGGTAACGAGTGCCGACAGCTGGTCGGGGTTGACCAGGAAGCTGACGGTGTCCGCCATCTCGATTAGTTCCGGTCGCAACGGTCCGACGAGCACATACTTGTGAGTGGGCTTGTACCGGACCTGGTTATCGAGAAACTGTTCCACGAGCTCCCGGCTGGCCTTCAGACCTTCGACGTCGTAGAGCATCTTGACTATGTCGAACCCTTCCGGCGCGGGCAGGTTGAGCAGGGAACGTCCGGCGCCACTGCAACCGTGTTTTCCCGCGCTCAAGGCAAGCGTTTTGCCCGCTTTCCAGTCGTTATACGCAGCCCAGACACACTGATGCCCCTTGCCGGCGAACTCTATGACGGGCTCGAACGGTGAGTAATCGTCCGCCTGCGAAAGCGCAATGACCGGGTCCGTTAGTCCCAACTGCTCCGAGATTTTGTCCAGTGCGGTGCGAATGTCGTCTGCGTCCATGAAGTCGCTCCTTCTGCTGTTTCGAACTCTGTGTGTTGCTTGCCCGACAAGGAATCGTATCCTACAGTGTACCACAGGCTTGACGCTTGTCTGTAGAACCTCTATACTAGGTCTGCAATAGGTAGTTCCAGAGATGTCTAACCATTTGCATTGGGTCGTTGTGTCGGCACATCAGACCGTGGTCACTTACTGCCCTCTTACCCCCGTATTTCACGCGAGGGCGGGAATCCAGGGTGCAATCAGGGTGTGTTCCCCATTGTCTGTGTCCCGTCCTTCGCGGAGAAAAGAGAACGGCAAGGATAGAAATGGAAAGGGAGTACGAAGCTCGGAATGAAAGCTAAGCTAGGTATTAACGCGGGATTTGCGACGAACCGGTACCCCGAGCCGGACGATTGGGCTCGTATTGTGGGCGAAGAGCTGGGGCTTCACAGCGTCATGTTTGTTGCGGACCTGCTGAGCATGTTCTACCCGGCCGAGATCATCTCGGAGGAGGTCGAGAAGATCAACGCGCTTAGACAGCAGTACGATTTCTCGATCGATTCGGTGTTCCCCGCGGCGTTCACCCGGGTGAACCACGTCTGCCATCCCAACCCCAAAATGCGGGAGCAGTGGGTTCAGTACCTCATGCGGCTGATGCGCACGGGTGCCGCGCTCGGCGCACGGATGGGCGGCGGACATTTCGGCATCATGCCCGTGCGCGACTACGAAGACGAATCGCGCCGGGAACAGATGACCCGGATTGCCATCGAGAACTGGCACCGTATCGCGGAAGTCGGCAAGGAGGTCGGATTCGAGTGTCTCATATTCGAGCCGATGAGTGTGCCTCGCGAGTTCGCTGCCACGATCGACTCGACCCACGAGCTGCTCGACCGGGTGAACCGTGACATCGCCATCCCCATGAAGCTGTGCCTCGACGTCGACCACGGCGACGTCGCGTCGGACGACCCCCGCGACATCGATCCCTACGCCTGGCTGGTCGAGTTTGCGACGGTCAGCCCGGTAGTGCACATCAAACAGTCAAGCAAGGACAAGTCCGGCCACTGGCCGTTCACTCCCGAGAAGAACGAACGGGGCATCATCACCCCGGACAAAGTGCTCGCCGCGCTGGATAAAGGCGGTGCCGAGGACGTGACCCTCTGTTTCGAGTTTAGCTGGCGCGAACGGCACCCGGCCGACACCAGCGTTGTGAGCGACCTCAAACAGTCCGTCGCCCACTGGCGCGAGTACGTCAAGGAGTAGCCGAATGAAGGCGGCAGTGCTCTACGGACCGGAAGACCTGCGCGTCGAGGAACGACCGCGCCCCGAGCCGGGGCCGGGCGAGGTGCTGGTGCGGGTAGCTGCGTCTGGAATATGCAGTTCCGACGTGCACAGGATTCGCGCGGCCGACGTTCCACACCTTCCTGTTGTGCCCGGTCACGAGTTTGCCGGCGTCGTGATCGAGACGGGAGATGACGTAGAAACCGATATCGGCACGAGGGTTGCCGTGTACCCGCTCCTGTGGTGCGGCTCATGCCCGAGCTGCCGCCGTCAAACCTATGAGTGCTGCGAGCGCTACAGCTACCACGGTTCGCGCACGGATGGCGGCATGGCGCAGTTTGTAGTCACGAGAGCAGCCAACGTCGTGCCGCTTCCCCAGGGGGTGAGCGATGAGGAAGGCGCGATGACGGAGCCGGCGGCAGTGGGCCTTCATGCTCTCAATCGGGCAGAATTGAAGGAAGGCGAAACCGTTGTCGTCATCGGTGCGGGCACAATAGGGTTGGTCGCCGCACAGATAGCCCGAGCACGGGGTGCAGGTGTTGTGGTGTTGCTCGATGTGTTGAAGGAGAAGCTCGAAATCGCCCGGCAGTTCGGGTTCGAAAAGACCGTCCTGAGCGATGTGCACGATGTTGTCGACCGCGTGAAAGGTCTCCTCGGTGGTGAACTGCCGCAGGTCGTCATCGAGGCCGTGGGCCGGCCCGCAACCTACAACCTTGCCGTCGAGATGGCCGACCGGTCGGCACGGGTTGTGTGGATGGGCAACATCAGCGAAGACCTCACCGTGCCGCAGAACCGCGTGAGTTCGATCCTGCGCAAGCAGCTTTCGATCGTCGGCACGTGGAACTCGAACCCGGTCGTTCCGGAAAACGAATGGGCTGCTGTGCATGCAATGGTCGCGAACAAGCAGGTCGATCTCTCCCCGTTGATCTCGCACCGGATTACACTCGATGACTTGCCCGATGCGATAGCTATGATGGCGGAGAAACGGGAACCGTATGAGAAAGTCATGGTGACGTTTTCGAGTTGAAGGAGAAGGAATGAAAGCCGCCGTTCTTGAAGCACTGGGAAAGATTACGGTCAAAGACGTTCCGGACGCGGAGCCCGCACCCGGAGAGGTAAAGCTGCGTGTGCGTGCGTGCGCCGTCTGCGGAAGCGACGTTCGCATATACCGTCACGGCAACCCGCGCGTCCATCCTCCCGCAATCATCGGTCACGAGGTGGCGGGCGACGTGATTGCCGTCGGCAGCGGTGTGGAGAAATTCAACGAGGGCGATAGAGTCGCACTGGGCGCGGACGTACCGTGCGGCAAATGCCACTGGTGCCAGAACGGGCTCTGCAATAATTGCTACGAGAACTATGCCATCGGGTACCAGTTTCCCGGCGGGTTTGCCGAAGAGATGATCCTGGACCCGCTTGTAGTTGATCTCGGCCCTGTGACACCGATTCCGGAAGGTGTTTCATACGAGCAGGCGGCCCTTGCCGAACCGCTCGCGTGCGCGATTAACGGGCTCGAGATGTGCCGGTTGAGCGTCGGCGACACGTTATGCATCATTGGCACCGGCCCGCTCGGGTGCATGATGATCGAGCTCGGCCGCCATATGGGAGCGACTGAGGTGATTGCGATCCAACGCTCGAAGAAGCGGTTGGAGCTCGCCCGCGCATTCGGCGCAGACCACTACGTCTGTTCCGGGGATACAAACCCTGTGGAGGCGGTGCGGGAGATAACCGACGGGCTCGGACCTGATGTGGTGGTGACCACGTGCGGGTCCGTCGAGGCGCACGAGCAGGCTATCGAGATGGTCGCCAAACGCGGCCGCGTGAACCTTTTCGGCGGTCTGGGCAAGGGCGCACGCAACCTGAACGTGCCGTCAAATACCATCCATTACAAGGAATGCTGCGTGCTCGGTTCGCACGGGAGCGTACCGCGTCACCACCGCATCGCCATGGCAATGATCGAGAAGGGCATTGTGGACGTCGCCAGGTGTATCACCCATCGATTCCCGCTGGACGAGATCCAGGCCGCTTTTGACGCCGCTGAGAAACATGAGGGTCTTAAGGTGCTGGTCAAGCCGTGACTCTCAACGTCCTCACCTAGCGAACTTGATGCCGGATCGAGAGTCAAACACCAGTCAGAACGTGAAAAGCTCGATACCCGCCGTGGCGGACACCTCGGCACCGTTCATGTAGCTGGCGCCGTTGCTGACGAGGAAGGAGACGACGCTGGCGATCTCCTCCGGGTCGGCCATCCGCCGAATGGGCGTCGCCTTGACGATCCGTTCGCGCATCTTCTCCGGTATTCCCGCTGCGGCCCCCGTGTTGACCAAGCCAGGGATGACGGCGTTCGCGGTTACATTGTCGCGGGCGTGCTCGAGAGCGATTGTTTTCGCAAGGCCGATCAGCCCGGCTTTCGAGGCGGAATAGCTGCACTGACCGTAGCCGCCCATGGTGCCGGCAGCCGACGAGATGTTGATTATGCGACCCCAGTTCCGCTCGACCATTCCCGGCAGAACCTGCTTGATACAGTAGAACGCGCCGGAAAGGTTGATCCTGAGCTCGTTGTCCCAGTCCTCCATCGGCATCTTGACGACGGTGTTGACGTTCGTGGTGATTGCCGCGTTGTTCACGAGGATGTCTACCCGGCCAAGCTCATCGTTGAGTTGTTGGAACACCCGCACGACAGCTTCTTTGTCCGAAACGTCGAGCTCCGCTGCCCAGGCGCGGACAGAATGTTCCGCTGCAATCGCTTCAGCGGTCGCTTGCGCACCCTCACCGTTGATGTCCAGGATGGCCACATCCGCCCCGCCCCCAGCCAACGCTTGGGCGATGGCGCAGCCTATGCCTCGGGCGCTTCCTGTAACTGCCGCAATCTTAGCTGAGTGATCGATCATGCTGCCGACCTCCCTTCTCTGCCGGTTGCCGGTTTATCGCAATCAAACGTGTCACTTCTCAGCTAGGGTAGACCGAGCTGCCGCGCGATCACCATCTTCTGGATATTCGATGTCCCTTCCACGATGGTGAGCGCTTTCGCGTCCCGGTAGAAACGCGCCACCGGGACCTCTTCCATGAACCCCATCCCGCCAAAGATGTCGCACGCGTCAACGGCCGCGCGCTGGGCCGTCTCCGCCACAAACAGCTTGACCATGGACGCGTCTTTCGGCGTCATTTGTCCGGCCTCAAACGCGCGGACCACCTGGTACACCATCAGACGCGATGCAGTGACCTGTGTGGCCATCTCGGCGATCTTGTGCCGTATCGCCTGGAATGTGCCTATCGGAGCCCCAAACGCCGAGCGGTCGTTGGCGTACCGGATGCACTCGTCGAGGCAGCCTTGGGCCAACCCGAGCGCGGCGGCCGCGACTATGACTCGTCCAATCCCCAGCTTGGCAAGCGCCTCGCGCAACCCGCTTCCGCGCACACCCACCAGGTTGCTTTCAGGCACGCGGCAGTCGTCAAACAACAGCTCGTGGGTATCGGACGATTTCCAGCCGATCTTATGTTCAGCAGGCGAGACCGTCAGACCGGGAGTACCGCTCGGCACGAGAATACACGAGAATTCCTTTCGTCCGTCCGGACGTTCGCCGCTGACACAGAAGACAACGACGCACAAGGTAATATCGGTACCGGAGTTGGTTATGAACGCCTTGCTGCCGTTAAGCACCCACTCCCCGCCGACCAACTCGGCCTTGGTGCGCATGCTCTGCGTGTCAGACCCGCAATCGGGTTCCGTCAGGCCGAACGCCGCGATATGAGTGCCGCGGACCAGCGGCTCCATCCACCGGCGCTTCTGTTCCTCGGTACCGAGTTGGTTGAGGAGATGGGCCACGTCCGCCGTCACCATGATCGACGTTGCAAACGCTGAATCGACACGGCAAAACTCCTCCACCGCCAGCACAAAGGACAGCCAGCTCGCGCCGACCCCGCCGTACTCTTCCGGAAACGGCGCGCCCGTGAAACCCAGCTCCCCGCAGCTGCGGTAAAGTTCGTACGGAAACACGCCCGCGGCCTCGCGTTCAGCAGCACCGGGCCGCAGCTCTTTATCGGCAAACTGCCGGGCAGTGTTCCGGATAGCTATCTCGGTCTCAGTGAGCGGGAAATACAATGTACTTGCTCTCCTCTTGTCTTCATCCTGGAGATTTACGAAAGCAATGCAGGAGCGATTGTAGTGTGTCTAAGGTACAGAGTCAACATGTATTCCCGAATGCTTCTGTGCTGGAGCCGTTCTTTGGGTGCAGTACGCGTTGTGGCAAGCACGACGCTTGACATCGGAGAAAGATACTGGTCAAATAAAGAAAGGTTGGAGACTGGACTGTCGCGGGGGTTTACTACGTTAGGATCCAGAACCGGAAGATATGGCCAACTCGTCGGAAGAAGAAGGGATCACGCCGGAGCCGGCAACGGACGACACCGCCGACTCGCGGGCTTACGCCGAACCGAGTCAGAGAGAAACCGGCGTTAAGCGGTTCATCGGCAAGCTCGTCAAGGCGAGGAAAGACCTGTCCTTCTACCCGAAGGGCAACCCCGCCGTGCAAGCCTCGTTGGAGGAGTGTGAGCGAAGCCAGTCGGAGGCTATAGGCCGTCACGGCGCTCAGGCGCTGATAGTAAGCAGAGACCAGTTTTATCTTGACGACCGCGCGCTGTTCGACCCGGACGCTCCCGAACGCAGGTTTGCTGCGGAACTGTTCGGGCTGGGTGTTCGCCGCATCTCTTTCACGGGGGAGGCCACGGCGTCGGAGTTTCAGGAGTTCATGAGCCTGCTCCTGGAGGCTCGCGACGATCCTGCATTGTTCAAGTCCGCACTCAGCGCTCCGCGCGAGGAATCTATCACAGGCATCTTGTTGGATGAGATATCCGATCTCGAGGTCGCTGACGAATCGTCTCTGACCGACGAGATAGACCTGGCGCTCGAGGGCGTAGATGTCGATGCGGAGGTCCCTCTCGATACCGAGAAGGTTGCGACAGACTTGTACGTGCGCATCCTGCCCGAGAAGCTGAAACCGGAACAGATCGCGGAACTCATGGAGCGACCCGTGCGGATTAGAACGGCGTTCGAGCGGCTCGCACGTGCCGGGGAGAAAGCCGGGGCGGGTGCAGTCGCGGTCGAGGTGGCCTCGCGCGTGCTCGACGAGATAGCGAGCACAATTGCCGAGGCGCCATTGAAGGACCAGGACCCGCTCTTTCGGGCGGCATCGGAGCTCCTGCTTGAGATAGAGGAGCCGTTGCGCACCAAGCTGTTGTTAGAAAAGGTTTTGCCGAACGTAACGAGCGACAATTGTGAGGGTGCGCTGATGCGCTCGCTTAATGACGAGGAACTGGTCGGGATGTTGTCAACACGTCTGACTGTCCACAAGGGAGTGGCACCTGTTGCGGCCAAGGCGTTCCGCAACCTGGGCCTGTCTCTGCCGAGACGCGAGTCAGTTCTCGAGTTGCTACGGGAGGGAACCGAACAAGGCGGGCCGGAAGCACAGCGCTACGCCGAGCTTTTCGACTCCTTGAGCGACGCTGCCGGGGTTGATGTATCGGCGGACACTTCGGACCCCGGCGTGGAGGTCGACCTGCGGGAGGTGATACCTTCCGGAGAGGCTTTGCAGCTCACGCAGGAAGAACGAACTCGGCTCGACGAGAACGTCAAGAGTTCGGGCGTAATGACCAACGTTGAGAACATGCCGGCAGTGTTCGACCTTTTCCGCCTTGTAGCGGATGCGGACCATTGTCGCAGTCTGCTCGGCTCCCTCGAGACACTGAGAAAAGACGCCATCGAGCAGGGAAAACTGGATGTAGCGATCAAGGTGGCAGAAGTATATGCATCTCAGAGACAGGAACGCGACCTCAGCGCCACCAAACGTGAGATTATCGAGGACGCGTGGGGAAGCGCGGCAGGCGAAGAAACGATACGCCTGCTTGCACAAATGTCTCTTCGCTTTGAGCGTGGCTCGCCTGAGTACGCTCTGATCCTCGAGTACCTGCACACGGTGGTCGATCGAGCGTACCACGTGTTGCTCAGGCGGCTTGAAGAGGAGGAAGACAAGTCTTTGAGGCTGGCCATTCGCGGCCTGGTAATCGCTCTGGGCAGGGCCAATCTGGACGCGCTCAAAGGGCGCATGGTGCACAAGCAGTGGTATGTAGCCCGCAACGTCGTGGGAATCCTGGGCGAGATAGGGGGCGAGGACGTCGTACAGGCGTTGGCGGAAGCGTTGTCTCACGAGGAACCGCGCGTGCGCAGAGAGGTGCTGAACGCGCTCGGAAAGATCGGGGCTGCCAAGTGCGCGGACGTCCTGGTGCGCGCGCTCGATGACACGGACGACGACGTCGCATTATGCGCCGCGAGATGGCTAACCTCACTCGGAACCGAGGCTCCTCTCGACTCGCTTATTCCCATTGTCCGGTCCCGCAGGTTCAGACGTATAGATTTCAACACTGTGCTGCTAGCCGTTCAAACCGTTGCGCAAAAGGATGAGCCGGAGGCGGTCGGTTTTCTGAAAAAGACGGCCCGCAAGCGTCTCGGCTCTCTTTTCGGGTCGGGCAAACGACTTGCGGATTGTGCCGCAAAGGCGTTGCGTGACAGATATGGCTGAGAACCCCCGTGTGCGTCGCGACGGCGGCCGTTGCTGTCGCAAACCAACCATGAGGCAGAGGCGCCATTATGGCGACGGACAATAGAGAGAACCTTGCAAAGACGGCCGAAGAGGTTATCCGCCTGATAGAGGTAGCACGCAAACAGGCGAAGATATACCCGCCGCATCATCCGTCCGTAAAGGACATCGTCCTGAAACTCGTGCAGGTTATGGAAGAACTGTTGGCGCCACGCTCTGTTGTATCGTTTAACATCGCGCAAAAGGAGCTTTTCCTTGACGAGATTCCGTTGCCAGACGCGAGCCTGACACACAACGAGTTTGTCGAGTTGTGCGTCTCGAAAACTATAAGCAGTCTTACGTTCCGAACCGGCCTCACGAGCGACGAAATGACAGCACTCGTAGAGCTCCTGAACGACCCCCCCCCGGAGGACGGTGCCGAGGGTGATTCGAGCTTCCGGAAGAAGCTGGCCGAAAAGGGTGTCGAGCACATTGAAGTCGGCGTGTTGGTCTCGTCGGCGGATCTCGTTGGCGGCCGAGGCCCGAGTGACGGCTCAGCGGCCGAGCAAGAAGCGCGAAACACCCGGGACGAGGCGCTCGAAATTGTCTGGCACACGTGTCAAGATCTGCTTGCGGGGAGGACTCTCGACTACGGCAACGTTGAGATGACGGTGAAAGGGATGGTCCGCGGGCTGCTCGCCGACCGGAGCGTCTACAAGGGACTGGCTGCTGTCAAGGACTACCACAACTACACGTTCAACCACATGGTAAACGTGGCGATCCTGTCACTGCTCGTCGGGACCGAATTGGGGCTCAGCACCGATCAGCTTGACGCACTTGGAGTCGCAGCGCTCCTTCACGACGTCGGCAAGCTGGACATTCCGGTGGATCTGCTCAGCAAACCGGGCAAGCTCACGGACGATGAGTGGGGAACAATGCGCCAACATCCTGTTGAGGGCGCTCGCGTCCTGCTCGAACAATGCGGGTACGAGAACATCGGTGTTACGGTCGCGCTCGAACACCACGCGCGCTACGACCTGTCCGGGTACCCCACGATCGCGCCGAACAGGCCCCTCCATCTTTTCAGCCGCATAGTGGGCGTGTGCGATGTGTACGACGCGCTGACCTCCGACCGCAGCTACCGAAGAGGGATAATGCCCGACAAGGCTGCCGCTATCATCATGTCGGGCAGCAGCAAGGACTTCGATCCGGCGCTGGCGAAGCTTTTCATCCAATCAGCAGAGGTGTACCCTCTCGACTGCGTGGTTGTGCTCACGAACGGCGAACCGGCCGTTGTGCACGAACAGAACCCCGGCGATCCTGTGAGACCAAAGGTCCGCCTGACACGGAGCGGCGACGAGATACTCGACCTTCGCGAAACCGATATAGGGATCAGCAAATGCATCGGCACCGCGGCGGGAACAACAAACAGCCAAGAGTGAGGTCAACCGAACCCGCGTCAAACCGGTACCAGTTCGGGATGTGAACCTTGAGCGGCAGTATGTCGTATGATCAGAAAAGCGATGAGGAACTGATATGCCTCGTTCGGGATGGCATAACGAGCGCGTTCGAGGTTCTGGTCAAGAGATACGAGATGCCGTTGTTCAACTACATACGTCGCATGGTCGGAAACGCCAGCGATGCCGAAGACCTGTTCCAGGGTACCTTTGTGCGGGTGTACTCCCATCTCGACAAGTTCCGGACAACGGGCGGTTTTCGCCCGTGGGTGTACCGGATAGCCACAAACCTGTGCAAGGACCACTTGAAGTATCGGCGGCGACACCCCACCGTCTCGCTCGATGCCGGTGTGGGAGCCGAAGACGCATCGGAACCATTGCTCAGCCGGATTGAAGCTCCGGTTGCGAATCCCCGGGAGCTCGCGAGCAAAGCGGAAACGGCTGAACGGCTCGAAACGGCGGTCGGGAAACTCTCGC
>Ga0114922_10005846_pt1 | contig 11310 bp, 13 predicted proteins | sample AartaG_FD_100975 | JGI IMG/M metagenome (GOLD analysis project Ga0114922, IMG submission 100975) | Deep subsurface microbial communities from Aarhus Bay to uncover new lineages of life (NeLLi) - Aarhus_00045 metaG | ecosystem: Environmental > Aquatic > Marine > Oceanic > Sediment | place...
ATGAAATCCCACTGAGCTACTATGTAGACTCTTTGCGGGTCTTTCGCTTCGTCCAAGGTAGAGATAGCGTCTGGCGTAAGCACGTTCTACAAACCGATGATGTTGACACTCAATGGGGCAAGCTGATGCGGATCTTGGGTGTCGATGTGACCTATGCCCTATCACCCCAGGCCAAAGGAAAGGTCGAGAGGCCTTACCAATGGCTGCAAGATCGCATTGTTCGAACCTGTGCTTTGGAGAACATCTCAACAATGGAAGAGGTTCGTTCTGTCCTTAAGGAAGAAGTAGACCGCTACAACCACCACCAAGTCCATTCCACTACCAAAGAGATTCCCAGCATCCGCTTCAAGAGAGCCAAGAAAGATGGCAATAGCCTGTTCCGCCCTTTCTCCTTGCCCAAGCCCTACACTTCTCCCAAGGACGTCTTTTGCTTGCGCGAGACCAGAGTCGTCAACGGCTATCGACGAATCTCGCTGTTCAATCACACCATCCAAGTTCCCAATGTGGAGCTTCACGAAGAAGTCGAAATCCACCTGGTTCCAGACACAGCCAAGCAGGTCATGGAGATCCGTATCTGGTGGAATGACAAGATGGTGCACTCAGTGGCCCTCCCCCTGGAGGGATTCAGAGTTCACCTTTGAACTTTAAACGTGTCAAAAGCGGTTCACTTTTCAACTTTTCCTAACACCGAAAACAAGGCCATTTGATGATCGAAAACAAGGTCAACCAGGTAGAGGCGCTGATAGCTGCCGGCCTGGCAGAAAACGAACAGACCAGGCTCGCCAGCAGCCTGACGCGCACTGCGGACGCCGTCGGGCATGGTGGCGATTTGCTGAAAGCGGTCGGGGTCGGTGCGCTGGAGTTGGCGCATAAGCTCCTCGGCTTCCAGCAGGTTGAATATGACGATTTCGGGTTCCTCCTCCAGGACACTGGGGTCGCCGCGATAGATGGCGTACATAGCCTCTTCGTTGATCCGCTCGCTCTTGTGCAGGATGGTGGTATCCTCACCGATGGTGCGATGGATCTCCGTGATGTGGTGCTCCAGGCGATGTTCTATGCCCAACTCGCGCTCCAGACCAGTTTCGGGGGGAAAGTTGTAGACGTAGACAGTGGAGTACTCGGTGCCGATGCGGTCCACGCGGCCGACGCGCTGGATGAGGCGGATGGGATTCCAGTGCAGGTCGTAGTTGATGATGTGGTTGGCGTCCTGCAGGTTGAGGCCCTCGCTGAGGACGTCGGTGAAGACCAGGATGCGCAGTTCCACGTCGCCGGGGCGGAGTTGGTAGTTGTTGGCTTTGGGGGCGAAGCGCAGAATGACGCGGCCACGGTCCTTGGTATCGCTCTCGACGGCGCGGATGCGGCCCAGGTGTCTGAGGTTGTCGTACAGGTAATGGGCCGTGTCGGCGTACTGGGTGAAGATGAGCACCTTACCGTGGGCCAGGTCGCCGGGCAGGGAGCGACCGTTAGATAAGGTGTGCCCCTGGGTGACCATGGCGATGAGTTGCTGGAGTTTGTCGTCCTCTCCCGGGCCGATGGGCTCGATCAGGCGGGCCATTTCGTCCAGGAGCCCGATGTCGGTATCCAGGGCCGCCTAGAGTTTGTCCACGTCAAAGTCGGTGATTGGATAGCGGGTGCTGGCTTTCTCCAGGGCCTCGTAGAGGGTGAGTTCGTCGCCAGATCGGATTTGTAGAGGATGTCGGTGGCCTCGTCGCCAGCGGGAACCATGTCCCGATCCAGTCCACCTTGGAAGGCGCGTTGCAGGTCTCGGAGGCGGTTGACGGTCTGGCGAAAGGCTTCGACGCTGGACTCGAAACGCTTGAAGAGCATGACCCGCATGAGGCCGCACAGGGCAGCTCCAGCCCGTTGGAGTTCCTGGTATTTAGGTTCGTCCTGGTATTCGGGCAACGCGTAGTCGAAAAGGGCGTAGCGGGCGTAGGTGAGTTGGCCTATCAGGTCGTGCAACTGCCGGTAGACGCGGCTCTCTCCCGCTGCATCATCCGTGCCACTGTAGGTGCCCACAGCGGTTCTGCAGGTTTCCTCAATGCTGTAGGTAATGGTCTCCAGTTCGCGGTCGGGGAAGACCAGAGGCTGGCCGTTGCTCTGGGCGTCGGGGTAGTAGGTGCGGATGTGATGGCGGGTGCGGCGAATCAGGATGTGGTTGAGGATTTCTTGCAGATCGCGGCTGGGCGGGTCTTGACTGCGCGGCTCGACCTTGCGGAAGAACTCGGGCAGGTTGGGCGGATTGATGGGGATGGAGGTGGTGTCCTGGGGATGCCAGAGCTTGATCTGATGGTAAGCGTCCCAGGCGCTGGTGGTGCGAGGAGTGGCAGTCAGCAGGATGGTGGGCCGGGTCTGGGTGAAGATCTGGAGGGTGGCGTAGCGCTGGGTGTCGCCATGGCGAAAGTTCTGCGACTCGTCCACCAGCACCAGGTCGCGGTCGCGGTCGCGCCAGTTGCCCACCAGCATACGTTCATTGCCCGGCTGGCTGAGGAGACCTGTGGAGATGACGGGTGCGTCAATCTGGTAGCGCTCCACAAACCACTCCCACATCTCCACCAGGGAGGCGGGGCAGACGACGAGAGGACGGGCTCCGCGATAGAGAGCATAGTGTTTGAGCAAGGTGGTGCCGATAAAGGTCTTGCCCAGGCCGACGACGTCGGAGATAAAGACGCCGCCGTAGGTATCCAGGATCTTTACAGCCTGGCGGACGGCCACGCGCTGAAAGTCGGCCAGGTCGGGCATCTCGGCTTCTCAAAGGAGCTCGGTGTCGCGGCGGCCCTCCAGCCGGTCCTTGACCAGCGTGTAGAGGGTCTTGAGGTAGACGTCGTGGGGGCTGACGGGGCGGGGGCCGACCGGCGTGAGCACCTGGCTGGAGGCCCAGGAGCGGCGCAGTTCGCGCATCAGGTCCGCGTGAAAGTCCTCGGCCTCGTCCCACAGCTCGTTGAACCAACGGGTGAGTTCGGCGTGGTTGGAGTCGCCAAAGATGCGGACGTTGAGCTCGGTGTTGTGGGTGACGCCGCCCAGGGAGAGGTTGGAGCTACCGACGACGGCCGCGCCGGTCTGGGCGTGGATGCAGGCCGGGTCAAAGTCAAAGATGTAGGCTTTGGTGTGCAACCGGCCACGGGTGTAGACCCGCACCTGGACTTTGCCTTGGGCGATGAGGTCGGCCAGGGAGAGGACCAGGGTCTGAGCGTCGTCGGTCTGGTCCATCAGTTCCAGTGTGGTCTGGATCGAGTCGGCGGTCTCGGCGCGGATGATGGGGGCCTGGGCCCCGGACATCCGCTGACGATGAACTGTGCGCCGGGTCGTTTCCAGGTGATGATAGCCCTCGACCAGTTGCGCGACCGTCTGGCGGTTGGTGACGTTGCCGATGAGCAGGCGCAGTTGATCCAGATGAGGGATGTACGCGGCGATGGCCTCGAAGCCGGACAGGAAAAAGTAGCCGACGGCGAAGTGGGCGCGGACGCTATCGGCCAGGAAGTCATTGATTTCGGGAGCCAGCTCCCGGGTGCGGTTGTCTATGATGTCGTGAGGCATGACACTTTTCCTTTCGGCAGGAAATATGCTATAATGTTAACAGCCATTTGTTTGATTGACACAAACATCTGAGGCTCCGGTTTTCAATGGAAGGGAGCAGTGATATGACTAAAGTAGTTGCCGCAAAGGTTACTCCACAGGGAGTGCTTGTGCCACGCCCCCTCATAACGGCCTGGGGAGATATCCAGGAAGTCGAAATCGAACAGCACCCCCACGCCATTATCATTAAGCCCAAAGCCAATCGCGCCAGCCAGTTACACGCTCAAATCGTGAGTGAGATGAAAGCAGCGGGCTTGATCGAAGATTTGCTTTGGGCGCAACCTCCAGTGGTCTCATCCGAGGAGCGCGCACGCCTGGCAAAAAAGTTGAGCCACGGCAAACCTCTCTCTGAAATCATCATCGAGGATCGGGAGGATCGCGCGTGAGTCACTATTACCTGGACGCCAGTGCCCTTGTCAAACGTTATGTGGACGAGGTGGGCAGTGATTGGCTGCGCACGACAATAGCCCCTGCCCAACCCTCCCTGTTGTTTACCTCCCGTATGACGGTCGTCGAGGTGATTAGCGCCTTTGCGCGCCGGGCCCGCGAGGGTTCTTTGTCTTCTGAGGAACTTGCCACCGCCCGGAATGCATTCCGAGGCGATTGCTTGAACGAATATCAAATCATCCTCCTACGATGACGGTCATTGACCTGGCTTGTGCCTTATTGGAGCAGCATCCGCTGCGCGCCTACGACGCGACCCACCTGGCGACAGCTCTTGGTGCGCAACAGTTTCTCGCGGCACAAGGTTACCCACCCCTCACCTTTCTCTCTGCCGACGATCGTCTGAACCGCGCCGCCACCGTCGAGGGTCTGGCAGTGGACAACCCCAGCCAGCACCCCTGAAATCAACCAGGGTACCAGGGCCAGGCGCGGTGATTCCGCCCCTCTACCACCCCAATCTCCTCCGTCAACCTATACAACTTATATGCCAGCGCGTCCTGGGGGCCAAAGCTCCGCACCCGCTTGCACTGGAAGGCCCACAGTGTGCCCTCGCGCCAGGCGACGATGTCACGGCCCTGCTCGCTGCCTGCTGCGCCCAGGTGCTCGGCCCGTTCTACCCCACGCGCTGGACGAGCCAGAGGCAGAGGCGCTCAAAGTTGCGCGGCGAGAGTTTGTCGAAGGGAAGGGTGTGGATTGTGCCAGTGATTGGGGGTTGGGTCAAATGCTCTTGTTCCATAGTGGAAGCTTATCGTACTCGTCAAAATAGGCCTGAAGCAGATCGGCTTCAGCCTTGGCAGGAATTACTTTGACATTGAGAGTAAACGTCACAAACCAGTAAAAAATGAGCGCCTCGAGACCAAGCAACTTCATTTGTTCTGGAAAGAAGGCACGGCGAGGCATTCCGTCTTGCTTACCCTTTGTGATCCGCCTAAGCAACTTCTGATCGCTGAACTCGTCGCCATCTTCGTGTAGGGTACCAGATTTGCCAATGTATAGGAGTTCACTTCTTCCGTCTTTGTAACCATAGACAAGGTAAACACCCGGCTTGTCAGGCACACCCTCTTCCTTGGCGCGTATGCCTATCTTTTCTCCCTTTCGTAATTCAAAAAAACCATGCCAGGGAAAGCGCTGGCGATAATCACTCAGAAGTTCGTCGAAGGTCATATATAACTCTAACTCATATATGAGCGTGTCAATCTCCGCGTCGGTGCTTCGGATCACGAAACACGCGAAAGGCCACGAAAAGCACGAAGCCCTTTCGCGCCTTTCACTCCTTTTCGCGTCATTCGTGGTCCAAGCCCTCCACAATCCCAATCTCCTCCTCCGTCAACCCGTACAGCTCGTACACCAGCGCGTCAATCTACCGGTCCGTGGCATCAATCTTGCCGCTGGTAGAGCTCCTTTGTGGGCAAGATCAAGGTACAGCATGAGATTGGCGCATAGCTTCTTGGTGTTGGATAATCTTCATTGTAATTGTGTATACTGAACTGGCGTAGAGCGTGTAGTGATCTCTGACTTCTTCCAATCGAATAGGGAAAGATAAATGAGCTGCCCGTCCACCCAAATCTCGAATGGAGTGGAACGCAGGTCGTAGTCGGTTGGTTACTGCGTCTTTGTGTGGCACGAGTCCTGGTTCTGATTCCAATTTCCGAAAGATTACTTCAGCACGTTCCTCGATTCTCATACCCGCCCTCTTAACCTTCTGCTCAAGACTATTGCGCTTCTTGGCATCCTGTATCGAGGCTTTCGTGGAGTCTATTAGCAGATTCAGGGTATGCTCTGCCGCAAGTCGAAGTAGGATCGCTGCGGCCCGACCTAGATGATTTCGGAGACAAGCTAGCCCTTCAGATAGGTAGCCTTTTAGTTCGTCATCAGGTTCGGCAGCCTGTCGCAATACATCAAAGTATTGTTCGACAAAATACGGGCTGACGAGCGTTTCAGTCACAAATCTGGCGCCATAGTCAGTGAGTACCACCCAACCTTTCCCGAAGTCAAACTCAAAGTCATAGGACAGCGGCCTTTCAAGCTCGAACTTCACACTGATAAGTACCCCGGCACGGATCAGCTCGAATGTCTCTTCAAGAATAAGAAACTTGACGCGTGTAGGATAGTAGGCGTTGTGCGCATTCATCACAATGCTGTCATTCACAGGTACAAGGGTACATCTTGCTTTGCCTGATGAGAACAAACGCTCATAGACCTCATTGACAAACTCGTTCAACGACCTGCCAACTTTGGATGTGTGATCAGACCATGCTTGTACCATACCCGGACTACGAGGCCATCTCTCAGGTTGAGAAAGCACGAAGTTTTCTCGATTCTCGCGCAGGTAAATCAAAACTTCCTCGCGAACCCAATCGCGGGGAACTTCGATTCTGGTGAAACTCATCGGCTTCGAAGTCATCACTAATCCTCCCAATAACGCTACCTGTTGCTTTCCACAATGGTAATATCCTGTAATACCACCCCCAAACCATATAACCATTATACCAGAAACAAAGGGGCAATGTAAGGGGCGGAGAAAATTTTCCGCCCCCCATTTACTCACCACTGTAAGGCTCTGTTTCTTTGTTCGCCTTCCATTCGGCGAGGTACGCATCCAGCGCATCGGCAAAGTTCTTGCGGATAGCTTTACGAGATTTCTTTTGACCGCGTTCGGATGGAAACTTTCCTGCTTCTATCTGTGCCTGTCGCCACTCTCCCCACAATTGCGTTCGGAAGACTTTAAGAGCCGGCCCATCACCCATCAGTTCGTAGGCTTGGCGATAGCGCAGGCAATAAGGCTCCAGTTTATTCGCCTCAAGTGTCCGTGTGCGCACCGGCGGTCTGGATGGATATACCAGTGATGCGCGCCAGCGTTTCAGAGCTTCCACAAAGGAATCAACAGGCGCAGGGATTGGCACAGGACCGACGTGCCACTCCTGACCTCTGCGCACATCCTTGACAGTGATTTGCACTAACTCCATTGGCCGATTCAGAGCTATGATGCCGCTGACAAATTGATCGGAGTCGCCAACCCGCAAAGGTAGTTTGGGGATTTTCTGCAGGTCACTTTTGTTCATTTGTGCCTCACTTTGAGCCCTGGCAGAGATGCGAAGCTATTGATACGCTCCTACGTACTTCCTTCGATCACTTTGATCTCACGCTCGTCCAGCCCATACAACTCATACACCAGCGCGTTCAACTCCCGCTCCCACTCTGCCACCTGCGGCCCCTGGCCCTCCGCATCCAACAGCTTGCGCACCAGCGACTCGATGGCGGCGCGTTGGGCAGGGATAATGTCTGGAAGGGGGAGTTTGGCGACATTAGTAGGAATCCACTCGATATATCCACCTCGAACAAGGTTAAAGGTATACATTGCAAATCATTGCACTACCTTCGAGTTCAGGATACCGACCAGCATCAGGTGATCAGTGGGAAGGATAAACACAGTATTTCCACAGAAATCATTCAGAGTATCATATGCAAACGCAGGCTCAATCCCATATTTCGCCCATATCATCTTAGGCCTCTCAAATTCTGCGTAGTAGTCGCAGGGACGTAATTCGTACCACTCGCATTGCCCGTGGCTAGGCTCCCACCGTTTCGCCAGCTTTTCTCGAAATCCAGACAGGTATTCCAACACTGCCGGGTACTCCTCAATGGCGATGCCTCGATACATCCATAGCAAATACAACCCTGCCCAATCTACCCGCCAGCGATCAATGTCACGGCCTCTTATCCAGGGCTTGATGATCTCGGCATTGCGGGGGCCCTCGGCCACGAGCCTGTCTCGTGTGGTCTGATCAACGACAAAAGCCTTGTTCAGCCCCGTGGTCACGCCTCGGTAAAACCACCCACCCACGTACTCCCCCAACGGCGTCCCGCTGCGGCGCAGTTTCTCCAGCAGGGCCAACACCTCGGACCGCTCCAACGCCCACCCGTCACGACGCAGACTCTGCTGCGGCTGGGGCCAGCCCTCGCGCTGCACGGCGTCGGCCAGACGTTCCAACGTCGCCATGCTGCGGACGTTCAGCGCTTGCACCGTCGCTTCGCTATCACCGGGACGGCGATGGGAAGCAACCAGCACGCAGGGATAGGTGGTGGCCTCAAAGATGGGCAGGTCGCCAAAGTCAATCACCGTCTTCAACCGGCTGTTGTCCCGCAGGTAGGTGTGCAACGGTTTGCCGTAGCCAGCGCGGAAGAACTTGTTGGAGCTGGTAAATGTCAACACACCGTCTGGCCGGGCGAGGGCCAACCCCTGGCGGTAGAAATAGACGTACAGGTCGGCCACCCCGTGGTACACGTCGGGGAAGGCCGCTTTTAGCAGCGGCTTCTGATCGGAGAAGCGCTCCTGCCGGATGTACGGTGGATTGGCGATCACCACATCGAACCCATCCTTGTCGGCAAAGACCTCGGCAGAGTCCAGCCGCCACAAGAAGGACAGGCCCAGTTGGGCCCGCAGACCGTCCACGTCGCGGGCCTCGGCGGCCAGTTCACCGGCCTGCATCGCCTGTACCTGCTCGTCCACTGCCTTCGCCTGCTCCATCAGCCCGTCGTAGCGGGCCAGTTCGGCCTTGGCCTCCCGCTTGGCCTTCAATTGCCGCTTGGTCAGCAACCCCTCCCCAAAGGCATCGAACAGCCCCGGCACCTCGGCCGACATCCTGGTCAACACAGCACCCCGTTTAGCCCCCACCAGCCATGCTGTCAACTCACACAACAGCCCCAGGATGCGCAATTCGCGCCGCTGTTTCTCCCACAGGTTCGGTTCCTTGAAATAGCCGCGCTTCTCGGTCTGGATGCGGTCCACAAGAGCGCGGGCGACGGCATCGTCGGCCAGCTCATCCAGTTGCACCGGCTCGCCAAACAGCCGCTCGATGAGGCTATCGCCCACCCGCACGCGATAGCTGAGGTTGGGCAGCGCCGGCACCGCTTCGCCAGCCTGCCGCTCGTAGTCCACCATCAGGCTGAGCCACAGCCGCGGCTCGCAGATGCGCACCGCCTCGGGCTGCACGTCCACTCTGTACAGGTCGCGCTCAATAAAACTCCGCTTGAGGTCATAGTCATAGTTGCGGCGCCGGACGCGCTTCTGGCCGTGCAAGCGCACGTCCAGCAGCCTGGTCAGCGCCACCATCTCGTAGAGCATGCCAACCAGGAAAGCACCCGACCCCACCGCCGGGTCCAGCACCCGCGCGCCCGCCACAAGAGAGCGCAGCAGGCGGACCTCCGGCTCGGCGATCGTCTCCCTCAGCTCAGCCACCTCCTCGGGCGTCAACTGCTCGGCGGGGCCGACGTCCATCAGCGCCTCAATGCGAGTCGGATCGAGGCCACTCTCGGCAGCCAGGTATTCCTTGAGCGCCTGGCGGCACATAAAGTGGACGATCACGCGGGGGGTGTAGTAGGAGCCGGTGGCCTTGCGGCGGTCTTCTGCTGTCTTCTGGCCCCGCTCCAGGCCCAGCACCAGGTTCTCAAAGATCTGGCCCAGCATCTCGGGGTCAATGGCCACCTCCACGTCCAGGGGTGTGTCCTCGCGCACGGTAAAGTTGTAGCGCTCCAGCAGGTCGTCGAACACCTGGCGGAAGGCAGCGTTGCCTACGGTGAGTTGGTCGGCCAGGACCGTGTCAGCAGATACCTCGAAGAGGCCGCCGTTGAGGAAGGGCACGTCCCCCAGGCTGGGGAAGGCCGCGCCTTCGTTCGATAGGGCCACGAACAGGGGGAACAGGAAATCGCTGTAGAAGCCGGTGCCGGCGGGATCGGCCCGGTAGTGGGCCTGAAAGTGGTGGTAGAGATAATCGAGCCGGTCGTCGAGCCAGCCTTTCTTCTGGATAAAGTAGAGGAACAGCAGGCGGTCGAGGAGCACCTGGGCCTGGCTCTCGGCCTCGTCCTTACGTTTGGGATTGCGCCGGGCGATGTCGGCGCACAGCGCGCCGAACACCTGCACATAGTCGCGGTAGAACTGTTTGGTGATCTCCTCGACGTCAAAGGCCTGATCGTGGAGGCTCTGGAGTTCGAGCGCGCTGGCGTCGGGGCCGGGCACGGCCAGCAGGGCCATACGCTGGGCGGCGGTGTGCAACTGCTCGGCCGGCCCGACGTGGATGCGGCGGATGGTGCGGTGGCGGGCGCCGTTCTCCGCACTGTACTTGACGTTGACAAAGTCCCACTGGGTCAGGTCGCGGTTGGCAAAGACGAAGAGGGCATAAGGATGGAGCTTGCGCAGGGTGTGTTCGACGATGGGCCGTTCGATGGTGCGCGAGAGGTGGTCGGTGGTGAGGTGGGCATAGACGACGCGAAAGTCACGGTGTCGGGCCAGGTAGATCGGGGGCTCGGCCTTGCGGCGTACGAGACGCCGGACGCCAGTGGGCCAGTTACGGATCGGGAGGGGGAGTTCGTCGGCGTACTGGTAGCCCAGCGCGTCGAAGAATTCCAGGGCAGCGTCGAGGGAACGGCGTTGGGGGAGTTTGGCCAGGTGACGATGGATTGTTTCAGGAGCGACCGGCATAGTAAGCTCCTACGTGGCTGATTAGCTGCGTTTGTGCGTTTATACTTGGCGGTGTGACGAAAAAGCCCGCCGCATCTTGACGGTGGGCGGGCCTCGTGGTAGAATCTTGCTCTCCAGGGCAACCCCACCGTCCTGGACACAGCCTCGGGCTCCGGCGCTGAGCCGAGGCTTCTTGTTTTGCGTGGCAATTCTAACATAGCAGGGAGATAAAGACAAACGGGGCGTAGCGACAATATGAGGTGTCGCCATCACCGGCCGGGGGCCGGTACTCTGGCCCCACGGCAATCGGCGGGTATTCTGTTTGTGCAAACTCTGCACCAAGACCGCGTGCAACCACTGCTCTGGTCGGTCATGGTCTAATTTCGGCTGCGCGTTGACCGCTGCGGTCGGCGTGGGGTGAGTGTAGCATATCTTTGAGTATTTGACAATGGTTTCAGGCAGGCAGGAGCGACTAACCGTCCGCCTGAGGTACACGATTGCTGGCGCAAAAGAAGCAGCCAGGGCCATCATGACCCTGGCTGCTCATACGATCCGGACACGCAGACTAGGGGAGGTTACTGGGATCATAGTCCATTTCGGTGATGTACAGCGTGCCTGCGATGGCTTCATCGGAGGAGTAACTGCCTACCCAGATGGCATACCAGCCGCTTGAGGCGTCCTCAAACTCAATCATCGGGTCGAGGGTGTCGCCTGGAGCATCGTCGTTGCAGACCCAATTGGCGTACGGGTCGTTGATGATCAGGGTGGCATCTTCCCCGCCATCCGCCACGAAGAAGATGCGCAGATCGCCGGAGTCGTCCGATAGATACAGG
>Ga0114922_10005847_pt1 | contig 11310 bp, 13 predicted proteins | sample AartaG_FD_100975 | JGI IMG/M metagenome (GOLD analysis project Ga0114922, IMG submission 100975) | Deep subsurface microbial communities from Aarhus Bay to uncover new lineages of life (NeLLi) - Aarhus_00045 metaG | ecosystem: Environmental > Aquatic > Marine > Oceanic > Sediment | place...
AGGATAATTCACTTTCCGATGAGTGGTCAACGGTCGATTGATTTAAATCGATGCAGGTTGGATTTAAGCTTAGCGGGGCGTTTGATGAACGTATCGGACGCCCCATTTCATTTTTTGGTTCTTCCGAGAAATGGGTAGGTCAATATGCGATCTCAACGACCGAGAAAAATCGTTCGGGGCCCCAGATGTCCAAATTACCCCCCTGACTGCCCTAATTTAGCCATCTGCCCAAATGATTTTTCTCTCGGCCCAACCTCAAGGCCCCTATCTTTTCGGAGCACCTACCCATTAATCGGATGAAGCCATTTTTTTGTATTGCAAGGATTTCCCTGCTTTTCTTTTTTTATGAAAGACAGCCGTCAGATGTACACTTTGTCCATCATTCTCGGGAAGGGGATGCACTGGCGGATATGTTTTTGTGCGGTTAGCCATGCGATAGTTCTTTCGACGCCGAGGCCGAAGCCGCCGTGGGGCACCGAGCCGTATTTTCGCAAATCCAGGTACCATTCGTAATTTTCGATGTTCAGGCCCTGCTCGTTGATTCGGTCGACCAGCAGGTCATGGTCGTCCTCTCTCATTGAGCCGCCAATGATTTCGCCAAAGCCGGCGGGGGCAAGCATATCGAAATTCAAGACAACCTTTTCGTTATCCCTGTCGGCCTTCATATAAAAAGCCTTGGCCTCTTTCGGATAGTGGGTCACAAAGACGGGTTTATCGTGCATCTGTGAAATAATGGTTTCATCGGAGCCGCCAAGGTCCTTGCCCCATGGAAATTCTGCGGCCAGTTGGGCGTGTTTGGGATTGTTTTGGATTTTCGTGTTAGTTTCGGCAAGGACGGTGCGTAATTCAATCAGCTCGGCGGCGATTTTATCTTTCTGCCACTGCTTTATTTGGCCTGCCTGCCGGGTTTCAAGCTCGGTGATTCTGGATTCCAGTTGCTGTTTTTGGTCTTGCAATTCCTTTAATTGCGCGGCGAGAAAATCTACGGTTTTTTGACTTGTCAGGATATCAACAGACTCGGTGTAGGTTAATCTGTAAAAGGGCGGCTTGATTTTTTCGAGCGAGGCGATGTCAGCCTGTAAGGTTTCAAGCTCGGTTTTGTTATTTTGCAGGACCTGCGCGACGATGAAAGAGACGAAATTTTCCGCCAGTTCGAGCAGGCCGTCAAGGTCGATGAATGCGACCTCAGGCTCTACCATCCAGAACTCAGTCAGATGCCTTCTTGTCTTGCTTTTTTCGGCCCTGAAGGTCGGGCCAAAACAATATACCTTACCGAAACTCATCGCGGCCGATTCGAGATGCAACTGGCCGGTCTGGCTTAGATATATGGGTGAGCCGAAATAATCGACTTCAAAAAGTGTTTGCTCTTCTTCGCCTGCTGTTGCGGTCAGGATGGGAGTATCGATGAGGATAAAACCATTGTCGTTGTAGAATCTTCGGATGGCATCGATGACCGTGTGGCGAATTTTGCCGATACACCACTGGAGCTGCGAGCGAAAGTGCAGGTGGCGGTGCCTGAGCAGAAAATCGATGCCGTGCGATTTCGGCGTGATAGGATAGCCATCGGCGGGCGAGATAATCTGCGCACCGGTCAGGGCTAATTCGTAGCCGCCGACGCTTCTGTCGTCGGCGCGGACTGTTCCGGTTACAGTCAGAGATGATTCCTGGCCGAGGTGTTTTAATTGGGAGAAAAGCTCTTCGGGAACTTTGCTTTTTTCAACGACGCACTGACACAGGCCGGTGCCGTCCCGAAGGACCAAAAACTGGACCTTGCCGCTCGAACGGCCCTTGTACAGCCAGCCGGCCAATGTTACCTGTTTGCCATCGTGTTTCGATAAACTATTAATTGTAGTGTACTCATTGCTCATAATTCAAAGATTCCTAATGGATTATCAGTGTCATTATGTCCCGGATTACTTTATCTATTTCGGCCAGATGTTAACCGATTCTGCAAATAATGAGAAGCGTATGACGTGGTTTTCATACTCGAATTCGTTTCCCGTAACCGGATCTATTAAAGCCTCGGCCGGAACATTTGATTTTATCGCATTAAGACTCTCAGGCCAGGCGCCATTTTTATTATTATACTGTTTAATCGCTATTAAAAGCCGTGAACCCCTGCGCAAGGCAAGGTTTTTTAAATACCATTCATGGTGCTTGTAATACACAATTTCCGACATATTGACTGAGCTCTGAATAAAGTACTTAAAGTTAAAGCTAGCGCGGCGGAAATTAATCGATTTAAAGGCTTGATCCCATTTCTTTGGCTCTATAGACCAGTCATAGTCCGGCTCGATCATTGCATGGTATTGTTCATAAGCTGCATCAATAATCTTAGCTAATTTTTCTGGAGAAGAGGGATAATTCAACCAGTTGAATATTGTCTTTGCTTTGTAAATCTTCCTTCGAAAATAGGGTGGTGGAGGGTACTTTTGTTGAAACTGATCATCTGTTATTGATAATATACCACGTAATGATAACATATTACGATTTAGCCTAACTTTGCCTTCAGAGTTTTTTTCGTATGCTATGCGGCAAAGCATGTTTTTTCCGTATAACTTTTCAAAATCAAGACACCTGGGCCAATAGGTAGTCCAGTTATTTTCAACGCCTATTATAGAATCAGATATTAAACGCAGATGTTCGGGGCGGGGCTGACTTTCTATTAGAAATTGATTAAGCTGTTCCAAGGCAAAACGTTCAATCCCAAACCCCACAATATGATACAACATTGCTGGCTGTTGATACATATGATTTGCCATTCGATTTACACAAAAGAATTTTTCAAGGGCAGCATCAATTCGATTTTCGGCTATATCATTATTCGCAGATGATATAAGCAACCAAGCACACTGACGCATCTGAGGCAAATTCTCTATATATTTACTATAAGTGAAGAAATCGGCACATATTGGAAGAAATATACACTTATCCTTTTTGGAAGCCTGCAGTAATTTTTCTATCGTGTTCCTGTGACCTTTTAGCCATTCGGCGGTTTGAGGGTGGTCTTTTGAGAGCCAAGGCTCATCTTTTGACGAAGGCTTGGATTTAACAAAGAATTCGGGCTGATTGGTATCTATATCCAGATTTTCAAAAATTTCAATATAAACAAATGCGGCGTTTTGTTCATCGGGTACTGCATACTTTGCTTCGAACTCGGCCTTTTCTTTATCAAACGTATAGGGTCTCCATCCTTCATTGTCCTCAGGGAGAAATACCCAAATAATCAATACTATTATAACAGCACCTGCTGAGAGCCAGAACCACTTTCTATAAGGTTTGGGCAGGACGGTGCAGGCGGCAAGGATAATGGCAAGGAGCGTTATTATTTTCCAAGGAGCCTGAAAGTAAATAGCTGTGATTAATAGCAATAAAAGAAGACAAAGTCCAATCCCTTTGAAGATTCGCCAGAGAAGTCTGGTCTTTTTCTTATCGGTTTGCTGTTTGTTTTCAGCCATCTCTTTTGCGCTCCGACTGGTCCTCAAAAAAAGAGACGCACAGGAGGGTGATTTTCTTCAATTTATTATTTCGATTCCGCCAAATCAGGGAACCAGTTTCCGGCGTAAACGGTTTAGCCGATACTTATCTATACTGTTGGTTCTTCCGGTACGATTACCCAGGCTATAAGGTAGGTGAGAACTACCGGGAGTATAGCCGTTGCGAAGCATAAGAAGATTACCAGAAGCCGGACTGCATTAGGGTCAATATCGTATGCCTCACCAATACCGGCGCATACACCAAAAATCTTCTTTTGTTTTTTAGACAGGTATATATGTTTCATTTTTCAGTTTCCTGAATTAATTGTTTAAGCCATCAGCAGCCGGATTGTTTCGTCCCGGATTATACACCTGAAAGTAATTGACGGAAAGAGCATATTCGAAGATTATAGTGTCGATGGTAACTGTTCAACGGCATGATGGTGCGGCGCTATGCCGTCCTGCTCTTTCACTGTCTAACCGATTATGTACAGAAGTTGTTGTCCTCTTGCTCAGGAAGCTCCAGCAGGCGAACATCCTCCAAATCGACCTTATGTTTCTGAAAGTACCTGAACACGTCCTGTAACCGGTTGAGGATGGTTTCGATCCTTCAGTTCGGGATTTACCGACAGGGCCAAGTCGACGAAACTGCAAAACACCTCCATGCGGTCGGCCATGGAAAGAGACCGAAACCAGCGGGTCTTTGCCTCTATTGATTCCTGATTGATATCGTGCCAAACAGTCGGATTCATAGACAATATTTTAGCAGATTACAACATGGTTCACAACGCAAAAAAACCAAAGGGCAGCATACTCAACTGTCTATGCTATACGCGAAACACTGCGCGCTCGTTATATGTTTAGCTTGTCATCTACGCCCGGATGTCAGATTGAGTTTCTGGATTTTCTCCTGGAGCCACAGGTTGATCAAGGTATTAGGCGAGACGCCCCTTTCTTTGGCTGCCCGGCGGATGGTTTGTGATAATTCTTTTTCGATGCCGTAAAAGAACTCCTCGGATTCCAACTGCACACCCGTTCGGACAGACCTGGTTTTATCCCAGAAGTCCGACAGGTCATGTGTATCCCAGAAATCGCCCATCGCGGCGTAGGTTTTAGCTTTGGAAATGCTGCTTTTTCTGTTACTATTTTTTTTCATATCGTTTTCTTTCTGTAAGGGTCATATCACGGGCAGTGAGAACCAATATACGCTGGTCCGGCTTGTGGATGAAGAACACAATGAGATACCTACCTGTCCTGGTCTATCCCAACTCCGCGTATACATCTTCGCCCTGCCGATACCCGTTCTCCACGAACCGGAACATAGCCCGTCCCTGAAGAATCTGGCGAACTTCCTCTTGGGAAACACCGTGCTTGATGCTGATCTTGTCAACGATCGAATCCAGCCAGACAATTCCCTTTATCTTCATAGTTGTCGATTCTATCCTATGCATAGTCGGTTGTCAATACCGTTGTAGAGACAGGATGTGTTTATCCCTCGCTGTTATAGGCCGACTGTTCCGCGATAAGCACTATCCTATCGTTATATATCCAGTTTTTCGCGGAGGTAATGAAGGGTTTGGTCGGATGAGATTCTTATCTGCTCCATCGAGTCACGCTGGCGGACGGTGACGGTGTTGTCTTCTTTTGTCTGGCCGTCAACGGTGAGGCAGAACGGCGTTCCGGCCTCATCCTGTCTTCGGTAGCGCCGGCCAACCGCGCCTTTTTGGTCGTAGAAGCAGTTGAAATATTTTTTAAGGTCGTTGTAGATATTGATCGCTATTTCCGGCATACCATCTTTTTTAACCAGCGGAAAAACAGCGGCCTTGACGGGCGCAAGGGCCGGATGGAATCTTAACAGGTTTCTTGTCTCGCCGCGAACTTGTTCCTCGTCATAGGCATCGACCAGAAAAGCAAGCGCACTTCTGTCAATACCGGCACTGGGCTCAATCACATAAGGGATGTACCGCTTTTTATTCAGGTCGTCGAAATAAGAGAGCGGGCCTTTATGATAATCCTCGGCCTCATCGGCCAGCTCGATATTGGTAAGATCCCGGTTGTTTTCATACCATTTATTGAGTGTCCTTATGCCGCGCTGATGCTGCCGGAGGTCGTAGTCCGTGCGGTTTGCGATGCCTTCAAGCTCCTGCCAGTCACCGCTGCCGAACGGGAATTTGTATTCGACATCGACACAGCCCTTGGCGTAATGGGCAAGCTCATCGGCATCGTGCTCTCGGAAGTGCAGATTCTCTTTTTTCATACCCAAGTCAAGATACCAGTCGAACCGTGCCTGCTTCCAGTGCTCGAACCACTGGTCGTCTGTGCCCGGCTCACAGAAAAACTCAAGCTCTGCCTGCTCGAATTCGCGTGTCCGGAAGATAAAGGCCTTGGTGGTGACCTCGTTGCGGAAGCTCTTTCCAATCTGTGCGATGCCGAATGGTATCTTTACCCTGGTGGTATCGAGGACGTTTCTGAAATTTGCGAAGATTCCCTGAGCGGTTTCGGGGCGAAGGTGCATAGTCATGGAATCGTCGATGTTGGCGCCCATTTGAGTTTCGAACATAAGCTTAAAGGGCATCGGCTCGGTGAACTGGCCCACCTTGCCACAGTTCGGACAGAGCTTATTAGTCAAGTCCTGTGCCTTTGCCATAGCCGCGTCGATTGCGATATGCTCAGTGTGCTCATCGGCCTGCTCGGCAGCTTTTTCCTTGAGGTGGTCAACGCGGGTCCGGGTATTGCACTTTTTGCACTCGGCTATCAGGTCGGCGAACTTGTCGGTGTGGCCGGACGATTTCCAGACCATCGGGTGCATAAGGATACTGCAGTCAAGCCCGACCACATCATCGCGCATCTGCACAACGCTTTTCCACCAGGCTTTTTTGACGTTATTCTTTAATTCTACCCCGAGCGGCCCGTAGTCATAGCAGCTTGCCAGGCCGCCGTAGATTTCGCTGGACTGAAATATAAAACCCCTTCGCTTACACAGCGATACGATGTCGTCAAGCCTGGTAATTTTTGCCATATTTAATCTCCAAAATTATTGATTGGGCTTATTATATAAGCAAGACCGCCGATTACAAGAACTGAAAGCGGCGGTTTGAATATCGAATAGCGAACGCCGAATTTCGAATTATGAAATTAGTGAGCTTGATTAAAATTTTATCAAATTTTATTTGGCATTTTGTGTTTTTATGTTAACATTACTTACAGAGGTTAACGTAGGTTAACTTACTATAACAAGATTAACAAACGAGCTTGTGATTTAATCCTCTATTATATAAGTACTTACAAATAATCGGAGTCTTTTTTATGAAAAAAGATGAATATCTTACAATTCCTCAACTGGCTAAGATTTTGGGCATTAGCAGAATCGCCGTGTACAGGAAGGTCAAGAAAGGCCAGATAAAAGCTGTAAAAATCGGCAGGACTTTTGCTATCCCTCAGAAACAAATAACGGCAATTTTAGGAAAGACGCTACATCAGAAGGACAAAAAGGAAATCGACCGTGCCGTAGCAAAGACAATCAAAGAATACGGCCATACCCTGAAGCTTTTAGGCTCAGAATAATGAAGACGATAACCATACAGGAGGTTGAATATATTGCTTTTAAGCTGGCCAGAGAGAAATTCTCTTTTAACGAGCCGATTCCGGATTTCTCCACGCGTTTTCCCAACGCCCTTGAAAGCTGTCTTGCCGTTCCTTTTCAAAGGTTCTCAGGCAAATATTTATACCCGACTCTCGTATCCAAAACCGCTACGCTCTTTTATCTAATGAACAAAAAAAAACCCTTCCAAAACGGCAACAAACGTATTGCGATGACTACTTTGTTTGTCCTTTTATACAGGAACGGCAAGTGGCTCAGGGTCGATACGCAGGAGCTTTACAATTTCACGGTATGGGTCGCCCAAAGCCCGCGCACCGTCAGGGAAGAAACCGTAAAAGCCACGGAAAAATTCCTGAAAACTCACCTCGTAAAGCTCGAAGAATAAACCAATGCTAAACAATTCAATAGGTTCAGGCCTTTTCAATGGGATTTTGGTTTGACGTTAAATAACATTCATGGTATTGTTTTTGGAGGATTTGCGGATATTTGACGTTACGGAAATTGTTTAGATTAAAATTTGAGGTATGGTATGGCTTGGTTTCAGCGATATGGATTCGCAGGGGCATATTTTTGGGGTCTTTTAATTTTATGGCTTGCAGCTTTTTATAATTGTGAACTTCACCGTATTCTTACAGGCGATGTTGCCAAGATAGTCGGCGCAATCGTGGCTACTTCTTTTTTACCAATTGGTTATATTAGTTCAATATTGCAACAAATCATATACCTTTGGTCAAGAAGACCCCAGCTTGGTATAACACGAAGAGCTATCAAAAAAGCCAATGTTTTCCAAGACAATAATGAGCGTGAATATCTGCTTGAAGCTGAAGCATGTCTGCTGGTAATGAGTGATAAAATAAACATAAACAAGAACAAGGTACAGGATAACAACCCTGATATAGATAGGCAGAGATTCTTGCAAGATTGGATTAGGAACCGAAATAACGTAATGGCGATCAATGGCTCCTTAATGATTGCAAGTATACTTGCGTTTATAACTGCTGTCTCAGTTCCATACCCTCTGTTCAAATGGGAGATGCAATTCGAACTTCGATGGTTTTTATTTGCTTTTCTTGTAACTGTTTTTGTTTTTCTAATATTGCTTTTTAGCTGGGATATACTAAGTGAGAAGGTTGTCAGGGTTGAGGCTGGGATATATAAGATACTGGCAAAACTTCCAGCATCGGAGTTGGTATTAAAGAAAAATAACTCGAGGGAAGAGGATCAAGATAAAGAATGACACGGGTTTTGTTTTCGATAGTCAGAACTATATGTCATAAAATTCGTTCTTGATTTGATTCAGCAGACCTATAGCTTCAATCGGTGTTAAATTTTTGAAGTCGGTACAGGCAATTTTTTCTCTGGTGTTTATTCCGGCAATTTCAAACCAAGCTGTTTGAGTGCATTTCTTACCTGCTCGCGGACTTGCCGGGCAAGCTCGATTGCTCTTTTAGCCTCGGTTTCTGATACCTCTTCATCCTCGCCGGGATACCGCGTTGTGATAGAATATAGAGTCAGTTGTTCTGCATCTCGCAGTTCTGCGGTCCAGGTAACATGCTCGCTGCAGAGTTCGAGCAGGATAGATATATTGTGCGTGTAAGGGAAATCAACTCCACAGTATACGAGATAAGCTTTGAGGTATTTCTCCGCACATTGCTGGGTGTGGTATGCAATTAAACGGTATGGTGGTCCTTGTTTGCCCTGTAGAGTTATCGCTTGTTCTGCCAACTGCAGGTCTTCATCGCCATGGCTCATCCACTGTTTAACGTGATGTAAGACTCGCTCATTTGGCACTTTCATACAAGACTTTTCCTTCCTTCCAGGCGGGTCTGGCGATCGTGCCGGGTATGTGGCGATCCCGCTCAAATTCTTCCGGCGTAAGAACCATTATATCTCTTGCCAGGCGTAAACCTCGTAAGGCCCTGTCCATTTCGAGCATTAAGTGACGGCGTTTGCCTTCGAATGAACAAATAACCAGGATATCAACATCGCTTCGCTTATCTTCTGTGCCCCTTGCCTGCGAGCCAAAAAGGATAATTCGGTTGGGGGCAAAGCCGTCAACCAGCCTGTCCCTGACCTCAAATAATGTCTCATTACTTATCATAGATTACCCTTTTCTTTCTACTTCTATTATATAAGGATGGTTTGCGGATTACAATTACCGGTTTGGATTTCTCCTGTTATTTCCACGAGTAAATTTATCGCGCTTCAATCGGTGTTAAATCATTGACATCGGTTAAGTTTTTTTATAAATCTACGATTCGTTTTTTCTGCTTATTACTGTCGGTAATACTGCATTGCTTTTGGAATCAGGTTTTGGAGATTGTTGATTCTGGTCGAGTCGGCGGGGTGTGTGCTTAATATTTCAAGGGGCTGGGGGCCCTGTTTTGCCAGTGCCATTCTCTGCCAGAAATTGACGGCCTCGTTAGGATTATAGCCGGCCATCGCCATAAAAATCAGGCCCAGATGGTCCGCTTCATTTTCATGTACCCTGCTGTACCGAAGTAATACACCGACCTGTGTTCCCACTCCGTAGGACTTCATAAACAGGCTCTTTGTTTGTGCGGGTCTGTTTGCCAGGGCTTCCGACAAGGCCATGCCTCCCAAATCCACGATAAGGTTCTGAGTCATTCTTTCGGCTCCGTGCTTGGCGAAGACGTGAGCTATTTCATGGCCCATAACCGTTGCCAGGCCGGGCTCGGATTGCGTTACCTTCAGCAGGCCGGTATAAACGACCATCTTTCCCCCCGGCATGGCCCAGGCATTTATCTGGTCGTCTTCGATTAGATTAAATTCCCACTGGTATCCCTGCAATCTGTCTGAAATGTTATTTTGGGCGCAATACTGTTCCACCGCCTTTTGAATTTTGCTTCCCACGCGCTTGACTAACTGCGTATCGCTGATATTTTTGCTGAGCTTATTCTGGCTAAGAAATTCGCTGTAGGACTGGAAACCCAAAGAATTCATCATCGAATCGGGGACGAGAGTGAACTGTCTTCTGCCTGTGATAGCGACTTCCGTGCAGCCGGACAGTAAAAGAACAAACCCACACAGAACGAGCAGTTTTGATTTTAGTATATTTTTCATAATCTTCCGCCTTTCATAGATAAGGTAAAGTTATTATTTTGCCGCGTACTCGACTGTATATATTAAGCAGGAAGCAGCACTCTTTTTCAAGAATTTTTTGCAGGTGTTTTATTATTTTTCGTTGATTTCTTTACTGATTTCGTTCAGCAGATTGATTGCTTCGATGGGGGTAAGGTTATTAATATCGGTTGAGCTGAGTTTCTCTAAAACGCTCTTATGTTTCCGGACAAAGAGTGAGTCTTTGTCAGGCTCTTTTGTTTTGTGTTTTGAGAGGTGCTCGCCGGTGGCTTCTTTCTGGAAGGTGCTTTCGAGCTCTTGAAGGATTTCCTTAGACCTTTCGAGGATGGTTTTGGGCAGGCCGGCCAACTTGGCAACATGTATGCCGTAGCTTTTGTCGGTTCCGCCGGGCAGAATTTTATGCAAAAATACCACTTCGTCCATCCATTCGCGGACGGCCACATTGCAGTTCTTGACATTTCCGAAAAGCTCGGCCAATTCGGTCAGCTCGTGATAGTGCGTAGCGAAAAGGGTCCGGCATTTTATTTTGTTCGCGATATGTTCGGTAATCGCCCAGGCCAGAGACAGACCATCGTAAGTGCTTGTCCCGCGTCCGACCTCGTCGAGAATAACGAGGGACTTACCGGTGGCGTTATTGATGATATTTGCCGTTTCGGTCATCTCGACCATAAATGTTGACTGGCCTCGAACCAGCTCATCCGAAGCGCCTACGCGGGTAAAGATTCTATCGACCAGACCAATCTCGGCGTTTTTGGCCGGGATAAATGAGCCAGCTTGTGCCATCAATACCAGCAGCGCCACCTGTCTGATATAAGTGCTTTTGCCGCTCATATTCGGCCCTGTGATGATGAGGATATCGCCTGTACCACCACTTAGCTCTATATCGTTCGGAACAAACTGGGCCCCGAGCGTTTCACTCAGCACCGGATGTTTTCCTTCGTTAATAATAAACTCACGGCCGTCGGTCATCTTCGGGCGGACATAGTCTCGCCGCCTGGCTAAATATGTCAGGCCGGTAAGACAATCGCACTGAGCGATAGTATCAGCAAGCTGCTGCAGGCGGTTTACATACTGGGCGGACTGACGGCGAAGCTGGTCGAAGAGCTGCTGTTCCAGTTCGAGCGCCTTTTC
>Ga0114922_10005848_pt1 | contig 11308 bp, 9 predicted proteins | sample AartaG_FD_100975 | JGI IMG/M metagenome (GOLD analysis project Ga0114922, IMG submission 100975) | Deep subsurface microbial communities from Aarhus Bay to uncover new lineages of life (NeLLi) - Aarhus_00045 metaG | ecosystem: Environmental > Aquatic > Marine > Oceanic > Sediment | place: Aarhus...
AGATGAAATGTCCGAAGTGTGAAACCGACAATCCCGAATTCCTGAAGTTCTGCGGTGAGTGCGGGACGTCGTTGGGAGTGACCGAAGATATCCAGGCTGGTCCGACCATGACTATCGAAGCCCCGATCGAGGAATTGACAACCGGGTCGATATTTGCCGACAGATACAAGATCGTGACGGAACTGGGAAGAGGGGGAATGGGCAAGGTTTACAGGGCTATCGATCAGAAGATCGATGAAGAAATCGCCATCAAGCTGATCAAACCCGAAATCGCTGCAGACAAACAGACCATCGAACGCTTCGGAAATGAACTGAAAATGGCCCGTAAGATCGCCCACCGGAATGTGTGCAAGATGTACTACCTTGGCGAGGAAAAAGGGGCGCACTTCATCACGATGGAATATGTGCCGGGCGAAGATCTGAAGAGCATGATACGGATGTCGGGGCAGTTGAGCACGGGCATGACCATCAAGGTGGCGAAGCAGGTGTGTGACGGCTTGTCCGAAGCCCACCGCTTGGGCGTTATCCACCGCGACCTTAAGCCCAACAACATCATGATCGATAAGTCGGGTGAAGCCCGGATCATGGATTTTGGGATCGCGCGACTCCTCAAGGCCAAGGGCATAACCGGCGCCGGTATCATGATCGGAACGCCCGAGTACATGTCACCAGAGCAGGTGGAAGGAAAAGAAGTCGAGCAGCGTTCGGATATCTATTCCCTTGGCGTGATCCTGTATGAAATGGTGACAGGTCAAGTGCCCTTTGAGGGAGATACGCCTTTCACCATCGGCATGAAACACAAAGGTGAAAAACCTCAGGAACCCAAAAACTTGAACGCTCACATCCCCGAGGACCTGAACAGCCTGATTTTGAAATGCCTGGAAAAGGAAAAAGATCAGCGCTACCAGAGTGCTGGCGAAGTCCATTCAGAATTGGAAAAGATCGAACAAGGACTTCCCACAACAGAACGGATCGTCGCCAAGAAGAAGCCAACCACATCTAGAGAGATCACCGTCAAGTTCAGCCTGGATAAACACTTCAAGTGGGGATTGATTTTTGCGGCCATCGTTATCATTGGGATTATCATCTGGCAAGTGCTGCCGAAAAAAGCAGCCGTTTCCGGCACCACGATCGAAAATTCCATCGCTGTTATCACCTTCGAAAACCAAACCGGCGATAATGCCTACGATTATCTCCAGAAGGCTATCCCCAACCTTCTGATCTCCGATCTTGAACAGACGGGCGGCTTTTATGTAGCCACTTGGGAGAGGATGCACGATCTCCTCGGTCAAATGGGACAGAAGGATGTCGATACAATCGACAGAGATTTGGGCTTCGCCATATGCAGGAGGGAAGGCATCGAGTCCATCGTCACCGGCAGTTTTGTCAAGGCCGGCGATACCTTTGTCACGGATGTGAAAGTTTTGGATGTGGAAACCAAAAAAATGCTCAAAAGTGCGACCTCGCGCGGAAAAGGGGAAAACAGCATTTTAGACTCCCAAATCGACGAGCTGGGACGAGAGATCTTTCTCGGTCTGGGCATTGCTCGTCAGGAACTTGAAGCCACTCAGCAGCCCATCTCCGAACTCAGCACATTTTCGATGGATGCCTACAAATATTACCTCCAGGGAAAGGATGAGCTCGAAAATCTCGATGTTCTGAGAGCCCGGCAATCTCTCGAAAAGTCCGTTGAACTGGATCCGCAGTTTGCTTTGGCGCTTCTTGCTTTGGGCGATGCGTATATAGAAATCGGGAATAGGGCTGCTGGATTTGAGGCCATCAAAAAAGCGAAAGCCCATTCTGCAAGAGCGACAGAAAAAGAAAGACTTTATATAGAGGCCAAATTTGCCAGCAGCATTGAAAGGGATTCAGAGAAGCGATTTCAAATCCTTACAGAATTGGTGGGAAAGTATCCTAAAGAAAAAGAAGCCCATTATGAATTGGGAATGTATTACTATAACAGAGGTAGGTCCAAAGAGGCTGTCGAAGAATTTCAAAGGGCCTTGTCTTTGGACCCGAATATGGGTGCTTCCTTAAATATGCTCGGCTATTCTTATGCGGATTTGGGTGAGTACGAAAAGGCCATAAAAGCTTTTGAAAGGTATGCGGATGTTAAACCTGAGGATGCCAATCCTTTAGATTCTATGGCCGAGCAGTATTTCCGGATGGGAAATCTTGATACAGCCATCGCAAAATATAACAAGGCTCTGGAAGTTCAGCCCGGTTTCGGATGTGAAGCCCGGCTTGCCTATATCTACGCTTTGAAGCAAGAGTATTCAGAAGCGTTGAGGTTGATCGATCGATTCACAAACCGCGCTGGTTCGGCAGGTATTAAAGCAAGCGGCTATATATGGATGGCAATGTATGATTATCTTGTCGGGAAAATAGACAAGACTTTTGAAGACCTGCGCCAAGCAGAGGTATGGTCGGAAAAAGCCGGGAATGAACTGCTCAAGGGTTTTTCATGCGCCACAAGGGGATGGATGTACTTTGAGCTTGGTGATCTGGAGCGCAGTGAAGAACTTGTGCAAAGTGCCTTCGATATTTTCTTTGTCCTATTCCCAGACCTAAAAAGTCTAAGAGCTTCCTATAATCTAGATTTGGGCCTTGTTGATTTAAAAAAGGGAAAAATGGAGTCGGCCAAAGCAAGGCTAAAAAATATCCAATCCGTTGTGGCCCTTTTATCAGATGAGGGTGCACTCCGAAGAAAACTGGAATTGCAGGTTGAGTATGACTGGTTACATGCAGAGATATTGATCGCTGAAGGATCGCCCGATCAGGCGATAGAGATCTACAAAAACATTGTCTATCCCCCGATTTCCAGTATGCATCTTGAGTTTATCTGTCCTGATAATTGGCCATTCATTAGGGACACACTGCCCCGGGCTTATATTAAGAAGGGGGACATCGATGGGGCTATTGCCGGGTACGAAAAAATGATCGTCTTCGATCCCGGGGGTCAGGACAGGCGCCTGATCCATCCCAAGTATCGTTATCTATTGGCCAAGCTGTATGAGGAAAAGGGAGAGGTGGCCAAAGCTATCGAGCAGTATGAGGCATTTTTGGAGCTGTGGAAGGATGCCGATCCCGGCCTTCCGGAGGTGGAAGATGCAAAAAAACGGTTGGCTGGTCTATAACTTTATCTTCATACGAGAATTGAATTAAACTCCAGGACTGTAAACCTGGACCTCTTTGTCCAAACGATCAGATAATAAATCTTCAGCAAGATCCAAATCGTAATCTGTCTGAAGGCCCAGCCAAAATCTTGCAGACATATTGAAATACTTGGCCAAGCGCAAAGCCGTATCAGCCGTGATTCTTCGCTTTCCCTGGACAATCTCGTTTATCCGTCGGGCAGGCACACGGATGTCTAAAGCCAACCTGTTCTGGCTCAATCCCATCGGCTTCAAGAATTCCTCAAAGAGGATTTCTCCCGGATGAAGCGGAGGCATCTTTTTTTTACTCATGAATTTTCTCCTAATGATAATCCGTGATTTCCACATCCAATGCATCTTTGTCCTGCCATAAAAAACAAATTCGCCATTGATCATTTATCCGGATACTGTGTTGCCCTTTCCTTTTTCCTTTAAGTGCTTCTATGCGGTTTCCAGGTGGCACCTTTAAATCGTTCAAGCTTTCTGCTCTGTTCAACATCCTTAGTTTTCTCAATGCGGCTCTTTGCATGCTGATAGGGAATTTCTTTGTATAGTTTCTATTGAATATTTTTTCAGTTTCTTTACATTTGAAGGATCTTATCACGGGTTAAATATATAACGCTACGCGTTAAATGTCAAGCGTTATATTTGATATTTTCCACTCTCAATTCTCAATTGACACTGTCCTGATTCCTTGATATCCTTTTGCCGACCAGGAATGGGAATGCAAGGGGATAGCAATGTCAGTAAAGTGTCCTAAATGTCAGACGGGAAATCCCTCTGATTCCAAGTTTTGCAAAGAGTGTGCAACGCCTCTTCCATTTTCTGCCGATCTATCTGTCACCAAGACCCTCGAAACAATGGCTAAGGGATTAGCCATGGGTTCCACCTTTGCCGGGCGGTACCAGATTGTTGAAGAGCTGGGTAGAGGAGGAATGGGTGCGGTGTACAAGGCTCTCGACACGCAGATAAACGAGGAAGTGGCTATAAAGCTGATCAGGCCGGAAATAGCTGCGGATGAGAAAATTCTGGAAAGATTCAGCAATGAGCTCAAGCTGGCTCGAAAGATCGGCCATAAGAATGTCTGTAAGATGTTCCACTTGGATAAAGAGGGAGAGACGCCTTACATCAGCATGGAGTATCTGGAGGGTGAAGATCTCAAAAGTTAAATCCAAAAAAAAGAAAAACTGCCTGTAGAAGAGGCCATCGGAATAGCCCAACAGGTGTGTGAAGGATTGGTCGAGGCACACAGGCTGGGAGTCGTGCACCGAGATTTGAAGCCCCAAAACATAATGATCGACAAACAGGGCAATGCCAAGATCATGGATTTTGGGATCGCCCGATCGGTCGAAGCGCCAGGAGTAACTCAGACCGGTGTGATCATAGGAACTCCAGACTATATCTCTCCCGAACAAACAGAAGGACAGGAAGCCGACCACAGATCGGACATCTATTCCCTGGGTGTCATCCTGTACGAGATGGTGACCGGGAGTGTTCCATTCAAAGGGGACACGGCACTCAGTGTGGCCCTGAAACACAAGGCCCAGCTTCCCCTGGATCCCAGAAAGCGCAACTCGGAAATTCCCGATGACCTCAGCCGCCTTATCCTGATCTGCATGGAGAAGGACAGAGCGAGGCGTTATCAAACAGCAAAGGACCTTCTCGACGACCTTCACAACTTAGAACATGGCCTCCCCCTTGGCACCAAAATCCGACCCCACCGCCAAACCTTCGTTTCATCCTTACTCCGCAAAAAACTCTTCATCCCTGCTCTTATCGTAGCGCTTGTCATCATTGCCGTTGCCATATGGCAGTTTCTTCCTCAAAAAGAAGCAATTCCTGCACTTCTTTCCGATAGACCTTCCCTTGCTGTTCTTTACTTTGAAAACAACACGGGAGACGAGAACCTCGACAAATGGCGGGATAGCCTTAGCAGTTTTCTGATAACAGATTTAGGCCAATCGAAACATATTAACGTTTTGAGCGAGGATCGTATCTATGGTGTGTTGGAAAAGCTCGATCTACTCGATAAAGAAAAATATTCTTCGGATGATTTAAAGAAATTTGCTGCTCGAGCGGGGATCAACCACATATTGAAAGGCAGTTACATTACTGCAGGGAGCCAATTTATTATCAATATCGAGCTAATTAGACCTGAAACTACAGAAGCTATCTGTCGATTCAGGGAGGAGGGGATCGGAGAGGAAAGTGTTCTGGACTCAATAGATGTTATAACGCAAAAAGTAAAGTCAGCATTAAATCTTTCAGATGAACAAATTGCAACGGACCTAGATAAAAAAATCGGGGAAATCACCACATCCTCCATCGAAGCGTATAATTACTACTCCCAGGGGCATAGAGAGCGCATGTTTGGAGATAGAAAGAAATCGATAGAATTGCTGGAAAAAGCCATAGCACTCGATCCCGAATTTGCCATGGCTTATAGAATGTTATGGCTAAATTACGCTAATCTAGGAAATCGGGACAGAGCAAAAGAGGCCCGAGAAAAAATGATAGAGCTGATGGATAAAGTTTCAGAACGGGAAAAGCTATTCATCCAGCAGCAACTGGCAGAGAATACGAACGAAAGAATTGCATTATGTGAAAAAATATTGGAACTCTATCCTGAGGACTTTTTTGCACTCAACAATCTAGGAATCTTTTACTTTTGGAGTGAAGAATGGGATAAGTCCATCGAGCGATTTGAAACGCTCGTCCGGCTTAAAGAGGACAACCCAATTCTTTATGTCAATCTAGCCGTGGCCTATAGGGCCATAGGTCTCTATAGCAAGTCCGATACAATCCTCCAAACTTATCTCACAGAATTTTATGATCATTATTATGTTCACGTAGGACTGGCAAGATCTTATCTGTGTCAAGGGAAGTACGATCTCGCCCTCCCTGAGATAGAAGAGGCTCTTGCCCTAAATCCAGATCATAATCCTAGCAAAAGAACAAAAGGCGATATCTACTTGCTTAAAGGAGATTTTACCCAAGCTGAAAAATATTATCGAAAAATGCTGCAATCTAATTCACCGAGGTGGAGGAAAGAAATAATCCAGCTTTTCATCTTACAGGGGAAGTTCGAGAAATCGAAAATCGTGGCTGATGAAATTATTAAACTGGGAGAGTCATCTGGCAATAAAAGCTGGCTATATCAAGGAATTTACTGGAAAGCCATGGCAGATATACAAAAGGGAAATATTCAGCAGGGCCTGGTAGAATTCAATAGGTTAGAAAGTCCCCCTCTTGTCGATAATATATACATTTTACTAAAGGCAAATATGGTCGAAAAAGCCCAGAAGGTATGGGAAGAATTAAAGGCGCGAGAATCGAACAATCCTTACAGCAAAAAATCAAAGAGATTTGTCCTTGTTTCTCGAGCCTGGATAGAAATGGAAATGGGGAATTATTCTGAAGCGATTGAAAATCTGAAAGAGGCTATCTATATTTTACCCTATCAGCATGCCGCCCAAGCAGCAGGATTGGGTGATAATCATGTATGGATTATGGATTCTTTGGCGCAGGCCTATTTCGAAAATGGGGATATGGAAAGTGCACAGCGGGAGTATGAAAGAATTATCGGTCTCACAAGCGGAAGAATCAGCGATGATAGCGCAATATATGCAAAGAGCTTCTACATGCTGGGAAAAATCCACGAACAGCGAGGGGATAAAGCGTTTGCCATCGAGAATTACGAGAAGTTCCTGGATTTGTGGAAGGACGCAGATCCTGGTCTTGCAGAAGTCGAAGATGCGAAAAAACGGCTGGCGTCGCTCCGCTCGAATTAGAAGATAATCTGGTCCAAATATGATAAACTAATTTAGAAATTAGCATTTTTTGATATGAAAAAGCCAACCAAAAAAATCACTGATGATGAGTGCTGGAGACTGGATGAGGCTTGTTTCTGAACTCATTCGAGAGATGCGCTGCTGATACGGTATGTTAGGAATCAAATTTTATCCCCGAACCATTATTGAATGCCTCCTAAAGTATCGAGATAGCCAAATCACTAAGAAACTGAATGAAGTATATGATAAAGAGTTGTCTGCTCTGGATTCAGTTTTGCATGAATTTCAAATGGCCTCTATTGAAAAAGACGCTTGGTAGAGCAGGAAAGACTTCGTATACGTCCTAAAAATATAAAAAAGTCATGTCAGAGACCAGGAGGATATCATGAGTTTTGTCAGGGAATATTGGTATTATTTGATTATTTTAGGCGTTGCTGTTCTATCATTTATGTTCACTCCGTCATTGTCGTTTGGCTTGCAGGCTGATCAGGATCAGGAAAGCGATGAGCTGAAGTTGCTGAAAAATGAGTTCGAGAGTCTTCAGCACCGGTTGGATGTCGTGGAGAAACTCGTTGACGATGTGCTCTGGTTTCATCGCGTCGGTGATGTCTGCCATGTGGACAAGGTCCGCATCGTCGGCCCTCCCAATCCTCATGTGAAAAATCCCACAGCCATGGGCGCTAAAAATCCGATCAAGTTTTACAGCTACGTCTTTATCCCGAAGGACATCGACCGCAGCAAAAGGTATCCCCTGCTGGTGTTTCCCCATGGCGGCGTGCACGGGGATTTCACCACCTACCATACGCACATCATCCGGGAACTGATGGCCCAGCACTACATTGTGATCGCTCCTGAGTATAGGGGAAGCACGGGCTACGGCCGCTCCATTTACGAGATGATCGATTACGGCGGTTTGGAGGTCGAAGACAACCAATGGGCGCGCAATTACATGATCGAAAATTACTCTATCGTGGATAAAAACCGCGTCGGCATCATTGGATGGAGCCACGGCGGCCTGATCGCCCTGATGAACATTTTCGACCATCCCGGCGATTACCAGGTGGCCTTTGCAGGCGTTCCGGTCAGCGACCTCATCTCCCGCATGGGATATGCCACTGATGGCTACCGGGACCTGTATTCAGCCGATTATCACATCGGAAAGACCGCCCGTGAAGACGTTGAGGAATACCGCCGCCGTTCCCCTGCTTACCAAGTCCACAGGTTCCAGAACACCCCGCTCCTCATCCACACCAGCACCAATGACGAAGATGTGAATGTCCTGGAAGTGGAACATCTTATCAAGGCCCTCAAAGCAGAAGGAAAAAAATTCGAATACGAGATCTTCCAGGATGCACCCGGAGGACACAGTTTCGACCGGATGGACCTGATGCTGGCCAAAAAAATCCGGGTCAAGATCTACAAATTCCTGGCTAAACACCTGAATCCGGAAAATCCCATCCAGACAGTCGAGGCCTTGATGAAAGCAGGCTACAGGTGATAAAATAAAAAGTTGGGCGGATGATAGCAGAAACAAAACTCGTCAAGAATATCGGTGAATTCATTTCAAGATTGTTTCAAAGCAAAAAGGAAAAAAGCGAAAGGGACGCTCTGCTTTTGAAAGAATCCTATGATTTGCTGAAAGAGTTGGAGCAGACTTGGGATGCTCCGCCACCCGATAGAAAAGACCTTGTCGACTACACGAATCTTCTTCTCCAAAAGGCCCAGGAAATAAGATCGAGAAAAAACAAGGCGATCGCCCGCCATATACGAAATTTTGCCCAAAGGAATTGCCTGGCCGGTGTGATCCCGGATTCAGAGTTGGAGCGAGTGCGCAAAGAGACCGAAGAGCTGATAGAGAAAATGAATCCCGAAAAAAGATGAAAGAATCGGCTTCTGATACAGATCGACAGGCTGAAAGAATCCAGATCGATCTGCTGAGAGAAGCATCCATCTCAAAGCGGTTGCAGATGGTAAACTCGCTGGTTCAAACAACGAGGTGGTTGAGCTGGCAAGCCATCTGTGAGCGCTATCCTAACCAAACCGAGCGATTCCGGCTGGAACGTTTTCTTGCCCTCCTTTACAGCGATGAATCCCTGGCCCACGAAGTAGGGCATCGTCTTTTCGGGAAATGAGTACACTTTGAAAACACCTGACATTCTGGAAGTTACTCTTAAAGTTGTAAAAGCTTTCGACAATCTTGGAATCGAATATTACATCGGGGGTTCCATAGCCAGCTCTGCCTATGGCTTGGCACGCTCAACACTGGATGTCGATATGGTCGCGAACATGAATTTGGATCAGGGACAGGCTCTTGAGGAACTTTTAAAGAAAGAATTCTATGTCGATATCGATACAATCATCAAAGCCATCGCACAACATTCCTCGTTTAATCTCATCCATCTGGATACCATGTTGAAAATAGATGTATTCATTCACAGGGATCAACCCTTTGGCAATCACGTTTTCAAGAGAAGGGAAGAAAAGCATGTCTCCGAAGACATCCCGGATAAACTCTATTTCCCTTCTCCAGAGGACATCATCCTGATCAAACTTGATTGGTACAAATCCGCAGAACAATCTTTAAGCAATCAATGGAATGATGTTTTGGGAGTTCTGAAGGTCCAAGGAATAAAACTTGATCTGGATTATCTAAAAATGTGGGCAAAGGAGCTTGGTGTTTCAGAACTATTGGAAAGAGCCTTTGTGGATGTGGGCATAGCAGAAAATTGAAGTGTCCAAAGTGTCAGGTTTGACGGAAAGATTAATCTTCAGGAGTTTACACAAATGTTAAAAAAGTTCGTTGTTTTCCTTGGATTTTTATTGATCATGACATCCGGGGGCTTTGCCCAAAGCGGTCAGAGGATGGTGCTGACATTCCGATCGGAGGGGACCATGCAGGTTACGGGCCTATATGGACCTGCCGGTGTTACGGTCAAGGCGGAAGGATATGCCTATTTGGTCCCTGGTTCTCAAGGGAAATTTACTGGGGCTGGAGAGATATATGTGACCATGGATTTCAACTATCCGAAAACAGGAGCTATGGGCATAAGCCAGCTTAAAGGAGAGGGGCCACTGGACGTTGTGGGAGAAACGGAAGGAAAATACCTGAGATTCTATTTCAAGCACCACAACATCCCCTGCAAGGGAGAGATCGTCATCAATGCACCGGCTCCGATGGGGACACAGAAGGAACCTTACGAGGATAATTTCGATCCCCATGTCATTGCTCCTGGAGTGCAGCCGGGGGCGAAAATCGAGCTGAAGGATGGGGCGACCGGGACATTCAATTTCGGCCCGAAGAGTTATGCAGGAGCCACCCAGACTGCTTCTTGGAAAACAGACTTCACACTGGATGGCGTTGAGTTATGGCGGGTTGCTGTCGAGGGGGAGGAGATCGATACCACGCAGTCCCCGATCAAGAACGCGAAGCTTCAGAACAAAAGTAAAGAATTACCCATCTCCATGCAGTATAAATGGAAGCTGATCGGCGATTTTTCCGTCATCGGAAAAGGGGGGGCGCGGCAATACTATGAAGGACAAGTTTTTTCTGCGGATATAATTCCCTTAATTCAATTCGCGCACGTGGATCTTTACAGGATTGAAAAGATAAAGCGCGAGGATGATTGGAATCCGGATGTTTTGATTGGCCTTTCCATCGGAGGAAAAGTGAATGGAAATACTGTGCAGCTAAAATGGCCGGAGTTTGACGCACCCGAACGTTATGTGTGTATCCCGGCAAAATCTTATCTAGGCAAAGTACCTCATAGGCCAATTTTCGAATCCAAAGAGTTCATAGGATACATTTCTAAGGAGAAGCTGCCCTTGGTGAGCGGTCAGGTCATCACAGGGGGCATGTCGAACTGGCTAAAATACAAAATCACCCTCACCAAGTTGAAATAATTAGGTACCGAATTGCCTGATTTTAACTTCCTGATAATATGGAAGATGAATGAAATGAAAAAAAATTTTAAAAACAAATGGTATTTCTTTGTTATTGCTGGATTAGTCCTATCCCTCGGCTGTCTGCATGCCCAAACTACTGATTCACGGCTCACCCTCACGACCACTGAGCATGAACTTCCAAGAGGCAAGATATCGCACGGGTCATATAGCGTTTTCGAAGACAGGGAAGCAAATTCGGGGCGGACGATCAGGCTCGATCTGGTGATCCTCCATGCCACAGGACCCGATCCCAAGCCCGATCCGTTGTTTTATCTTGCAGGAGGACCAGGTCAAGCCAATGTGGATGTGTACAGAGGGTATGTCGAGTCATGGATTCGCCATGACAGGGACATCGTATTGGTCAATGTGCGCGGAACAGGAGGAGACAATAATCTCCAGTGCGAGCTCCATGGAGGTGAT
>Ga0114922_10005849_pt1 | contig 11305 bp, 9 predicted proteins | sample AartaG_FD_100975 | JGI IMG/M metagenome (GOLD analysis project Ga0114922, IMG submission 100975) | Deep subsurface microbial communities from Aarhus Bay to uncover new lineages of life (NeLLi) - Aarhus_00045 metaG | ecosystem: Environmental > Aquatic > Marine > Oceanic > Sediment | place: Aarhus...
TGAACATGCGCTGCTCTGGTTAGATAAAAACGAAAAGTATAAACCTGAAATAATCGTTCAATTACGCCCGACTTCACCCGTAATTCCAATGGGATTGATAGATGATGGGATTGAAGCGTTGATTAACCACCCGAAGGCAGATTCAATTAGAGGAGTCGTACCTTCGGAACAAAATCCATATAAAACGTGGCACATTCAGGCGAATGGAACCTTGCGACCAGTTTTACAAATTGATGGGCTTCCTGAAGCATACAATGTGCCTCGGCAAAAATTACCCAAGACTTATTGGCAAACAGGTCATATTGATGTTATTCGACGACAGACAATTCTTGAGAAACACTCAATGAGTGGGGAAACAATTTTTCCTGTTGTTGTCAAACCCGTGTTTGCAATAGATATTGACACTCCCTTAGATTGGAAACGGGCTGAACGATTAGTAGAAGAGGGGAAGATAGACATGGTTTATCCAGGGAAAAAACCGCGCGCATTTCCTGAACAAGTGAAGTTGCTCGTGCTGGATTTCGATGGGGTGCTGACAGATGATCGCGTATGGGTTGACCAGAATGGTAAAGAAGCTATTGCTGCTAGCAGATCTGATGGGATGGGGTTGGAAATGCTGCGAAGATTAACGGATATTGAAGTTGTTGTTATGTCAAAGGAAACTAACCCAGTGGTATCAGCTCGATGTAAAAAACTTGGAGTACCGGTTTTTCAAAGCGTTAACCAGAAAGAAAAAGCCCTTATTGACCTCATTAACAAGAAGAAGATAAACGCGGAAGAAGTTGTGTATATTGGAAACGATCTTAATGATATTGATTGCTTCCCGATCGCTGGATACGCAGCAGTACCCAACGATGCGTTTGTCACAGCAAGAAGAAATGCAGATCTGGTACTCAATCATCAGGGCGGATTCGGTGCAGTGCGTGAGATTTGTGAAATGTTAATAGAAAAGTTTTCAAATTAATAATATAAAGAGTCTTAGCGATATAATTGATTTCCTAAAAAATTACAATCAGGACTTTATGTCCATGGAGTAAGGAAATGCTTGATATAAATTTCTATATGAAAGTTCATGATTTGAAGTATCGGGTAATGCAGGGAGAAAAATTTCCCCGCGAATTCTTAATTGAAAAATTAGAAGAATTCCGTTCCCCTGAACCTGTTATGTATAACATTGAAACAACAAATGCATGTAATATGCGCTGCGAAATGTGCCCACGTACAACCATGATGACTAGACCGGTCGAAACAATGAACAAGGAGCTATTTAAAAAGATTATTGATCAACTTCGCCCCTGGACTGATTCGGAATGGCATAAGTGGGAAGAATTTGTCATAGACAAATTCGCAATCAAACCTAATGAAATAGCCGAAAACCATTTCTTTCTCTACGTGATTCCTAAGGTCATTGTGCTGCATGGATATGGCGATCCCCTTCTTGATAAGAATATACCTGATTACGTAGAGTGGATGACAAAAAAGGAACTGCCTAGTTATTTCAGTTGCAACCCCGCTAATATCAATATGGCACGCACAATCGAAACTTTTGAGAATGGATTGGATTATATAAAATATTCTATTGAAAGTGTTGATGATTTACGCCACAAGGAAGTTCGTGGGCAGCAGTCAAATTTCACACAAAGTTACAGGGATATTGTTGAGTTATTAAATATCAAAGCGCAGCGTAATTTGAAAACAACAATTGTCATTACGATGATCAATCTTAATAAACCGTGGCAGCAGGAGGAATTCGAAAATCTAAAAGAAGCATTTAAGGGTATGGATGTATATGTATATTTAAAGAGCCAGGACCAACAATGGTATGAAGATAACAAGCAGGAAACCCAATCTATACACTGGATTGAGTTCTGTCAATTCCCCTGGTCATCAATGACAATAAAATCAAATGGTGAATCGGTACAGTGTGTGGAGGATTTCGATAATGAGATCATTCTGGGAGACGCAAAAAACGAGTCGCTGTATGATATTTGGAACGGTGAAAAATATACAAAATTGCGCATGGATCACTTCAACTTAACACCGGGTATAAAATGTACTGAACAGTGTGATATGAATTTAATCGGCAGTTATTAAACCATCTAAAAATTTTTATAATTGATGTCAAATTCAGGAGCTATTTATGCCAAATGAAATTAAGATCAACAACCGGAAAATAGGGGAAGGAAATCCTGTATATATAGTTGCCGAGATTGGAATCAATCATAATGGCGATCTTAATACCGCGAAGGATATGATTTTTTCAGCAAAAGATACCGGTGCGGATGCTGTGAAATTCCAAAAACGTACGCCTGAGGTGTGCGTACCAAAAGAGCAGCGAAATATCATGCGGGAAACCCCCTGGGGTTATATCACCTATATGGAATACCGTGAAAGGGTAGAATTCGGCGAGGCGGATTACAGGGAGATTAACCGCTTTTGCAAAGAAACAGGAATTGACTGGTTTGTTTCCGTGTGGGATGAACCATCAGTTGACTTTATGGAGAAATTCGACATTGTATGTTACAAACTCCCATCTGCATCTTTAACTGACCATAAACTTCTTCAAAAAGTTCGCGCAACTGGAAGACCGATGGTCATCTCCACCGGCATGTCAACCCCTGAGCAAATTGACGAAGCGGTTAAAGTAATTGGTTTGAAGGATCTTGTGATTTTACATTCCACTTCTTGCTACCCATGTGATCCTGCCGAGTTGAATTTAATGGTAATCTCAACACTCATAGAAAAATACAATTGCCCAATTGGTTATTCGGGACATGAAGTTGGACTTATCCCCTCAGTGGTTTCTGTTGGATTAGGCGCGAGCATGGTGGAGAGGCATTTTACACTCGACCGTGCGATGTGGGGGAGTGATCAGGCGGCATCTGTAGAACCCGGTGGATTCAGGCGTTTGGTTAAATATATTCGAGTTACAGAAATGGCTTTGGGTGATGGTGTGAAGTGTGTCTATGACAGCGAAAAATCATCAATGCAAAAATTGCGGAGGTATCTGTAATTTTTCTTAAAATGGATATTTTCAGTCGCGTCTTTAAGCGATTACAACGGGAATTCAATCTTCAATTTAATCGGACACAAGTTTGTCAGATCACGCGCTCCATTCCGGATGAATTAACAACGAGCATTCAATCTCCGGTGATATTTTTTAATGCCTCAACCCGATTATCAGGATTAAGTCAAAATGCTGGTTTTTCACTCGTAACCAGTTTGGCATTGCGGAAAAACAAGATACCAGTCCATCATTTTGTTTGTAATCGCGGATTGCGACCGTGTGTGTTAGGTACAGATAAAAAGGACCTATCAAAAGAACCCCCCTGTCGTGAATGTATGCGAACTTCCAGGCTCGTTCTTGGAAAAACAAATATTCATTATTTTTCTTATAAGATTAATGAAGAAATCAGTCGGGAAACCAACGATTTAAATCTTGGCCAATTGATAACGTACGTTCATAAGGATATCCCATTAGGCAAACTTGTTTTACCTTCAATGCGATGGATTTTACGAAGGCATCATTTAGAAGACACAAAAGAAAATCGGTTTTTGGCGCAATCATACATCCGGTCTGCCTGGGGTGTATACCGTCAATTTACCAAATTGATTGATTCCATCCATCCCCAAGCTGTTATTGTGTTTAATGGGATGTTTTATCCAGAGGCAATGGCGCGTCTCTCTGCCCAACAAAAAAAAGTGCCTGTATATTCCCACGAAGTTGGTATGCTTCCCCACTCCGCATTCTTTACGGAAAAAGAAGCGACAGCTTATCCTGTTGATGTGGATAGTGAGTTTAGGTTATCCAAAGATCAGGAAGTACGCTTGGATAATTATCTAGCAAACCGCTTCGAAGGTAAATTTCAGACCGCAGGGGTACGATTCTGGTCAGAAATGCGGCATTTCAGCAATGATTTCATAGAAGAAACGAAAAAATATTCCGCAGTAGTTCCGATATTTACCAACGTGATTTTTGATACCAGCCAATCTCATGCGAACACCATTTTTGAGCACATGTTTGCATGGTTAAACCTTGTGATTGAAGAAACAAAGGATCATCCAGAAATCTTATTTGTGATTCGTGCACATCCTGATGAGATCAGACTTGGGAAAGAAAGCCGAGAATCAGTATCCGAATGGGTTGCTATGAATGGGGTAAAAGAAGTTTCAAATATTTTGTTTATACCACCCGATGAATTTATAAGCTCTTATGAACTAATCAAACGTGCAAAATTTGTGATGGTTTATAACTCAACGGTGGGATTAGAAGCGTCTATTATGGGAAAGCCTGTTTTATGCGCGGGAAAAGCGCGATATACACAGGTGCCAACTGTATATTTTCCCAAATCTAAAGAAGCATATAAGAAGCTTTTAAAAGATTTTTTAGAATCAGATATAGTTGAACCCCCGGGAATTTTTATGGAAAACGCGCGGCGAGTACTTTACAGTCAATTATTCCGTGTCTCTTTACCTTTTGATCAATTTCTTAAAGATGATGGTGTATGGCGTGGATATGTTCAGATAAAGAATTTCTCCCCGAAGTTGCTTATGCAAGGCCAATCTGAAACAATTGATGTGATATTAAACGGGATTATTAGAAACCAACCCTTCATTAGAAAGATATGAAACCAATTTGTTCGATAGTTATTCGTGCGTTTAATGAGGAAAGACATCTTGGGCGCCTGTTGGAAGGAATTTCTCAGCAAACCGTCCAAGACGTTCAGATGATCCTTGTGGACTCGGGTTCGACTGACAATACAGTAAAAATTGCGAAAGCAAAAGATGTTGATATCGTTAGTATTAATCCTCAGGATTTCACATTTGGACGCTCGTTGAATATGGGAATAGAGGTAGCGGAATCCGATTTTATTCTCATTGCAAGTGCACACGTTTATCCCGTATATCCTGATTGGATCGAGAAAATGTTAGAACCCTTTAGTGAGCCTTCTGTTGCTCTCGTTTACGGTAAACAGCGTGGAGTATCTGGTTCGCAATTCTCTGAAAGACAGATTTTCAATCACTGGTATCCCGATGTCTCACAAAACCCTCAAAATAATCCTTTCTGTAATAATGCGAATGCGGCCATTAGAAGATCTCTGTGGGAAAAGAACCCATATGACGAATCACTTCCTGGGTTGGAAGATCTGGCATGGGCAAAATGGGCGCGAGAAAATAATCATAAAATTGCGTATATTGCCCAGGCAGAAATTAAACATGTGCATGAGGAATCCTGGCGTGGGATAAAAAAGCGCTATCTAAGGGAAGGAATGGCATTCAAGAGTATTTATACACAGGAGCATTTTACGTTATTTGACCTTGTCCGCCTGTTTGGTAAAAATGTATCTAGTGATATTTACCAAGCAAAGAGAGAACACATTTTACTGCGAGAAATTAAAGGTATAGTAAGATTTCGCTGGGAGCAATTTTATGGCACCTATCTAGGGTACAAGCACTTAGGACCATTAACATGGCAACTCAAGCAATCTTTCTATTACCCCAGAAATAACAATTCCCATACTTTCCGTTATCCGCAGAGAGATATGCAACCGATCGATTATCAGAAGAATTCCGATACAATAGAATAAAAGGATCTGGAGGGTTCATGCAATTTTTAAAGATAGTTGCGCTTGTACCCATGCGCCATCATTCACAACGTGTTCCGCAAAAAAATTACCGGGAAATGGCTGGTAAACCACTTTATCATCATATTATGAACACATTGGATGGCTGTCCGGAGATTGATAGAATTGTCGTTGATACGGATAGCGAGATCATCATCGAAGGACTCCGGGCTGATTTTCCGCATGTAATGATCATTGAGCGTCCTACGGCTCTCCGTGCAGATAATGTTCCGATGAATGATATCCTGTTATACGATATTGACAATGTACCGGCTGATCTATACTTGCAGACTCACAGCACGAATCCATTGCTAAGATCAGAAACTATCTCAGGGGCAATTAAATCCTTTCATAAAAAATATGAAAAATATGATTCGTTGTTCTCAGTCACTCGCTTTCAGACGAGATTATGGGACGAACATACGAAACCAGTCAATCACGATCCAGATATTCTTCTTCAGACTCAGGATCTCCCCCCTATTTTTGAAGAAAACTCATGCATTTACCTTTTTACAGCAGAAAAGTTGCGTGAAAGAAAGAACCGCATTGGCGAAAAACCGATGATGTATGAGATAAAACCTTATGAAGCACTGGATATTGATGAAGAAAGTGATTTTTTGATCGCTGATATTATCTTAAAAAGTCGGCAGAACTTGTAACTGGTATAATCCGACTGGTTGGGTTACGAATAAGGTTTTTCATGAATCAATACACCATCTTATTATCAGCACCATATATGCTTCCGTATACTGATCACTTCCTGCCGATTTTTGATCAATTGGGATGTGATGTAATTGTTCCAGAGGTTAATGAGCGGTTATCCGAAGAGGAGATATTGACTTATGCTGGAGAGTTTGATGGAACTATATGCGGCGATGATCGTTATTCTGGTAAGGTGATCAGACAGTGCGCGCCTAGATTGAAAGTGATATCGAAGTGGGGGACTGGTATTGACTCGATTGAAAAAAGTGCCGCTGATTCATTGGGTATTCCTGTTTTTCGCACAACCAATGCATTTACAACACCTGTCTCTGATAGTGTACTGGCTTATATTCTCGCATTTTCAAGAAAACAACCCTGGTTAGATCGGAATGTAAAAAGAGGTAAGTGGAAAAAAATAACAGGCAAATCCTTGGCAGAAAGCACCTTGGGTGTTATCGGCGTTGGTAATATCGGAAAAGCCGTACTGAAAAAAGCACATGCTTTTAATATGCGACTATTGGGAAATGACATTGTTCCAATATCTCGGGGATTCACTAAGAAATATGAAGTTGATATGATGCGCTTCGAAGATCTAATAAGCCAGGCAGATTTTATCAGTATCAATTGCGATCTAAATCCTTCCAGCCGACATCTGATCAATAAAAAAATGCTTGCGCTTATGAAACCTTCTGTCGTGATCATAAATACTGCCCGCGGATCAATTATCGATGAAGCTGCTTTAATAAATGCTTTGGAAGATAAAAAAATTGCGGGAGCGGCGCTGGATGTCTTCGAGATAGAACCTCTTCCACTTGATTCACCCCTCCTTTCAATGGATCAGGTTATGCTTGCTCCGCATAACTCTAACTCGAGCCCACTCGCTTGGGAATCTGTCCATTGGAATACGATTCGGAACTTATTAATTGGGTTGGGTTTACCGCTTGATAAGTTCGATGCGATTAAAAAAGAAAAAATGAGAATTCAGGAATAATGAATACAAGAAAAAAAGTTGTATTAATTACTGGTGCTGAAGGAGGAATTGGTCAAGCAGTGGTTGATTTATTCCTTAATAAAGGATGGCAAGTTATCGGAGTTGACCGCCGCCAGAAAGATGTGAAACAAAAAAAAGGATTTCTTTATATCAAAGCGGATATTTCTAATCCAGATCAAATTAAGAAAATCTATGATGAGACCAAGCAGTTCAGCCCAATGCTTGATGCTGTCATTAATAACGCTGCTATTCAGATATCGAAACCCATTTTAGAGACATCAGTGGAAGAGTGGGATCAAACAATGGCTTCTAATTTGCGTTCTGTTTTCCTTGGAGCAAAGCTCGCGCATCCATTCTTGCAAGCCGCAGGAGGGGGAGCGATTGTCAATGTGAGTTCGGTTCACGCGATCGCCACATCCGCAAACATATCTGCTTATGCTGCAAGCAAAGGGGGATTATTGGCGCTCACAAGGGCAATGGCGATTGAATTTGCTTCAGATAATATTCGTGTGAATGCTGTGCTCCCTGGTGCTGTTGATACTCCAATGCTGCGTGAAAGCATGAAAAGAGGGCAATTTGATGAAGGATCAATCCAGACACGGTTAGAAAACCTAGCAAACAAGACTGTAAATGGACGGGTTGGTACACCCCAGGAAATCGCCCGGTCAATCTATTTTCTAGCGGATAATACACAATCATCTTTCATGACGGGACAAGCGCTTGTTGTAGATGGCGGGGCTACAGCTCGCTTAAGTACTGAATGAATATGGAAAAAAACCAACCAATAATTAGCAGCGGTATTCTGGTGTTAAAGAATTCGAGGGATTTTATTAATCGTTTTCCCGAGTCAATAGAAGCAAGTCTTCACCCATGGAGGCGGGACAGTATAAAACGTATTCGTTCGTACCATAATAAATATACCGGAAAGAGATGTTTTATCATCGGTAATGGACCCAGCTTACGTAAAACAGATATGAAAAAACTGAAAAATGAATTCACTTTTGGGATGAACAGAATTTTTCTTATGTTTCCAGAACTTGGGTTTAAAACAAGTTTTCTTGTTTCAGTAAATGATCTTGTGATAGAACAATCTAAAGATGAATTTAAAAAGGTGGATATCCCTACTTTTATATCCTGGAGAGCAAAGCGATGGGTGGAACCTCGGAATAATCTTTACTATCTATACACAACTTACACTGGGAAAAAATTCGCAAAGGATGTAACGAAACGCATGTGGGAGGGTGCAACCGTTACATATTCTTGCCTGCAATTGGCTTTCTATATGGGCTTTTCAAAGGCGATCTTGATTGGTGTGGACCATAGTTTTTCCACAAAAGGTGAACCAAACACAACTATTGTCTCAAGAGGCGATGATGTAAACCATTTTCACCCAGGTTATTTTGGGAAAGGATTTAAATGGCAGCTTCCAGATCTGGATACCTCAGAAATTGCGTATTGGTTAGCCGGCGAAGCGTTTCAAAAAAATGGAGGAGAAGTAGTTGATGCAACTGTAAATGGAAAACTAACAGTTTTCCCTAAAGTCAACTACGAATCACTTTTTAATGAAACCTAAACTTCCCCTTATTTCAATTATCACGCCTTCGTATAATCAAGGTCAGTTCCTGGAAGAAACGATTCGTTCAGTCCTCTTACAGGATTACCCTGCCATTGAATATATTGTTATCGATGGGGGCTCAACAGATAACAGTGAAGACATCATCAAAAAATATAAAAAAAAGCTGGCATGGTCTGTTTCAGAAACTGACAAAGGACAAGCAGATGCGATAAACAAAGGTTTAAATAAAGCGACCGGTGAATTTGTGGCATGGTTAAATTCCGACGATATTTACACGAAAAACGCGATTTCGAGCGCCGTGGAGAAGCTGAAATTGAATCCCGATTGCGGCATGGTTTATTCAAATGTGCTTTCCATAGATTCAGAGTCGTCAATTTTTAATACAATGCAGTATGGTGACTGGGGACTGCCTGAATTGATGCAATTCAAAGTTATTGGGCAACCAGGAATATTTATACGGAAGAAGGCTCTTGATGATGTGGGATTTCTTGATCCTAATTTTCATTGCTTAATGGATCATCATTTGTGGCTTAAAATCGCTTCAAAATACCCTATCAAACATGTAGAAAAATTTTGGGCAGCGGCTCGTTTTCATCCGGCTGCAAAAAATCTTATTGATTCAGCGAAATTTGGCAAGGAAGCATTCCAAATTTATGAGTGGATGGGAAAGCAGCCTGATTTTCGGCCACTTTTTCAGAAGCATAAGAAAAAGATAGAAGCGGGCGCATATTTATTTAAGGCGAGATACTTGCTTGAAGGAAAAGAAAATTGGTCGGCATTCAATCATTATATGAGAGGTGTATCACTTGACATAGGTTCTCTCCCTCGAGAAATCAACCGAATTGCTTATTCTTTATTGAATGGTCTTATACCGCTTGAAAAACTAAAAGAAAATTATATTCACAAAAGAACGGAAATGATTAAACTAGAAAATTATGATTATTTAATTGACTATCTAAAAAAGGATAAAGAGGTTTAGATAAATTCTTATTGGACAATAAAATGAAAAATTACCATTGGCTTTGGTATGCGTTATTAATTCTCGTGTTTATGGTTGGTTTAATAATCCGTGTGTCAGACCTTTTTGATGCTCCCCTGGATTTTCATCCAACTCGGCAGCTTCATTCAGCATTAATTGCGCGCGGGATGTATTATGAAACCTTAGATGATGCTCCCGACTGGAAACGGGAAATGTCCTATAAACAGTGGCAGGCTGAAGGATTGATTGAACCACAGATAATGGAGCGATTAACTGCTTTTACATATCAATTATTTGGGTCTGAGCAATTATGGGCTGCCAGGTTGTGGACAATCCTTTTCTGGATGGTTGCGGGACTTTTCTTGTTTATTATTACCGAAAAGATTGCGGGAGTCGTTGCGGGAACTTTTGCTGTCACATTCTTTATGGTATGGCCATATGCTGCCGCAGCCAGCAGGTCATTTCAGCCTGAACCGCTCCTTATCGCCTCAATATTAGCCGCATTATTGGCTTTTTTGAAATGGATGGAAAAGGAAAAATTAATTTGGGCGATATTGGCTGGTTTATTGAGCGGATTTTCAATTTACGTAAAATCAACCGCGGTTTTTTTCCTTGCCCCAGCTATTATTGCAGTAATTATCCAGAAACTTGGTCTGAAGAATGCACTTAAAAATCGGCAAGTATGGATTATCGGGATTTTATCAATAGTTCCATATCTGGCATATTTATTTTACGGGGTAGTGGTCCTCGGAACACATGGCGAGCAATTTAGCTTCCGATTCTTCCCTAAACGTTGGATTGATCCTCTGTTTTATATACAATGGATATTGGAATTAGATTATATGATTGACTTAGTCATTGTTCTGACGGCAATTCTTGGAATTTCTCTTTTCACGAAGAAAAAGTATTTTTATCTGCTTGCAGGTTATCTGGCTGGGTATGTTGTTTATGGATTTGTTTTTTCTTACCATATCACAACGCATGATTATTATCATTTGCCGTTGATGATACCTGTTTCGATTGGAATTGGGATTATCTTAGGTAAGGTCTATAATGTCTCTGAAAGAAATCGTGCAGTAACAAAGATTGTTTTTACCTGTGCGGCATTATTGTTCATCGGAATCAATACTTGGGAGATTCGTTCAGCACTCAGTAGATTGAATTTTACGGAAGAGATTGAAAAATGGGAAATGCTGGGAGACCAATTAGGGCATGAATCCCGCGTGATCGGATTATTCCCGAATTATGGGTATCGCCTTGCATACTGGGGGTGGATGCATGTCTCTTCCTGGACTACATCGGATGATGTCGCTCTGCGCGAATTAGCAGGTCAGAAAGTTGACCTGGAGGCGGAGCTTTTAGACCGGATATCTGATCATGATTATTTTGTAATCGCGGATCAAGAAGAATATGAAAATCAAGAATTCCTGAAA
>Ga0114922_10005850_pt1 | contig 11303 bp, 8 predicted proteins | sample AartaG_FD_100975 | JGI IMG/M metagenome (GOLD analysis project Ga0114922, IMG submission 100975) | Deep subsurface microbial communities from Aarhus Bay to uncover new lineages of life (NeLLi) - Aarhus_00045 metaG | ecosystem: Environmental > Aquatic > Marine > Oceanic > Sediment | place: Aarhus...
GCCGGACTGTATTCCCAGTCAAAGTTGCGGCCATAGAGCATATTGTCCGCATCACCGAGAGCTGCGAAAAGCGAACAGGCCCATACAGGCAGTAATGCCATCGGGTTTGAGTTCGGCGGGTCCGCACTCACCAGCCGCCTGACACCCTCAATGGAAGACGCCCTCTGATTGTATGCACTGTAGTAGTGCATGGTGTAGAGCGGATAGTCGTCCACTTGCTCCAGGCTACCGAGTGTCGCGGCCTCTTCTTCCGACAGACCATCTGCGCGGTTCTCGTCTGTCGGCACAGGGGTTTGGGTCGCGGTTGGCTCCGGTGTATCCGTCAGCGGCACAGGCGTATTGGCGGGAGATGGCGTGCCGGTCGGCGGGACAGGTGTGGCCGTGGGTGGCACGGGTGTAGCTGTCGGCGGGACAGGTGTGGCCGTGGGTGGCACGGGTGTAGCTGTCGGCGGGACAGCCGTAACCGTTGGTGGGATGAGTGTCCCGGTAGAGGAGATCGGCGCGGCGCTGGTTGGCGGAGGTGTAGCCGTAGCCTGTTCTGTGGGACGTGTGGCACTGCAACCTCCAATCAAGATACCTGTCAGAGTCAGAGCAAACACGAGTATGGCGATCCTGTGCAGTATTTTCATTTTTCCAGAACCTCCTTGCATGTCCTGTTGTACGAGTACCTGACCATAAATGCCTTTATTCCGTCTGAAGCTCAAACGCGCCGATGTCGCAGGGTGTGGCAGCAGATGTCTGCACAACTATGATGATCCTGTACAGCTTTTTCATTTCCAAGACCTCCCCGTGCACTTGACACGTAGCCATAGGTGGTTGTTACCTGATAATAGAGGTGATTCTGGTTTGAGATTGTCTACGATGCTTGCGTCCACCCGGCGAATGTCTCTGTTATCATACCCCGATCATTGAGATCGGGTTCACATGTTTCCTTGACCGCACCGGTTACTGTTGAATCCGTCGTCGCCGCCCGGCCGCCGATTTTCTGGATTTGTCTTTGAGTGCCGGCCACCTGAGCCCATGTATTCTCAGAGCGTGTTTGAAAATTCAGGTGGGGGAACCCTTGCGAAGGCTTGGAGGCAGCTTTCAGGCGAAAGGTGTCTTTGTCCGCCAAGAATTGCGCTGTTACCAGGGCTATTCACAACCTTCGCAAGGGTAGTTGTGCTTTTTGATTTTTCAAAGCCCTATGTTCGCCCCAACAGCGCGCGGAAGTAACGCTTTACCGAGAAACGTTGCCCGGAGAGCAGGTTCTGGGCGTGGAACATCCTTGCCACAGCGCGCACGATGAAGAAGCTCGTGACCACCAGCAGCCCTGACGCCATCAGCAACTGCCACAGTGGCACGCCGCCGACGACCAGTCGCTTGATGATTATGAAGGGAGCAGTCAGCGGGAACAGGCTGGCGCCGGTGGCCAACGCCCCGTGAGGATTGTCGGTCGTGAGCAGGCCGATCTCGAACCCGACAAGTGCTGGCGCGCTGATCATGAGGGACACCATGCGGAACTCTTTGATGTCGGGCACCAGTGCCCCTGCGCCTGCCATCAGGCTGGCGTACATCACATAGCCTAGCAGGAAGAACACTGCCCCCCAGACCAGGAGCGATGGCAGCAGCTCAATCCCGGCGGGTAGGCTGAATATCCTCCCCGTCAAGGCGAAGAACAAGTAGCCCATACCTCCCCAGACCACAGCCTGAAGCAGGCCGGCAATCCCCAGGGCGATGATCTTGCCGGTCAGCATCTGCAAGGGATTGACCGAAAGCAGCAAGATCTCCATCACCCGGTTCTTCTTCTCGTCGCTGACACTTTGAAGCAGCAGGCCTGATGCCATGAGGATGACCCCGTACAGGACCAGCGCGATCAGCATGGGGATGAGTAAGTGCATCAATCTGTCCTGCTCGTCCATTCGGGATGGGCCCTCATCGGCGGCCCGGGTGTCTGAAGCTGGCGTCCAGACCGATTCTTGCAGCTCCATTGGATTCCAGACCTGGGCCGCCAGCTCTATGTCACCCCCAAACAAGCTGGCCAGCAGCGTCCAGTTCATCAGGCTGGACTGGTCGTTGAGCGAGAGTGGGCTAAAGTCAGGCCGGATGGTGACCAGCTCGCCAGTCTCTACGTATTCCGCCGGAATGACGTAGAAGGCAGCGATCTTGCCAGCCTCCAGAGCGTGACGGGCGCTAGCCTCATCGGCGTAAGCCACCAACATGCCCGGCGGGATGTTCGCAGGGATGGTTTGGATCAACCCGCTCTGGTCCACGTATCCTTGGACCTCAAGCTCGGGCGTAGCCAGGGTGTCGTCGCCTGCGCTGACGGCACCGGACCTGCTGCCGAGGAAGGGTCTGGGGCTCATGGCATCCATAGCTGCCATCTGCAAGAGGATGAGCAATGGGATACCCACGCAAGTCAGCACGAACATCGGTTTGGTCACGGTGGTGATCAGTTCATGGCGCAGGACAAGCAGCGTCTTGCCCACGCTGCGGCCGGAAGATTTCGCAGCGTACTCACCCACCGGCATGCCCGTCGCTCGGACGGCACGGCGCGGCTGCGCCAGGGATTGTGGTTTTTCCATACCGAGCAGCTCCCGCCACTGCAGTCGCTTGCCGTAGCGCAGCATGCCCAGACGGAAGGTGCGTGCTGCGATCCACACGGCCTAGGGCCAACAGGCTCTGGATGGCTACCGCGGCGGCGGTCTGCCACAAAGGCACCGGCGTGAACAGGGTGCGCAAAGGAAGGATGACGGGAGCTGTGAGCGGGAAGAGGCTCAGACCGACCGCCAGAGAGCTATTCGGGGTTCTCATCAGCGGGATGATGAGCCCCAGCGGTATCATGTAAAAGGAGATAAAGAGAGCCACTATCTGCTGACCCACTTGCTCCTCCGTGAACGCCGCTCCTATGGCCGTCATCAACGCGGCAGCCATCACATAGGCTGGGACCACCAGGGCGATCATCATCAAGACCGCCTGTGGATCCACGCCGAGATCCTGAAGCCATTCAACTCCCAGGAACTGGCCGCCCACTATGGCCGCCAGGATGGCAAAGACAATCCAACCCAGGAACTGGGTGACACTGACGGCGATGATGCCCAACACCTTGCCGCCCACAAGTTGGTTAGAGGAAATTGAGGTCACCAGGATCTCCATCGTGCGGTTGGACTTTTCCTCGACCACAGCTTGCATCAGGTATCCCGAGCTGAAGAAGATCAGAGCTACGAGAGCCAGGCCGGTCAAGGCCGGCAAGAGCTGGCCGAGTGTCAGGCTGCCGGAGAATTCGCGGCGGCCATCGGGCGAGCGCACGGTGTGGTGACTGCCCTCTAGTGCTCGCTGTGCGATCTCAACCGGCTGATCGGCCAGCAAGTTGACCCGCAGGAACTCCCGAAACTGGCGGACGGCGTCGCCGCCAGGCTCATCTATGTACACCAGTTCCACCTGGCGAGTCTGGTGGTAGTCAGCTCCCAGTACGTAGTAGGCCTCTATCTCTTCTGCCTCCAGCGCAGCAGTGGCGGCTTCCTCTGTTGAGAACGCAATCAACTGCACGGTCTGTTCAGAGCTGCCCGTGGATACGGGCACATTGCCTGCCAGCACGCCAGCGTGATCGACGTAGCCCACTGCTGTGTACCTGGTGTTCATGCTATCCAGAAGCGAGGGCACCTTGGCAACCAGGGCGAGCACGGCAATCAACAAGGGCACGCTGAGCAAGGCAAAGAGAAAGCTCCGTTTCAGGACATGTTGCCTGTATTCATGCCAGGCGACGAGCCACAGCTTGATCATGATACGCCTCCTTCTACCACGCGGATAAAGATCTCGTCCAGAGTGGGCACGGCGATCTCGAACTTTTCCAGGGTCACATTCTGCGACATCAGAGCACCTAGCACCTCTTGAGGGGTGGTGCCCTTGGCCAATGTGAGTTTTGTGTCGTGGTTGTGATGGGTGATGGACTCGACCCCTGCCAGGGGTGGCAGATCACCCACCGCACGCACCAACACAGCGTGTCCGGCATACTGGCGGCGGATGCCGTCCAGCTCGCCATACAGCACGTTGCGTCCCTCGTCAATCAGCACGATGCGGTCACACAGCTCCTCCACCTGGTGCATCTGGTGGGTGGACATGAGAATCGTCGTCCCCTGGTCGCGCAGCTCTCGCATCAGGTCTTTGACCAGCAGCGTGTTGACCGGGTCGAGGGCGGCGAACGGCTCATCAATGATGACCAGCTCCGGCTGATGCAGGATGGTGTTGATGATCTGCGCCTTTTGCTGCATCCCTTTGCTCAGTTCCTTGACCTTTTTGCCCTTGTGCGCGGCCAGGTCAAAGCGCTCCAGGTATTCTCCCAGGCGTTTTCGGGCTTGTACTGGCGGTAAGCCCTTCAACGAAGCCAGGTAGAGCAGGCATCGCTCCAGTGGCACGTCCTGGTACAGCCCACGCTCCTCCGGCATGTAGCCGATGCGCTCTTTTTTGGCCTCGGTCATCGGTCCGTCCAGGATGGACACCGTGCCACGGTCCGGCTCAAAGATATCGAGTATCATCCGGATGGTCGTGGTCTTGCCGGCGCCGTTGGGGCCGAGCAGGCCAAAGATCTCGCCGTGCTCGACGGCAAAAGATACGTCAGCTACAGCTTGTGTTTCGCCAAACGATTTGGCGACGTGGGAAACTTTAATTGTGTGCATCGTGTTTTCCTTTTCCTGCTTTGAATTGTTGGACATGATACGGCTTTGTCCAAAGTCCAATTTTCTAAACAGTGATTATTCTTCAATCTCCACTCGTTTGACGGACAGCAAGGGCAGGCCCAGGTCACGGATCTTGGCAAGCAGGCCATGTAGGTCGGCCTGATCGGTTACCGGGCCAGTCAGCAAGGTCTCGTCGTCCGCCTGCGGGGTGATGGTGAAACCGTCAAACCAATCTGACCACTTCTTGTCGAGATTTCCTTTCACCCTGATTTGATAGACCGCTTGTCCGCCGAATTCGCGCCCATTGGTCATAGACTGTGCCCCCAAGTTATGATTGATGCGATGCTTCGGGCCAGTGTGTGGTTTTCAACTCTGCACGTAGTATAGCCATCAAGTGGGTAGGTTGTCATCACCCAAAGTGGGTGGTTGAGGTGGGTGGTTGTGGAAGAAAAAATCCCTCACCTCTATTCGGTGGGGGATGTGAAATGTGGCCGAGTATGGTTGGACTATAACAATTCCAGTTCTTCTGCTCGCTGAATGGCCTCCACCCTTCGATGGACATTCAACTTGCTATAGATGTTTTTGATGTGAGATCGTGTCGTGTTAACGGAAATACAGAGTTCTTTCGCGATTTCCGTACTTGACAAGTGGGTAGTCAGAAGTCGCAGCACCTCGAGCTCGCGCTCGCTTAGAGGCTCGACCAAGGGCGAGGGGCAAGGTTGCTCTATTTGTCGTTCGTCCTTAGTCTCTTTTTCCAATGCTGCCAGCAATTTGCCCGCATAGTCCGCCGCGCTCCCGTGGGCTATTGCCTGCCGCAGCAGTCTGCCCATCGGCGCACCCTCATCTATAAAGATGCGCACAAATCCTTCGGGCTCGGCGAGGGAGAGGGCGCGTTCCAATGCAGTCAGGGCCTGGTCACCCTCACCTTGCGCCTGCAAGGCCATCGCCTGCAGCACCAGGATCTCGATGGCACTACCCATCGCTCCCACCACCTCTACCACTTGCAATAGCTGCGCTAACAACCCCAGGGCTTCATCCAGTAGGCGACCCGTCGGGTCGCTTCTACTCTGAGTGACGAGGATCCGCGCCAGCGTGCGGTATATAAACTCGTATTGAAAGCTGAGGTCGTCGTCAATGCTCAATCCGCTCTCTTGTGCCCAAAGGGCCGCTGTCGCGACGTCTCCCTGTGCCAGCCACAGCCGCGCTTCGTATGCCTCCGCATAGACGACGAACCAGGGTGATACGTCGCTCGCGACCTGCTTGGCTTCCTGGATCGCGCTGAGCGCGCCGTCCGCATCCCCGATGGCCTGGAGTGCTCTCGCCAGATGAATGTAGCCCTCCAGCAGGGCATCTGCCTGCCTCCACTGCTTGCATAGCTCGAGGCCTTCCCTTGCGTGGCGCAACGCGGCCTCCAGGTCGTTCCACTCACGCAGCACATTGCTCATGCGTGCATATGCGTACCCTGTGACCGGCAATCGCTGCCCGCCTCGTCTGGCGTATTCGTCGGCAGACTGCAGCGCATCCCGGCAGGTGGCGGCCGCTTTGTGGAGTCGGCCTTGTAGAAACTGTAGTGCGGCTAGTTCACACAGAACAAGCATGACGACGTGGCTGTCACCGGCCATCTGGCTGATGGCAGTGGCCTCGGCCAATGCATGGGCCGCCCCTACGAGATCGCCTTTGTATCGGAGCGCGAAGCCCAGCATCAACGCAGTCCAGCCACGTGCCATCAAGTCCTCCTCGGACAGGCGTTCCAGCGCCTCACGAGCGAGTTCTGCGGAGCGGGACATATCCCCCCTGAGGCCTGCGACGTAGGTACGGATGGCGGCGATGTGGCCCGCTATGCGTTGCCCTTCGACGTCCGCTTTAGCGGCCTGGTCAAAGCCATCCAGCGCTTTTTCGGCGTCTCTAAGCAGTGGTTCGACGGCATCCGCTTGACCGGCATAGGCCAGCACCCAGGCATGAGCGACACAGAGCCAGGGCCGGGAGCACACTACCTCGTCGGGCAGCGCATCCAGCCACCCCACCAGCGTCGTCAACTCACCGCGGTCCATCATGGCGAGGGCATTCCCCTCGACCAGACGCGCCACCCGTTCGATATCCCCAGCCGTCAACGCATGGCTCACCGCTTCGGCGATCAGATCGTTCTTCTCGTACCACTCGCTGGCCCGGCAATGCAAGGTGGGCACCTGGTCGGCCTGGGTCTGCTGCAGACGGCTGCGCAGCAGATCGGCGAAAAGGCGGTGATAACGATACCAGCGTCGCTCGTCGTCCAGGGGAACCAGGAACAAGTTGGCCTGCTCTAACTGGATCAGGATGGTCTGGCTGTCATTGCTGTCCGTAACGACGTCGCACAGGAGGGCAGTCAAGCGGTCAAGGATAGAAGTCTTGAGCAGGAATGCTTGAATGGCGGAGGATTGCCGATCGAGAACCTCTTCCACCAAATAGTCCAAAACGAAACGGTGGCTGCCGCTGAAGGCCTTGATGAACGCGGTTACATCTGTCCGTCCTTGCATTGAGAGGGCCGCCATCTGCAGCCCCGCAATCCAGCCTTCCGTGCGGGTATCCAGGGTAGCGATCTCCTCTGCTGATAGCCCCAGTCCCATCACGTCGTTGAGGAAAGCGGCGGCTTCTGCGGGTGTGAAGCGCAGGTCATCGACGCGCAGCTCGGTGATCTCGCGGCGTGCTCGCATGCGAGCTAGCGGCCAAGGTGGATTAGCCCGGCTGGAAAGAACCAAATGCATCTGCGGTGGCAGGTTGTCCACTAAGAAAGTGATCCCATCATGGACCTGATGACCGGTAATCATGTGGAAGTCGTCGAGGACGAGGACAAGGGGATCTGGGATCTCGGCGATTTCATTGATCAAGCTGGTTAGCGGCATCTCGATGGGTGGCGGCTGGGGGGATTGGAGCGCTGCCAAGGCGGCTTCTCCCACGTTGGGATGAGCTGTCTGCAGGGCAAAGATAACGTAGGCCCAGAACCGCGCTGGGTCATTGTCGGCTTTGTCCAACGACACCCAGGCAACAGGCCGCCCGCAGCCTGCGACCCATTCGCTGAGCAGCGTAGTCTTGCCAAAGCCGGCCGGGACGGAGATGAGGATCAGCTTGCCAGCCATGCCAGCCTCTAGTCGCTCAATCAAACGCGGGCGCGACACCAACTCCGGCCGGACAGGGGGGATATAGAGTTTGGTTTTCAGGAGTGGCGTGACCATTTCGCCTTCCCTGGTGACACTGCGCAGCTAACTTTGCTCTCGAACCAGGAGGGTCAGGTGCCATAATCTTGTTGCACATATCTTACCACACCTTGTCCATCCTCGCAATAAGGACTCCCTGAAAGACGACGGACGAAGGACGAGAGTCATCAGTGGGCCTGGTCAGTTCGTCCTTCGTCCTTGGTCATTGGTCTCTACCTTTCATCGACTCAGCCAGCCACCTCCAGGACTTCCACTACCCCTCGCCCGCCATCAACAAGTACCCGGTCGCCGGTGTGCAGGCGCATGGTGGCGTCGCCGCAGTTTACCACCGCCGGGATGCCCAACTCGCGGGCAACGATAGCCGCATGCGACAGCGGCGCGCCGACGTCGGTGACGATCGCCCCGGCCCTCGGGAAGAAAAACGTCCAGCCGATATTCGTCTGCGGTGTCACCAGGATCTCGCCTGGTTCTAGTTCGTCCCCGTCCTCTGAACTGCCCAGACACCGCACCACTCCCTCAATTCGCCCCGCCGATCCTGGCATACCAAGGATCACGTTCTCGCGTGGAGCCTTCACGGTCAGCTTGGGGAGCAGCCCATGGGAATCAAAGACGTCGCCGCGTCGGTTTGGGTCTGCCGCCCACCGGAAGGGATCGAAGCGACCCCGGATGATCAATGGGTAGGGCGGCAGGGCCTTATACCGTTCGTAGGCCTGCCGCCGGGCGAGGATGTAAGCCGGGGGCACATCCTTGCCAGCCAGAAGGTCGAGCAGCTCGTCCATGGTCAGGAAAAAGGCGTCGTCGCCTATTCCGGTCAGATCGCCGACGCGGAGGACCCAGGTGCGAGCCACCCAGATGAGCCGTGTGCTCTCGGAGCGGGCCGCTTCCCGCATCCGAGCGGCCTCAGCGGCCCTGTCCAGGCGACGCCGCACCGACTTTGCCTTGCGAGGATAGTGATTCTGGAACCGTTCCCATGCAGCATCGAATTCGGCGCGCTGCGCTGCCAGCAGTGCTTCCACATCCACCGGTGACTGGGCGAATGTCGCCAACTGCTGGTCGAGCCAGTCGGGGTCCTCGAACGGTCTTGGGACGGACGCCTCGGCTTCGAGCGCCCCCCGGTGGCCCCACTGCTCCAAGTACGCTTCGCGGCACATCTCGCCGTGGGCCACCTTGGCCAAGCCCACCACCGGTCCCAAACTCGCCAACAACTCATCGTGGCTGCTGACGTTCGACAGCAGCGCATCGGCGTCCGTAGTTCCCACCAGCTCCATCAGCTCGCTTCGCAGCCGGGCGACACGCTCACCATAGCGCAACGCAGTGGCATAGTTCCGCCAAAAGGACTCGAGGCTGCGGGGCCTGAGCTCGCTCACCAATAGCGAAGCCAATTCGTCCCTGATTCGCATCGCCTGGATCTGCTGGCACACAGCACGACACCAGCCCGGATTCTCGGCAACAAACGCCGCCAGGTTCTTCAGGCCTTCCTTCTCCTTTCTCCGCACCCGGATGGCGTTGGGCAGGATGGCAAGGAGAGTCGTCTCCGGCAGAGAGACCAGATACTGATCCATCGTCTCCAGATACTCGTCGCGCACGCCCCCCATCTCTTTGGCCATGTCCTTGATGTTCTTGCCCAATGCGCCGAGCACGGAGACCCCCACGGTGACGTTCTGGTATAGGCGACCGCCGATGTTGCCGACCGAGGAGTATCCGGGCAAGACGTTCAGCTCGTCGAACGCCATACGCATCATGGACCAGGTGAATGGCGTCATCACCACAGACATCGCCTCGCCGACGTTGACGCAGGACCAGACGTAATCACCCGTCAGGCTGTCGTTGAACTCGCCGGTGACAGGATTGAACCCCATTAGCGTCGTGATCGGCCGCGATTGGAGAACGTAGACCTTGTCCCTGGCAACGGCCCACTCGATGTCCTGCGGGCAGCCCAGGTCTTTCTCCAGGCGTCTGGCCAGCGTGTAGAGCTTGCGGGCAAAGCGTTTGGGTTCAGGCGGGCCGCTGTATCGGCCTTTTGGTCGCTCTAGCGTAAAGGTGTAAGGCTCAGCCTCGCCGGAGACCAGTTCCTCGCCGAACCCGTAGACAAAGTTGCCTGTCATCTCGTTACGGCTGCCCGTCAGCGGATCCGCCGTGAACAGCACGCCCGAAACGTCTGCCCGGACCAACTGCTGAACCACAACCGCGATTTCGTGAACCGTGTCAATGCCTTTCGCCTCGCTGTACGCTCGCACCCGTTCCGAGTGCCGCGACCGGCGCACGGTGTGGATGGCGTCGTGGAGCATCTCATCGCTGCGCACGTCCAGCACTGTCTCGAACTCGCCGGCGAACGACGCCTGGGCAGCATCCTCGCTCATGGCAGAAGACCGAACGGCAAAAGCGATGTTTTTATCTCTTTTGCGCATGCGTGCCAGGTGCATCCGCACCTGCATCCATGCTTCTGTCGTCAGCTTGTCACCGGCAAAGGCCGTGGGCAGGATGACAAAGCCGTCCGGCACCGGGTAGCCCGCCTGGTAGAGCCGGGCCAGAGTGCCGCCCTTGCCACCTGCTATCGGCTGGTATTCTTTCAATTCGCCGAACGCTTGAACCATGTCCATCATTTGACTTCCTCATCTTCTGGACGGTGCAACGCACCTGTAACTACCCCGGTGCGTTGCACCTGGCGAGATCGGTTCTCCCACCAGTTCACCCTCGCCCGCTTCTTTATTCGGAGGCCGGGGAATCTTGCCGCACAGGCGCTTGGGCTCTCCGGGTGCTGTGAGCAAGTCTTCTGGCAGCGGGAAATAAGCGGTGATTGGACGGGCCTGGAGCAGATACAGCTTTCCATTCGCAAAGGCCCATTCGATACCAAGGTGATATCGTTCTCCAACGTGATCGTCATGCCGCTGAACCAGTCCGACCAGTTCTCAGTGAGCTTTCCCTGCACCTTGATCTGATACCTCGCTGGCCGGTCTAAACCAGGCCGCTTATCAAGTAGTCTCCTGAACTCGTTATGCCTTTTACGTTGTGTGAACATAGTATAACCGAAATTGGTTAACATTGTCAAGGTTGTTACCAATTTGCCTAGATTGCTTTCTGTGAAGATCTCGTGATGATCTCGTGAGAGTGGCTTGCTATACTGTGATTTGGGCTATTGCGAATTATGAAAGGCCCTCTACAGAAGGCAAGATGAAAAGGTGGCAACACACTCTTATCCGTCGCTCAGGGGCCGACTTGATCTACGACGCCACGCCGCTGCCGGTCGGCGACACGGTGATCGTTCGAGTGTACTATCCCGACCTTGATATCGGTAACAAGGTACTCATCTCGTTCGAACCGTGGATATTCTAAACCAACTACGAGTTTATAGATTTCGCAGTGAGTAGACATACCTTTTTTGATCCTTTCATTTTTCGGAAGCGCGTCGTGAGCGCTATTGTCCGTACTTTCAATCCTCTAGTTCTCCTGGACTTGA
>Ga0114922_10005851_pt1 | contig 11299 bp, 7 predicted proteins | sample AartaG_FD_100975 | JGI IMG/M metagenome (GOLD analysis project Ga0114922, IMG submission 100975) | Deep subsurface microbial communities from Aarhus Bay to uncover new lineages of life (NeLLi) - Aarhus_00045 metaG | ecosystem: Environmental > Aquatic > Marine > Oceanic > Sediment | place: Aarhus...
ATATCAAGAACGTCTGGCGCAAAGCTACCCAACTCCCTTTCATGTTCCTGCAAGTAATCCTGCAGGAAGCGCTCTGCCAGAAGAGGGATATCCTCTACACGCTCCCGAAGAGGTGCTATGTGAATGGGGAACCCGCTCAGCCGGTAATACAGGTCTTCCCGGAATCGACCGTCTGTCACTTCCTTAACCAGGTCCCGGTTGGTCATGGCGATGATCCGGACGTCCACTGCGCGAGATATGTGCTCACCCAGGCGCTGAACTTCGCGCTCCTGCAAGACTCGCAGCAGATGAATCTGTGCACCTTCCGGCATCTCGCTGATCTCATCCAGCAGCACTGTCCCACCGGAAGCGGCTTCAAACAGACCCATCTTGTCCTCGTTGGCGCCTGTAAAAGCTCCCTTACAGTGTCCAAAGAGGTCACTGGCTAACAGGTCTTTGGGTATCGCTCCACAGTTGCGGGCCAGCAAAGGCTGGTCTTTGCGAGGGCTGTTGTAGTGGATGGCTCTGGCTACCAGTTCTTTGCCTGTGCCGGTTTCCCCGATGACGAGCACAGTCAACCCCGAATCAATAGCCCTTTCCATCAACGCGTGCACCTGTCTCATAGCAACAGAACTTCCGATGATATTCTCAAAGTGGTATTTCTCACCCGCCTCGCTTCTCAGGTGATTCAACTCAGCCTGCATGGAAACCAGCACCGGGTCTGGTTGCACAGTCAAACTCAGCGTTGCCGGCTCTGAGTAATTCAAATCCCGGTCAATTGCTTGTACCTCGAAGATATAAGTGCCCGGCTTCTCGGAAATCCAGTCAAAGGTAGTCTCTCTTGTAGGAGGATTGTATTCAGAGACTTGAGACCTGAGACTTGAGACTTCAGACTTGAGGCTGGAAACACTCTCCTTCTGTCTCACGTCTGATGTCTCACGTCTCATGTCTCCTGTCTCATATACGCGGCAGCGATACTGGCGTTTCTCCGGAACTGTCTTGAAATCAATGGAGTCATACTCTACGGTGACGCGTGTTCCGACGGTAAATGCTGGAATAATTGACCTTTCTGTCCCGGGTCTTGCGTCTTGCGTCCTGAGTCTATACGTCTGATCTGTAGTGACTGAAACAATGTGGACACTGGGAGTAGCGGCACTTCTATGGTAGACCGTAATGCCTTTCTCTGTACCAAACCATAAAGCTCCATCAGGATCCTGATGGATGGAGATGACACTGTTGCCTGCCAGTCCATCCCGCGCGTCCAGCGATGTCCATGCAGATCCATCATACAATGAAACACCACCGCCATCTGTGCCGAACCACATACGTCCATCAGCATCGCAGTAGATGGAGACAACCTTATGATGCGCCAATCCATCCTTTACGCCGAAGTTGACGAACTCCTCGCCATTGTACCGGGAAACACCGTTGCATGTCCCAAACCATAGCAGGCTATCTAAGTCATGGCAAATAGCATTGACCCGGTGGTCTGCCAATCCGTCCTCTGTAGTGAAGTTAGCGAACTCTTCACCATCGTATCGAGAGACGCCACCGTTCGTCCCAAGCCACATCACACCATCCGGGTCACAGTGGATAGCATTAACGCAGTCTTGTGCCAGGCCGTCTTCTTCAGTGAAGTTCTGGAACTTCTCACCATCATATCGAGAGACACCACCTCCCACAAAATAGCCTGTCCCGAACCACATCACTCCATCAGGATCCCGATAGATGGCATTGACGCAGTTCTGCCGCAATCCATCTTCTGTGGTGAGACTGACGAACTCCTCACCGTCGTATTGTGTAACGCCACCCAGTTGGTAAATGCCTGTCGCGAACCACATCACACCATCCGGGTCGCGATAGATAGCATTGACAGTATTATTCGCCAGTCCATCCTCTATGGTGAAGTTGGCAAAATCCTCCCCATCATACCGGGAGATGCCGCCAATTGTCCCGAACCACATCATGCCATCCGGGTCGCGGTAGATGCATTTTACAATGTCATTCACCAGACCATCCCTGGTGGTAAGATTGACAAAGGCTCTATCATCGTACCGGGAGACGCCGCCATATCTGTAGTTGTCGTAGTGACCTGTCCCGAACCACATCAACCCATCCGTGTCGCGGTAGATGGCTCTGACAATGCGATGCCCCAAACCGTCCGCTGTAGTGAAGTTGACGAAGCACTTCCCATCATAGCGAGAGACACCACTAGTTGTCCCAAACCACATAATGCCATCCGGGTCACGCTGGATGATCTCGATAGTGTTACTGGCCAATCCATCTTCTTTGGTGAGGTTGATGAACCTCTCACCATCGTATCTGTAAACACCATTCTCAAATGTGGCAAACCAGCTCACGCCATCCGGGTCAACGTAAATGTCCTGTATAGTGTCACCTGGCAAAAAGGTGTCGAACCTCTCACCATCATACCGGGAGACACCGCCACCCCACGTTCCGAACCACATATTGCCATCCCGGTCGCGCTGGATCGTCCGTACTGCGTGAGGTGGCAGTCCATCTTCTGCTGTGAGGTTGATGAACTGTTCGCCATCATAGCGGGAGACACCGCCGGATGTCCCAAACCATAGCGCACCATCAGGATCGCTACATATAGCCCATACGCTAACGATAACACTCTCACTGGCGATATCTCCCCGGGTATCACCATAGTTCACCAGTCCATCTTCCGCGCTGAAGTTGGTGAACTCCTTACCATCATACCTGGAGATGCCATATAGAGTCGCAAACCACATCACACCATCCTGACCAACGTGGATTCTCCAGACGTAATCACTGGGCAGTCCGTCACTCACAGTGAGGTTGGTGAATTTCCTACCATCATACTTAGAGATGCCACCACCGAACGCGGCGAACCACATTACACCATCAGGTGCCCGGTAAATGTCCGATATAACGTTAAACACCAGCCCATCGAGGGTGTTGTAGCTCTCCCACACACCCTTCTTGAAGGGAGGAAAGCGGAAGTCGATACCTGTCAGAATTTTCCCACGCACAACTTGCAGGCTTACAGGATGACCATGAGCAGTTTCATCTACCTGTCTTCCAACCTTCTGGCTTTCTCGTTTTCCCTCCTCCCCATAGTAGACATACCTTCCCAGTACCTGGCATCGCACCTGATACGATCCTGGCTCCAGATTGACGAACCTGTACTTCCCTTCCTCATCACTTAAAGTCGTATCTATTACTTCTCCATCCCGTATCGCCTGGACAGAGATTGCCACATGAGGGGTCTTATTGTCCAGCATAAGCAGCGTTCCCTCTATGCTGATACTCTCTTTGTCGGCGATGTGGTTTGACGGACTTGTGTTGCTCATTTTAGCGGTGTGAGATGAATTGTTAAAATGGTAAATAAAGTCGCGAGAGGCTATTATTCTCAGCCCTTATCTTCCTGAATTCCGCAACTATCAACCGCACCTCTGACCAGTTCCACAGCGTGAGGCAATGCGGGAAGGACGATGGACAGGGTCTCCCGCACAGCTTTTGGGCTCCCGGGCAGGTTGATGATCACTGTCCGACCGCGCAGGCCTGAGACCGCGCGGGATAGCATACCATGAGGCGTTATTCTGATGCTCTCAGCCCGCATGGCTTCCTCAAATCCCGGTATGCGTTTGTCAATAACTTCCAGAGTGGCTTCCGGCGTAACATCGCGAGGGCCCAGGCCAGTGCCGCCGGTCGTGACGATGAGGTCCACACCGAGATCATCAGATATTTCCTTTAGACTTCGCGCTATGACTTCCCGCTCGTCTGGCACGACCCGGTATTCCTTTATCTCTGCGCCTATAGATCGAAGCAGTTCCTCGATAACCTTCCCGCTTTTGTCTTCTCTTTCGCCTCGCGAAGATCGGTCGCTGACGGTCAGAACTGCTGCTGTGATCCTTAAGTTCTCCCCCTTTGTAAAGGGGGTTGGGGGGATTTTACTATCCTGGAGCCTTCCATGTTCCACTTCTGCCACCTCTTTTCTCCAGAAGCCTGATGTCGGATATGATCATGAATCTATCTACCGCTTTGCACATGTCGTATATAGTCAAAGCTGCCACGCTCACTGCCGTAAGCGCTTCCATCTCCACTCCCGTCTTGCCGGTGGAGGTGACTTTAGCGGTGATCTTTATCCCGGACTTATCTTCCGCAGCAAAACTTGATAAGTCTACCTCAACGCTGGTTATGAGTATGATGTGACAGAGCGGGATAAGGTCGGCTGTACGTTTGGCCGCGTATATACCGGCGATCCGGGCTGCGGCCAGCACATCCCCTTTGGCGATCTCGGAGGCTTCTATCTTGTCCAGCGTCTCCCGCTTCATGAATATCTTGCCCTCGGCTATGGCCACACGCTTCGTATCCGCCTTGCTGGTGACATCCACCATCCTGGCCTTGCCCGATTCATCGATGTGTGTAAGTTTATCTTCCATTGCCTGAAATAGCCCGCAGATTTACGCTGATTCTTATTGCTATGTCTGTATTCTGCTATAAGTTATGGGGTTGTTTCAAGATCAGAGTATTGCACCTGTCATTCCAGCGAAGGCTGGAATCCAGTTATCTTATCAACTCATCATATAAGCCCTCAATATAGACCATCAAATGTTTCTGAGTCTCTGGATTCCAGCCTTCGCTGGAATGACATCGACAAAGCTATTCATAAGTGTTACCTCAATTTGAGCGAAAAATGAATCATCCCAAGTTGTGTTATAGAAAATCTGCGTTCATCCGTGTTACGGAGTCAGCGTAGATCAGCGGGCCGTTCCTACCCTCCCACCTTCGACATATCTCTCCTGGTCTTCTCGGAGTTATCCATGCACAGTGTATGCCCTTTGGGTTTGGCCATCATTGCCTTGCGCAGGATAGATTTCAGCTCTTCGTCCGATGCGCCCTCACGCATGGGATTTCTGATGTCGATCTCTATATCTGAATGAAGACATGGCAGCAAGTGCCCATCAGCCGTGAGTCTGATCCTGTTGCAGAAATCGCAGAACTTCCTGGACAGTGGAGCGATGAATCCCACGTGCCCTTTATGTCCTTCCAGAATGTAGTCTACGGCTGGCGCGCTGGAATAAGGTCGATTTATTTCTCTTAGCTGATAGCGCGTTTCAATATGCCCCTTGATCTCATCCGCCGGCACAAAATCCGCGTAGCTCCAGTTGTTCCTGCTGAAAGGCATAAGCTCAATAAACCGCACCCATAGCGGCTGCTCCCTGGTCATCTCTACAAAATCCAGGATCTCGTCGTCGTTGACGCCTCTTACAACCACCACGTTTATCTTGATAGGATCAAATCCAACCCGGATGGCTCGGTGTATTCCTTTCATGGCTTCATCGAACAGGTTAAAGCGCGTTATCCGCTGGAACTTCTCCTTCTTCAAAGTATCAAGGCTGATGTTGATGCGCTTTAGTCCCGCCGATCTAAGATCCTCCGCGTATTTCTCCAGGAGTATACCGTTGGTAGTCAGCGCCAGATCGATGTTTCCACCAAGACGTGCCAGTTCATTGATCAGGTGCGGCAGTCCTTTCCTCACCAGCGGCTCTCCCCCGGTGATCCGAAACTTGTTAAAGCCCAATTCGTATGCCAGACGCGCCAGTCTGGTTATCTCTTCGTAACTGAGAATATCCTCATGGCTCATAAGAGGTATGCCTTCCGGCGGCATACAGTAGATACACCTCAGGTTGCATCTATCGGTAACGGATATTCTCAGGTAATTTATCTCTCTTCCATATCTATCAGTTTGACTCATAATATCTCAATAATTTCCTTCTCTCCATCTGCGTATTTCAGCCGTTGAATCCCATTTCGGGAGGGTGTCCTGACGAGCAAGCGCATCCTGAATGGCAATGGCTTTCTGAACCCGGGCATCCTGACCCGGTGATATTTCTGCTTTCCTAACTTCCAGGTAGAGTCTCGCTGCTTCCCGAAGGAATTCACTGCGGCTGCGATTTTCCTCTGCCGCCGCTTTATCTATCGCCGCAAGGAGTTCCTCCTGTATAGAGATCATGACCCTCATTCTGCTCACATTAACCACCTCCGGCCATGATAAAGTATTTCTGTCGTCCCTACGGGACTCTGGGTTTTGGGTGCATCCATTCCCAGCGATGAATCGCTGGGCTATTATCATGAGTCCCTACGGGACAAGGCTTTCGCTTACACATCTGGACTTCCTGAGAAATCTTGATATATAAAGAAGCCAGTGTGCTGTTAGATCACCTGTCTTACCTCAAAGCACTTACTCCGCCACCTGCCAGGGCGCGCTTTATCTCGGCTTCCACGTCCGCCTGCTTCACCATAGAGAAATCGCCCGGCGTCTCCTGAACCAGAATTCCGTGCGCAGCTCCCCATTGAACTGCATCTTCCAGGCTCTTGCCATTGAGGATCGCAGCGGTAGTTCCAGAAGCGAACGAATCGCCGCCGCCCGTCCTGTCGGCGATTTCAATGTTTTCCCTCACGACCGCCTGATGTATCTTATCTTCGGCCACATCGTAGAGAACTGCTCCCCAGTTGATCCTATCGGCTGACAGAGCGCCTCTCAGTTGTGTCCCGATTATCTTTAGATTGGGGAAGTCCTTCGCGACCTTTCTCAGCATCTCAGCGTAAGCTTCCAGCCATATATCGAAGGGGTCCTCCTTCTTGACCGGCCGTGTCTCGTAGCCCAAAGTGTCAAAGAAATCCGCCTGGTTGCCCACCAGGAAATCCGTATGTGGGACGATCTGTTTATTTATGGAGCGAGCCTTCTCTTTATCCGGCTCCACCTTCGACCTGTAGTTTAGATCGAAGGATCTGAATACTCTATGCTTTTCTGCCTTCTCATAAGCCTCTATCGCCACCTGTGACGACGTGGGAGATATTAGAGTATAGATCCCGCCGCAGTGGAACGCTCTCGTCTGAGCCATAATCTCATCCCAGTCCACGTCCCCGGGCTTCAATTCGCGTATGGCCGAGTGCGCCCTGTAGTATTCGGTCTTCGACGGTACAACGCCTTTGCCTCTAAAGGTGAAGTTCACACCGTTCATGAGAGTGCCTTTCTGGTCTGTCGAGAATTTCCCTTCACCTTTATTGCTGAACCAGATGATGTGGCTCGTATCCACCCCAGCTTCCCGCATCTGGTTCTCGATATTCCTTCCTATGCCATCGTCCACCAGAGCTGTGACCACCGCTGTTCTGAAGCCGAAACAGTAGGACAATCCTTCAGCCACGTTGGTCTCGCCGCCGCCGTGCCATATCCTGGCTGTCCTCGCTCTCGCAGTAGGCACATCTATGGGATCTATCCGCATCATAACCTCGCCCAACGCGACACCATCGTATTTGCATTCATCTTTTGATTTTATTCTAATATCGGCCATATTCAACACCTCAACTTTCTGGATCCATATTCATTTAGCGTGGTCTCAAGCCGGTTAATTATATACCATCGAAAAGCCTGCGGCAAGGGAGAAATATCTCTGTAGCATTCAGCTTTCAGCAATCAGCAGACAAAGGTAGCTAAATGACTTAATCGGCGAATAATCATTCTTCTGTAGGGGCGGGTTTTCTCATGACAATGCGACGTTACTTGGATCAACAGGTTCCGCTGAGTAACAAGATTCACAACAGCTTGAGGCACTCAAAACCCGCCCAATGCAATTCTTGATGATTCAGCAGATCACCCAAAACAACACAGATTTGCCGATCAAACCACCAAACTGAAAGCTGATAGCTCATATCCGTGCAAATCCGTGTTTCATCCGTGGCTAATTCCCTTCTAATCCATCCACGAGTTTATGCTGAACCTGTTCCACGATCGCCTCCCGCGATGAATCCGCAAAGTAAATCTGCCGGTCAGCCTTCTGATTAAGTTCAGTTAGATGCTCAACGGGAACTGGCTGAACCATGCCATCAAGCGGCCTGAGAATTGCAACCGGCATAGGGAGAGATGCAGTCAGCTCTGGAAGATCATACTGCAGCAGGATCTGCGGTACAAAAGCATCCGCTGGCCACGCGTAATTCTCCGTCTCGATGAGCGAGCGAAAGCTGATCAGCGAATCCCAGACGACCACGCCCTTCAGCGCGCTATCAATAGCCGCCACGTGCAGAGCGATAACGCCACCAAACCCTGACCCGGTAACCACGATCTTTTCAGGCTCAACTTCCAGCCGCGATCGAAGATACGCCAGAGACGCCAGTCCATCCCGCATCCGCATGGACATCAAGGGATCCCCCAGAGCCGCGCTCATATATGCCAGACATCGATCGATCCCGCCCCAGCCTGCCAGTTCATAAGGATACATAGCCGGAGAGGAATCCCCCCATCCCCGCAGATCGACGCTCAGAACAGCGTACTCAGGATGAGACTCATCTCCATCCATAAAACGTATCGCCTGTGCAAGCGTCCCATTGCGGTAGAGGCATCGGTTACGACCCGCGTCATCGAAGTGAAGAATAGCGCCAGTGGGATAATCCTCCGAGTAGATGAAGGTTCCCGGCAGTTCGATCCCTGGCTCCGGGCCTATCAGAATTTGCTGCCAGTAGTGCGTCCAGATTCTGAAACATTCTGTAAACAGAGCATCCGGCACAGCAGGTTTGGCAGCGATTCCTGCCACGTCAGCCGCTGCTCTGCGTATTCGTTCTGCATCCTGATCGCGTGTTTCTTCAAGCTCCCGGGCCCGCTCTATTGCCAGGGAGCGCATGTTCACATCCTGGCGCGGATGACATTGCAGTTCCGTGTAGGGATCCAGACTGAAGCTGCTCTCCGGCAGCATCGGAACAGGGCTATCCGCCCGACCGCGCATCCATCGCTCCATGAACTTCACAAATTGACGAGCCTGGTCCAGAGAGTAGCAATGTCCAGCCTGATCAGCAAAAAACTCAAAGCGATCTCCAGCCCCCGACAACTGATAGAACCTCGCCACTTCGTCCGCCAGCAGTCGAGTGTCCTGAATACGAAACACCTCGTCGTCTTCGCCCGCCATCAGCAGCACCGGCTTTGGGGACGCGGCGCAGAGCAGATCCACCTCATCTATGCCATCGGCGTAGCGCCGCCATATATGCGTCTCAGGGCAGCCGGCGTAGCATTGAGTAATGTCCAGGTCAGCCAGCCGCGTCAGACAGCACGAAGGCCCCAGCAACGAGATGCGATGGTCCAGAATACCAGCCAGCGTCGTGGTTGTCCCACCGCCGGAAACGCCGGTCATAGCCACGCCAGCATTCAAATCAACGTCATCGCGAGTCTCCAGGTAATCTATGCAGCGCAGCGCATCAGCCACGAAGTAGCGGCTTGACGTCTCCCCCACCAGGTAGCAGCGGACGCCGTCCACAAAGTGATCGTTGCCCGGCTGCTTTTCACCTGCTTGTCCGGGCGGATCGAAGAGCACTGCCAGGTAGCCGCTCCGGGCGAGGAACTGAGCGGGGAACTGATAGTTCTCAAACTGCTTCCCGGAATGCCCCACCGGGACGATCACGGCGGGAAACGGCGGACGGAAATCCAGTGGTACATACACCGTCGCATTCACCTGCCAGCCCGGAAACGAATCGAACAGCACATTTTCCAGCCGGTAACCATCTTTCTCAAAGGAATTAACCTTCGCGGTCTGCAAAGGCCCGCTGCCCTGACCCACAGGTAGGTCGCCGTAGAAATTTGATACCGTAGAGCGAATGCGCTGGATGTATGGGTAAGTCCTGCCGCTTTGCAGCGCCTCCCGACGGCGTTCTGCTGCGTTTTCCATACACGCCAGGCTGCGCTTGATTATGTGCTGGCGTACCATATCCCGCAGATCCACCGAAGGGGTAACCGGGTGTTGTGTTGTCACGGCATCCTCCTATAGAATCGCGAGCCAATTGTAGCCCAACTTTCTAAGTTGGCCATTACGTAAGTTTCTCGCTCAAACCAAGATAGAATCTTGGGCTACAAGTAATGTGACTTAATAGTAGCCCAACTTTCTAAGTTGGCCATTACGCAAGTTTCTCGCTCAAACCAAGATAGAATCTTGGGCTACAAGTAATGTGACTCAATAGTAGCCCAACTTTCTAAGTTGGCCATTACGTGAGTTTCTCGCTTAAACAAGATAGAATCTTGGGCTACAAGTAATGTGACAAAGTCAAGTTAATACCGCTCAAATAACACCCGCACCTTACCCGACGCAAACTCGCTAGGCTTTAGAACGATGACCCCTGCGTCTATTCCGCGCCCATGCAGGTTGATAGCATCCGTGGGGCACGTATACGGCTCAAAACACAGGGCTGGTCTATTTGGCGGCGTATACAACACCATCTCACGGAATACAGCATCAGACTCCAGTACCATGCGCATCCGGGCACTCTTGTCATCCACAACGCACCGGGAAACACCCTCAGTGATAATAAGATCCGTGAAAACGTCATCAAATTTTATCTCCGCCACAGAAACGCCATCCCTGAGGTTATATCTTCCCGATGCCTCCAGAATTCTCCCTGTTGGAAGGAAATCCTCAAGCTCCCAGTACTTTCTTGCCGGCAGCTTGATCTCACAGTCATGCGGATCGCTCGATTTGGACAGCGGAGCGCGGAAATAGGGATGTATACCGAATCCCAGGGGCATGTTCATCTCCCCCAGGTTCTCCATTATCACCGTCAGGTTAAGAACGCCATCCTTTATAGCATAGTCCATCTCCAAATTGAACGAAAAGGGGTATTGCCTCATAATATCCGGGAAGTCAGCCGACTTTATGCTTGAAACGAGCCGTGCGCCACTATCGTCAGTAGCTTCCGCTACCTCCACTTTCCACGGACGATCAATTACTACCCCGTGGATGGAATTGGCTCCAGGCCTGGGGACGTTAAATTGGTAATCCCGGCCTTCAAAGCTGAATTTCCCCTCCCTTATCCGGTTCGGGAATGGGAAAAGCACAGGCGTGCCATATCCTGAAGCGCGTCCCTTCAGAGTAGTCAGGCTATCCGGTGGGTCCAGAACGTCGATCCATTCGCCGTCCACATTAAACCTGTAAACGAAGCAGTTGTTGCCAAACTCCGGAACGATCTTCGCTTCGCATTCAGCCTCGCTATCCCTCAACACATATACGGTCATACCTTCCTGTGTCTCCTCTGCTACAGAGTATCTGGAAGATGTCATAGCTGCCTGCTCCTTTTCATCCGATAATGCCAGCGAATGCCAATTGCCAGACATTCCAGCAGCGATTGAGATCCATAATATAAGCCATATAGCCAGAATTTTCCTCATCTTTCATCCTTTCGCTCGGAGAAAACCAGTATGCCAAACCTCTCCGGGTTATGAGGATCAGGCCCATCCAGCCCCGATGGCGACCATATACTCAATCGCCGGTGAGGCTCCACACCGTCCCATCTA
>Ga0114922_10005852_pt1 | contig 11298 bp, 7 predicted proteins | sample AartaG_FD_100975 | JGI IMG/M metagenome (GOLD analysis project Ga0114922, IMG submission 100975) | Deep subsurface microbial communities from Aarhus Bay to uncover new lineages of life (NeLLi) - Aarhus_00045 metaG | ecosystem: Environmental > Aquatic > Marine > Oceanic > Sediment | place: Aarhus...
CAACCTGGCAAACGCGCACATTGGCCTGGCGACGGAGCTCGCTGACGCGAACGATCTTCAGGGTGCGATAGAGGAGCTCGACATCGCTCTCGACCTGAAATACGACGATGCCGGCCTGTACGTTTATACGGCCTCCCTCTGTCTGAAAACGGGCGCCCTGAATTCAGCGGAAGGATTGCTGCTGTCCGCGATCGATATCTCTCCCGAACACGAGAAAGCGCACGTGTTTCTAGGAGAGGTGTACTACCGCAACGGCTATTTGAGGGATGCGGTCGCCGAGTGGCGATGGGTCGTGGAGAACTATCCCGCGTCCGATGCCGTGCGCAAGCGTCTCGAAAAAGCTGAGCGTGAACTCAACGTCGAGAAGGATTTCGCCACGGACTACAGAAGGCGCCATTTCATCATTAGCCGCGACCGCGACAAGTTCCAGCAAGAATCGCGACTCATTCTCGATATTCTTGAGAAAGCTTACTACGGTATAGGCAGAGATCTTCGTCATTTCCCGCAAGATCGTGTCCAGGTCATTTTGTACTCAGTGGAACAGTTCGCCGAAGCCACCCAAGCGGACGTTCGCGTCGCCGGCCTGTACGACGGCAAGATACGCGTGCCGTTGAGCGGTGAAACGCTCGATCCCGACAGGATCACACAAGTGCTCCGACACGAGTACACGCATGTCCTCGTGAGAGAGCTTACGGGCGGCAATGCCCCGTTCTGGTTCAACGAGGGCTTGGCGCAGTTCGAGTCCGAAGAACTGGACGAGAACAAGCGCCGTGTCATCTATGATGCCCTGCACAACGGCGGCCTGATTCCGCTTATAGACCTGGACGCGAACCGTGTCGAATTCGATGACGACCCGGATCTCATGCGACTGGCGTACCTCGAAGCGTTTGCGACCGTAAGCTATCTCAGGAGACGCTTCTCACGGCGCCACCTGTTCGATTTCATGGACATGCTGGCGCAGAAACATGATGCTGAATCGGCGCTGCAATCCGTCTATCGCCGGAGCCACCAGAGTTTACACCGCGACGTCTTCAGCGAGTACAGTCGGTAACGGGGGTCGCAAATCGTAACGGTAGGTCGGGCATCCTGCCCGACATCAACGGCGGGCAGGATGCCCGCCCTACCTTCCATTCATCTATACGACAGACATTCTCGACGCGTTTCCCTCCAAGAGTCGATTTGCCTTTATCAGGACGGCACATTTGTGGTACAGTACGTGCGTTCACTGCCTCGTCGGGGCACATGCACTGTGGGGAATCTTGGGCGCAGCCTATCAGTTCATTCAGAAGGGGAGAGTCATGAAAAAGCGAACAAGTATAAGCGCACTTTCGAAGTTGGCAAGGGCTTGTGCCGGTCCGGCGTTGTTTATCGCCGGGGTGACGGCGCTCGCCGCATGCACTCTGGAGCGCCCGGCCGATGCTAACGAATCGAGGCCGGAACTGTTAGTATCGATGCCGGAATACTGCAACACTCCGGACGGAATGACGCTCGATTCCAGCGGCAATATCATCATGTCGTGTCCCAACTACAACGACCCGACCTATCCCGGCGTGCTGGTGAAGATCGACACGGCCAATAAGCTGTCGCTGTATTACCCCATGCCGGTGCATCCGGACACGAAGAGAGGGTGTCCGCTCGGGCTGGATTTCGGGCCGGACGGCAACCTGTACGTCTGCGACAACCAGTACTTCACGGACACGGCCAGCAAGTCGAGGCTGATAAGGATCATCATCAAGAACGGCGAACCGGTGGCCGCGGAAGTTGTCGCCGACGGCTTGAATCTGGCGAACGCCGCGAAGTGGAAAGGTAACAGCGTCTATATAACCGATACCTTTTTCGATGCGCCTGACGGGCTCAGCACGAGCGGAGTATATAGGATCGAGTTGAGCGAGATGGAGAAGGGTATCGTTCACGTGAAACATGAGGATACCGACCCCCATTTGATCGCGACGTTCACGACGGTTCCCGATCATAAGAATGCCACCGGCGGCGCCAACGGGATGGTCTTCGACAGCAAGGGCAATCTGTACGTCGCGCTGTTCGGGAACGGGGAGGTCTACAAGCTCACGTTCGACGATGACGGCAAGGTTACCTCCAACACCCTCTTCGTCAAATCGGAGAAGATGACCTGCACCGACGGGATAGACTGCGATCTCACAACTGACGAGATCTACATAACCGACCCGGAAAAGAACGCGGTTCACGTGGTCTCGCCTTCCGGCGAGCTGAAAACGCTCTGGCAAAACGGCGACACGGACGGCTCCGACGGTCTTCTTGATATGCCTTCCGAGCCTATTGTCAGAGGCGACGAGCTGATCCTGGCGAATTTCGACATGCCGTTCGCGGGCGTTATGAACACGAAATACGATGAGCATCACACTATGTCGGTCATCAAACTGGAGAGGTAAAGAATGGACTTCAAGGGCAAGACAGCGTTAGTGACTGGCGCCGCCGGCGCTATTGGCAAGGGCATCGCCGCCGGTTTTTGCGACAACGGCGCGAAGGTTTTCGTCACCGATATCGACGGGCAGGCTCTTAACGCGACGGTTAAGGAGATTACGTCCGGCGGCGGCGAGTGTAACGGCCTGGCGGCGGACGTGACCAAGAGCGACCAGGTTGCCGAGGTAGTCTCCGCTGCCGCGAAAGCGTTCGACGGCAAGATCGATATGCTCGTCAACGTCGCCGGCATTGTGGGCCAGGGCAAGGTCGAGGACATCACTGAAGATGAATGGGACAGGATGTTCGACGTCAACTGCAAGGGTACGTTCCTGTTCATCAAGAATGTGGTCCCTCTGATGAAAGCCAACAAGTTCGGCAGGATCGTTAACTTCTCGTCTAAATCCGGCAAGACCGGTTCGGCTCTCATGAGCCACTACTCAGCCGCCAAGGCCGCCATAATGGGCATGACCCAGGCGCTCGCGTACGAGCTGGCGGATTACGGCATAACCGTGAACTGTCTATGTCCGGGTATCACTGAAAACACCGGCGTATGGAGCAACGTCTCTTCCGGGTACGTTAAGAACCTCAATCTGCCCATCGAGGAAGTTGTCAAGAAGTTCACGGCGAAAGTCCCGCTTAACAGACTGGCCAGGATTGAAGACCTGGTGGCGGTTACACTGTTCCTTGCCTCGAAGGGCGCGGATTATATGACCGGCCAGGCTATAAATGTCACCGGCGGCAGGGAAATGCATTAACAGAGGGAAGAGGGAAGAGGGAAGAGGGAAGAGAAAAGGGGTGCGAGGTATGTACAGCAGAGAAGAGGTAGCCGGAACGATCGACCATGCGGTCTTGAAACCGTTCGCTACGGATAAAGACATAATTGACGGATGTAGAATGTGCGACGAGCGCGGAGTTACGAGCATATGCGTGAGGCCTTCGGACGTCGCGCTTGCCGCCAGGGAGCTCAAGGACAGCAAAGTCGATGTCTCGATGGTGCTCGGTTTTCCCCACGGCAGCAATCGCACGGACGTCAAGGTTCTTGAGGCGAAGATGGGCATAGAAGATGGCGCGGTTGAGCTCGACATGGTCATGAACGTCGGTAAGTTTCTCACGGGCGATTACGAGTACGTCCAGAAGGATATCGCGGCGGTAGTAACCGAGGCGAAGAAACACAATGTGCTCGTTAAAGTCATCCTCGAGATATGCTGGCTGTCACCCGAGCAGATCGCAAAGGCCTGCAAGATATGTGAGGCTGCCGGGGCGGATTTCGTCAAGACCTCGACCGGTTTCGGCGACGGTCCGGCGACACCGGAAGCTATCGACATTATGATGAAAACCGTCGGCAAGACGATGGGCGTAAAGGCCGCCGGTGGCGTGAGAACGTACGATACCGCGGTAGCCTACCTCAACCAGGGGTGCAAGAGACTCGGCGCCGCCTCAACGGAAGCCATACTCGATGGAGCGCCGGAATGACCGATACGATGAAAGCCGTAGTCTACCATGGCCCCGGAGACATGAGGGTAGATACGGTTCCCATCCCGTCCTGCGGCGACGATGAGATCCGCGCTAAGGTCGACGCGTGCGCCGTCTGCGGAACGGACCTCAAGACTTACGTGCACGGCAATCCGAGAATCAAACCGCCACAGGTGATGGGACACGAGTTCACCGGCGTACTGGAGAACGTCGGATCGAAGGTGGAAGGTTTCGCAATCGGCGAGCGGGTCGTGATGGCCACGTCCGTTTCCTGCGGTGAGTGCTACTACTGCGGGCAGGGTTGGACGAACCTGTGCGTCGATGTTGCGCCGATGGGATTCAGCTATCCGGGCGGCATGGCCGAGTGCGTCACCATCCCGTCACTAGCCATCAAGAACGGGCACGTTGTCAAGGTGCCGGAGGGCGTGAAGGCCGCCCATGCCGCGCTGGCGGAACCTGTCAGCTGCACCGTCAACTGCGCCGAGAACTGTAACATCCAGGCCGGCGACACCGTGGTCGTGATCGGTGCGGGACCGATGGGCATCATCAACGCCTGCGTTGCACGCGAGTTCGGCGCAAAGAAACTGATCTTGGCGGAGATCAACGAAGCGAGACTGAAGAAAGCTAAAGCGTTCGGATGCGATCTGCTTGTCAACCCCGCGAAAGAAGATCTTACGACGATAGTCAGGGACGAAACAGACGGTATCGGCGCGGATGTCGTGATAGTGGCGGCTCCCGCTGCACAACCGCAGGAGCAGGCGCTCGACATGGTCAGAAAACGCGGCACGGTATGCCTGTTTGCGTCTCTGCCGGTCGGGAAAAGCACTCTGTCGCTTGACAGTAGGGTGATTCATTACGGCGAGATCAGGGTCGTTGGCACAAGCGATTCAACCGGTGCACAGGTTGCCAGAGCTGTCGAACTGATCAGCGGCGGGTCACTCCCCGTCGACAGACTGGCAAGCCATATACTGGGTCTGGACGATATCTTCAAAGCCTACGACCTTATGCAAAGTGGCGAAGCGTTGAGAGTGGTGCTGGAACCATAAGTGGAGAATAGCACGATGGACTTGAATCTTAAGGACAAGGTGGCTTTGGTTACCGGCGGGTCCCGCGGTCTGGGCAGGGGAATGTGCCTGTCACTGGCCGAAGAGGGTGTGAAGGTAGCTGTAAACTATGTCCGGAGCAAGGATAAGACCGAAGCCGTGGTCGAGGAAATACGCGCCAAGTACGACGTGGACGCACTTGCCGTCGGCGGTGACGTCGCCAAAGAGGCCGACGTGCTGGAGATGTTTCGCCTGACCGCGGAACGTTTCTCGCAGATCGATATCCTGGTCAACAACGCGGCGCTCTGTCCCACCTGCCGGGTCAAGGACATGAGTCTCGAGGAGTGGAGCCGCACGATTGAAGTGAATCTGACAGGTACGTTCCTGGCATCCCGCGAGTTCGTTAAGCGTTGCGTTGCGGCGGGTCGTCCGGGCCGGATTGTCAATATCGCATCGCAGGCGGCTTTTCGCGCTTCGACGACCGGTCATGCTCCCTACGATGCCAGCAAGGGCGGCATAGTGACGTTCACGGTCGCACTGGCTCGTGAGGTTGCCCAACACGGTATAGCCGTCAACGGAGTAGCTCCGGGGATGATCGTCACGGACATGACCGCCAAAGTTCTGGAGGAGAACGAGGAGAAGTATCTTGCGCGTATCCCTCTGCGGCGGATCGCCAAACCGAAGGACGTGGCCGATGTGGTGACTTTTCTGGCGTCCGAGAGGGCGGGTTACATGACCGGCGCAACAGTCGATGTCAGCGGCGGTATGCTGATGCGATAAGAAACGCAGTTAACAGCGGAGGCAATACAGTATGACTAGCATGCCAATGAATGTAAGAGTCCGGTTGAGCGTCATGATGTTTCTACAGTTCGCCATTCATGCGGTCTGGATTGTGCCTCTTACGGCCTACCTGGGCCGGGCACTGAGTTTCACTCCCCTCCAGATGGGCTGGATCGCCAACGCCGCGCCGTTGGGATGTCTGCTGGCGCCGATCTTCGTTGGCATGGTCGCCGACCGCTTCTTCGCAGGCCAGAAGGTGCTCGGCGTCCTGAACCTCGTCGGAGCGGGATTGCTCCTCTACGCATCCACGATCAGCGAACCGAGAATGCTCTTCATCGTCCTCCTCCTGCAGCAGTTGTGCTACATGCCCACATGGGCAATCACAAGCGCCATAGCATTGGCCAACTGCAAGGATACGGAGCAGGACTTCCCCAAGATTCGCGTGTTCGGCTCCATCGGCTGGGTAGCAGTAGGCGTCTTCAGCCTGGTCTTTACATTGATGGGCAAGCAATGGGACTCGACCAGTATGCCAATGCTCACCGGTGCGATCATCAGTGCGGCCGCGGGCATCTTCGCATTTGCCTTGCCTCACACGCCGCCACCGGCTGCCGGCAAGAAGACTACACTGTCGGACGTACTGTCGCTCAGGGCGCTGGCATTGATGAAACGCCCGAGCTTCGCGGTGTTCATTATCATCTCGTTGCTGGTGCTGATCCCCTTCTCCGCCTATTGGACATTCTGCTCGCTATTTCTGTCGGACCAGGGTATTCAGGCGATCACTTTCTCCATGAGCTTCGGCCAGTTCGGCGAGATCTTCTTCATGCTCATGATCCCGTTCGTACTGGCCCGGCTGGGCATCAAATGGGGCATGTCGCTCGGTCTCGTGGCCTTGCTGGTGCGTTATCTCTTCTTATACTTCGGCAGCCTGTATGATCAGTCCTGGATGTATTTCGGGAGTATCATAGTCCACGGTCTCATTTACGGCTTCTTCTTCGTGGGCGGGCAGATCTACATCGACAAGAAGGCGCCCAGAGAGATTCGAGCCGCGGCACAGGGTTTCATCTTCCTTGTCACATTCGGTGCCGGCCTGTTCCTCGGCAACTACATCAACGGCCAGCTGATCCAGCACTACAGCTCCGTCGGCGAACCGGTGGCCCAGGCGTACGAGATGCCCTCTGCACTCGCCGCCGACATGCTGACCGTTGAGGGCGCCGACGTCTCCGACGTGAAGTTCTACGGAAGGGCGCTCACCGCCGATGAAGTAGCGGTCATGAACGCCAGGGACGTACAGAAAGACGAACTCAAGGCCGGACGGCTCGAAGAAGCCGCTTCCGCGCCGGTAAGGCTTGAAGACGGTCTGATCTACGCCGGTGAACTCGCCGGCCTGGCCGGAAAGACACCCGGCCAGGGCATGACGTTCTCTGCAATGATCAGCCTTCCGGAGAGCGAGGATAGACTCTCAGGAACGTTCTTCGCCGTGGGTGGCGAGAACGATGCTCTCAGAATTGGACTGGAACAAGGTGTACTGCTCTTCCAGGCAGGAGACAGCAGCATCGTCGCCAGGAGGGTCTCCATACCTAGCGGCGCGGACAGCAGTCTCCACGTCGTAGGCACGTTTGATGGCAGGGAACTCAAGCTCTATACGGGCGGCAGCATTTACCGCCAGTACAACTGGAAGCCGATCTGGGGCTTGACGGCCATCATCTCCGCCATACTGCTGGTGCTGTTCGTGGTCGGGTTCCAGGACAAGGGCAAGAGAGAGGAGGAAAGCGACGAAGCGTCGGCCGAAGCGACTGCGTCCTAGATCGCCGCATAGGACGAAGTGCGGGTCACCGACTCTCGCTGATGCAAGGAGCGTATCATGGCAAAGTACTTGCTTGGAATCGATAACGGGGGCACGGTATCCAAGGCCGCGCTGTTCACACTTGATGGCAAAGAGATCGCCGTAGCTTCCAGGAAAACCGGGACACTGACCCCGCAGCCCGGCTGGGCGGAACGCGACATAGAAGAAGCGTGGCGGGCGACTGCCGAGGCTATCAAGGAAGTCGTGACAGAATCCGGCGCGGCTCCTGACGAGATCGTTGGTGTGGCGTGCACGGGTCACGGGAACGGTATCTATCTCGTCGATAAGAAGGGAAATCCCGTTCGCAACGCCATCATGTCCATGGATTCCCGCGCCAGGCAATACATAGAGCAGTGGTCGACAGACGGAGTGGATGAAGCTATCCGGCCCAAGACTATGCAGAGTATCTGGCCGGCCCAACCCAACGCGTTGCTGGCATGGCTCAGGGATAACGAGCCGGATACGATGAAACGCGCCGGCTGGGTGTTGATGTGCAAGGACTATATCCGCTTCCGGCTGACCGGCGAGATTTACGCCGAGCTGACTGATATGTCCGGCACGAGCCTGATGAACGTCGGTACCGCCGAGTACGATCCTGACGTGCTCGAAGCCTTCGGCATCGGTGAGATGCAGGACCTGCTCCCGCCTCTCAAGGGGACAGCAGACGTTTGCGGTCAAGTGACAGCCGATGCGGCGGCGCAAACGGGCCTGAAAGAAGGTACGCCGGTTGCCGGCGGCATGTTCGACATCGACGCCTGCGGCCTGGCTTCCGGCATCGTGAACGAGAGCCAGCTGTGTATGGTCGGCGGAACGTGGGGAAACAACCAGTACATCTCCGAGACACCTGTTGTCGACAAGGACGTGTTCATGACGTCATGTTACAGCATCCCCGGGTACTACCTGATGCTCGAAGGCAGCGCAACATCGGCCAGCAACCTGGAATGGTTCGTGACCCAGTTCTTCGAGGCCGAACGGGACCTTGCGAAACAGAAGGGCACTTCCGTCTACGATCTCTGTAACGAGCTCGTCGCCTCCACCAAACCACAGGATCCTAACGTAGTCTTTCTGCCGTTCCTGTTCGGCTCAAACGTCAGCCCCGACGCGAAGTCGTGTTTCATAGGACTGACAGGCTGGCACAATCGCGGCCATGTCCTGCGCGCGATCTATGAAGGGGTGGTGTTCGGGCATATGACGCACGTTGAGCGGTTGCTGAAGTTCCGCGACATGCCGGAAACCATTCGCCTCACCGGCGGCGCCTCGCAGAGTGAGGTATGGGTGCAGATCTTTGCCGATTGTTTCCAGACGCCCGTCCAGGTACCCGAGGGAACGGAACTCGGCGCGTTGGGCGCAGCCATCGCCGCCGGCATTGCTGTAGGCTGCCACCCGAGCTACGACGCCGCTATAGACGCAATGGTCAGTTTCTCGCGGGTCCAGGAACCCGATTCGTCCCTTAAGGATGTTTACGGGAAGAAATACGCGCATTACAAGACGGTCTTGGCGGCGCTGGACCCAATTTGGAAAGATCTGAGCTAGAGGACGTGCCGTTCAGTGCCGTACATCCCCTACCCTGCAAGTTCATCCCGGCTGACCCGATTCTACTTGAACGCGTTCTTGATCTCGTCGATACTCGTTCCCAACGTCGCCCGGGCGATCGGGTCGAGGTCGCTCTCCTCGCCCTGAATGTGGAACGTGCGATGAACGTGCGAGATCGACTCGTTCTGTCCCAGAAGACCGGCGGGAGACGAAGATTCCATCTCGTAGTACGCCCCGAACGCCTCCGCGCCCGGTTCGGGCGGCCCGTCGTTGTACGAATTGACGACGTCACCGGCGAATGGATCGTCCTGCAGCGCCCACATGGAGTTCACATAGTCCATGACGCCTTCCGGCTTCGTGTACTGGACCAGCGTCAGCACCTTGCCCACGGCGTCGTAACTTCCCAGAACTGGCTTCGCTCTCTTGGGGGATATGCCGATCTTGCTCTGAAACGGGCTGTCGACCTTGAAGAGTAGCACGTCGTCCTTCACAACGAGCCGGTCGGCCGGCACTTTGCCGAAGTACTCATCGTTCACTTTCGTCCCCAGCTCATCCTCCGGGCCGGATTTGAACGGCACGACCACGGTCGATTCGTCGGACCGATTGAACATACCAAGGATCCAGATGGACAACGCACCGCTCTCCTTCGTCCAGGCTTCCTCGCCGGCATTAGTCAACAGGTTGTCGGTCTCAGACCCCACGACCTTTACTCCGTCCGGCACGGTGACGCCCAACAACCTCTCGGCATCGTCGGCACCAAGCAACCTGACCGTCCTGTTGAGTTTAACGTTGCGCGCGGTACCGCTGTAGTCCGTCATCTGAGCCTGACCGGTGAACACCGCTTCATCCCGGCTCTGCGAAACCACGTCGAACGGTTCGGTATCGATGACGGCCGGCACCTGCCAGTGGTCCCAATCGAACGGATCGCCTTGTTTGAAAAAGATCGAGAACTGGCCCCCTTCCGGCCCCATCCAGAACCGGTCCTCGCCGCCGTAGATGTTGATGTGCGGTACGGTCTTGCCGGAACTGATCAGATCGTGGTTGATCCAGCCAAAACTGACCGTGCCATCCGTCGTGCTCGTCATGACCCTGCCCTGGTAAGCCGGTACAACGGCTACCTGCGCCGTCCCGGTCTCATCGGACAGCACAATCACGTCCGTATGCTCCTTCAGAACGTCCAGGTCCCGTTCAAACTGACTTCCCTCTCCCGTTACCTGCTTCTGTGCGCTCATTCCTGCCTCCTTTGTGATCTCAACCTTGAGCGGTGCGGTTGACTCTCTGTCTATCCAGACAATCATCATCAGCGTTCCGTCGGTATCTCTGACTATCCCCTGACGGAAATCCGGTCCGGCCGGTTGTTTCTCGCCGTCGATCTTTAAACCGGCGGAATCGTCTTCGCTTCCCCAGTTCTTGATCACGAAACACGGATTGACAACCGGCGAATCGTCCGAGGCGCCCAATGTGAATGACAACGTGTCAGCATTGGCGACCAGTTGGTAGGCGCGCTGACTCTTGTCATAATCTCTCGACACTCCTCCGGCAACCTCACTCATTGACGGCGGATTGACCCATGACCGGGCCAGAGGAGCCAACTCCGAAATGGGCTGGTTTGTGAATCCATACATCGCGTATCCTCGCATGAAGTCGTATTCCGACGCGGCGAAGGCGTATGAACTCACCCGATCCAGCGCCACGGAGAAGCGGCCGTCGTTAGGGATTTGCGCCACCGGCCAGTGATTCCACGGCCCTGCGAAATGGACCGGCAGGTACTGCGAGGTTTCCATGCTGCCCAACCATGCAAGCTTCGTATCCGCCTCCCCAACAAAGAAGACTTTGTAGTCCGATTTGAAGTTCATCACCTGGATGGAATGGTTCTTGAGCGTAGAGCTCTCGACAGCTTCTGCCGGAGGTCCGTTCGTCCAATCAAGCTCCATAATACTGCCATCCAAGTCCGCCACAGTCAACGCCTGCAGATGGACGACATCCTCATCGCGCTGACCTTGTTGGGTTAAGAACTGCAGTGTTTGCCACCCTGGGCAACTCTTGGCCCGGTAAACCACCTTGCGCATAACCACGCCGTCCGGATAGATGAAGAAATACTCGTCCGCCCAGCCGCTCGCCCTCTTGGGAAACTGGTATAGAATATCGACTACCGCATACCGCCAGTGAACAACAGCGCGAGCGTCC
>Ga0114922_10005853_pt1 | contig 11297 bp, 9 predicted proteins | sample AartaG_FD_100975 | JGI IMG/M metagenome (GOLD analysis project Ga0114922, IMG submission 100975) | Deep subsurface microbial communities from Aarhus Bay to uncover new lineages of life (NeLLi) - Aarhus_00045 metaG | ecosystem: Environmental > Aquatic > Marine > Oceanic > Sediment | place: Aarhus...
CAGTACGTTCCGGACATCCAGGTAAATACACTGAACTTCCGCTATATAGGGTCGTTTTTTGTCTTTTCGCTAATTATCAGATAGTTATTTTCTAAAGGACCATTTACGGTCGGTAACCTGCCCTTCAACGCGTCGGGAATACCAATTGTCGATGAGGTCGGCAAGGGGGATAACCGACCCAACCGCGACATTCAGATGTTTCTCCCAAAACCGGACGTTGAACAGTCGGCGACTATCCTAGAGCGCATATAACAGGGTCCCGTTTACCTGGAAAGTGAAATCGCGCAGAACAACCCTAGGGAATTGGTTTCCAAATAAATTGAGTGTTATAACGAGGTCTGGTTGTATATGTATAACGAGACCCTGGGTCTGTTTATACAACTGTTGGCCGGCATGAGTCGACAGTAGAAGCCAAATTATTAAGCATTACTTGAAGGCATTTTTAGCCCGTGTGTGATTACCGAGAGTAAAGGAGGGTCTGACATGACAAAATTGGAAATGCCACCTCCGCTACCGATTGACTGGAAGATGAAGGATATTTCCACCGCAGAGACGAATTTCGGTGAACTTGATGATGGACGGCTTGAGCTGCGCATCAAACATGACATCCTCCACGGTGTCACGCCTGCTATGCTCGTCTGGTGGTTCCAGCACATCGACGGCACCATGAGTTATCGTGGTGAAGAAATCCCCATGTATCGTATTTGGCACCCGCGCGACCATATTCGAGTGCTAATGCTTAAACCGGCGCCTAATGGCGCGCCAGGTTTCAGCGAAGGAGCCATCATTGAGATTAACGAACGCACTATTGAACCTGAGCGATTTGTAACGAGAGTCGCGCAAATGGATATGACTGGAATCAATTTAATCGCACACAAGGGGCCCATACAATTCGGCAATCTGCGTCACACGTTTACGGAGACCCCCGAGGGTACACTCTATCAATCACGATTGGTGATTGGATCGACTATTCCTGTCTTGGGAAAAATCCTGACGACAATCGTTAAGAAACGAATATTTACACCTGAAATGGGTCGAGCATGGTTTAAACACAACATAGAGGAAGTAGGGAACTTCGAATTCTTTCTTCCCGGTCTATATGTTGAACAGGCTGTAGCGGCATAAGTGGTTGCCCGGAAACAATCAGACGGATTTCATGGGCTGAACATGGTGCCGGCTAACAACTGCCTCAATCCGACCGCCTACGTCGCTGCCGCTCCTCCGGCGTCGGCTTAGGCAAAACGTTAGCGGTATGGGGCAACATCGATGAAATGGCATAGAGCATTAATGACGTGGTTCCTAATCGTGATTGCCGAATCAATCCACGGGACTATGCGTCAGCTATTTATTGCTCCGGCTCTTGGTGATTTGCTAGCTCGCCAAGTCGGCGTACTAATCGGATCGGCCATCATCTTCGCAATCGCAATAACTTTTATTCGCTGGATTGGCTCCAGATCGTTTGGAGAGCAGTTTAGGGTTGGGCTTCTCTGGGTGGTGCTGATACTTATCTTTGAGTTTAGCCTGGGAGCAGCACTTGGATATTCCCGGGAACGCATGCTCTCAGACTACAATATAGCGGAGGGTGGATTCATGGCGCTCGGCCTGCTATTTATGCTGTTTGCTCCAGCGTTGGCGGCGAAAGCACGTCGCTTCGGCCAGCATCCCATAGATTCACATTTCAAGGGGCATCTATGGTGATTACAGGCTCATCAAGCTGCGACAGCCCTCAGGTCCCTTTCCTCTCTCTGTTGCCATTTCTGCTTATTGCTTTCGGCTTGGCTTGGGGAATCCTGGCGCTGTTCATTTTACTCCCGGACCAGATGACTTCGCTATTTGGCGAACTAACCGGACAACATCCACTCTTCTTTTTGGCAGTGTATGCACCGGCAATCGCTGCTTTCATCGTTGTCATATACTACGGTGGCGCTGGAGGCTTTCGTCGTTACCTGGCTAGGTTGTTCCTTTGGCGCTGCTCTCCGGTTTGGTATGCCTTTTTGATTATAGGCATTCCGCTGCTTTTCTTCGGCGGGTCTGCGTTGAAGGGAAACCTTTTCGCTGAACCATTCCCGTTCTCCTCGTTTCAGACACTTGTCGTTGCATTGCTATTTATGGCCTTCAAAGGCCCGGTCGAAGAGTTTGGCTGGCGTGGGCTGGCCCTGCCTCTACTACAACGTAAGTTCACACCGTTTTGGGCCGGGCTGATTCTTGGAGTTATTTGGGGCTTATGGCACTTTCCAGCATTCCTGTTGAGCGGGACGCCGCAAAGCGCCTGGTCGTTCACTCCGTTTTTTGTTGGCTCGGTAGCCGTCAGCGTGATCGTGACTCAACTATTCAACGCCTCGCGTGGCAGTATACTGCTCCCCGCACTGTTGCATTTTCAACTTATCAATCCCATCTGGCCTGATGCACAACCTTACGACACGCTTTTTTTTGTGGCCGCTGCGCTTCTCGTTGTTTGGTTCAATCGAAAAGTTATGTTCAATAGAGAGTGGGGCGCTACGGAGGTCATTCCGCAAACCGCTAACAATTCGCTGCACCGGACGACCCTGACGGGCCGCCCGTGAGCTCAACCATTCAATGTCCGCTTTCACTGGAAGTTCCTCTTGCTGAATGTCGTTTTCTGGCCGAAGTTCACCGTTGCCGGCCACACCAGCAACACGGATTCAGCAGGACAACGAACGGCAGGTAACCGACCGGAAATCTCCGTTTAATGCTGGCTAATATAAGCAAGTACTGTAAGACAAAAAACGACCCAAAACAGCCGTTCGTATCTATTATGCTGTAAGTCAAATGTAAGTGCTCTTCAAATACACTTTAACACGGTATTGAGAAAGAGGCAGAGTTCGACATCTTCATTCTGCCATTCGCGACTATGTCTCAATACTCCTAACAAATAATTAATAGGAGGAGGAGCAGATGACCGCACGCTTATTTGGTGTACTCAACGCCTGTCTTGTATCGATTGCCCTTTCAACGAATGCGTACGCGGCGCTGGCGACCGCTGACATTACACTTGACTGGGGTAGCTTGGTCATTACGACCACGGGTGACTTGGAGATCATCCCCACGTGGACACAAACGGACGCTAGTGTTCTGGCTGCGGGCGGTGAGTTTGACAGCTGGTCGGTCCCCGGCTTTGGCGGCATTGACATCTCCTCTATTGGTCCCTCGTCGAGTGCAAGTGTGGTGGACACAGGGGACTTGATAGATGCCTCAGCAGTTACGACGGCGGGGTTCGCATTGAGCCGTTTTGAGCGCGCCGTGGATTACGAGGCTGTATCTGGGTCAGGCGTGTTGTCGCTGTCTGTCGATGTTGTAGTTCAGGGAGAGGTACAGGGCGCTGGCTCTGAGGCTGATGCAACTATCCTTTTCGGTCATGGAAGCGCCACCGCGTGGACAGGCAGCCTCGCTAGCATTGAACTCCGTGGTGACTCGGGTGATCGCACTGAAAGCCTGCCGACCACACTCTCATTTTCGGTGCCCATGACGCAGGGAGATGTGGTTGCTACTTTTACCGAGGGTGAGATCGACGTGAGCGCCATACCGATTCCTGCTGCTGTCTGGCTCTTTGGCTCCGGCCTACTGGGGCTGGTCGGAATTGCGAGAAGAAGGAAAGCAGCTTAATAGTTGCAGCAGCAACAGGAGCGGCGGCTTCGGCCGCCGTTTTCGTTTGGCGTTGAAGGTCAGGAAGTGGCCGATACTCCCCGTTCAGGAGCCACACATAAGCGGGGTTTTCTGTATCTGGGAACGGCAAGTCTTGGCCGACTCCGGTCTTTTAGCGAACGGGGATATAGAATAAGCTTATAGCATTCTGGCCGCTGTGCCTTGCTGGCGCACTTTCCAGTTTACGGTGTCTGGATTGTTGTACTTCCCCATCAATGATCGCTGTCATCGTCTTGCGCCCGCAAAGCCTTCGCTATCGCAAAAGCTGCCCGACGCACGGTCTCGAGGTCGGACTGCTTTTCCGGGATTAGTGGATTGTCTTCAGCACCTGTGAACTCTTTCCTATCGCTCCACTTGTCACGTTGGCGGTTTTTCAGCCAAAAGATCATCGAGGTGGGATCGGGTGGGTAATGTTTTGTGGTTGGAACGGCGATTGACTACGGCCGCCGATCACGTAACCACGGGTGTAGATCGGGTCCGTTGCCGGTAGCTCCGGGATCGATGACAGCCCGCCCTTACTACCACCGATCACATAACCCCGCGTGTAAATCGGATCGTCCTCTGAAGCTTCCCTGCGCAAGGACGGACATCCCTTCGGGATCTTAAGTTATTTGAGAGTTTGCTCTTTCATGCTTTACCTCGGTTCAGGTCCACCACGTCCGCAGTCTGCTCCCTGGCGGCATTGACGATTTGCGTGGCATGTTGCTCCAGGGCATCCCTCACCTGGTCCTGTCCAAACCGCGCATAGACATTCGTGGTGCTGGTGTCGCTGTGGTTCAGTACCTCGCCTATCAGGTGTAGCGAATTACCGCTCTGAGCGAGCCAGGAGCCGACTGTACGACGAAGATCATGTATCCGGGCATCAGGTACCCCTGCAGTGGCTCTAATGCGCTGCCAGCTTATGTCGATGTTCGACAGGTGTTGGCCTTGCCTGTGGCCCGGGAGGATGTACGGGTTGCCTGTTAGCCGCGGCAGGTCCTCATCGAAAACGGATTGAGCCGGCTGCACCGGCGGCAGACGAGACGGCACTGGCCCGAAAAATCAATCAACCGCTCTACGGTAAGCCTTATGGAACTCCATGGCGACCAGTACCGTCAGGGCAAGCCCGAGCAGTTCCAGCCAGTGCTGTGGAGATACCGGCTGAATGCGCAGTACGTCGCTGATCCATGGTGTGTACATGGCGCCGATATGTACGAGCTGCGCGGTCACCGTTCCGAACAGCAGTATGGGATTGCGCAGCGGATTGTGCCGAAATGCCGAGCGCGTTTCTGAACGGCTGTTGAACACATGGATGTTCTCGAACAGTACCATCAGCAACAGCGTGCCGTTACGCGCTTCAGTCAGCGTATAACCGTGGTTCAGCAGCCACTGGAAGGTAAAAAAAGCTGTCGTGCCAATGACCAGAGCCGAGATAACGACTCGCTCTATCATAAGCCGGTTAAAGATCGATTCCCGTGGTGAGCGGGGTGGATGGCGTAATTCGTTACCTTCCGCCGGTTCGAAAGCCAGAGCAACATCCTGGATACCGTTAGTGACCAGGTTCAGCCAGAGTAACTGTACCGCCAGCAGTGGAAGGGGTTGCGCAGTCAGCAGGGCCAGTGTGAACAGCACAAGTTCTGCCGCCCCCGTCGAGATGAGGAGAAAGATGACCTTGCGTACATTGGCGTAGGCAATACGGCCTTCTTCGACACCGGCTACGATCGATGCGAAGTTGTCGTCGGTGATGACGAGGTCCGAGGTCTCCCGCGCCACATCAGTCCCGCTTTTCCCCATGGCGACACCGACCTGGGCGGCGCGCAGGGCCGGTGCATCGTTGGCGCCGTCACCGCTGACCGCGACAAAATGGCCGTTCCGTTGCAGTGATTCAACAATGTCCAGTTTCTGCCTTGGTTCTACACGGGCGAACACGCGTGCCTGGCGGGTCAGTTTATCCATGTCCCCGCTGCCCGTGGCTTGCCTGAGTTGTGGGCCGGTAACAATCTGATCGGCGCGGTCCGACAGTTCCAGTTCCCGGGCGATCGCCAGAGCGGTAGCGGGGTGATCGCCGGTAAGTATCGCCACTTCGATACCCGCCTGCCGGCAGCTGGCGATGGCGCTTTTTGCCTCCTGACGCAGCGGGTCTATCATGCCGATCAGGCCGATCAGCGTCAGTCCCTTCAGCTGCTCCTCGGAGAATATTTCGTCTGTTGCCAGTGTGAGTTCGCCGCAAGCCAGGGCAATGACCCGGTAACCACGGCTGGCGAGATCTTCAGCCTGGCCTTCAAGCAGGCGGCGATCCAGATCCGTGTCCCGTCCCGTTGCCGCCATGCGGGTGCACATAGGTAACAGTCGTTCCAATGCGCCTTTGACAAAGGTCTGATGTATGCCATGCACTCTGTTGAGGCTCGCACAAAACAGGCGTTCTGACTCGAAAGGGATGCTGTCAGTTTGAGGATAGCGGTTAAGCGTTTCCGCCTGGATCACGCCCGCCTTGTGGGCCATGACAAGAACAGCAACGTCGACCGCATCGCCATGGTGTGTCCAACTGCCGCCCCGGCGACTAAGCGAGGCGTCGTTGGCTAATACGGCGGCTGTGCACAAACGATTCAAAAGCAGCTCTGCCTCGTTCCCTGGCAGGCTTTGAGGGATTTGAATTACGCCTTCAGGTTCAATGCTGGAACCTGTGACCTGCCAGGGTTCATGGCCGGGAAAGGCAATGTAGCGTGCTGTAAGCTGATTGACTGTCAGTGTTCCTGTTTTGTCCGTGGCGATGAACGTACAGGAACCCAGCGCTTCTACAGCGACCAGTCGACGAACGATCACGTTGCGCCGTGCCATTCTGCGCATGCCAATGGCCAGCGCCACTGTCAATGCTACGGGCAGACCTTCCGGGATAGCCGATACCGCCAGCGCGACGGCTAGCAGGAAGATCTCGGTCAGCGGCATACCACGCGACACAGCAACAGCAGCCATAATTATCGCCGCCAAGCCCACCATGATGGCGACCCGGCGGGTAAACCTCTCCATCCTGACCAGCAATGGTGCCTTGGTCGCCCGCTTGCCCAGCACGGCTGTCGCGATATGTCCCAGTTCGGTGTCAAGTCCGGTTCCCACCACCACGCCCTGGCCGCGACCACGCCCGACCAGTGAGCCGGCGAAAGCCATGTTGCAGCGATCACCCATGGGTGCTTCGGTTGTAAGTATTTGTTCGGGGTTTTTCAGCGCCGCGATCGACTCACCCGTGAGCAGGGATTCATCCACCTCCAGATCGTGGCAAGCCAGCAGGCGCAGGTCGGCGGGAATTCTGTCGCCCGATTCGAGCAGCACGATATCGCCCGGAACAAGTTCCTCCGCATCAATCTCGTAGCTGTCGCCGTTACGCAGCACCCGGCAACAGGTGGTGACAAGTTTACGCAGTGCGACCGCGGCACGTTGTGCGGAATACTCCTGGATGGTGCCGATGACGGCATTGATAAGCAGAACTGCTGCAATGAAGCCGGCATCAGACCACTCCCGGATCATCACCGACAAGAGCGTGGCGGCGACCAGCACATAAATGAGCGGGCTGGCAAACTGGCTCAGGAAAAGCGTGCCGATACCTGACGGTTGAGCGCGGGGCAGGGTATTGCGGCCATAGCGTTGGAGGCGTTCAGCGATTTCTGACTGTGTGAGTCCATGAACCGATGTCTGAAGCGAGGCCAGAATCCGCCTGCCCGACGCGGCATGCGGTGCCGCCAGCGGTGGTTGTTCCTTTTTCGCCACGTGGGAGCTGCTACTCATGTGTTATGCAAAGCGGCCTTAAGCAGAACAACTGTGAAAAACTCTGGCACTAAATGAAAGTGGGTACAAAAACTAACTGGCTCTTCCCCTGATCTAGCGGGTCATTCGGGCCTTGTAGAGCCTAACCGCGAAGGACGCGAAGTAAAAAACTTGTTTTCTGATATAGAGGGTAATGCAGCTTAACACGCAGTTTTGAATAGAAATCCTCAATGCTTCAATCGTTGTTTCCTTCGCGGCTTTAGCGTCCTTCAAGGTGAATTGCGGAGCAAGAGAGGGTGCCCTGGGGCACGCGGTTAATTTTCTTGTGTAGTGGGTATTTACCCACTTGATCCAGTGAAGACCTGACTAGTACTCATACAAGCAGGGGAACAATGGCGCAAAAATGTTTACAGAAGGGCACAGCCGTCAGGCAGCGCCGGTCGGCTGTTTGTTGTTGATTCTGTCCAGACATAGATTTCCGTCGCCGCCGGATCACACTGGGTACAGCTGCCGCCGCATGATGCGGTGGCCATTTTTTTGTGAACCTTGTCCTTGCGTATCCACACATTCAGCATGCCGCGCACGGCGTTGGGGTCTGCATCGAAGTGCAGTGCAATATCGGCCAGCGTGGCCTGGCCACGTTGTTCCAGGTAACGCCGGATATCGGACAGGATCATGCCTGGGCCCTGGCGGGCTGCGCCGCCCGTCCCCGCTCGCGTTGTCCCCAGCGTTGCAACAGGAATATCAACAGCGCAAAGCCCCCCCAGAGTCCCACTAGCCAGGCAACGGAAGCTGTAGGGTGATCACTGTATGTCGCGACCTGATAGAAACTGACCGCGGCGATGTAGGCGACGGTGGTCGTCCAGGCTGCCACGAATATTGCCCAGGGCCGGCCCGCTTCACGCTTGATGGCGCCAATGGTGGCTACGCAGGGAAAATACAGCAGCACGAACAACAGGTAGGCAAAGGCGCCGGCCTGGCCGTCAAAGCGGCTGTTCATGGCGCCAAAGACACCCTGGTTAATGTCCTGCTCCTCGGCTGCGGCACTGGTGTCGCTGACATCACCGATGTTCAGACCGATCGGATCGAGCAGGGATTCGCTCACCGCAGCCAGGTTCTCCGGCACGCTGGTAGCAGCCACCTTCAGCTGTTGCCAAAGGTCGAAGCGAGTTTCTTCAGTGTTGGCTGCATCGGCTGCCAGGCTGGAGTACAGATTGTCCAGGGTGCCGACGACGACTTCCTTGGCGAGGATGCCGGAGAATACCCCGACCACCGCAGGCCAGTTGTTTTCGTGGATGCCCATTGGTGCGAAAGCCGGTGTCATGACACGACTGGCGGCACTCAGTACCGATTTTTCGCTGTCTTCATTACCAAAGGAGCCATCTGTGCCGATGGAGTTGAGCAGGTTCAGCGCCAGTACCATGAGGATGATGACCTGTCCCGCTTCTTTCACAAACAGCCGTACCCGGTCCCAGGCGCGCAGCGAAATACCTTTCAGCGTCGGCAGGTGATAGGGCGGCAGTTCCATCATGAAACCGCTGCTCTTGCCCGGCAAAAGGGTGCGTTTCATCAACAAGCCGGTAAGAATGGCGACAGCGATACCGGTCAGGTACAGCGCAAAGACGATGTTCTGTCCCGAGCTTGGAAAGAACGCCGCGGCAAACAGCGCGTACACGGGCAGACGTGCTCCACAGGACATGAAGGGATTCATGAGAATGGTGAGCTTGCGTTCGCGTTCGTTCTCCAGGGTACGGGTCGCCATGATGGCAGGCACGTTGCAGCCAAAGCCGACAATCAAAGGCACGAACGCCTTGCCCGGCAGACCGATAGCACGCATGAAACGATCCATGACAAAGGCTGCACGTGCCATATAACCCGAGTCTTCCAGCACTGAGAGAAACAGGTAAAGAGCCGCAATGATGGGAATGAAGGTCGCTACGATCTGTACGCCACCGCCTACACCGTCGGCAAGCAACACCCGCAACCAGTCCGGTGCACCCAGGCCGCTGAGCAGTTCACCCAGGCCCGCGACAAACAGGGCATTGGATGCTCCGTCGAAAAAATCGATAAAGGCACCACCGATATTCATGGTGAACAGAAACATCAGGTACATGATGACCAGGAACAGCGGAATACCGGTCCATTTCCCCAGCACGATGCGGTCGATGCGGTCGCTCAGCGTGCGGGTAACCTTGCCTTTACTGTGCGACACAGTCTGTGCCAGCGCGTGGGCGTGGCCATAGCGGGTGTCGGCGATCAGGATATCGGCTCCCTCGCCTGCACGGTCGGCGATCTGATGGCGCCAGTAGGCGAGTTTGTCTTCAACCGGCGTTTCCAGTTGATTGTCGCTGTCCAGGTTTTCAATCAGCTTGATGGTGAGCCAGCGTCGGTTTGCGGCAGGGAGTTCGGCGAGCGTGGGCTCCAGATCCGTAATCGCCTGTTCCACCACTTCGTCCAAAGCCAGCGCAAAGCCACCTTGTTCCAGACCGTCGGCAACCGCCAGCAGGCGGGCCTTCAGTTCCGTCGTTCCTTCACCGCTGATGGCCACCACCGGTGTAACCGGACAGCCCAGTCGCTGTGACAGTAATTCGGTGTCGATCTGGATACCACGCTTGCGCGCCACGTCCATCATGTTCAGAGCCAGTACCACCGGCACGCCCATCTCCAGCAATTGCACAGTGAGATAAAGATTGCGTTCCAGGTTGGCCGCGTCGACGACGTTGATGACGAGATCGGCATCACGTGATAACAGGTAATCACGCGTGATTTCTTCATCGAGGGAGTTGGCGTCAAGTGAATAGATGCCCGGAAGGTCGATAGCCGCCACTTCGCGGCCGTCCAGTTCAAAGCGGCCTTCCTTACGGTCGACGGTGACTCCCGGCCAGTTACCGGTTTTCTGACGAATGCCGGTGAAGGCGTTGAACAGGGCCGATTTGCCGCAGTTGGGATTGCCCGCCAGGGCGATGGTCAGAGCCGCCCTGTTTCTCGTTGTCGGCTTGCCGGTGTCATGACAGCCGCCCATTATTCGAGGTTCTCGGCCTGAAGTTTTTCAGCGATACCTTTACCCAGTGCAACACGGTTGCCCTGTTTCGCAACGACGACACCACGTCCACGATGATGCAGGATTTCAACTTCTGACCCGAGAGTCAGTCCCAACGCGAGCAGACGTCGCGTCAGTTGCCGACCGCCTTCGATGGCGACCAGGCGCACCTTTCGACCCACCGGGGTTTCGCTGAGCGGTTGGCTGGACATGTTCGCTATAGGTCCGATAAACGAGAATGGTTATCATTATACCCGCCTGCAAAGGGTTTAGTAAACGCTCAATCTGCGCGGCGGAAAACGTCATGGGGATACCTGAAACCGTGTATTTGTGGTAAAAGTACGGACCTGATGATCACCTATGTATATATATCGATGGTTTATTGACATATATCATTCAGTTATTTTGAGAGCGTGATAAACTTATAAAGGTGGTTTGGCAACACCGAGATATTAGAACAAATCCATGCGCAATGCCTTATATTGCTGTTTAATAAGGTTTAAAATTAACAGTATGTGTAGTTTGGTATCCCTTTTCAAGAACAGCAGGTAGCACTATGACGCCCAAAAACATTGAACCGGCACGCAAATATGCACCAGGTGACACAATGACGCCGAAAAGCCTTGATCCGCTACGCGAGTACATAGCATCCCGGGTCATCGGTCAGCACAACCTTGTCGATGGCATGCTTATCTGTTTGTTAAGCGACGGCCACCTACTGGTAGAGGGTATGCCGGGTCTGGCCAAGACCACGGCTGTCATGGCCCTGGCGGAAGCCATCGAGGGTGACTTCCATCGTATCCAGTTTACCCCGGACCTGTTGCCATCCGACCTGGTGGGTACCGATATTTACCGG
>Ga0114922_10005854_pt1 | contig 11296 bp, 5 predicted proteins | sample AartaG_FD_100975 | JGI IMG/M metagenome (GOLD analysis project Ga0114922, IMG submission 100975) | Deep subsurface microbial communities from Aarhus Bay to uncover new lineages of life (NeLLi) - Aarhus_00045 metaG | ecosystem: Environmental > Aquatic > Marine > Oceanic > Sediment | place: Aarhus...
CAGAAAATTATGTTTGAAGAAGTTTCGTCTGCTGGTCATGGCGGCACTCCGGGGGTTGAAAGAATTGAGATATACAAACAAGCTGGATTGATAATAAAGGAGTTACCAAAATAATTTAGCCGGATATTAATCCAGCGCAAGGTTGTCATTCGATTTGAAGAAAGACCTCGGCTTTGACCTGTGGAGTCTTTTTACTTTATTTTTCCGTCCTCTTCACATAACAAAAAAAATCGAGCCCGTCAACGCCCCTCTAAACCGACCGACAAATCAAATCTATCGCCTGATGAGGAAAAAACTTGATTGCCATAGGCGACAGACCAATATTTCTTGTTCAATCGACAAAAATCGCATGGTTCGACCGGTGCAAATTTTTTTTTGAAAGGAGTGACGGCAATGGTAAAAAAATTGATTTCCCCAGCTCCGAGGCAAAACCGGTTCCGCATGCCGGATTTGCCAAGGTTAACCCCGAGCTTGTTTTTATTAGTTTTTATCTTCCCGGCGGCGATCCTTGCCCGGCAGGCGTACTCGCCGGCCGATTACCTGAAAACCAGAAGTTGTGCCGAGGTAAGTATCAGCCCGGACGGGGAGCGGATCGCCTATACGGTGCGTTCGATACGCGGCGCCGGGGAGAAGGCAGGCTCGCGGTACAGCGAGCTGTATCTGGTGAGTGTCAAAACCGGCGAGATTCGCCCGTTTATCACCGGCAATGTGAATGTCCACCACATCTCCTGGAGCCCGAAGGGAACCGCAATCGCATTCTTGCGCAAAAAAACGGAGAAGGATACAACACAGGTCTGGTCGATTCCCGCTTTCGGCGGGGAAGCCGTGCAGGTCACCGACTCCGAGACTGACGTGCTCGCCTATCACTGGCACCCCGATGGTTCAAAAATCGCCTACGTGGCTGTCACCCCGGAAACCGAGCGCGAAAAACAACTGAAAGAAAAAGGCTACGAGTTCATCTTCTATGAGGAGAACCTCAAGCACCGCAACCTCTACCTGTGTGGGCTGCCGGGTGAGACAGGACCGGTCGAAGTCAAGCAGCTGACCGAGGGGATTACTGTCTGGGATTTCGAGTTCAGCCCCGAGGGAAGCACCATCGCCGCCGCCGTGTCACCGGAAAATCTAATCGATCACAGCTACATGTTCCGGAAAATACACCTGCTTGACCTGGAAAGCCGGGAGCTTAAGCCCCTGACCGACAACCCCGGGAAGCTCGGCAATTTTTGTTTCAGCCCGGACGGGGAAAGAATCGCTTACACCGCATCACTCGAGAGAAAAGATCATGCGGTGAGCCAGGTATATGTAATGGATACAGCCGGAGGCAAGCCGAAAAACCTGACAGTCCCCGAGTTTCGCGGCCATGTGAACTGGGTCGGCTGGAAAGACGACAAGACCGTTATTTACCGCGCAGCGGAAGGGGTCCGGAACACCCTGAGCGAGGTTGCCGCTTCGGGGGGTAAGCGCAAGGTGATCCTTCACTCCGAATCTGCAGGAGTGATTTTCAGCACCCCGGAGTACACGGAAGACTATAAGCATTTCGCCTTTTCAGGCAGCGCTCCGGATGTACCGGGTGAAGTCTACTACTGGCGGCCGGGCAAAGAGCTGAAAAGGCTTACCGACCTCAACCCGTGGCTGGCCGGGCGCGCTCTGGGCGCTCAGGAGGCGGTGCGCTACCAGGCCCGGGACGGCCTTGAGATCGAGGGTATCCTGATCTATCCTGCAGGCTACCGGCAGGGCGAGCGCTGCCCCCTGATAGTCACCGTGCACGGCGGCCCGGAATCCCATTACTCCAACGGCTGGCTGACCGGTTATTTCAACTCGGCCCAGGTGCTGGCCGGCAAGGGCTACGCGGTCTTTCTCCCTAACTACCGTGCCAGCACCGGATATGGAGCCCGGTTCGCCCTGGAGGGCTACGAGGACCCTGCAGGCAAGGAGTTCGATGATATCGCCGACGGCATAGAGCACCTTATCCGCCGGGGTATCGCCGACAAAGACCGGGTGGGCCTGGGCGGAGGCTCCTACGGCGGTTTCGCCTCCGCCTGGTTCGCCTCCTATTATACAAAATATGTCAGAGCGGTCTGCATGTTCGTGGGGATCAGCGATCTTATCAGCAAGCGCGGCACCACCGACATTCCTTACGAGCTGCTGTACGTTCATTTCGGGAAAAAACTCGAAGATACGTGGGAGCAAAGTCTCGAGCGAAGCCCGCTCTACTGGGCCCACCAGAGCAGGACAGCGGTGCTGATAGTAGGAGGCGCGGATGATACCAGGGTCCACCCCTCGCAGAGCCTGGAGTTTTACCGGCGGCTGAAAATGAACGACCACCCGGCGGTGCGCCTGGTGCAGTACCCCGGCGAGGAACACGGAAACCGCAAGCAGCCGGGGATTATCGACTTGCTTTACCGCAATCTCCAGTGGTACGACTGGTATGTGAAAGATGCCAGATCCCTGGACGGTCCCCTGCCGCCGCTGGATATCAGTGACAACTACGGGCTGGAGCTGGAGGATTAGCAGCGAATTTAAAAAAGGGCACGGCATGCCGTGCCCTTACACATACTTTTGTTCCGCCGGGGCGACCGGCCGGTCGCCCCGTCAGCCGTATTGTTGAGCTCTGTTTCTCAAATCCCCAGAAATTCGACCGGCCTCTCGGTTTCCCACTTGCCGCGGGTGAAATCGGGAAAGTCTACCGGCGTGCTTCTTTCAGCCACCGAGCGCTCGGTAAGCGGGCTGATCACACTCCAGGCGGCCGCATCATAGACATCAATCGGGGTCCGGGTCCCGGTCCGCACCGCCTGAATGAACTGGTGGAGCTCCATGTAGTCCCCTCCGCTATGGCCGTAGTTCCGGGCCGTCTCGCCCAGGGTTTTCCACATCGGGTGCTCGAACCGGCTGTAATATTCCCCGGTATCTTCCCAGGTATGCTCCTCGGGGCTGCGGTCTTCGAGGTAGATTTTCTCCAGCGTGCCCATGTAGATACCCTCCGTTCCCTGGATGCGCAAAATCGGGTCGTAGGGACGGGGCAGACAGGTGTCGTAATACAGAGTGACTGTCCGGCCTTTCTCGGTGCTGATCAAGGTGGCGTTGACAGCCCCTTGCGCGAATTTGCGCTTGGCGTTGGGGTGGTCCGGACCGAATTTCTTGATGATATAATTGTTCAAGCCGGCGGGTTTCGAGCTCATCGAGACCAGATAGCTGAACCGGTCGCCCCGGTTGATATTCATCCACCAGGCGGCCGGGCCGATAGCATGGGTGGGGTACAGGTTCCCGTTGCGGCCGATCTTGCGCTGCCTGGCCCGCCAGAGCAGCTCGCCTTTCGGCCCGAAAGTGACATAACGGGTATCGTGCTGGTAGCCTGTCTCACAGTGGATAATCTCCCCGAACATGCCCTGCTGCACCATATTGAGCACCATCAATACGTTGCGCCAGTAACAGACATTCTCCAGCATCATGCAAGGCATGCCCGTGCGCTCGCTGGTTTCCACCAGCTGCCAGCATTCTTCGATCGTGTCGGCGGCGGGCACCTCGGTGGCCCCGTATTTTTCCGCCTCCATGGCGGCCACCATCACCGGTGTATGCAAGTTCACCGGGGTGGCGGTAATCACCGCATCCAGGTCGTCACGCTCGACCATCCTGCGATAGTCTTCCGGGCCGCGGGAATAACCCGCCGGTTTTGGCTGCCCGCTCTTCACCACCAGCCGCTGGGCCCGTTCCAGGTGTTCGACATCGAGGTCACACACGGCGGGCACCGCCACCCCCTCCATGTCCAGGACATTACGGAGAAGACCGGTGCCGCGGCTGCCCACCCCGACAAAACCGAGGCGGACCGGCTCCCCGGGCTCCGTCGCAGCCATAAGGTTTCCTGCAGCGCCGGGTAACCAAAGGGCCATACCGGCTGCAGCGGATTGCTTGATAAATCTTCTGCGAGTCAATGGGTTATCGGTCATCGGATATCTCTCATGATAAAGGGTGCATTGGTTAATCCCGGCAGATCACCTCGATGGCTTTAAAAACCTCTCCGGCGCTGTGGATACCTTTAAGGTCGCGGATGATTCCGGTGGTGAACTGGTGTTGTCTGCTCCGGCCGATCAGCTCCGGAGAGGAAGTATTTCCGTCTTCGGCGAATATCACTCCGCTGTAAACTATCGAGGGCTGGCCGTTCCCGTGATAGTCCGGCTTATAGCCATCGCCCATCCTGGTGTAGGTGAAATTGTAGTCTCCGGCAACGTTCATTTCGATAAAATAGCGCCAGCAGCTAAATGGCGGCACCCGCACCCTGGCGGTGATCCGCTTTCTCTTCCTGGTGGCGCGGGTAATCGCCGACGGAGCCGGGTCCCGCACCGTGGGAAAATCCTCCCTGTGGAATTCCCCGCGGAAGGTCCCGATCCAGATCGGCAGGGAGACCGGGCATTCCACCTTGCCCTCGAAATCTCCCTTGGCCGTCCGGCGGGTCACATAGACTGTACGAGGCTTTCCGGTGAGCGTATCCTCCAGCCAGATCGCTATCTGGGGCGGTTCCCCGTAGTCGCTTTCCTCGTAAACATCCCGGTCCTGTATTATGGTAAAACGCAGGGTCACCTCATCGCTCCAGTCGATCAGGGAAACTCCGAGGTAAATCAACAGAAAGAACGCCGCTACTACCGGCAGCAAAAACGGAGATTTAAAGTGTCTTTTGGGGAATTTCATAATTGAAACACCATGGATAGCTTCCGATTTCTATTTTTCTGAAGTTATTCTTTTCGATAAATAATATCAAGTCGTTTGGGTGGAGTCGAAAGATTATTGCTTTTTGTCAGCGCATTTTAGACAGATTTAGCCGACACAATCGCGCCTGTTTCGCATGGCTTTTTCTACTTTAAAAATAAGATAACTCTAAAAACGGAATCTAAAGTAGGAAAATGGTCTGCAGCCATATTGACAGCAGCTAATAGCTATATTCTGCATATGCAGTTGCGGGATCGGGTTTTCTTGGAGGGTTCGGGAATTGATCGGCAGGAAAACAAAATAAGACACAATGCCCGGAGTCCGGATCAGGACTCGCGGTTGACTTCTATGGCCTCATCTATCCGCCCGACTTGTTCTTCGTATTCGTGGGTGACCTGTTTGAGCGCATCATTCAGCCGCTGTTCCTCCTGTCGGAGCTGGTTATTTTCCTCTTGTTTTTTGCGCAATGTGGAGATTTCCCCGGCACGGGAATCCGCTTCCTCTATCAGGGCGATCAGTTTTTTCAGCGTTTTCTTGAGAGCTACACCATGGTCGAAATGATTTTTGATATTCTCAAGATTGCTTTTAACCATTTTCCGACGTTCGGAGATGCGCCCCACCATGGCTTCCGGTGAAACTGCTTCCGGGCCGCTTTGACCGGCAAGGGAGACGATCAATTGCTTTTCCTGTTCGAGAGCCTCCTTATCGAGGCTGTCATCCTTTAGCCGTTTGCTAAGTTCCACTGCTTTGGCGTACTGGGTCTCAAGCTTGTTCTTCCTTTTTATCAGCTCCTCGTACTTCTTTCTCAAGTCGTCAAGAACCTGAGTCTTTTTTTCTATTTCCCCTATCAACTTGGGTTTTACCAGCCCGAGCAGTTCCTTCTTTTTTTCGCTGGTATCCGCTTTCAGGTTTTTGTGCAGGGTTTTGACAATGAGGGAAAAAGCCTCATCGATGGATTTCTTGTATTCGGCTTCGAGTTTTGCTATCGCCTCCAGATCTTTCTGCTCCTGCTCCAGGGGGCTGCCGTGGGTCTTGACAAATTTCTCTAATTCGGTTTCCGCCTTTTTGATTTTCTGAGCGAAAGGCTCGCCGATTTGTTTTTTAAGCGCCTCGAACTGTTCTTCCAGGTATTCACTCACTAACTCGTTCATTCTGGTGGGGAACATTGAGAGCCGGATCTTGCCGGCAGCGACATTATTAAACATCTTGCGCAGCTTATAGGCCCTGGTGCCGGCCTTGGTCCAGGCTACCGGTTCGTTAGGGTCCTCTATCGCTTCCGGCGGGTAAATGTACCGAGAGAACCCCCGGCAGCCGATGTCCTCTTCGGCTTTCATAAACTCGTTGAAGAACAATTCCGCAGCATCAGCGCGGGATGCGGTACTCGGCAGATTTTTCAGAGTGTAGTAATAGAAGAAGCTAAAAGCCTCCTCTTTGATTGACTCCACAGTCAGATCGTCCTCCAGGATAAATTTTTCGGCCAGTTTATAGGTATCGCGCTTATAGGCCTGGGCGATTTTGTCTTTGCCTTCCTTGATGCTTTTGGCCATGATAAACTTGGCCGCAGCGGTATCGCGCACCTTGTCGAAGCGGCCTTTGTCTAGGTGGAACTGGTTCTCCCCGGCTACGATCAGTACGGCGTTCTTGATTCGGTAGTCCAGTCTCAGCGGCGGGTTGTTATTGTCGCTGCGGAAAGGCTTTTCCGGGTCTTTCAGCAGCAGTTGGGCCGGAGAGGAGTAGCGGTTAAAAAACAACTGAGGCACATCGCAGTCCTCGGCCATGCCGAAAGCCGCCGCCGGCAGGCTCCAGCCGGCGCGTTCCTTGAGCTTGTAATAGATCCGCTTGGCTTCGTTCAATGGTTCGCGAATCATCCGGCCCAGGCGGCCGATGTAGTTGAGCAGATCGGTTTCCGCCTTGTGCAGGTCGGCGCGAACATAGGAGGAAGGGTTGGACTGGTAAATGTTAAATATTTTATCCAGCATCGAGCAGACCTTACGCGACAGAACGAATTTTACACTGTCGCTGCCGGTCTCGCTGTTCTGTATGATCCGTTTGGCTTCGCTGTACTGGCCCACTGCATCTTTGCCCGGGCAGTAAGCCTGGGCCACATCCCGGCAGAGCATGATCTCGCGCAGCTTGATCTTGTGGTGCGTACGACCTACTTTCTGGCTTTTCTCCTCGTACAGGCATACCTGGTTGACAAACTCCTGTTCATCCGGCTCCAGTTTCTCGTACTTTTCCCGGTCCACTCCGGAGAGGACCTCCATGCGTGCCTCTTCGCGGATCTCCCCGAAGGTTTTTTTCAGGGCCTTTTCTTCTTTTGCCTGCTCCAAGGACTCCGGGCCCGGGGTTGCAGAATCAACAGTTGTTTCGCTCATTGGCTTGTACTCTGTAACAGTAAAAGATAATCCGATCCTTTTTCGACCGGCGGTACATGTATAATTCCCTTAAAGGCGAAGTAATATAATTATAATAAACTCTTGCTGAATTATCCAGACAGCAAAGCAGATAATATGGCCATGCGCAATTCGACAAGACGTTCGGCGGTCAATCCCTTAAAGGTGAGCACAGGCACTGCCGGGTCATCCGCCCAGGCGGCAAGGGCCCGGCGCACTTTCACCCGGCTCCAGCCCGGTTTAGCGGCCAGCATATTGAGGTACTCGATATCCTGCTGGGCACGCCGCATGGCTTTGAGCCTCACTCCGGCGATCGGCCCTTCGTATGTCCTGCCGGAACGTGCATAATCGGTGCCGGTGTAAAAAATCGCCAGGTTACTCGGTTTAAACCAGCCTTCTCCGCGCAGGGTATCCCAGTACGGCAGCTGGCCGGTGGTGCCGATACACCAGCGGCTCAAAAACAGCGCCTGAAAATCTATCAGGCGACCCGAGATTCCCGGGCCTCCTCCATACTCCCAGTACTTTTCTCCCGGCAGGCGCTTCATGCGAAAGGATGCCGTGGTACCGTAGTCCCGAAGTCCGCTGCTGGTCCACAGGTTGCAGATCCCATCCCAGAGGCCGCGACTCATTTCAGGCTGGGAAACATCGGTGCGCAGATGGAGCTTGACTTCCGGAGCCCGGGCCTGCCGGTAACCTTTTTTAACCAGCCAAAGAAAAAACCGGTTGGCTGCGAAATCATCATAGTCCACCGGCTCATCCAGGAGCCAGAACGAACTCCCCTTGCCTTCATCGGGCATCTCGAAAAAGTCGACCTTGAAATAGTACTTATTGTTAAAATAAGCCTGGAAGTTCATTCGGGTAAATTTTTTCTTCTTTAAATGTTCGAAAAACTGGCGGGCAACCGAGACAAATCCCTCCTGGTAATCCTGATCGAAAGCCTTTTCCAGGGGCCTGGACTTCCCGGCCCATTCGCCGTAGTCTTCGCGGGTGTACAACTCCGTCCAGTCGCCGTAATGCTCTTTTATCGGCATGGGCCAGTTTTCGTGAAAGGGAAGGTAGAGATGTGTTACCGGCACTCCTGCTCCAGGTCCGGCGTAGCCCTGTTCAGGAGTAAAGGCCTTCCCGTTGAGGTACGGCGAGAACCTGCTGTCCCATTGTTGCCAGGAGTCTATACGGGTTTGCCTGCCACTGCCTTTGAGGGGCGGCGCACATCCGGCCTGGAGCGTGCCGTCCTGTCCGTAAGGCAAAATATTCAGGGTAGCCCGGTGCCGGTGGGCCATCTGAAGAAGGCGGCGCTCCATGGTCAGGAAGCGTTCGTATTCAGAATCCACGCTTACCCCGGTCAGACTCGTTATTCCATAATTATAAGCGTTAAGGTCTACCACCCAGCTTATTTCGCCGGGCATGCCGAGCGGCAGGACTTCAAGTTTCACCCCAACCACGGCCGGGCGCTCGAATTCTTCTGCGGCTATGGCAATCTGCCCCCGGTAAAGTCCCGTTTTTGTCCCGGGCGGCACGAGCAAATCGACCCAGACCGATTGACAGCGCTGCCCGTGCCCCATATTGTCCCCGGTGGGCAGGCTGAAACTCCGGGCGAAAGGAGCCTCCAGCGGCAGGCAGGCATCACCATGCCAGGCCGGTTGGTGGTCCTTTTCCTCGATCAGCTCCCAGGGACCGACCAGTTCCTCTTTGCGCGGGATGACATCCAGGTACCAGGTGCGAAAAGCGGAGATGTTTTTATCCGCTGTCAACACCCCGGCCGGGCCTCTTAAATCACCGGGGACAACGCTTATTCCCGTGAGTTTATTTTCTCCGACCCTTTCCAGAACCAATTGAAAGGCGACAACCTCTCCCCGCATGGCTTGGATACCGACGGTTTTCTCCCGGCTCGACCACACATGGTTTTTCAGCTTGAATTCTCCAGCCGGTTGGTAATTTTCTCCGTCCACCAGAACACTTCCGGTTAGCGGGTCCACCTTGCAGAGATCGGAGCAGGCCCAGAGTTCGAGGCGCTTCTCAAAAACCACCGGTGCGCCCGCGCTTACCTTTTCTCCTGTCGACGGAATTTTTAGCCGGACCTGCGGAATCTCCGGAACAGTCACCTTGCATTGTGATATGGGACCGCGGTTGCCCGCCTCATCCACCGCGCGGACACCCAGATGGTAGGTCCCGGGGGCCATGGTAAAAACTCTTAAAATCTGTTTTGTTCCGGGCGCTTCCGGTTTCGGCACCGACCATCGAGGCAGGCGGGCGGCATTCTCCCATTCATCCTCCCCGATTGCGCTGCGGCTGAAACTCACCTCGTAGCCCAGAACCGCATCTCCGGAGCGTCCATCCTCGCCCGGGGAAGTAAACGAAACAATCACTGAAGGCTCGCCCGGCTCGGTGGAGACAACCTCCAGCGGACCTACCTCACCCGGAGGAGTCCTGTCGACCGATTGACCCTCGAGCTCCAGAAAGGGACGCAAGGACGGTTCCTGAATTTCTCTGGTGTAAACATAGATATCCTGGGACCTGTCGTAGCGGTAAGGCATGCCGTTGCCTTTGAGGCTGTAACTTTCAGCCACCTGTCCCTTGTCATCGGTAAGGATCAGCCCGGCGGCCAGCCCGGCGGCCAGAGCCTCGACCAGTTCCGGCTCTACAGTAACCCGCAAATGCAGAGTACCGTCATCCAGCAACTGCTTTTCGATCTCGCCCGGCCCGACATGGTGGTAACGGGCATCCGGGTGAGCCCAGCTTACGCTGTAAATGCCACTCCCCGGCCATGACCAGTAATTTTCGGGCCCTGGTGTTTTGCCTCTTTCCGGCTCACGGGCCCAGTTCCAACTGGCTCCACCCCGGCCTGTCTGCCCGTTGAGCCCCCGTCCCTCGTCCCAATCGGAAAGCACGGTGCTCAATCCCACTGCGTAAAGGTCCCCGCGCGCCAGGAAAATATTAAGCCAGGCACGCTCTACAGTCATGCCGCGAACCGGGGCGGTATCAAACCTCATCAGGTAGGCCTTGGTCTCGAAACCGCTCCAGTTCTGATTCTGCCTGATCGGAACGGTTACCGAAGCCCCGCTGTTATCATCCAGGTGGCCCCGCTCGCTCGAGATTCCCGCATCCGCTGTTACAGGCAGCTTTTCGGTTTGAGCCTGACAGGCAAGCGGAAATCCGATCAAAAGTACGGAAAGGATTACATGGCGCACGGTCTATACTCCCTCAGGTTAATTGAGAAAATATTGCAATTTCAAGTTTGATTTACATGGATGAGTCTTTTTTGAACAACCTATTCTTATTTAGGCTGTAGGCTATGGGCTGTAGGCTATAGCCTATTGTTAGTAGGCTCTCACATTCTCAGAAATTTCTTCCGTGCAAGTTACTATGCATTTCTAAGTTGTCAGGCCAATATTACCATAATTATTTCCTCTAAAATTGACCGCTGATACAGGTTATGTCAATTACCTTGTTGTGATCGTAGAATATTCATTTTATCGGTCGCGCGGGCCGATAAATTCTCTTAAAAGCCTGAGGTATTCCTGCCGCCAGTCGGTTCGGGGTTCAGGTTCACCTGCGAGAGAATCAGGCGGGTAGTCCGAGCAATATACCACCTTGCCCTGGCCGAGGCTTTTTACAGCTATCCGGACCTCTTTCTCCGGGCCCAGGCTGATAATCATCCAGTCCGAATCGGTTTCCACCAACAGCCGGCCTCCGATTTCCCGTTTAAAATCGATCCCCGGCGGCAGGGCTTTCAGCAGCAGCTCTTCATCCTCCTGGGGAAAATACACCAGGGTGCCGCCTCGAGCGGCATAGTTCATAAGAGTCTCGTAATAAGCCTTTATATCGGCATCATTTCGGTCGAGAGCTCCCTTATCCACAACAATCGCCTTGAAAATTCCGAGGTCTCCCGCCGTGTACAGGTTGGGGATCTGGTAGAAATAAAGTCCGGCCCTGTTGAGTACCGGGCCCAGCCTGCTCTGACCGGGACGTAAAGTTCCGACAACCGCGACCTCGGGAGGCGCCGCCCTCCATAACGCTTCCTCGGCCATCAGGAACGGCCCTACCACGTGGAAGTCATTATCATGCCGGTGTGCCTCGAGCCAGCGGGTCATGTTAACCCTAGCGGCGCTTCCCTGGCAGGCATCCGAAAGGTAAGGATAGTTGAACGCCCCCAGCTTGATCCGCTGCTGCAAGCCGTTATATCCTCTCCGGGCCGAGCTCAA
>Ga0114922_10005855_pt1 | contig 11295 bp, 4 predicted proteins | sample AartaG_FD_100975 | JGI IMG/M metagenome (GOLD analysis project Ga0114922, IMG submission 100975) | Deep subsurface microbial communities from Aarhus Bay to uncover new lineages of life (NeLLi) - Aarhus_00045 metaG | ecosystem: Environmental > Aquatic > Marine > Oceanic > Sediment | place: Aarhus...
CTTATCCTTCTCCTCTATCGCCTCAGCCTTAACCTCATTGTCTGATTTAGCTTCAGTTTCGGCTTCGGGTTTGGCCTTTTCTTCAGCCTCAGCTTTGGCCTTTTCTCCAGCCTCGGTCTTGGCCTTTGCCTCAGTTTCAGCCTTGGCCTTTGCCTCAGTTTCAGCCTTGGTCTTTGCCTCAGCTTCAGCTTTGGCCTTTGCCTCTGTCTCGGCCTTGGCTTTTGCCTCAGCCTCGGTCTTGGCCTTTTCTTCGGCCTCAGCCTTGGCCTTTTCTTCAGCCTCGGCCTTGGCCTTTTCTTCTGCCTCGGCCCTGGCTTTTTCTTCTGCTTCGGCCTTGGCTTTTTCTTCTGCTTCGGCCTTGGCCTTTTCTTCAGCCTCGGCTTTTTCTTCTATTTCAGGATTAACTTTGGCAAAGATTGTTTGTGGGAAAATGACACCACAGTCGAAGGCCGGATAAGAGCTAATTGTTATTTTATAAGAGGCGAACAGATATTCTTCATCGCCCGACAGGCCTATTTTTTCTTTTGGATTGTCCCACGGGTCACCTACAAAGGTCTCGGTCTGCAGGAGGTGTTTATGGCCTTCTAATCCCTCACGAAAGACCCTGTCACAAGAGCCAATCAGCAGGTTGCAGGCTTCTGCAACCGTATCACTTACCTCCTCTGCCTCCTTGAGTGAGCCGCTTTCTATGTTTTTCATAGTCTTTTCCGGCCCGGTACATTTCTCTAATAAGGAGGTCATTTGTGCCGGCCTCACTATTGCTCCGGCAAGAGTAAATAATCCCTCCCGGCTAAAGATTATCTGGAATGTTCCTTCTAAAGCACCTTCGGCCTTGACGCCGGTAACGGCTACGAGGTCCTTAAAACGTTCCTGTAGAACCTCGATTGTTACAGTTGCTGTTTCCTGATTGTTACACTCCATGCCAATACCGAACATGGCTGAAATGTCGCCACAGAAGGCCTTGAATGATTCCGTTGATAATTCTAATAACCGGGTTTCCTCTGCTATGCCGGATTCTTTGGAATCTGTTTTTTCACTGCCGCTTTCCCGGACTGTACCGGATTCCATGGATTCGGGCTTGTTATCAGTAGCTTCTTCTGTTTGGGATGTTGCCATTTGTTAAACCTGATTATTTAATGATTGAAAATACTATTCGGAACTTTCCCTGTACAGCATCGACAACTCTGCAATACATTCATACTCGAACTTAAGTTTGATTAAAGTTTTCATTGCCCCTTCGCCTAAACTGTTTTGGAGCCCCCGGCCTCTAACCACCGTGGGAATAGAAACTGAGATATCGCCTGCAACATTTTTTATCCGTGATTTTACCCCCCCCATAACCATATTGGTTACTTCACAGAGAGCGTCGCAGATTTCCTCTTCACTCAATTCCTCGCTTGGGTCCATCGCAAGCATATTAGCCGCGATGGTCTTGGCGCAGGGCATACTGCAGCAGATAGCCAGGCATCCCTGCAGTCCTCCCTTGAACGTGATCGAACCTAAAAGGGAATCCCCTACTATTTTATGATCAGACTCGCAGGACTCTATGTTTCCGGAAATCATTGTGTTAAAGACTTCTTGTGCACCTTCCAACAGTGCATCGTTAAGACATATCTCATCAATCATTATCATCCCCTTTTTCTGGATTAAAGTTTCACATGAGTTTCGAAGATTGCTGTATCTATGGTTTTTTCGATAGATTTCTATGGGCACTTTAGCTAAAAGCAGGAATTTATTAAGTCTTGCGATGCTCAATAGAAATCACCGATGTCCTTGCCAAACTTGTTTGAAAGTTAGTTGGTACAGCATATTTATTAATTTTTCGCCTTTTTTGCATAAAAAAAGGGCTTATGTTCGTTTTTTTCACTTCGATAACTGTGAATGAATGCCGTTTTTTAGGGTTTGTTCCGGAGATAATGAAGTTAAAACAGCGGCAGAACAACCGAAAATCGCTGCATTTGCCGGCGACTGCAAGACTGATTCAAATTTGCCCGGCAGTTTAAATGAAAAAAGGACCTATGCCAGATCCAGATTGGCACAGGCCCGGAATTAATACAACACTTAATTTCACTCCCACTGAATCCATCCTGAGCAAGGTCGAAGGAGTGGGAGTCTAATCACTCACATCAATTTCCCAAATCAGGGTGCGACATAGTCACCTTCGTAAAATCTTACACCATCTATCCAGAAATCACCCGCTGCAAAAGCTATGTGGAATGTGATGGAAGCCGGATTGACGTCCTCAGTTAGAACAGTAGTTGTTACGTTAAATTCTGTCCATTCTTCAGTCATGGTGAAAACCTGGTCACCATATCCTTCCCACGGGTCTTCTCCACGTTCCGGCTTGAAATTGATATCCAGCGTACCTTGGCTGGTCCTTAGAAAAGCAGAAAGAGTGTATTTCTTGCCTGCTTCAAAAACATGTTCTGCGTTCTGCAGGCCGGCGTCCCAGAAATTCGCACCTGCTGTGGGAACTGTAACATGCAGACAAAAGCCGCCCTCAATCGGAGATTCCTGGACCACTTCCATAGTAGCGTCACCATATAAGGTCCATGGATCAGTAACTCCGTCTTCGAAGCCGCCGTTGGCCAGTATATTCCCGAGTGCGTCCGGGTCGGGTGCCGGCGTGGAATGGCCGATGCGGATATCGTCAAAGTACATCATACCAGTACCACCGGCGGTCGGATTGTTCCTGTTGCCAAAACCAATGGTAATAGAGTTGACATTGGCCAAATTCACGCCCTGGTCTGCGAACGCCTGCAGGGGAACATTCCATGCAGTCCAGGAGCCTATCTGTGCCGCGTTCGGATTGGGATTAGTGACCGCTGCACTGCCGTTGAGGACAACATACATCGGCTCGGCGGCGTTGGCCGTATCACCCACATGCCAAATTGTCAGTGTGTCAACGTCCTTCTGTGTCCAGTTACGCAGGTCGGTCAATGTCAAAGTCGCCTCGGATTTCCCGACAGCGTTGTCGTATGAGAATGGCATCGACTGATTACCACTGTGAACGATACTTTGCTCGGCAAATGGAGGATTGGCATGACCGACGATAGAACCGTTTATGGCCGGGTTGTCGAATCCATCCACCCACGCCAGATATATCCTGTTGGAACCGGGTTCACCTTCATTAATGTCATTGTAGCTCTCCATATCGTCCACGATAAGGAAGTTGGCCGTTGTAAAGCTCCAGACACCCCCTACCCACGGACTCTCCGGATTGTTGTTATTGATTTCATCGACACGCCAGTAGTAAGTGGTGTCCCACTCAAGCACGCCGGGGTCATAGCTCTCAGAACCAAGGGCCCTCGTGCCTTTGTACTCGGGCGAGCTTGTATCGGCGTTGCGCAGGGCTTCTTCATCCGTGCCGAAATAGACATCGTGCGTTTCAGCAAAGTCTCCGGGGCCCCAGGTAAGAATAGTTGTTTGTTTTACATCAACCGAGCCGGTCCTCGGATTCGCACTGCTGGCCTTTACCGGCAGCGAAAGTGCCGCCTGCGGAATGATTTGCTTCGGAGTGTGTGGACTCGACCAGCGAAGCTCTGCTACTGCACCGCCTCCGTTCTCGTAATATTCCATTACAACGCTGTAAAACTGTCCTGCGACAAGGTCTATCGTTCCTCTGTTCTCGGTTGCTGAACGGTCAACCCAATTGTCAATAAGCTGCAGACCCTCGACCCACAGACGCACACCATCGTCTGTCCTGGCATAGAAAGTGTAGGTTTCGGTGAAAGCTGCCTCCACCTGACCGCTCCATCTTACCGAGAAGTTATCATCGCCAACCGATGGGTCAGGACTTCCCGGGTCGCCCCAGTTAAAGTCGATTTGAGGATCAATGCGATTCAGAACCAGGTTCTCGAAATTCATACCTGTAAAGTAATCCGCCCGTACACCGCCGCCGGACTTTGCAATCGTAAAAGTCCAGACTTTGCCTTTATGTGTTTCGATGCCGTCGAACTCATCGATGCGCCAATAGTAGGTCTTATCTAATTCAAGAGTTCCGGGAGTGTAGTCCGTATCGCCTACGGGGCCTTTTGCAGTGCCGCCTGTGCCGGCATCGACGTCGGCAAAATTGTCCCCGAAGTAAACCTGGTGTAATTTTGTCTCGAAACCGGGATCCCATGTAAGTACTACATCCGGCTCTATGAATTTGGCGCCGTCAGCCGGTTCGGGATTATAGGCATTCTTGGGCGGCACTAAAAAGCTCCAGACATTGCCTCTCCACGGACTGTTCGGATCATTTTCATTGATTTCGTCAATCCGCCAGTAGTATGTCGTTCCATTAGTTAGGCCGTCGGGATAAGCAAAACCGGGAAAGCCGACTATATAAAAATCTGCGGCCTGATTGCCCTGGAATGTACTCTCGGCGCCGTTGTTCACATCGTCGAAATTGTCTCCGAAGTAAACATCATGCGTTAATGCCGATATTCCAGGCTCCCATGAGAGGCTTGCCCATGTATCCACATGCACAGCACCATCTTCCGGGTCGGGTTTAGTGGCCTTAAAACTTTTGAAAGCAGGTTCGACGTAGTCGCCTTCGTAGAGTCGTACGCCGTCCATCCAAAAATCACCGGCTGCAAAAGCGAAGTGGAATGTAGGGCTGGCGGGAGTCACGTCCTCAGTAAAAACAGGAGTTGTTACACTGAATTCTGTCCATTCTTCAGTCATGGTGAAGACCTGATCAGCATATCCCTCCCACGGGTCTTCTGCACGTTCCGGCTTTAAGCGAATTTGCAATGTGTCTGATTTGCACTTGAGGAAAGCAGAGAAAGTATATTTCTTGCCACTCTGAAAGGAATAGCTTCCGTCCGACATTCCGCTATCCCAATTGTTGGCTCCTGCCCCCGGAACCGTGATATGCAGGCAGTACTCTCCCTCAATCGGACCTTCGGGAACCGCGGCATCAACGCATTCCGTAACGACTTCGCTGGTCGCATCGCCATAGGTGCCGTATGTCGCTATGACACCGCTCTCAAAGCCGCCGTTGGGCAATAGATTAACGACTTCCTGTGCGTGGCTGGGACCGATTCCCATCAATCCTATCGACAAAACTGCTGTCAAGAAGATTATTCGAGTTCTCATAATACTTACTCCTGTAAAAAAGTTACGATAACAACGAATATGCCTTGGCAACTCACCAAAACATTAGTTGTTTTCAAAATACAAATCGCTGGTTGAAATGTGATAATTCAAATCTTAAAAAACAATGTTATTTTCGGAAATAACCTGTGGACTTGTGTAATCACACCTCCAATTTTCCAAAGAATAAATAATTTCATCCCACTTTGGGTGGTAACCCGCTGATATCCATATACCTGGATATAAACTTCACCAGTTTTATTTATACCAAATTATCCCAGTTTCCGTCAAGGAAAAACTGTACTTTAAGAGGGATTTCGAATTACCATTTTTGAGAATTAAGGTATGAACCTGCTGTAAATTTAACGTTTAACGCCGGTGCAGTCTCAAAATAAATCGGTATTGTTGATCCGCCGATGGCCGAACCAACAGATAATAAAAAGGGGCTTATGCCGGGATTCTGCATAAGCCCCGAATTAATAAACAATCGTTTGCCTGAAAAACCGCGAAGACCTTCTATTTGGGAAATCCGGTAAGCTGTATGTTGTCAATCGCCCACCACCAGTCATTTCCGGCATCGAACATACCAAATGTCAAAACAACGCTCGTAGCCCATGTGGGATTGTCCACATTGATCACAACCGTCTCGTTCTCGTTGGCAAGACTTTCGGGCTTGAAGTTCGGACTGCTCGAATCTGATAACCACAAGGCCAGTTCAATCTCTTCGCCTCCGTCAAAGGAGGCGGTAATAAGTGCACTCTGGTGATAGTCGCCGTCAAACTCCGGACGCCAGGTCGAATCGAACTTTAACTGGATCGTGCCGGCCTGAGCACCGGTGATATCGATTGCAGGTGTAGTGAGCCATGTATCATAAGGGTCTTCTGCAACGTTGTAGCCCGGCGGGTGAGTGCTGTCATCCCACTCATCCGGGTCGACCACAGCTATGGCGCCCTGACTTTTCTGGAAGTTGTCGCGACCCTGGGGATCGACAGTGAACCACCAGTCTCTGTTCACGAAGGCCCATCCGGCCCACTCGGTAACACCATCAATGGCCGGGTCGCCGAAACCTGGAACACCGCTATTGTCGACACTCCATCCTTCTGGTGGTATATTCGTCCAGACCTCTTCGGTGCCCGCGGATTCCTCTACGGTTGTTCCCAGGACCACGCCCTCGAAATCCTCTTCAAACAACAGGAATTTTCCGACAGGAGCCGGGGCGGTTGATAATCGAATATCATCGAAGAACATTGTGCCTGAGCCGCCGGCCTGCGGATTGCTCTTATCGCCGAAACCAATGGCAATCGTATTGACATTAGTAAGGTTCACACCCTGGTCTGCAAACAACTGCAGGTCGATATTCCAGGCCGTCCAGATACCTATCTGCGATGCAGCCGGATTATCATGATTGACCACAGCGCCGTTAACAGCAACATACATCTGCTCGGGGGCATTTTTCCAATTACCCCTGAAATAAATTATCAACGTGTTAACGCCGTTCTCTGTCCAGTCACGGGTAGAAGTTAATGTTTTGGTCGCCTCAGAGTTACCCACAGCGTTGTCATAGAACAATGGCATTGACTGCATGCCGCCGTGAACTATAGTCTGCTCGGCAAAAGGTGGATTTTCATAGCCAACGAGAGCCCCGTTTACGGCCGGGTTGTCGAATCCGTCCACCCACGCTAAATATATCCTGTTGCTCTCGGGTTCATCTTCATTAAGGTCATTGTAGCTCTCGAAATCGTCCACAACAAGGAAGTTGGCTGTCGTGAAACTCCAGACAAGACCTTTGACCGGGTTACCCGGATCTGCATCATAGACCGCATCGACGCGCCAGTAGTACATTTTGTCCCAGTCAAGTTGGCCGGCATCCAAAGTCTCGTCACCGGCTGCTTTGCTGCCTTTGTACTCCGGTGAAGCTGTCGTGGCATTGTTCACGGCATCTGCGTCCGTACCGAGGTATACCTGGTGAGAGGAAGCAGTATCTGCCGGCTTCCAGCTCAGAATCGGCTCCTGACTTACATCAACAGCACCATTAGACGGATTCGGGCTCCCGGCGGCGCCCACAGTCGTAAAGCTCCAGACTTCGCCTTTATAAGTCTCGACGGCGTCGAACTCATCGACACGCCAGTAATAAACCTTCTCTGGTTCGAGCGGGCCCGGTGAATAGGTTTTGGGTGCCTGGGAAGATCCGCCGGCGGCGTTGTTAACTTCGTCAAAATTCGTGCCGATATACACTGTGTGTAATTTCGCACCGAAACCTTCCGTCCAGCTTAGCATTGCATCGGCTTCTACAAACTCGGTACCATCAGGCGGGTCGGGATTTTTTGCAATCTTACCAGGAATCGAAAAGCTCCAGACACTTCCAGTGTGTATTGTAGTGCCGTCGGCCTGTATCTCATCAATACGCCAGTAGTAAGTCGTACCCGGAATAAGACCATCCGGAAAAGCAAATCCGGGAAAGCCCACAATATAAAATTTTGTGGTTTGATTACCCTGGAACGTATCGGCGGTACCATCCTTCACATTGTCAAAATTGTCGCCGAAATACACATCGAATGAAATCCCGGCCCCCTCCCAGGCAATGTTTGCCCATGTATCTTCAACTATAGCGCCGTCGGCAGGGATAGGTTTCGAAGCACCTGCCCATCCATTGCCGGCCATGCTCAGTACCAGAGCTAAAGAAACCAGAAAAATCAGTTTTTTACACATAATAGTTCTCCCTAAACAGAATTAAGATAATTATTGATTATGCTCTGGCCACACACCAAAACATTTGTGGTTTTTAGAAATACGGACTGTCGGATGAAATGTGATAATCTGCACTTCGGAACACAAAGTTACCGTTACTCCTAACTCCGTGTCTTGCATAATACTCATCCTCCTCTATCAAAAACTATGATTTCTGCAAAATTGAAGTTAGGCATGTATTATTTTAGAAAATCTTCTTTCACGATTTTCTAAAAATAATTGGTTGCCGTTTTGTAACATAATTTTAAGTAAAATTTTACGCAGTGCGTTTTTGAAAGAAAAAATAAAAGAAGAAATTTTTTCTTTCCAAAAGTATGCCTAACTTCAATTTTGCAGAAGCCTTTGGAAAACTTAGAAAAATCCTCCAAAACCGGCGACCTAAATTCACACTTACCTTCTCTTTTAGACTTCTCAAGGCAGGTTATGTGAAGCCACAGACTCAACAAACATTATTTATACCAAATCGCCCGCTTTCCCGTCAAGGGAAATCACTCGAATTATTCTTTCCTATAACCAATAATTATCTGAAAAAGGGGCCTATACCAGCCAGGCATAGGCCCCGAATTAAACAAATCACTCAACCAGGCAAATTTAATTGCCCTGAAAAACTCTAATCTACAGTCGCCTAATTGCTTACCGAGAGAGAGTCAACATCGAATGCCGTAATACCACCGGTTCCCGACGAGCCGATAGCGATGAAAGGTGCATCGGCCTCAAGATCACTTCCCAATGTCACATCAAATGACTCAGCCGGACCACCATTGGCAGATACAGTCACGACATGTGTGCCTGCGCCACCAGCTACAATATCAATCACAAAAGTGTTCCACTGGGTAGCATCATCTACAACCATCATGTTCAAGGCCACTGCTGCCGCTGCATCCTCGGTATCCACATCACTTGTAGGATCTGTTCCGACAAGGCTGTTCATTATAAGCACATCGGTCGTCACATCCTCAAACATGGCTTCACCGGCCTGCGCCAGGGAGAACGAAATTATCCCAACGCCATCGGAGACACCGATCATACCCTTGCCGCCGTCTCTGATGTGATAACCGATACCTTCGGCCGGCCAGGGTGCAACTTCGGTACCACCATCCGGATGCATATCATCCAAGGGGGCCGATGTTGCTACGCGAGCCCGTACCTCGAGTCTTAATCCGTCCAGGCTGATATCGGTCAGGCGGGTAAGATAGACCTTGCGGTTACTACCCGGATCACCCATGTCATAATCCCTGGGATCGCCTGTATCCTGGATACGCAGGAAAGTAACTCCGTCCTCTGTCAGCGATACGGCGCCGCCGGGATTGCCCTCGCCGGGACCTGTGCCGTCCCACTGGTCGGAGCCGTTGTCATGGTCCCACGTTTCATCCGGAGTGTCGCCTTCGTAGGAAAATTCTCGGATACCTACAAGGTAACGAATCTCACCCGTTGACAAAGCCCTGTTGTAGAAAAGAACGTCATCCATCATGCCGGTCATTTCCCTTTGAACGTCCGTACCACCGTTATTCCATGCACCTATAGTTGCCGCTCCAACATTGACGGCCGGTACGACTTCACCTGTCCTGGAACCTTCCTTCTCACCATTGACATAAACAGCCACTTCATCCGGTGAGACTGTCAATGCTAAATGAGTCCATATATCCGGTTCAATGATAGAGGTACCAACAACGTCACCACCGGCAAGACCATTGACACCCACATTCACATTACCATAGTTCAATTTGAAGTGGACTCCACCACCCCAACTATCGGTGTTAATACCACCGGAAAATTGTAACGGCACTTGATCCACAGTGGGATAGACCTTCATTGTAAACGTAAATTCAGTAAGGCCATCGCCGATACCCGGGATTGCAACAGCATCATCGTCACCATCCAGGACCAAAACGCCATCTGCAGCATGTGCATCACCCAGGAGTGTACCGTCCAAGGCGTTGCCTGAACTATCAGCCGCATCGGCCTCAAATTCGTAAGCCGCAGCCAGACCATCGGTACCCGGATCAACCGGTGTCGCCCGTTGACCTGCAAGGTAACGAACCTCAGCTTCAGACAAAACCCTGTTGTATATCATGACCTCATCAACAAGTCCGTCCCAAAAACGGTTAAGAGCTTGGGCATTCTCACCGATAAGCACAGGGTAATCGCCGACAGTAATGCCGCCGGTATCGGGATTTTCACCTTCCAAAACGCCATCTAAATAGATTTTCGCACCGTCCGTAGTATCAATAGTTGCGGTCACATGATGCCATTCACCCAAAGGTACTTCGCTGGCGGTTCTCGCAGCCTGCCAACCTCGGTCACCTCCGGCGGTGAAACCAAAATCCATGGTCTGAGTATCGCCGCCTCTGGCAAGTCTCCAGGCATTATCACCCTTGGCAACAACCGTCTGCCATGTGGCGCCGGTCGCTCTCCAATTAATCCAGACACTCAGTGTAAAGGCATCGGTGATACTGAATATTGCGTCATTGCCGCAATCCACATAGTCACCGTCACCATCCAAGTCCAGCGCCATCCCGTAACCGGCCGGCCCTTCGGCAAAGGTCGCATCGCCTACCAATGTACCATTGAGTCCATTGCCGGAACTGTCATTCGGGTCACCGTACAGCGCGTAGTACGCAACCAGACCTTCGGTACCTGGATCAACCGGATCCAGAGAGAGAACAACGCCGCGAACTTCGATGTTGTCAATCGCCCACCACCAGTCATTGCCGGCATCGAACAAACCGAACGTTAAAACAACTTTCTTAGCCCCTTCGGGATTGTCCAGCTTGACAACGACTGTTTCGTTGGTAGCATAGGGCTTGTAGTTTGCACTTGCTTCATCTGATTCCCACAACATCACCTCGACAGGATCTCCGCCGTCGAATGATGCGGTTATATTCGCTGTCTGATGATAGTCGTCATCGAATTCCGGACGCCAGCTCGAATCGAACTTTAGCTCAAGCGTACCAGCCTCAGCACTGGCGATTTTAATTTCAGGTGTAGTAAGCCACGTATCATAGGGGTCCGCTTCAATAGGTATCGGCAGACGTTCTGCGTCATCCCATTCATCCGGGTCTGCAACAGCCACAATACCGCTTCCCAGCTCAAACAGCGAACGGTCCTGGTCCTCGGCGGCTTCTATCCACCATTCCTTGTCGGCAAAAGCCCATCCGGCCCATTCGGTAACACCATCGGTTGCATCCAAATTAAGTCCGGGGATACCACTTTCGTCAACGATCCAACCTTCCGGCGGCGTGTCCGTCCAGACTGCGTCACCGGCGATTGCCTCATCAACATTCGGTCCCAAAGCCAGGCCTTCGAAATCCTCTGCGAACAACACGGTTTTTTCAACTTCGACATCTGCCAACACGGCCGTACCCCACTGGGAGGCGTCATTCCAGCCTTCTATGGCGGAAAATGAGAGAAGCTTATTTTCTCGCGAATCACCGCCGTCGTCGTCGTCATTGTAGTAACAGTCAATGC
>Ga0114922_10005856_pt1 | contig 11293 bp, 5 predicted proteins | sample AartaG_FD_100975 | JGI IMG/M metagenome (GOLD analysis project Ga0114922, IMG submission 100975) | Deep subsurface microbial communities from Aarhus Bay to uncover new lineages of life (NeLLi) - Aarhus_00045 metaG | ecosystem: Environmental > Aquatic > Marine > Oceanic > Sediment | place: Aarhus...
CTAATACTGGCGATGGGTTCCTGGAAGTCTCCGCTGGTATTGCAGGCACTGACATAGATGACTTCTATATCTATTCTGGTGAAACCGAGTTTATCCTGGATTACAGTGAGTCGCGTGATCTTGTGGTGCGTTTTCAGCCGCAGTCAGGGGGGAGCAAGTCAGCAGAACTCAGGCTTGAGAGTAATGATCCTGATGAGAATCCACTGGATGTGCCATTGACAGGGAACTGCCTGGTACCAGATATAGAAGTATCCCCTGAATCGGGGAACTATGGCGAGGTAGAGCTTGGGAGCCACTCTGACATCATATTCACTGTGACCAATACTGGCAGTGCGCCACTGAATGTCAACGCTGGCATCACAGGCACTGACGTAGATGACTTCTCTATCACTGACCCCCTGGGTGGTGGCGAGTTCACTCTGGAGCCTGCTGGGTTGCGGGAGCTTGTGGTGCGTTTTCAGCCGCAGGCAGTGGGGAGCAAGTCAGCAGAACTCAGGCTTGACAGTAACGATCCTGATGAGAATCCCTGGATTGTCCCATTGACGGGAAACTGCCTGGCGCCAGATATAGAAGTATCCCCTGAGTCAGGGAATTATGGCGATGTGGAGCTTGGAAGCCACTCTGACGTTATATTCACTGTGTCTAACACTGGCAATGCGCCACTGAATGTGGCTGCTGGCATCACAGGCACTGACATAGATAACTTCTCTATCACTGACCCTCTGGGTGGCGAGTTTGCTCTGGAACCTGATGGGGTGCAGGAGCTTGTGGTGCGCTTTGAGCCACTGTCAGCGGGAAGTAAGTCAGCGGAACTCAGGCTTGAGAGTAACGATCCTGATGAGAATCCCTGGATTGTCCCATTGACGGGAAACTGCATAGCCCCAGATATAGACGTGGAGCCACTCGAGGGAGCTTACGACGATGTGCTGTTGGGAGATCACTCCGATATTACCTTTACTGTAACCAACACTGGCACGGCGTTGCTGGGAGTCACCATCAGCGTCACAGGCGCTGACGCGGATGAATTCTCTATAGATCCTGACCCTATCTTTTTTGAGGGACCCCCAGGGACATATGAGGAGATTTTGGTGCGCTTTGAGCCACTGTCAGGGGGAAGCAAGTCAGCGGAACTCAGGCTTGATAGCAACGATCCTGATGAGAATCCCTGGATTGTCCCATTGACGGGAAACTGCATAGCGCCAGATATAGACGTGGAGCCGCTCGAGGGAGCATACGGCGATGTGCTGTTGGGAGATCACTCCGATATTACCTTTACCGTAACCAACACTGGCACGGCGTTGCTGGGAGTCACCATCAGCGTCACAGGCGCTGACGCGGATGAATTCTCTATAGATCCTGACCCTATCTTTTTTGAGGGCCCCCCAGGGACGTATGAGGAGATTTTTGTGCGCTTTGAGCCACAGTCAGGGGGAAGCAAGTCAGCGGAACTCAGGCTTGATAGTAATGATCCTGATGAGAATCCCTGGATTGTCCCATTGACGGGAAACTGCCTGGCTCCGGATATAGAAGTGGATTTGCCCGAGGGAAATTACGGTGACGTAGAGGTTGGGGAGCAGTTGGATATTACATTTACTGTGACTAATCCTGGCAATGCGCCACTGCATTTGACTGCGACCGAGATCACTAGCGATAGCGACTTCTCCATCACAGGAGGCGGCGAGCCGGCTATCATATATCCCAGGGTTACAGAAGTGGGCGGCGAACTCGTTGTGGAGTCCAGCGGGAGTATTCTCAACAGCGACAGACATGAGATCGTGGTGGCCTTCTCACCATCATCGCCGGGGGAGAAATCTGCGACTCTCCTCCTCTTCAATAATGTTACCGAGAAGAACCCATATCAGATTCCATTGCATGGAAGTGGTTTTGCCATAAACATCTACGTTCATGATGCTACAGGGGATGATCTGACGGGCAATGGCAGTAAGGCCTCACCCTATAAGACCATCAAGAAGGGGCTTAGTGAGGCCTCCGGTGGGTGCACAGTGATAGTGATGGATGGAAATTATAAAGGAGCAAACAACCGCAACCTGACTGTTGGCAGTGGTATCACCGTCAGATCGGAGAATGGCCCCACAAATTGCATCGTTAACTGCGAGGGGACTAGCTTTCCTGCGTTCAAGCTCACCGGCGGCGTTTTGGATGGATTGACTATAGAGAATTCCCATAAAAGGGGAGTCTGGTGCTCCTCCACCTCCACGATAATGAATAATGTAATCAGGAACAATAAGGCTGACGCGTCTGGCGCCGGGATTTTCTGCGATAGCAATTCTTCTCCGATGATATCCGGCAACACAATCATATATAATGAGTCATACTGGGATGGCGGCGGGATCTACTGTGATCAGAACTCCTCTCCGACCATAGAGAGCAATATTATCACGAAGAATGCCACCACCGACTCGGTTTATGGCTGCAAGGGCGGCGGGATCCATTGCTATGCATCTTCCCCAACGATAACTAACAATACTATCGAATCGAACGAGGCCGATTTTGGGGGCGGGATCTACTGCGACGTCTCTTCCAACGTGGTCATAAAGGACAATTTCATTATAGCTAACGAAGCTGCCCTTGGCGGCGGGGTTACTCTCTATGGTGATGCTCCGACGCTAACTAACAACGTCATAGCAGGCAATAAGGCTACATTCACCGGCGGCAACAGCGGGGGCGGAATCCGCTGTGATAAATCTGACGCAAAACTGATGAACAACACCATCACAGGGAATTGGGCTGTTGCCGGCCCTGGCGCAGGAATTTATTGCTATGATTGTGACGTGACGATGACTAACACGATTGTGTGGAATGGCTCGTATGGGATATATCTCAACGACAGTGACATCACCGTTTCATACTCAGATGTTCAGGGCGGCAAAAATGGCGGGATTGCGACAGTAAATCAGAGTGTCAAAAACTGGGGCACCGGCAATATTACTGCTGATCCGAAGTTCGTGAATGCAGCCACTGAGAATTACCATCTGCTCTATTACAGTCCGTGCATTGACAAGGGCACAAGCAGCGGAGCGCCCGCAGAGGACATCGGAGGTACTTCCCGCTCAATGCCTCCCGACATTGGAGCGCATGAATATGCGGCAGTGGCATATCTTGCACTGGATCCTCCAATTTCGTATTGGGATTTTGGCGGCATCCCGGTTAGTGACTACTTCGAGAAAGCGATCACACTGTCCAATTCCAGCAGTGAGTCAGTGGATATCACTTCGACCACCATTACAGGTGACGATGAGTTCTCTATCGCTTGTTGTGGTGAAAGCTACGTTCTGGGTCCTGGGCAGTCACAAGACATTCTCATACGCTTTGAGCCACAATCACCAGGAGACAGATCCGCAATGCTCAATATCTTCAATAGCATTGGCGGCCCTGAGAGCCCCATAGAAATCCTGTTGGAGGGGGCTGGCGTAGAGAACTCGGAACCGGATATCGCAGTTATTCCTGAAGCGGGGGAATATGGCGGTGTCTGGCTTGAAGAGGAATTGGATATCACATTTGTGGTAACCAATCCAGGTACTGCCCCATTGCATGTGACTGCTGAGATCACTGGTGATGAAGCCTTCTCCATCAGGAGTGGCGGTGAATTTGCCATTATAGAGCCCGGGGGCGCACAAGTCGATGGCGAACTCTCTGAGGAGCCCAACAGCCATGAGATCGTGGTAACCTTCCTGCCACTATCGCCGGGGGAGAAATCTGCAACTCTCAGCCTTTTAACTAATGTCACGGACAAGAATCCCTACGAACTCCCATTGCATGGGAGTGGGCTAGCTAAGATCATCTATGTCAGCGATACTCTAGGGAACGATTCGACTGGGAGTGGTAGCATGGCTTTCCCCTATAAGACCATCAAGAAAGGGCTTGGTGAGGCTTTCAGCGGGTACACAGTGATAGTGATGGATGGGACCTACAAAGGGGCAAACAACCGCGACCTGAAAGTCTCCAGCAATATCATTGTCAGGTCGGAGAACGGCCCCACAAACTGCATCGTTGACTGTGAGTCGGCTGAGGTCTCTGCATTCAGACTAAGCGGCGGCGTTGTGGATGGGTTTACTATACAAAATGCCCAGGCCAGTGGAATTAGCTGCGAGGGGAGTAATTGCCCATTTGTGGGTTCGCCCACAAGCATCATCAGCGGGATATTAAATAACATAATCAAAAACAATGGTTCCGATAAATACGGCTTCCGTGGTGGTGGTGGGATCTACTGCGATCCCTGTTCCGCCCCTATAATAACAAACAACGTTATCACGAACAATCATGCTTTCTCTACCGGTGGTGGGATCTACTGCGATGGCGGTTCCACCCCGACCATAAAGGACAACATCATCAGCTATAACACAACCAACACGGTCTATCATTCCACAGGTGGCGGGATCCATTGCGAAATATGTTCCCCAACGATAACTCACAACACTATTAAGTCAAACGATACTCGTGTTGGTGGAGGGATTTACCTTTATGACTGCCGCGGAGCGAAGATAGAGGATAATCTCATCATAGATAATAAGAGCGATGCTAGCGGCGGCGGAATTGGTTTCCTCCAATGTCGCTATGGTGGCATCACGGTATTGACTAACAACGTCATAGCGAGGAACAGGGCCGGGTTCAGGTATTATGGCTACGGTGGCGGGGTTCATTGCAGATACTCTATTGTGAAAATGGTGAATAACACCATCACAGGAAATTCGCTTAGCTATGGCGCCGGTCCTGGGATTGGTTGCTTGCTTGATTGCTCTCTGACATTAATCAACACAATTGTCTGGAACGGGTCAAAAGGAATATATGGTCCTACTAACATCACCGTCTCCTACTCAGACGTCCAGGGCGGTCAGTATGGTGGGATCGATGCAGCATATATTGTGAACTGGGGAACTGGCAATATTAATGCGAACCCGAAGTTTGTGAGTCCAGCGGTTGACGATTATGACTTGCTCTATTACAGCCCATGTATCAACAAAGGGACAAGCACTGGAGCACCTACAGAAGATATCGAAGGCACTTCCCGTTCAGCGCCTCCTGATATTGGCGCGTATGAATACACTTCTATGGTATACCTTGCCTTGAGCCCTCCCACATCGCAAATGGATTTTGGTGGAACTCCAGTTGAGGGCTATTTTGAGAAGATACTCAACCTTAACAACCCCAGCAGTGAATCGGTAGATGTCGATTCGATTATTATCACAGAAACAGCTCCTATAGACAGTTCGAGCACTGTTGCAGATGCAGAGGACTTCTCTATACAGAGCGGCGGGGGGAGCTACACTCTGGGTCCTGGTGAATCAAAAGAAATTGTGATAAGTTTTGAGCCAACGTCACCGGGAACTAAGACGGCAATGCTCCAAATCCTCAACAGCATCGGCGGCCCTGAGAGTCCGATAGAAGTCTTGCTGGAGGGAGTCGGTATGGAGGCATCGGAGCCGGATATCGTGGTAGCCCCTGATTCATGGAATTACGGCAGCGTGGATCCGGGAAATTACTCTGATGTCACATTTGCCATATCCAATCCAGGCAGTGAAACGCTGGAGGTAGCTGCCAGTATCGCAGGCATTGACGTGGACGACTTCTCCATCGAATCCAGCGCCCCAGATTTCACTGTGGATCGTAGTGAGACAGAGTATATCGACGTTCGATTCGAGCCACAGTCAGAAGGAAGCAAGTCAGCAGAACTCAGACTTGCCAATAACGTCCCTGGTAAAGACCCGATGATCATACCTTTGCAGGGGAGCAGCGGCCCATGTGAGTTGCCCATACAAATGTGGGAAGGCTGGAATTTCATCTCCCTACCACTAAAGCCATTAGATACCAGTCCCGGCGCTGTACTGCTCTCCATTCAGCAGCAGTATAACTCAGTCTGGGCCTATGACCCAATCGGAGGGTGGTCTGTATACGCGCCGGGAGCGACGAGTGATCTGGAGGAGATGATACATGGCAAAGGATACTGGATCAAGATGAACCAGCCGGGAACTCTCACAGCTCGTGGGACACCTCCAGAACATACGGAAATCTCTCTGAGGGGTAATGCCTGGAATATGGTAGGATACAGTTCCCTGGACACCAGAAGTGCACAAGACTGTATGAGTCAAGTTGAGGATGACATCAACTCCGTCTGGGAATATAATGCAGAGCACAAAATCTGGTCTATATATGCGCCAGGAGGCCCCAGCGATCTGGAACTTATGAAGCCCGGATATGGTTACTGGATAAGAGCGGACCAGGGCTGCTTATGGGATGTCAATGTGGGCAATTCACCATAATTTCCATCTACATATATAGCAAGCCATCGGGGTATTGATTCTATTGTTTTCGTCCTTCTGGTGGGATGAGTTGGGGAGCGCCCTACCTGGCTGGTCTGGCTGCCCTGGCGTATCAGGTCAATCCTGATATTACGCCCATGAAGGTTCGCTCCTTGCTTGCTGAAACCGCAACAAAGACAGACATGGGCCCAATTGTGAATCCGCAGGCATTCATTGATCAGGTGCGATCATTGCTGAAGGAAAGCAAAACGGCTGGAAAGGGGAACGGTTGACCAACATTCCCGCTGGCGCAATTACCTGTCGCGATTCATATTTATGTACAATCATGGAACAGCAGGACTGTCTCATAATTGAACTTTTTCCTACATAAGTTTTTTGAGGCTGCGGGAAGTCATGTTTAATGCTCAACTAGGTCACTTTTATTTAAGGTGTGGGGGGCATGATTATGAAGGCTGGCAATGAAAAATAGGCTTTTCTGTGGATTTTTCCGCCGAGTAATGTCAATAAATGTCAGTTTTCGCTTTACATAAGGGTTGAAAAGAGGTATACTATTGCCGTGGCTGAACTCTAGCCCTTAAATTTCTTAAATCTCGGCAGTTCATAATCTGCAACGTTAGCATATCGTGTCTTCATGGTATAGCTAGCAAATTTCTTGTGCTACATTACTGCATCAGAAGGGGGAACGAAGAGTGACGAAAGCAGACCTGGCATCGGCAGTAGCAAAAGAAACAGGGATGACCAAAAAACAATCAGAAGCAGCAGTGAATTCAGTTATCGATGCTGTTAAGGGATCGCTGGCAAAGGGTGAGCCTGTTCGCCTGGTAGGTTTTGGCACCTTTTCCGTGAAGAGAAGGAAAGCCAGATCCGGTCGTAATCCAAGAACTGGGAAAAAACTAAGGATTCCTGCCAAGAATGTTCCTGCATTTTCCGCTGGCAAAGGATTGAAAGACGCTGTAAAGTAAAATTGCTGAGAGGGTCAGTGTTAGAATTGAAAACACTGACCCTCTTTCTTTTTAAATTATGCAGATGTCTTACCAGCCGCGTTTAATATCACCCCAAATTGCTGTCAGCTTCCCCTTCGAATCAATGCTTGTCTCTGATACAAAGCCGGTATCATATTCCTCTACTGCCGAAGTGCAGACTACACTTGCTGTCATACCTCCGATGGCATAAATCTTTCCATCTACCACGCTGGTGGATAAGGCTCCTCTTGCCGTTGGAATATCAGCTTTTTCCGTCCATGTGTCTGTGGCTGGGTTATATTCCTCTACTGCCGAAGTGCAAACTACACTTGCTGTCATACCTCCAATGGCATAAATCTTTCCATCTACCACACTGGTAGATAAGGCTGCTCTTGCTGTTGGAATATCAGTTTTCTTTGTCCATGTGCCTGTTGCTGGATCATATTCCTCCACAGTAGAAAGGGCTGTCTTTTCGTCACGCGTCCCCCCGATAGCATAGATTTTCCCATTCACCACACTGGTGGAGAGTGAATGTCTCGCCGTTGGCATGTCTGCTTTCTTTGTCCATGTGTCTGTGGCTGGATCATACTCCTCTACAGTAGAAAAAGGTATCTCAGGACCTATCTTTCCCCCGATAGCATAGATTTTCCCATTTACCACGCTGGTAGAAAGCTGCGATCTCGCCGTTGGCATGTCTGCTTTCTTTGTCCATGCATCTGTGGCTGGGTCATACTCCTCCACGATCGAACGAAAGATGCCGGAGCCGCTCCACCCCCCAATGGCATAGATTTTCCCATCCACTACGCTGGTGGAGAGCGATTGCCTTGCTGTTGGCGTATCTGCTTTACTCCTCCATGTGTTCGTCGCCGGCTCATACTCTTCCACGGCCAAAATAGGAGGAGGGGTTTGCCCAAAAAAAGTCCTGCCCCCGATGATGTAAATCTTCCCTCTCACCGCGCTCGTGGCCAAAAATGCCCTGGCAGTTAGCATATCAGCCTTCTTTGTCCACGTGTCTTGCGCTGCTGGACTAACGGAAAATGTGCTCCACAAAACACACAATACGAAGCATGCCAGAATCCGGGTCAAACATCTCCACATTCTGCATCCTATCGCTTGAGATTTCATGTTCCACCTCCACCTGCGAGCATTTCCTTGATAGATTTAGGAGTTGGGTTGAGTTATTTAGCAGTCCATACGTAATCAGATAGACTGACCTGATTATGGCAAGTAACACGGATTCCGTTGACGCAACCCAACCTACAAGGAGTTTAACATTGTCAAGTTATGCTCAACCCCTCTGCCTACCAAAGACAAACCGGGGCAGACACATAGATCTGCCCCGGCATTCGGGTTATTTCTGTTCTGGGAATGGGGCGCGAATATCGTACCGGCCGGGTTTGAGGACAGGCAGCGTACCATCCTCAACCATTAGATCCAGCGGGTTTTCGCGCGTCTGGAGGGGCAGCATAACCACGCTCTTGATCCGCAGCGATTCGTAGATGGCCATCATGAGTTCCATAGCGACAGCGGCCCTTCGGCCGTTGTTCCTGTGGATCTCGATCTTGCCGTCCAGCCAGTCAATGTACTCCTGATACTGGTTAGTCTCAGACTCGCGCGGCTTTATCACCTGCCACTCAGTTGACTTGCTATTCAGAACCATAACGCCGCCGGTATCTTTTCCACCGCGCCTGAGTATTCCGTCACTTCCGTAGACAACGTCGCCTCTCAGGCCTGGCCCGGGCAGGTCGCTCTCGTAAATACCCCTGATGCCGCCCTCGAAGCATATCAGCCCCATGCAGAGATCTTCCGCACGCACGCGCCGCTCCCACTTGTCTGTCTCCCGGGAGGTCTGGCCTATTAACCATAGCGGCTTCGGGTCACCAAGGATGTAACACATTTCATCAAGCTCATGAGTGCCCCTGTTCAGCAAGCCCTGCCCATCCCGGCGAAGCATAGCCTGAGGCTCTCCTATAGCGCCCTCCTGGATAAGCCGCCGCGCTTCTGAATTCAGCGAATTAAACCGCCGCTGATGGCCGATAGCCAGCTTTATGCCTTTCTTTTCGCAAGCCTCGCACATATCCAGCGATTCGCCGTAGGAGGCAGCCATAGGCTTCTCCCCGAAGATGCCCACCACATCCGTATTTTCCGCCGCGTCGATGGTTATCTCAGCCCGGACGCTCTGCCACGTGCAGACGTCCACTATGTCCAGATCCTCTTTCTCGAACATCTCCTTCCTGTCCAGATACACGCCGGGAACTGAATGGGCTTCAGCAAGCTTTTTAGCAGCATCCGGGTTGATGTCCATAGCCGCCACTACCTCTGTCCTCGGGTGGCTCTGGAAAGCTCGGGCATGGGAATTACCCATGCCGCCGCAGCCGACAATCGCAACGCGGTAAATTTTCTCGGACATGAAAAACTCCTTTCAATTGTTATCACAGATTAGCGTTCATCCACTGGAAGCATTTCTTATAGCCGAGAAAGCCTGTATCTGCTCCCTCAGGACCTTCGTATTCAGCGCACCATACTCCGTCGAAGCCAGCATCTTTAAGGCATTTGACAGCATGTTTCAGATCGATCTCTCCTTCCCCAAGGGCTGCGCCGCGGTAATTACCAAGGCTTCCGGTGCCATCTTTCATGTGGGTGTGGAACGTATATGGAGCCACGATTTCGTAATAATGCGCTATTTCATCCAGACTGTGACCTGCCCAGCGGTAATTCATAGTGTCCATATTAGCCCCGACGCAGTCCGAGCCAACGCGCTGGAAAAGCTCGATCTGAAGGTCGCCGTCATTGGTTACATGGCCATGATTATCTACAGCCAGGCGGACATCGTTCTTCTCTGCAGAATCAACGCATCGCTTCAGGCATTCAGCCATCGCTTCCACCCAGCGCTCCTTTGGCACCGAGTCTTTGGGGCTTCCACCTTCAGTGCGGATTACGTCAGCGCCCAGGATTCTCGCTAGTTCACATACTTTCCCCATCCGCGCCACCTGAGCTTTGATCGTTTCTTCCTCGAGGACTATAAAGTCGTTCCCGGCAGACAAAGTTGAGATCTTCAGACCGAAAGACTCAACTTCCTTTCTAATGGATTCGGCCTTCTTCTCCGGATTATCCACATCCCTGCCCAGCATGTCATTGATCTGAAGATATTCAATATAGCCATAGCCCGTCTCGCTGGCATACTTCAGGAAATCGGCAAAAGAATATCCCGGAAAGTTGTAATGTATAACCCCAATTTTCTTCATCTTCAAGTCTCCTTTTGCTACTGCTTAACCAAGTAAGTCCTTAATGTTAGGCTGTGAAACCAATTAGATCCTGACTGATGAACATTGAGTGATTGAACGGGTAATAGAGACATGAACAACTCCCTTTATCCCCCTTTTTTAAGGGGGAATTCCAGTTGACCATTCCTCAGGATTAAAAATCTTCCTCAAACAGATCAAGCTGACGCGACTCATCAGAACTGTCATCTTCCAGTATTCTTGACTCACCATCAGCCATTGTAATTCCGCCCAGGCGATCAGCGGTATACTTAACTTCATCCAGGCAATTTGCCGCATTTTGGTTGATTTGCTTACTGGAGAAGCGGAGGACAGACCATCCCCGGCTGGTCAGAAAATTGTTGCGCTCGTTATCGCTTACAATCGTCTCTGTCTGGCTGTGCCACTTATCGCCATTGCACTCCACGTCGATCTTGCCCTCATCGCAGAAAATGGCAAAGTCCAGGAAGTATCTGCTCCTTTCTTCAGCAACGTAGAACTGCCGTTCCGCATCGACTCCGCTTCCTTTGAAATACTCCCAGAGCTTGTCCTCCAGCGGGCTTTCATCGAACAGATCGTTGATCTCTTTTGCCTTCCTGAACTTCTCCAGAGTGGTGGGTATAAACACTATTCGCCGACCTCTCCTGCTGGTGATCGGTTTCTCCATCCGATTCAATTCACCTATTTCAACCTTGTAATACAGCTCATCCGCTCTGGGGTGATCGTCTTCCAGAGGCAGGAGTTCAGAACGTGTCACGGCGCTGATTTTCTTTATTTCCGCCCAGTAGCTTAC
>Ga0114922_10005857_pt1 | contig 11292 bp, 15 predicted proteins | sample AartaG_FD_100975 | JGI IMG/M metagenome (GOLD analysis project Ga0114922, IMG submission 100975) | Deep subsurface microbial communities from Aarhus Bay to uncover new lineages of life (NeLLi) - Aarhus_00045 metaG | ecosystem: Environmental > Aquatic > Marine > Oceanic > Sediment | place...
AGCTAACACCCTATGCTCTATTCAACCTGACCTTTGTGAATGAGGTCTATCTCATGTTTCGGGGAAGACTTGTTGATGCCAATTATGAACCTGGCGACGAGAGCCTGGAAGTCAAGCTTATGACCGAGGATGAAATCCCGTGGGATCAGATCGCTTTTTCTGTCATACGGGACACATTGAAATGTTACTTTAAAGATCGTGAAACAGACGACTTTTCCTTTCACATGGGAGATATTTTCCCTGAACAGTAAGGTACTATTATTGCTTTTTTCTGCACTGATGATAACACAGTGCTCAGGAGGCCGCCCTCCAAGCCTTGGCGTGACCGATGGGAAACTCTCTCCGTGTCCAGATTCTCCCAATTGTGTTTCTTCACAAAGCACTGACAAGAAACACCACGTAGAGCCGTTGCGTTATCAAGACACATTAGCCGAAGCGAGAGACAGACTCGTCTCTATCCTTCATTCGATGGGTCGCACCACGGTGGTTACGGTCCAAGAGAACTATATCCATGCGGAGTTTACCTCCAGGTTGTTTCGCTTTGTGGATGACGTCGAGTTCTGTTTTGATGATGACCACAAGACCATCCATCTGAGATCCGCATCGCGCACTGGCTATTCTGATCTGGGGGTGAATCGAAAAAGAATTGAGCGTATTCGGCAGAGGTTTGTCACTTCGAGGAGACAGGAAGACAATTGACGTCGAGGCGAACGGGGCGAGGGCCCGTGCAAATGCAAACGCTCTTGCTAGTTGTGCCACGCTTTTGCCTGATAGAGTCAATGGACGTGCTATGCATGGCCGGCTCGTTAGAAGAAAATCGGGATCTGACCGTTGTAAAGACTGCCCCGTCGTCCAAGAATGCGCCGGGGGGTGTCGTTATCGCGCACCACACCCTTTGGCTCCCGATTCTGTATTGTGTGCCCTTTATGGAATGCAGTCGACTTTGCCTCGAAGGGTTCCTTGAACCGCCGTTTTATACTATTAGGTAAGGACCGAAAATGGTTGAACTCTACAGAGACTCCGGACTCGACATTTACGAAAAGGCCCACTATTCCCATGGAGAGCATATTGCGGAAGTAGAGCAAATCCTTGCATGGTACCTTCCCAGAAACACACGCATTCTCGATGTGGGATGCAGCGTGGGGTTGCATGCACTTGAATTTGGCAGAAGGGGTTTTGTTGTAACAGGTTTTGATATCGAACATTCGGCGATAAGCCAGGCTGAGAAAAGAGCCAAGGATCAGAAGGTGGAGGCCGAATTCAGGGCGCTTGATCTGGAAAAAGACGACATCTCAAGTCTCGGAACATTCGACCTTGTCTACAGTATCGGGAACGTGATGTCCCACATTCGAAAAGATGGAATGGGAGATTCCCTGAGGAAGATCAGAGCCTGTGTTGATGAAAGCGGCCTGTTCCTCTTTGATGTCTTTATCAATGCAACGCCGTTTCGAGAAGAGGTTTACGAAGACGACCTCGGGATTGTCTGGAAAAGGAAGCTCGATGAACAAACCGGTCATATTACCATGGACGGCACTTTTCTGGCGTTCGGGGTGACACAACATTTTCAGGTATGGGCATATACTGTAGAAGAGATTAGTGAACTGCTGAAACGCTCAGGATTCAGTGATGTCGATTTTTCCGATGAACTTGATTTTTCTTCGTCTGGGTCAGCCGTAGAGAATCCGGTTTGCCTCAACTTTCGAGCATCGACTAGAAGTGGTTTCAAAACCCCCTTTCTCGCCGGTTCGTCCATTTTGAGAAGTTCTAAGCTCGCTTCGCTAAAATTGGAAAACTCGGGCTAACGCCCTCAAACAGTTCCAATTTATGCGCTCCGCTTCGCTAAGAACTTCTTGGCAAAATGGCCAACATTGGCTCGCAAGGAGATTTTGAAACCACTTGTAAGGAGGAGGTATGAAGCGCTTCAATATCAGGGATTTCTACCAGGAAAAATACAAGGAATACATTATTGGCTCGAAAGAGATTGAAAAGCACAGTGTCTATCTTGTTTATGGCGAAGTCCCCAGCAATGAGACACGACGCATGGAGCCTGACGGTCACGATGAGATTTTGTTCTTGTTGTCTGGAGAAGCAGCGCTGGAAAATGAAGACACGAAGACGGTCCTGAAAAAAGAACAAGCCGTGTTTATGGGCCCAGATGAGGCGTTCAGCTTTACCGCATTAATGGATTGCCGTTATGTGATCGCTGGGACCCACCCTGTCCCTCACGCGCATTAGTTGATATTCTTTTTAGTACAAGAAAGCGTTGATTATTGGCTAAACGAGCATGGGGGCTATCGGCACGATATTTGGGCATTGTCATCATCGGTCATGATCAGGGTGACAGGGGATGAAGTAGAGCGAAAAGGTTTCCGCAGCAATGAAGGAGGTAAAATATGAATGCACCCCAGGCTAAGGTCCTTCTGACTGGCCCCACCGGGTTCATTGGGGGTCGGCTTCTGTATGCGTTGGATCGAGAAGGCTTTCAGGTTCGCTGCCTCGTCCGCCTTTCTGAAAGGCTATCGGTTAAGCAGCTCCTTAAGCAGGAGCCGGAGGTGGTGTACGCCGACCTTCTCAAACCCGACACGTTGCCCGGGGTCATGGAGGGGATGGACGTGGCCTACTATCTGGTTCATTCGATGGGTGGGCGAAGTATGAAAGAAACCATGGCCTTTGCAGAGCGGGATCGTCGAGCCGCCACAAATTTCTTAACGGCCGCAGAGGATGCGGGGCTTAAGCGCATCATTTACATGGGGGGGCTCGGTGAGACAGGGGAGGAGCTTTCAAAACATCTTGCCAGCCGCCAGGAAGTGGCGAAGATACTCCAGTCGGGTAGGATTCAGACAACGGCACTGCGAGCCGCGGTGATCATCGGGGCCGGTGGCGCGTCCTTCGAACTGGTTCGATATTTGGTCGAACGGCTTCCAGTAATGATGTGTCCCAGATGGATTGATACCCGGTCTCAACCGATCGATGTTCAGAACGTCATTTCCTACCTGGTTGGCTGCCTTGATGAACCTGCGACAGCCGGTCTCACCTTGGATATCGGCGGGCCGGATATTGTTAGCTATCGAGAGCTTATGCTCATCTATAAGCGTGTCCGCGGTTTGCACAGGTTCATATTTAGGGTTCCCGTCCTAACGCCGCGCCTTTCCGCATACTGGATCAATCTTATTACGCCAGTTCCTGCCGGCGTTGTCTTCCCGCTGGTTGAGGGACTGAAGAATGAGGTCATATGCAGAGAGAACCGCATCCGTGACCTCATACCCATTAAGCTTATGTCTATGGAAGAGGCAATTTGTGCGGCCTTGACAGAAACCGAGAAGGGGCCTGGCCAGCTGCCATCCAGACAGGCGTGCTTCATATCGGCCAAGGGGACGGGGGGATCATAGGGCCCCCCGTTATTCACAAGATATCCTTCAATATCCAGCCTTACCTTGTCGTCTGGCCCCGGACGGCGAAGACAGGATCGGCGGTCAGAATCTCCGGATAATGGCGGTCCGTTATTGGGCGAGACCATCCACGGGCGGAATACGTCTCCAGGTTGTCATATCTTCCTGACTGCAAGTAATATTCGAGAACCAGTCCCATTCTTTCAAAGTCGTTCAGCTCTTCCCATATGCTGATAACTTTCGGTGGAAACCAGCGATTGGAAAAGGTGTTAATGAAATATCCACCAGGTTTCAAGAGCCTTGCCACGTCGGTAAAAACATGGAACGGACGGGCCATGTACTCGACCGAGACGGTGCAGATAACGGCATCAAAGGTGTGGTCGTCAAGGGGTAACCGTGGGTCCGAGTTCAGGTCATGAATAACGTACCCTGTGAGCTGCGGGTTATCCTCCATTTCCTCTTTGTTCAGGCCGAGCCCTACCAAGGATGCCAGCTTAAGCGATTCACGTACGTGAGACCGCCAACTGCTCATGAGATCCAATACCTTCATCCCCGGCCTTAGAAGTTCTCCATAAAGGCCACGGATAATTTCCTGGGCCTTGCTGTCAATGTGTGTGACAAAGCGAGGCTTTTCATAAAAGAGCGAATCGTTCTGTTCATCGGCACGGGAAAAAGGGCAATCCGAGAAGAAATCAGTAGACCTCCCGTTGGAACGGGCCTGCATGCCGGGACCGGAGGTTATGACCTCCATCCAGTCAGTCAGTCTTCCACCCCGATCCGTTTCTCTTTGCGTGATATCGTAAACCGTGATCTGCAATTCATTCTCTTTTATCGCTAGAGGATGATTGAGATCAACGGTGACATGCTCCGATTCCACGCCAACACAGCGAAAGGGCTCAAGGTTGCTGTTAAAGACGTTCGACAAGCCCGTGAGAAGCCCCTTCGGGTAAAATCTGCCACAGCGCGGTTGAACTAAGCATCCTTTGACTCTACGCCGTTCAAACTGGCGCGGGTGCAAAGTGAAAATCTGCTTTGACTCAAAAGGCGGTGTTATTTCTCCGGCCGGAAAAGAAAGATTAACCTGATCGCCAATCTTCTTTCCCAACACGGCCTGGTAGACTTCCCCTGCAAAGAGATCGCGCCAAAAGTTGACCTGCTCGGCAAAACAAAATTCCCTGTGCTTTGCTACATCACTGGTCCATGTGAGCTCAAACCCCAGTGTTGCCAAACTGTCCTGTTTAATCTCTGTCATATCCTTTCCCCTTTTTAGTAAGGCTTAGAAACCTACGTCCTCTGGACGTGGTTGTTTATACATATCCATCAGCTGTTTTTTCGCATTCTGGTCATCTCGCGTACGAGAGCCTCGTGGCGCAGAAAAAGGGCCTTTAGCTTTCCACGCCAGCGGCGTGTTTCTGGGTGTTTTGCGTATCCTTTCTTGCCTTGGGTCAAAATTGCCCAGATGGCGTGCAATTCCGTATGCTCGCCAAGAAGGTGAAAACGACACAGCTTTTTCGGCGAAATGTCCCAAATGCGCATAAAACGCGCCCCCTTTTCGTCTACATACGGCTATAAGATGACACTTCCCTAAAATATGTCCGATTTAGGAGATGTAAAGGTCCCTTGGAAGTTGAGGATCATTGTTATGAATAAAACACATGACGGTAAACATATAAATATGCTAACCCTAGCCGATGAGGGCGGCTTGGCCGAGGATTATGTGTGGGCAACGAGCGAAGAGTCAAGGCGCCACGCCTTGTCATTGTCCCTGATAGGGTCAATCGTGCATAAGCATCGAGGAACCGTAAGAATAGACCCCGAGACCCATTCCCTAAACATAGAGGTTCCGGATGAGGAAAAACTGGCGTGTGCTGAAGAGCTCGGCAAGAAAGTAGACATGACCTTGCACTGACAGAATCGCAGCAGACGCTTTAGAAAGCTTGACGGCCCTCGTGGTCATATGGAGGGCGTGGTGCACGCATATTGCAGCCAAACCGAGGGGCCTAAAGGCGACTACAGGGAGACGTTTGCATAACCTCTTTGAGCGACGGCCGAGTCGTGCAAGGGAAGGCACACGATGGCGGCGGCAGAAGGGCACTTAGGAGAAATCTCTGACCGGATACTGGCATGGTATGACGAGAACCAGCGCAACTTGCCATGGCGCAAAACCAGCGACCCATATCGTGTCTGGATCTCTGAAATCATGCTCCAGCAGACCCAGGTGGACACAGTCATCCCATACTACCACCGCTTTATCTCGCAATTTCCCACTGTGCAGGCATTGGCCGGAGCTTCTTTGGATGCCGTGCTCAAGGTGTGGGAGAATATGGGATACTACGCCAGAGCTCGCAATCTACATGCAGCAGCCAAAGAGGTCCTGCATCGATTCGGTGGAGAGCTTCCGAATACGTGGGACGAACTCACCGCCCTGCCGGGAATCGGGAGCTACACGGCCGGTGCCATCCTGAGTATAGCCTTCGGACAGCACGTCCCTGCCGTGGACAGCAACGTGCGGCGCGTGCTAATCAGGCTCTTTGCCATTGATCAACCCCTTGACCAAGGCCAAACGCGGCGCCATGCGCGGGAGCTGGCCGGGAGACTCGTGCCGATAGCCGGTGCGGGGCTTTTCAACCAAGCCCTGATGGACCTTGGAGCTGGTATCTGCACGCGCCGTGAACCGGGCTGTATGTTCTGCCCGATCTCAGACCTGTGCGAGGCCTATCGGCGCCGGTTGCAGGACGTCTTGCCGGTGACAAGAAGACGTCGCCCTTTGCCACACAGTCATGTGACAGCAGGCGTTATCTGGAACGATTGTCGACAACTGCTCATTGCGCAGCGACGGAACAAGGGTCTCCTTGGGGGACTCTGGAAGTTTCCCGGCGGTGTGCAACAGTCAGAGGAGTCCCTGGAGGGCTGTCTCCAGAGAAAAGTTCGCGAAGAACTGGGGGTCCGGATCCGGGTTGGGAAACCGATCGCATCAATAAAACACGCTTATACCCACATGCGTATCACGCTTCATGCCTTTCAATGCGCCCACCTGGCCGGAGTGCCTCAGGCTTTGGACTGTGCGGACTGGCGCTGGACGACGCTTGATCGACTGAAAGATTTTGCTTTTTCACGGGTGGATCGAAAGATTATCGAGGCCGTTACACCCGAAGTCGCTGAGTTTGCAGCTTAAGAGCTATCCCATGGCTTGTATCTAACCCCGTGTGCCATGTGTGACGGTCTCGTAAAAGCTCGATTTCGTTCACTCCGTGAGCATTTGGGGCGCACTTAAGATGTTCAGCTAAAATACTAAGACTCGGGCTAAGGACTGCAAACAGTTAGGATTTTTTAACGCTAAACATCTGAGGGGCTGCTCTTCCAAAATGCCCAAAGTCCTTGACAAAACACTTTTCACGAAACCATCATGTGTAGAGGGGAAAGGAGGTAACCATGAAGATTTTGATCACGGGCGGCCTCGGCTTTGTGGGCACCCAACTGTCTATTCGGCTTCTTGGAAAAGGACATCAGGTGACGGTCGTAGACCACAGCCCTGAGCCGCACGCCCACACGCCCCGGGATGTCAGATATGTGTCTGCGGATACAACCGTCAAGGGAGCATGGCAAGAAAACGTTTCACGTCAGGACGCGGTAATCAATCTAGCCGGGGCCTCCATTTTTTCCCGATGGAACACTAAGACGAAACAGCGCATCCGTGACAGCCGTATTCTAACCACACGCAACGTGGTTGAGGCTATGCCCACGAAAGACGGCACAGTGCTTTGCAGCACGTCAGCGGTTGGATACTATGGTTTCCGAGGCGATGAAGAACTCCGTGAAGAGGATACGCCCGGAGCCGATTTTCTGGCCGAGGTCTGCGTTGATTGGGAAAACGAGGCCCGGAAAGCAATCGACAAGGGCGTTCGAGTAGCCATTACCCGATTCGGAATCGTCCTGGGCAAGACCGGAGGTGCATTAGGACAAATGATCCCTGCTTTCAAGAAATTTGTGGGGGGACCCTTGGGAGCCGGCAATCAGTGGTTTTCCTGGATTCACATGGAAGACTTGTTGAACGCATTTATGTTCGTCTTTGAGAAGGACGACATCAGCGGCCCGGTCAATTTCTGCTCACCAAATCCAGTTCGCAACAGGGAGCTGGCCAAGGCATTGGGAAGAATTCTCTCACGGCCGTCTTTTGTAACAACGCCGGCCTTCATGCTCAGGCTTGTGCTTGGAGAATTTGGATCTGTCCTTCTTGAGGGCCAGAGGGTTATCCCGGCTCAGCTCGTCAAACATGGATTCACGTTTCGCCATCCAGAGATCATGGGGGCGCTGCAGGACATTCTTGGGAAAGATTAATCGTGTCGATCCGCATCCTATGGCCCCATGCCCCCCTTGTCCACAGGATTTAACCATCCTCAACGGCGAACTCAGTTTACTTTGGCGTTCCTTCGTGATAAAGGAGCGGATTAAATGATTGACAGGTAGCGCAACCTACTTCTCACCTAAGACTGCTGCAGGGGGGGCAGCATGCGGGGAGAACAGCTATCCAGGCAGTGGCGTATTTTGCGCGTCATCGAGTCGCGAGCCCATGGTATCACCGTGGCTGAACTTGCCGCGCAAGAAGACTGTTCCCCCCGCACCATCTGGCGTGACCTGGCTGCCATCCAGGCCGCCGGTTTTCCCCCTGGGCCGTGGAACAAATCACTTTCCAATTTGCACAAACGCAGATCCCACTCATACGCTTCTCATTCAACGTATCAAGCCGGAAGACTTATCGTTCCACTGGTCCTGTACTCCGAAAAAGACGGCCAAAAAAACTCTTTCTTATTCATGTCCCTGGCATCATTTTTGTCTCAAACCGTAAAGAATTTTGAGCCATGCTTTTTGCTTTTAGCCAATACCGCTTCACCTTGCGGGTGGAGACCCCCATAGGCTTCTTTAACGGTGATGTAGGAACAACGCTTCGTGGAGCCTTTGGAACGGCCCTGCGCCGGATTGTCTGCATTGACCGGCGTCAGCAATGTCCTCAATGTCCTATCAGGCAGCAGTGTGTCTTTCCCCTTGTCTTCAGCCCCGTAAGAGACCCTGATAGCGGCCCAAGGAGACAGCAGAATCCCCCCAGGGGTTTCGTTATCAAACCCCCGTTCAATGCAAAGACGCGCTATGGTTCGGCAGAAGCTATCATATTCGATTTTCTCCTCATCGGCCGCTTAAGTGATTATTTCCCGTACGTTATCGTGCCATTCAAAGAGCTTGGACAGCTCGGTATCGGCATGGGCCGAGGAAAGTTCTCTCTTGCCGCCATAGATGCGATCAAGGCAGATGGCAGTACTCTTCCAGTATACAGGGAAGCAGATGGTATTGTTCACAGCGTTGTACCCGTAAGCTGGGATGAGCTGGCCAGGTCTTTTTCTCCTCCTGCTGACGGAAGAGTGACGTTACGTTTTTTGACTCCTGCGCATATTCGCTTTAACCCTACCGGTGCAAAGGGAAAAAGCAGGCCCGTGAGGGCTCCTGAATTCTTCCACATTGCATGCCGCCTCAGAGACCGCGTCAGCGCCCTTTGCCGCGAATACGGTCCGACACCCCTGGAGATGGATTTCAAAGGGTTTGGTGAAAGAGCAAAAGACATAAGGACCGTGGAGAGCAGCCTCAGGTGGGTGGAAGAAAGTCGCGTTAGCCGCACGCGGCACCGCCACGACCTGAGCGGTTTTGTAGGCGATATAACCTTTGAAGGGGCCCTCGGCGAGTTCTGGCCCTTTTTGGTCCTTGGGCAATACATTCATGTGGGGGATAACGCGGTCTTTGGGCGGGGGTGGTACACGATTGAAAAAGCGACCTAGCAAATTTTAAGCTTGGCTGCAAAATAGCAAGGCAAATTTGCAGTGACTATTAAAAAATCAAGCTGATAATCACCGCAGCCAATCAATCTCTATGAGGTGCTCGACCCTTTTAAATTCAGGGTCGGCAGTGATGACACGGGCATTTTCTCTTATGGCTGTGGCCACAACAAATGCATCAGCGTAAGCGATAGGATATTCAGCCTTGATTTCTGCGGCTGCGAGAACCAGGTCGTCGGGGCAGGGGTAAATCTTAATGGGAAGGAGCTTCATCTTATCCAGGATATCTCGGGCAAACGAGGAATCCTGTATCCGGGCACACCGATAGTAGATTTCGCCAAGGTTGATAATGTTCAGTAAGACTTGCTCCTTACCATTTTGAGCCCGGTAAAGTATATCTTCTACGACTTGTACTCCTTTTTCATCTTGAATCCATGCCAGAACGGCGAAGGAGTCCAGCAACGATCTTTTCTTCACGTTCGATTTCCTTTTTCCTCTCGTTGAGGAGGGCCTTTGTCATGGAGGGTTTTCCCTTAAGAATGCCTCTCAATGCCTTGATAGGGTCTTCAGGAAGAGGCTCGATAAGTGCCTTGTCTTCTACAAGCGTGAAGGCGACTTTCTGCCCAGGCTTTATTCCGAGCTTTTTTCTGATTTCCGCCGGGATAACAATCTGTCCTTTGGAAGAGGTTTTAACGATATTCATTGGTATTACCTTTATTTTGGTGTTTTACTTTCTATGCAGTTTAACACCTCATCAAGAGTTCGTCAAGGGCTTTGCATGTAGGAGTTTAAAATCCGCGCTTTTCGCCACTCATGCCGGATGCAGTTCGAATAAGCGACTGCATGGGAGAAGGCCAAGCTCCTGGACCGAAAAGCTGCCAGTCCGGAATGGCCCATGCGTTCGGGGCAAGTTTTATCAATACTGCAAAATGGCAAGGCAAATTTGCAGTGACTATGAAAAAAAGCCAGACAAGCCAATCGCATTATGGGCTTTTGGCAACGGGCAACCGACAACAATCAAAGGACATTACGCAATACATTCGTGCGGGGGATAATGCCATCTTACTATTACCAGATAGTTCGAACCGGGTATCGTACAACAAGTTCGTCCGGTGTCAGTATGACCAGTCCGTGCACGATGGCCTGACAGATGAGCATGCGATCAAAGGGATCGCTATGGTGGTCGGGGAGCCGGCCAAGGTACAGCGTAGCCTCTTCTTCCAGAGGAAGCGCATCAACACCGTGCTGTTTTCTCTGTGCCGGAATGAATCGCTCAGGCGGCTCAGGAAGAGGTAGTCTTCCCAAGGCATGTTTGATGGCAATTTCCCACGTGGAAACAGCGCTCAGGTACACTTCATTTGCCGGATCAGCAAAGAGTTCACGAGCAGGGTTGGACAGCTCGGGTGCATCCACGATAACCCAGAGGAACGTACATGTGTCCAGAAGGATTTTCACTCGCTGCCGCCGGAAAAGGAAGCCACGATTTCCGCCGGCAGAGGTTCATGAAATTCAGGAGGAACCTGAAATTGACCTTTTGCCAGACCGATGGAACGTTGCGATTCTTTGACCGGCGGTATCGGGCGAATTTCAGCAATGGGAATGTTTCTTTTGCACAAGAGGATGGTCTCCCCTTTCGCCAATCTCTTAAGATACTTGGACAGATGAGTCTTTGCTTCATGAATGTTAAGCCGAATCATGATCTAACACTAAACTATAAAGTAAACTAAGTCAAGTGGGTTTTCCTGACCCACCTCCCCGCAGCGACTCGACTTCGAGTGAGCCTCAGTCGAACTCCTCACCGAAGTCAAGCCGCGGGCAATGCGCTCGCTGTTCCGGTTCAAGTAGACCATGTTAGAAAGCAATCAGGAACTCATTGATCAGTTTAACAGCGATGAACAGCATTGGTGGCGGCTCCACTGGCTGAAGTTGAAGCGGCGGGGCAGATTCCCGAAGCTCGGTGCGTTGAGGCACGCCATGCTGGATCTGCGGGACGAGATGCGCGAGAGGCGAAGATCTGCAGACTGCGTCAGCCGCGAATGGATTGGAGGGTGTCAATGACGGCGAAGCCGATCAAAAGGAAG
>Ga0114922_10005858_pt1 | contig 11292 bp, 11 predicted proteins | sample AartaG_FD_100975 | JGI IMG/M metagenome (GOLD analysis project Ga0114922, IMG submission 100975) | Deep subsurface microbial communities from Aarhus Bay to uncover new lineages of life (NeLLi) - Aarhus_00045 metaG | ecosystem: Environmental > Aquatic > Marine > Oceanic > Sediment | place...
TCCACAAAATAATCAGTCAACAATAATTCGTTTTTAGGAAAAGCTTTATACTCAAGTTGTTCCGTATTAAAAATAAATGTTCCATAGTTCTCTAAAAATATCCAAATTTGGACATCTTTTTCAAAAGACTCTTTATCACTCATAAGCGCTGCTAATATACATCTTGAGATAACATCAAGCCGTCCTGTTGTCCCAGGAATATCTTTTATTATATAGTTTGTTATATCTACTGTGTCGGATTTAATAAAAAAGATTAAGGCCATCTTCGTACTTTTTATGCAAAAAATCTTTGTTTTCAGTTGAAAATATTGAAAATATTAAGTATTTAAAAGTTTGAATTTCTATATATCTTTTAATATAATTATGTAACAATCAACAAAAAAATTGATAAAAGATGAAGTATTTACTTTAATCTATAAGTAATTACTTTAAAAGGTATTATATCTCTATATAACTCGTTAGACTTTCACAAAAAAGTATTGGAAAAATATATGACCATATATGATTATGTGAGGAAAAATGCCTTTAAAGTCGTCGTTGCTGGCGATGGAGCTGTAGGCAAAACTACAGTTGGAAAAAGAATTTCAGGTAAGTTAAATATAGATGAAAATATTGAAATGACTCCTGGCGTTGATTTCCATAATTTAAAAATACAAAGTTATGAACCTATTGATTGTCAGATTTGGGATTTGGGGGGACAGGAACAATTTCGCTACTTTCAAGATGACTTCTTTAATAGCGCGACTGTAGTTGTGCTCGTATTTGCAGCAAACATGTATCACTCTTTTATGAACCTCAAATCGTGGATATCTCTAATTTCTAAAGAATTATTAGAAAAAACATATCTCTTAGCTAATAAAATTGATGCTGATAATCGATCAGTACCAAAAGAAAAAGGATTAGAATTTGCTAAAAAGTACGGAATGACCTATTTTGAACTCTCTGCCATAACAGGCGATGGTTTTGAAGAATTTAAAGAAGATCTTATTAAAAGCATTGAATATGTTTTCATTGCAAAGGATTAATCTATTCTTATTCTGTTTTTTAAATAAAAATTAAAATTTTCTATCTTTAAATAGATTCTTCGTAAATAGATATCATAATATTCTCAAATTAATTCTTTAGAAAAGAAATGATATCCTCAGTTGATCCTAAAAATAAACCAACAGATCTGAAAACCGCTATTCATATAATCAAAAAAGCAACTGCACTCTCTCATAATCATGATTCTATCTGGTTTACATTAGGATTAGCCTATAATTACTTAAAAGAATTCGAAAAATCAATTGAGATATGTAAATATCTGCTACAAATTAATCCTAATGACATCAAAGCCTTGGATTTATTAGGTCAAATTTATACCAAAACCAACGAATACGATAAATCTATAGATTTATTTATGCGAATTTTAGAAATTGAGCCATACAATAAAAAAGCATGGACCGGACTTAGTAATAATTATACTAAAAGGGGTGATTATTACAAGGCAAGTAAAGTAGTGAAGCATAAAGCGATGATTGAATCAAAAATTTTTAATGAGTGGAACAAACTAAGCAATGAATATAGAAAAAGAGCCAAATATAATGATGACCAAAAATTCTTTACCCTTGAAGGGAATAAAAATTCAAAATCAGCCATAATTTCTAATAAGATTGGCAATGTTTATCTTAGTAAAGGAGAAGTTGATAAGGCTATTAGTTTTATTAAAAACTCTTTAAATCTTAACCCGAATGATAAAAAGGCTTGGAATAATTTAGGTAAGGCATATTTATGCATTGAGGATTATAATAATGCTATTAAAGCATTTAATAAAGCAATAAAAATTGATCCAAATTATAGAAAGGCTTGGAATAACCTTGGCTTATCCTTCAGGTTAAAAAGCACAGTTCATAGGAAATCCATCACATAACTTAAGCTATTTGTTGAAAGTAATCGATATTAGTCTGCTTTCTCCTCATTGAAACAGAATACATTTCTGAATTCCGAATTCTCTTCTTTAGGTAATCTACCGCTTTTATTAAATGTACATCGTTTATATATCCATTTTCAAAGGTTAAATAATTCTGAGTCTTATTGTTACTTAATCTGATTTCAAAATTTAAATTTTCGTTAACAAGTTTCACATAAGACCAATTTCCTGTCTTTAATTCTTCCAAAAATGAAATTACTTTACTAGTCTGTGTCAAACATCTGCTATTCTTTATGATAATTTCGTTATCAGAATCAAAAACAGATATAGCCGTATAATCATTAACATCTAAACCTGCTAAAAAAGTATCTAATTCATTCTTTCTAAATATAAAATGGTTATTTACTAAAGAATATTTAAAATTAAAACCATAATCTTTATGGAGTTTAAGGACAAGCTTATTTGCTGTTTTATTTTGAATAATTTGTCTACTATAAAAACAAAGAATTCCCTTTTCTTTATTAATAATTAGTTTTATCAAAATGGGATAGAATTTTTTTTCTGTGTTCATATTTCTCTCTATTAGATTAAAGTAAGCTAACTCTGAATTCATCGAAGGTAACACTTTTTTACCAATTTCCAAGAAATTGCTAATATCATAGCCTAGAACATTCTTAAATATCCTATTTTTCTTATAAAAACCAGAAATTAGATGCTCAGGTTTTCCCCTAACATTTATAGAATTGAATTCTAATTTTTTTTCTAATTCTTCAATTTCAGTATCAAAAAACGCATCAAAATAGAACCTTAATGTCGGCATATAATAAGATTAAATTCAACGTTTATAAAAAAAAAAAATCAAAAATAAAATGTGAATAAAATTAGCGATTTATAAATTCTCGAATACTTGAAATAATTAACTCCGGCTTATCGTCCATCATCCAGTGGCTACCAGTTGCACTGCGAATGATTTTTAAATCTTTCACATAATCTTCTAATCCTTCTAACGTCACGGGTAATATCGCATGATCCCGCATGCCATGTATCACCAATGTAGGAACGGTAATCTTTCCATCCTTCCATTCTTCAACGCCAGTTCCTCTAGTTGGATTTGTGTATGCTGCTCGATAATAATTGCATCCTGCCTCTAAACTTCCTGGTTGAGCCCATGCTTCTAGATCTTTTTGCTCATCAAATGAATTCTTATTATCAAAAATACCCGTCTCTCTAACCATTTGATAATCATTTTCTCTAAATATTTCTACAGCCTTTGGTTTTATTAAACCAAATACATAGGCGCTTGCTTTCCTTTGTTCTTTACTTCTTATAAAAACTTTTTGCATTACAAGAGGGTGCGGCACCGACACAATTATAAGCTTTTTCAATAATTCCGGATATATACCCGCAAAATACCACGAGATAATTGCCCCCCAATCATGTCCAACAAGGATAAACTTATCCAATTGCAATGCCTCAGCAAGACCTTTAATATCATCTACTAGAAGCTTTATTTTATAATTTTCAATACCTTCAGGTCTGTCAGAAAGGTTAATTCCGCGAGTATCAGGTACAATAAGTTTAAACTCATCCTTTAGTCCTAGCATAATGTTTTTCCAGCTAAACCAAAATTCTGGAAACCCATGGAGCATTATTATCGGCTCCCCTTCTCCTATTAAAACCGTATGGAGTTTTATCCCATTCGTTTCAATATAACGCTCTTCTATTTGTTCTAACAATTCCATAGTATATTCACTATAAGTATAATCTATAAAGTATTAAAAATTTTATTTTACTCATAGTAGTTTTAATTCTTAAAAATAATGAATATTTAAATAGAGTGAAGTAGTTTATTACCCAATATTGATTTTTCTGAATAATTCTTGAAGATTGGTGAGAGCGCCAGATCCCCAAGCAACATTTCAAACAATATAGTAGAAAGGAAGCTTTAGATAGGCTAAGTGAGATTTTTAAAAGAAAATCATGTAATTTTGAAGAAATCGTCGATGAGATATTTAATCTTTTCAAGAGTAAAGGAATAAAAAGGGAAGCCGCAAGAAATTTAACTCTTCAATTAATTAAGGAACAATCAATCGTACCTGGTAAAAAACACACATCTCAAACTATTTTAAAAAATCCTACTCGCTATTCTATTTACGCTTATATTCAAAAAGAAAAATCTGTTCACTATTCTAATATTAAGCAAAATTTGGGTATAAGAAGCGAAAATATGTATCGTATCCATTTAGAATCATTAGAGAATTTTGGATTATTAAAGAGTTTTCAATATGGAGGCATTAGGTTAATTTGTAGCAATGACATTAATGAGGATAATGCTGTGTGTTACTATCGATTAAAAATGAAAAAATATTTTGATATTGTTAATCTACTTATTAATTTAGAACAATTAAATCTCGCAGATATTAATTCACATTTAAAAATAGATGCTAAATATACCGTGGAAAGCTTAGTTAAGATTGGTCTCATCTTAAAAAATGATAAAAAGTATACAATTGATCCCGGACAAAGAGAAAAAGTTAAAGGAATATTAAAAGATATTAATAAAATGAAAAGTGCCTAAGAGAATGAGGAGAATCAAATGTTAAATTGGACACCTTTAGTAATTGCTAACATCATCCATGGAAGTCTTATCCTGGTGCTAGGGTTATGGTCTTTAAGGTATTCTGAAAACGTTAAGAACAAGGCAATTAACTATCTTAAGGCAACATGGATTACAATGGCAAGTATTTATTACGTGCAAGCTGTATCAATTTTGATTCTTGACATATTCTTGGGGGTGCTTTTTGGGATACTTGGATTTGTACTTATGGCCTTTCTTATAATTTCTATAAGTTATAACTATAGAGATCGCTTTTTATCGATTTGGCTTTTAATTGATATCGTTTTCGGAATCATTGCTGTTTATGTAGCCTTTACCCAACCCGATGCCGTTAAAATTGAAATGGTCGACGGTTATTATCGTACCACAATGACTGGGTATTTTGAAATAATATCTCAATTAGTTATTATTGCATTTTCTCTAATTTATCTTGCATGGCTTGCTTTAACTCTATTTTATTCTCCATATATCTTACGAAAATATGCATTTTACATGTTTTTTGTGCTAGTTATTCAATTAATATTAAATTATTTTCTTTTTTTCTTTATAAAAGCTATAATTTGGATCATTATTCTGAACAGCATTGGTTTACTGATTATAAGCTATATTATTCATGAGAATCCTGGACTTTTTTATATCCTCCCCTTTAAGGCATATCGATTGACTATACTAAATAAAAAGGGTGATATATTAATCAAATATGTATGGTCAAGAACATCCTCAATCGATTTGATCTATGAAATTTTAACTTCTACTGAATCTAAAAACATAGAAAAATTGAGGGACAAATCTTTTCTCTCTGAAAAAATGACTGAAAAACCTACATTAAAATCAAAGTATGATGAGCTGGTAAAGGAGATAAAATATCCAAAAGGATATAAAATCTCTCATAATAAAGGAAACAAGAACATAACACTCGAAATGAAATATCCAGAAATACTAATTTATGAAGGTCGGTCATTTATTGTAAAGTTTGAAGTGTCGAAAATAACACATTTCTTAAGGGATTTAATAGAACAGTTCGTAAATGAATTTGAAGTCCAATTTGGAGAAGAATTGGATAAGTTTCCCCTAGAAAAAGAAAAAAATGAAGAAGCATATCAATTAATTGAGAAATTCTTTTTCATGTTTCCCTCCACAATAGTTACCAGCCCAAAAGAAAGCTTTTTAATATCCTCAGAATCATTCCGTATTGATGAAGTGTTGGAACATAAGATTAGAGAACTTTTTCCTGAAGAAGAAGACTATAATTTTGTAAAAGATGAAATACAACGAGCTCCTGAGATTACATTGAATTCGATAAACAAAATATGGAAAGAAATGCAAAATGAACACGATACCGACATGGAATCTAATTATTAGGCTATGAATTTATCTCCTAATATGCATTGAAGGTTTTTTAATTCTATACATTTATGTCTATAAGGACTAGGAGCAAAATTCTCTCTTATCTCATTTAAATGTTAGAGGGTATATTTTTTATCTGATAAATTTAAGTGTTTTTTAATTTTCCGAAATATAAGTAGGGAAGCCTTTAATAGAAAATAGTAGGGAAGTTAAGGCGAAATGCAATGATGGGGGTGCGAAATCCCCCCTAATTTTCTTTCTATAATAAGATTTAAAAATATAAATAATATTTAGATTAGTTTTGCTACTAACAAGTTCTAAAAGAAGAAATCATAAAGATTATGGATATCTAAAAATATCTCGATGGTAAGGTTTGCTTCTCCCTTTAAATCATCTATGGTTTTACCCTTGAGAGCTTTCTGATCTTTCCAAAATATCGTGTAAATCATACCGTGATACTTTCCATATATCAATAAACCACCTTCAAAATCGGGGCTCTGTTCTACTTCAACCGTTCCAAAGACGTTATCTTCCTTACTATATCCTAAAAACGCGATTACACCCTTATAAATCTTCGAACTCATAAACGACCGATCTTTCACACTCGCAATTTTATTTTCGTACCATCTTCCATCTTTTCTTAACTTTAAATGATAAAATCTTACCGCTTCTTTTAATTCGTTATTATTTCTTACCAATAAACTCTTTGATATTTGCTACAACTATTTCTGGAGCATCCACCATAACAAAATGGCTTGCATTTTCAACATATACAATTTTTAAATCTTTTACATAATTCTCTAAATTTTTCAATGTTTGCGGAGTAATCGCAGGGTCCTGCATCCCATGAATCACCAAAGTTGGGACATTTATAATTCCCGTCCATTCCTCAGTAATTTTATCTCGATTTTCTTCCACCATGCGATAATATTCTAATCCTCCCCTGACTGCTCCTGGCTGAGACCACGCTTCAATATACCTTTCTACATCAAACTCAGTAACTGCATCCTTTCTTTTTACCATACCCAGAATCACCAATCTTAATAGTTGATAATTATTTCGACTTAACTGTTCAACGGCTTCAGGCTTAGCGAACAGCTCCATGTATGAACTTGCTCGCATTTGTTTCTCATCTGTTTCATAAACTTCTCTCGCAGATACAAAGTGAGGGCCATTTAATATAATCAATTTTTTGACTAATTCAGGATATCGCTCCGCAAAAGCCCAGCAAGGAGGCGCGCCCCAATCGTGCCCCATCAAATAAATCTTCTTTAAACCTAAAGCCTCACTTAGACCTTTAATATCTTCAACCAAGATCTCTAATTGATAATTTTCAATCCCCCTCGGCTTGTCAGAAAGATTATTTCCACGAGTATCCGGAGCAATACATTTATACTCATCTTTCAAACCCATAATGATGTCACGCCACCCATACCAAAAATCAGGAAATCCATGCAGCATGATAATTGGCTCTCCTGATCCAGCTATCACCGTATGAAGCTTAATTCCATTCGTTTTAACATAATTCTCTTCGATTTCTCTTAACAATTCCATATTAAACTCATCTCGTAATGATGTATTTAATTAATTACTATTTTTCGATATAAATTATTCTTTCTAAAATAATATAAAATTATAATTTGACAATATTATCAACAACAACTCGTGTAATACTAATTTCTAATTTCTTCATATTATAGCCTATTAGGGGTTAATTTAAATATCCTCAAATGATAAATACAAGTAACCAATCAAGATAGGTTAAAAAAATGAAAATTGTAAAGAAAGAAAAAATAACTAGCGCCGGATGTAAATGCGGCGGCGATTGCATCTCAACCAGCTGCAAGTGCGGCGGAGATTGTATCTCCTCATGCAAATGTGGTGGAGACTGCTAAATTAATCTACCTTTTTTTTTTGTATTTCATCTTTTATTATTTATTTTTAAATAACTCCAATAGTTGCAAATGTGGCGGCGAGTGTATCTCCTCCATAATTTTATATTTATCACTTCCTTTTTGAAAAGTATAATGATTAAGACTAAACTTAATGAGTTAGTAATTTCTAAGTTTTTTTTTTTTTTGAAAAAAGGAAAATGATATCTTATTCCTTTCTATAATCTACTGGTTGAAGATTTTCTATTTCGAAAGGAAGTGTGACATTATCGGGTATAGGATCGATATAAAATTGACGAAATTTTTCGTGTTGCATTCTGCAAAAAGTAGTTCGGTGGTTATAAGCTGGATGTTTCATCATTTTTTTCCAAATCTTTTTGAGAGGTTCTTTTCGAATATTTCCAAAAGATAAAGGAGTAAAATCACAGGGAGTAATGTCTCCATACGCCGAAACATAATATTGAATATTACCTGCAAGACATCCAATACCACCTAAATATCCTTCAATAGAGTTTTGCCAAGATTGTGAAGAGAGAGGAGGAATAATACTGTTATTAAAAATTTTAGTGGAAAACTCCCGAATCTCTTCTCGTTGATCCGGAGTAAGCATTTCGCTGGTATCTTTTAACATATTTCCTGTTGGTACGCCATCAAACAACATTACATTCTGCATTTTTCTCCTTCTTGCAAGAGAATATATCTTTTTATACATTCCCTTCTCTGTAGCTGATCGAGTAGCATAAGATGAAAATCCGACAAAGACACCTTTTGCTCTCATCCTTTCAATTCCCTTCATCGCCGTTTCAAAAAGCCCAGGCATCCCTCTTAATTTGTCATGTTCTTCGGGGTATGGACTATCTATACTTACAAAAATGGAATAAAGTCCTGCATTCGCTAATTTATCCGCATTCTCTTCCGTAAGAAACTGGCCATTCGTAAATAAAATAGGGACTGCCTTTCTTTTATCCACGTAATGAATAAGATCAAATATATCTTCACGTAATAAGGGCTCACCTCCTGTAAAAGCGAGTATAGATATGCCTAAATTTAGACTTTCATCAATAACTCTTTTTGCCTCCTTTGTGGTAAGTTCAGGTACTCCTGCTTTTAAATGTTTCCCTGCACTACAATGAACGCAATTACATTGACATTTATATGTAACCGCAAAAGTCATGGCAACTGGAAATCGACTACGTAAGATACGAGCCTTTATTGCTGCTATTAACAAACGAGTCATAGGCCCACTTCCGATAGGAGGTGCAAATGTGTTCGAAACTCGTTTTCCTTTCCATTTTCCTAAGTTCTTATACCCCCTATAAAATTTTGCCTGCATAAGTAACATCGTAAAAAATCCCAATTTATCAAGTATAGGATTTAATAAACCAGTACCGATAATTTCACCATTATTTAGTTTTACAAAACTTAATAGGTTCCTCCCAAATAGTTTCAAATATATTTTTTCTCTTAGCATATTAAAGAAAACCTTGAAAATTTTTTTTCCTTACTAAAAAGACTGATATAATTTATTGTAATTTTTACAAAAATTACTTCTTAGTCCTTGCAATACAAGGTTGATGGGAGTCATGTTTCTTTCTGCTTTTTACCCTTTCTTCTTTTCTTTTTTTCCCTTCTCTAAATCGCCTCTCATCTTCTTCAGTTTCTAATGTTAATGTTGCAACAGTAGTAGGTTTATCATTTTCATTAAGTGCTACAAATGTTAAATAGGCAGAGGCTACGTGAGCTCTCGTCCCAGTTATTAGACATTCAGCATCCACTTTTACACCAATTTCCATAGAAGTACGAGAAACGTAATTCACTGACGCTTTAGCAAATACAACATTCCCTACAAACACAGGTGATATGAAATCGATTCTATCTACTGAGGCAGTAACTATATTCCTTCTAGTGTGCCTGGCCGCTACGATGGAGGCTGCATTATCTATTATACTCATAATCTCCCCGCCAAAAATATTACCTGCGGGATTTGAATGCTGTGGCATCATTACTTGGGCAATTTCTACTTTAGATTCTGAAACAGATTTTACATCCATTTTAAACACCTTATAATAATTCCATTAATTTTTCCCATTATTATTTTTTAGTAAAAATGGTGATAATTATTAAAATTATTTTCTTGTATATTTTTGCTGGTATTATCTTTTATAATATTATCTTTTTTAAAATGAGAAACCTTATTCTTCTCAATGAAACCCCAAGATATTCCTTTTATACCTCGTCACATTGTCTTGAGAAGATATGAGGATATCAACATCATTGATTTAAAAGCCGACGAGTCCTATGTGATTGATGACGAAGCTTATTCCGTTTTGAAGCTTATCGATGGAGAACTGAGTAATGGAGAAATTATAGATACATATCCAGAAGCAAAAAAAGAAGAGGTTTCGGAAGCGATAACTGATTTTCATGAATTGGAAATTGTTAACTTTAGTCCTAATAAAATTACGGATAAAGCATTAATCTCAGTTGATCATATAAACCTACCTGAAAAAAATGCATTTGACTTACCATATATGAAAAATCTCATGATTAATCTCACTGAAAAATGTAATCTTACATGTAAACACTGTTATATTAATGATAAAAATCCTGTGGATTTTCCTTTTGATGAGTTAAAGAAATTAATTAAAGAATTCTATGAATTGCAGGGATTAAAGTTGGTTTTAACCGGAGGAGAACCGTTATTATATTCCCACCTAAAAGATTTACTGGTGTTTCTCAAGGATATTCCCCTTATGAAAATCATGCTATCCAATGGAATTTTGTTTAAGGAAAAACCTGAATTAATTGAGTTGTTAAGAGATAATTACTTTGAGATTTTTATTAGTATAGACGGATTAGAAGACACACATAATGATTTTCGGGACGCTAATTGTTATAAAGACACAATAGAGAGCATCAAACTTCTGATAAAAGCAGGTATTACTGTATCAATCAATACGATGATCCATAAGCAAAATCTCAATGAATTTGATGAGATGTATAAATTATTTCAATCGTTAGAAAAAATAAAGAATTGGTCTATTGACATTCCGACCTTTGATAAAACCACTCCTCTAGCAATTCGCGAAAAATATGAAATTACATCAGAAGAGGGGGGTCAAATTTTAAACGATTACGGGTGGGGTGAATACATTAACCTTTCTTCTGCAAGTGATCTTGCCTGTGGACCCAATATTATAGCGGTCGACGTATTAGGAGTTGTTACCAAATGCGGCTTTTTTTATGATGAAAATATAGGTAATGTGTTAGAGTTAGGTCTTAAAAAAAGTTGGGAATTAATTCAAAAGCAACTGAACTGGAAAATCTCTGATTTAGAATGTTTCAAACTGAAATGTGAGCATCTTGACGCGTGTCGAGGAGGGTGTAGATATAGAGCATATCAAGCAACAGGGAATGTTTTAAGTGTTGATTCCTATAAATGTGCTCAATTTGGAAAGTTAGAGTAATAAAAAAAAATAGAATAGTATAAATTTAATTAAATATCAACATACATAGTAAATTATAAA
>Ga0114922_10005859_pt1 | contig 11291 bp, 8 predicted proteins | sample AartaG_FD_100975 | JGI IMG/M metagenome (GOLD analysis project Ga0114922, IMG submission 100975) | Deep subsurface microbial communities from Aarhus Bay to uncover new lineages of life (NeLLi) - Aarhus_00045 metaG | ecosystem: Environmental > Aquatic > Marine > Oceanic > Sediment | place: Aarhus...
AGAACCCGGCGTGTGAACGGATCTCCGTGTCTCGTGAGGAGTTGGACTCGTGCCCGGCGTGCGGTGGGAAGGTTGAACAGGATCCCGACGTCCTCGATACGTGGTTCAGCTCGTGGTTGTGGCCGTTCAGCACCCTGGGCTGGCCCGAGGAGACCGAAGATGTCCGGACGTTCTACCCGACCCATACGCTGAGCACGGCACCCGAGATTCTGTTCTTCTGGGTCGCGCGGATGGTGATGGCCGGGCTCGAGTTCCGGGGTGAACTGCCGTTCACGGACGTGCTGTTGCATGGCACGGTCCGGGACGCCCAGGGGCGACGTATGTCGAAATCTCTGGGCAACGGGATCGATCCGTTGCGGGTAGTCGAGATGTTCGGCGCCGACGCGATGCGTTACACACTCGTGAGCGCCGCGGCGCTCGGCACGGATCTGCAACTGGATCACGAAGATCTCGAATCCTCGTTCCGGGTAGGTCGGAACTTTGCCAACAAGATCTGGAACGTCGCGCGGTTCGCGCTCGGATACCTGAATTCGGACGACGTCGCCCGTGATCCACGCGATCTGGAACTCGAGATCGCGGATCGGTGGATCCTGTCGAGACTCTCCGAGGCGACCCGGGCCGTGACCGACGCTCTGACGAAATTCCGGCTTCATGAAGCTGCCGAGGCAGCCTATCACTTCGTGTGGAGCGAATTCGCCGACTGGTACGTGGAGTTGGTGAAGCCGCGGCTGCGGGGTGACCGGGGTGAGGAGAGCCGCGATGCAGCTGCCGCGACGCTGGCGACCGTGATGGACGGGTGGCTACGGATGCTGCATCCGATAATGCCGTTCATTACCGAGGAGCTGTTTTGCCATATGCCGGGGCGCACATCCAGTGACACGCTGTTGCGCGGACCGTGGCCAGCCCAGTCAGCAGACGGACTCGACCCGGAGGCCGGGTTGGCGATCGAGGCCTTGCAGGACGTCGTCACCTCGGTCCGAAACCTGCGCTCCGAGTATTCGATTGATCCGGGTCGGCGCATCGACCTCGTGCTGGTGGATCCTCCACCGGCGCTTTCGGCAGCTCTCGCGGCGGAATCGGACGGACTCAAGCTGTTGGCTCGGCTCGAGCGACTGGAAACGGCCGCGGTGTCGCCGGAAGGCGAGCCGGGGGCGCACGCCGTACTTCGCACGGGCGGTGAGGTGTTCCTGCCTCTGCGTGAGGTGATTGATCTGGACCGCGAGCGGCAACGCCTGATGTCAGAGCTCGATCGGCTTTCCGGGCTCCTGTCGGCGGCCCGCAGCAAGCTCGAGAACCCGGGATTCCTCGGTAGCGCACCCGCAGAGGTCGTCGAGCGGGAACGCGACAAGGCCACGTCGCTCGAGCAGCGGTACGAACGCCTGCTCGAGAAGAAGGCGGCATTCGGAATCGACTGACCATGAGACCCTTCAATGCCGGTTGGTTCCTGATCGGTTCGACGAGCGTGGTGGTCGCGCTGGTCTCGACGTGTGCGAACGTCGAAGCTCCACCCGGTTCGGCGCCCGATTTCGAGTCCCCGAAAGTGCTCGAGCGTTATCCAGCGCCTGACGCAGTCGTTCCGGACCTCGATGACGATGCCTTTCTCCGGTTCGACGAACCGATCCAGGCCCCCAGGAATCTCGAGCGTGGCCTGGACCTGTCGCCGGCGTGGGATTGGAGATTCAACCCCAATACCAGGGGATTCTCGGTGCGGCCGCGAGAGGGCTGGCGCCCAGGAGTGGTGTACCACGTGCGCGTACCTCGAGGCGTGGCCGACCTCCTGCGCAACACGACGCGCACATCGATCGAGTGGACGTTCAGCACCGGGCCGGAGATCTCTCAGACTCGGATCGATGGGACGATCTACGACAGGATTCAGGGTGCCGGAGCCAGGGATGCTCGTATCCTGTTTCTTCCGCCGGACTCGACGCCGTACAGCGTCGTGAGCGATACGGGTGGCGTGTTCAGCATGCGCTCACTGCCGCCGGGCGATTATCTCGTGCTCGGCTTTCTGGATCAGAATCGGAACCGCCGGCTGGATCGGGAGGTGGAGACGTACGACAGCGCCCTGGTCTCTCTCCCCGATTCGATCAGTCGGTATGCGCTCGATCTGTGGATGATTCCGCCCGACAGCACGCCCCCGGTGCTGGTCGAGGCGACCGGGTTTGATACGGTTACCGTTGTGCTGGAATTCGACGAACCGCTGGAGCCGGAGGCGTCCCTCGACAGCGTTCGGGTAACGGTGAGCCCCACTCGCGGTGGGCCAGCGCTGCCCATCCTGGGCATGCGGACAGGCCAGCCGGGGACTCCAGCGACGGTGCCGGGCGGACGAGTTGGGCCCGCCGGGCAGCCCCCGGACTCGCTATGGGATGATGAGATCGATATCCGGCAGGACTCGCTGCAGGTTCTGGAGGAAGTGGAGGTGACCGACTCTCTTCCGGGCGCGGCAGACACCGTCAGCGCCGCCGAGGACTCGGTTCCCGCAGCCGACTCGCTCGTCGCCGCTACACCGGAAGCCGGTACGCCCGAGGAACCCGTTCGGCCCGGCCGACCAGATATGGGAAGCGCAGAGGCACGCGAGAGGCCGTTCCCGTTCCTCATCGTGACCCTGGAACAAGCGTTGACGGAGGACACGTTCCGGGTCTCAGTCTCCGGAGTGAGCAACCTGAGGGGACTCGCCGGAGGCGGCGACACGACGTTCGTATACGTGGCACCGCTTCCTGCGCTGGCGCCCGCCGAGTCAGAGGAAGATGCGTCCCAGGCGCCCGACCGACCGCTGCAGGACGACGAGTTTTGACCGACTCCGCAGACCCGAGGCGAGAACTGCCGTCGCTCGACCACCTACTGTCGACGGAGGAGGCTGCAGAAAGCGTCATCAGATGGGGCAGGCCGGCCGTGACGGACGCCCTGAGGATCGTGGTGGACGAGTTCAGGGAAGAGCTGCGTGTCGGGACTCGGCAGATCCGACAGGTTCGAGAAGCGGAAATCCTGGCTGCCGCAGAGGGCTACCTGACACGGCTGGACATCCCTGGCCTGCGCCCTGTGTTGAATGGCACGGGAGTCGTCCTGCATACGAATCTCGGGCGGGCTCCATTGCCGCAAGCGGCGCTGACCAGACTGCTGTCCGTGGGAAGAGGGTACTGCAACCTCGAGTTCGACGTGGCGAGCGGCGAACGCGGTGACCGTTACGAGCATTGCTCGACGTGGATTCGAAGACTCACGGGCTCGGAAGACGCGCTCGTGGTCAACAACACGGCGGCTGCGATCGCGCTGGTAGTGAATCGACTCGCTGATCGAAAGCAGGTGATCGTCGCACGCGGTGAGCTGGTCGAGATCGGCGGGTCGTTCAGACTTCCCGAGCTCATTCGGGCGTCCGGCGGCATCCTGGTGGAAGTCGGTTCGACGAATCGGACCCGGGCTGAGGACTACCGGGCGGCTATCGGCCCGCAGACGGGTCTCCTGCTGAAAGTTCACCCATCGAACTACCGGATCGAGGGATTCACCGAACAGACGGAGCTGGCGGACCTCGTCAGGGTCGGGGAAGAGGCCTCGATTCCGGTCGCCCACGATCTCGGCTCAGGGCTTCTCATGCCTGGACTCGCGCCGTTGCTACCCGCGGAACCGACGCCCGGCGAGTCTGCGTCCGCCGGCGCCGATCTGGTGATGTGGAGTGGCGACAAGCTCCTTGGCGGGCCTCAGGCAGGCGTAGTTCACGGACGCAAGAAGTGGATTGCGAGGCTTCGACAGAGCCCGATGCTCAGGGCGTTCCGGGTGGACAAGCTCACCCTGGCTGCGTTGGAGGCGACCCTCCAGTTGTACGCGAATCCGGATCGCGCTGCCGCGGAGATCCCGGCGCTCGCTCGCCTGGCCGAGCCCGCGGGGTCGGTACGCGCACGGGCCGAACGCCTGTTGCAGCGACTGGAGCCCTCGATGCGCGACAGGGTCCAGGTCGTCGATCTCATGTCCCTGGTCGGGGGGGGGACGTTTCCGGGGGTGGAGCTGCCATCGGCGGGCTGGCGAATCGACGGGCCGTACGGCCGGGTGGAGGAGGCGTGCCGGTCAGCCATTCCCCCGCTGATCGGTCGAATCGAGGCTGACTCATTCGTCGTGGATTTCAGAACCCTGAGCCCCGGAGACGACGACGAGGCAGCCGCCGTGTTGATCCGGCATGTCCTGGCGCCAGGGGAGGCAGCTTCTGATGCTTGACGCGGTGTTTCTCGACCGCGACGGGACGCTGATTGAGGACCCGGGGTATCTGTCGAATCCCGCAGACGTCGTCCTGCTACCAGGCGCCGCCGATGCAGTGCGTGCCCTGAACGAAGCAGGAATACCCGCGATTTTGATCACGAATCAATCCGGTATCGGGCGCGGCTACTATTCGGAAGCCGACTTCCAGGCCGTTCAGGCGGAGCTCGAACGGCAACTCTCGGCTCACGGTGCACGATTGGACGACGTCTATTTCTGTCCACACGATCCGGACAGGGGAGTTTGCGCTTGTCGGAAACCCGGTACGGCACTGTTCCTCCAGGCGGCACGAGAGCACGGGCTTCGTCTGCACCGTTGTGTGTTCATCGGCGACCGGGAGCGCGATGTAGTGCCTGGTGAAGAGCTTGGGGCGCACGCGATTCTGGTGGCCGGAGGGGACGGGAGATATGATGAAGCTGCGCCCGTCGATATTCCACGCCGGGCGGACCTCTTCGAGGCGATTCACGACTCCCTCCGCGCGGAGAGACAGTTGAGTCAGCCGTTTCAGGTGGCGGTATTTGTCTCGGGTTCGGGCACGAACCTCCAGGCGTTGCTGGATCGATTCTCCGGTGGGACTGAGGGTGAGGCGCGTGTGTCTCGGGTCATCGCCAGCCGGCCCGGAATCGGTGCGATTGCCAGGGCCGAGCGCGCGGGCGTTCCATGGTCGGTGTTGCCGGCTGGTGTAGGTAGCGATGGACTTGCCGAAGCGATGCTGGAGGAGATCGGTGTTGCCCGCGCGGACATCGTCGTGCTGGCTGGTTTTCTCAAGCTCGTTCCGGAGTCCGTGGTGCGAGCCTACCGGGGACGAATCCTGAATATTCACCCGGCTCTGCTTCCGTCGTTCGGTGGAAACGGCATGTACGGAAAGAGAGTCCATGAAGCGGTGATTCGGTCGGGAGCGCGGATCAGCGGAGCGACAGTGCATATCGTGGACGAGGAGTATGATCACGGCGCGATCGTGGCGCAGTGGCCCGTTCCGGTGCTCGAAGCAGATACTGCAGAGAGTCTTGCGGCGCGGATCCTGACGGTCGAGCATCGTCTGCTGCCGGATGTCGTAGCGGCGTTTGCCGCAGGAGACGTGGTCACAGACCAGGCCGGTAGACCCAAGTGGATACGACCCCTGTACGCGGCCGAGCAATTCGAGCTCGGTCCGACCATAGCATGAGGTAGATCGATGCCCTACGCGCTACTCAGCGTCTCGGACAAGACCGGGCTCGTCGAATTCGGGTCCGCACTCGTCGATCGAGGCTGGACGTTGCTGTCGACCGGCGGAACCGCTCGCGTGCTGCGGGAGGCCGACATTCCGGTCACGCCGATCGCCGATTTCACGAAGTTTCCCGAGATCCTGTCAGGCCGCGTGAAAACGCTTCACCCGGCGGTGCACGCCGGCCTGCTGGCTCGTCTCTCGGTCGAGGATGACGTGCGGGATCTGGAGCGACATGGGCTCTCGGCGATCGGCCTGGTGGCCGTGAACCTGTATCCGTTCCGCGAGACGGTAGCGCGACCGGACGCGACGCTTGCGGATGCGCTCGACCATATCGACATCGGCGGGCCAACCATGCTGCGGGCAGCAGCCAAGAATCACCCGTTCGTGTGGCCGATCTGCGATCCGCAGGACTATGAATCGGTCCTGCAGGCGATCGACTCGAACGGAGATGAACCCGAGATGCGGAGGGCTCTCGCTTCAAAGGTGTTCTTTCACACAGCAACCTATGACGCCGCTGTTGCAGGCTATCTTCGGGGGAACGAGGTCGAGCCGGGGTCGGGAGGGCTCCCCGAGGAACTCCTGCTGTCGCTCGTCCGTACCCAGGAGCTCCGGTACGGGGAAAACCCGGATCAGGGGGCCGCATTCTATCGAGTCGCTTCCAGACAATCCGTGGGGATCCCGGCCCTGCACCAACTTCACGGCAAGGCGCTGTCGTACAACAACATCCTGGATGTCGACGGTGCTTTGCTGGCGATCGCTCCGTTCCTCGAGGAAGAGCCTGCGGCGTGCGTGATCCTCAAGCATACGACTCCGTGCGGAATCGCGGTCGGACGCTCGGTCGCCGAAGCCTATCGCAAGGCTCTTTCCTGCGATCCGGTATCTGCCTTCGGCTCCACGGTGATCTTCTCGCAACCCGTAACGGAGATGGTGGCGGAGGAACTGGCGAAGTTGTTCGTCGAGTGTATCGTCGCTCCGGGTTACGCGGCTGCGGCGCTCAGGATCCTGCGAGAGAAGCCGTCGCTTCGGATCCTGACTCCGATCGAGGGGGGACGATTCGGCACGATGGCTGGCCACATCAGACCGGGACTGGACGCTCGGGGTGTGAACGGTGGAGTTCTGGTACAGAGTTCTCCGGCGCCGGCCCGGCCGTCCGAACTGAGGCAATCCGGCGATACAAGAGTCGTGACGAAACGACAGCCTACGGACGCGGAGTGGGACGATCTCGCATTCGCCTGGGGAGCGGTTCAATCGGTCAAGTCGAATGCGATACTGATGGCCCGGGATGGGGCGAGCATCGGGATCGGCGCCGGACAGATGAGCCGGGTCGACGCGGTCCAGCTGGCGGAGAAGAAGGCCCGCGACACAGGACACACGCTCGAGTCAGTCGTCCTCGCTTCGGACGCTTTCTTCCCGTTCCGTGACGGAGTCGATGCTGCGGCAAGGGCTGGAGTTCGGGCCATTATCCAGCCGGGTGGCTCGAAGCGAGACGACGAGGCGATCGCGGCGGCCGACGAGCATGGCATGACGATGGTGTTTACCGGACGACGTACGTTCCGTCACTGATCCTGCGGCCCGCGAATCGCATCGGCTGGTCGCCCGAGTGTGCCGCGACGACCGAATCCGGCTCTCGCCGAGCAGCGTTGCGCGCCGGTCGCGAGGAATTCTGGTTCGATTACGGTTCTTGACCCGCCTACGAAGCCCGACTACAGTTGCGCCAGCTTAAGTCCGGGAATTCCGGGCTCCGACCGACTGAACTCGTTCAGGAAAAACGGAACAGGATATGCGACACCCCTGGCGCCCGCTGAAGAGCGCCCTGCCGATCTTCGCGATCGTGGCCCTCACCGGGCTGCTCTCGGGATGCGGGGGGCCGTTCCCGCAGTCCGCTCTCCGCCCGGCCTCTGACTTTGCCACCAGCCTGGATGATCTGTTCCGCGGGATCTTCTTCTGGGCCGTGATCGTCTTCGTGCTCGTCGAAGGGGCACTGCTCGTGGCCGTGTTCCGATTTCGGGACCGCGAGGGCAAGCGAGACGTTAAGCATGTCCACGGAAACACGATCCTCGAGATCTCGTGGACGCTCGCGCCGGCCCTGATCCTGGTCCTGATCGCGGTGCCGACGATTCGTACGATCTGGGAAGTCGATCGCCCGACCACCGACCCCGATGCATTGCTCATTGAAGCGGTGGGACGGCAATGGTGGTGGGAGTTTCGCTATCCGGAGTTCGGGATCGTCACCGCCAACGAGATCCACGTTCCAGTCGGCCGCACCATCGACATCCGGCTCACTTCTGCGGACGTGATCCACAGCTTCTGGTTCCCCCGGGCCGGTGGAAAGCGTGACGTGATCCCGGGGCACGAGAACCAGCTGTGGTTCAAGATGGACTCGGTCGGAGTCTTCCCGGGGCAGTGCGCTGAGTTCTGCGGCATGTCACATGCGCTGATGAAGATGGAGATGGTGTCGGAGAGCGCAGAGGACTTCGAAGCCTGGGTCGCCCTGCAGCAACAGCCAGCGCTCGGCACGGGAGACACGGCCCCACCGGCGGAGCCCCAGGAGGTCGGCGCGGGGGAAGAGATGCCGGAACCGCGGGCGGATCCGCTGGATGCCGAGCTGCGCGCCGTTCTGGATGCCGGGAACCAGGCATTCCTCGGGTCCGGTTGCATCGCCTGCCATCGCATCGAAGGAACCGTCGCCGCGGGAGTGCTGGGACCCGACCTGACCCACGTCGGCAGCCGGCGGAAGATCGCGGCCGGGATCCTCGACAATACGCCCGAGAATATGGCCAACTGGCTTCGGGACCCGTCGGCGTTGAAGCCCGGGTCTCTGATGCCGACACTGAACCTCGATGAGGACACGATTCGGACTCTCGTGGCCTACCTCGAGAGCCTGAAGTAGGAGCGGAGATCCGAATGTCAGTCACCGAAGCCTCGCACGATACCGCCGGCATGACCGCGGTCCACGAGGGCACCTACTCCGGGGGGCTCTGGAGTTGGGTCACGACGGTCGATCACAAACGGATCGGCATCATGTATGCCGTATTCGCCTTCTTCTTCTTTCTCGTTGGAGGGTTGGAGGCGCTCCTCATCCGGATCCAGCTCGGATCTCCGGAGAGCACGCTGATCGATCCGGACCTGTACAATCAGTTGTTCACCATGCACGGCACGACGATGGTGTTCCTGGCCGTCATGCCCCTGTCCGCGGCTTTCTTCAACTTCATGGTCCCGCTGCAGATCGGCGCCAGGGACGTGGCGTTCCCGAGGCTCAATGCGTTCAGCCTCTGGGTATTCGTGTTCGGAGCGTTCTTCCTCAACTCCAGTTTTCTATTCGGCGGAGCACCGGACGCCGGTTGGTTCGGCTACGCGAACCTCACGTCGACTCAGTATTCACCCGGCGTGCGAATCGATTTCTGGGTGCTCGGGCTCCAGATCCTGGGTGTCAGCTCGATTGCCGCGGCGCTGAATTTCATCGTGACGATCATCAACCTCAGGGCGCCTGGCATGTCGCTGATGCGGATGCCCCTGTTCACGTGGATGACTTTCGTCACCTCGTTCTTGCTGATTCTCGCATTCCCGGCGATCACGGTCGGGCTCGTACTGCTGATGTTCGATCGGACATTCGGGACCGCGTTCTTCAATCCTGCCGCCGGCGGCGACGTTCTGCTATGGCAGCACCTGTTCTGGATTTTCGGACATCCGGAAGTCTACATCCTGCTTCTCCCGGGGCTCGGAATCATCTCCGAGGTCATCCCGACGTTCAGCCGGAAGCCGCTGTTCGGCTATCCGTTCGTGGTCTACTCGGGAATCCTGATCGCCTTCCTCGGATTTGGAGTGTGGGCACATCACATGTTTGCAGTCGGTCTCGGTCCGATCGGGAACACGGTATTCTCGGCGACGACGATGCTGATCGCGATTCCGACGGGGGTGAAGATCTTCAACTGGATCGCGACGATGTGGGGCGGTTCACTTCGATTGAAGACGCCTCTGTATTTCGCGGTTGGGTTTATCGCGATGTTCATCATCGGGGGACTGTCCGGAGTCATGCACAGCTCTGCAGCAGCCGACCTGCAGCAGACGGATTCCTATTTCGTGGTTGCTCACATTCATTACGTGCTGTTCGGGGGCGTGATATTCGCGCTGTTCAGCGGGATCTACTACTGGTTCCCGAAGATCACCGGAAAGATGTTGAGTGAGAGAATCGGGAAGGCACATTTCTGGTTGATGTTGATCGCGTTCAACTTGACGTTCTTTCCGCAGCATTATCTTGGAATGCACGGCATGCCGCGGCGGACGTTTACCTACCAGGAGGGTCTGGGCTTCGAGGCGATGAACCTGATGTCCACGATCGGATCGCTGGTACTCGGGTTCTCGATCCTGATCTTCCTGTGGAACGTGTTGCACAGTCTCCGCAAAGGGGAGTCTGCGGGTCCCGACCCGTGGGGCGGGGCGACCCTGGAGTGGGCGATCGCTTCACCGCCGCCGCATTACAACTTCCGGGTCGAGCCCGCTGTGCACAGCCGAGATCCCCTGTGGTCAGAGGGTGGTCTCGACGTGGACGTCAACGATCCTGCAGCGCCGGAACCGCACATGCCCAGCCCGTCGCTGTGGCCGTGCATCCTGGCATTCGGCCTCGTGGTCGTGGCGATCGGCGCTGTCGCGAAGACTCTGCCGGTAGTGCTGGCCGGAGCGGGCGTCGTGGTCGTGGCGATATATGGCTGGGCGTTTCAGCCCCTCGAGCGCTAAACGAGAGGAACCATCGTGAGTGAAACCGCCGCGGCCTCCGCGGAGATGCACCATACGTCGACAGGTCTTCCGAATCGCAAGCTGCTGATGTGGGCGTTCATCGGGTCGGAGTGCATGCTGTTCGGCTCGCTGATCATCACGTACCTCGTGTACCGCGGACGCAGCATCGTCGGACCGTACCCGGAGGAACTGCTCAACATTCCGTTCATCACGGTCACCACCTTCGTACTGCTGATGAGCAGCCTGACAATGGTTCTGGCGCTCGCCGCCGTGCAGCGGAACGATATGCGGCAGGGCAAGCTGTGGCTTCTGATGACGGCACTGCTCGGTCTCGTGTTCCTCTCGGGACAGGTATACGAGTTCTCGCACTTCGTGCACGAGGGTCTCGGCCTCACGACGAACCTGTTCGGAGCGAGCTTCTTCTTGCTCACGGGCACGCACGGCGCGCACGTGTTCGTCGGCGTGATCTGGCTCACGACCCTGTTCGTTCTGGCGGTCCGTGGGAAGCTCACGAGCGCCAACGCGGAAACCGTCGAGATCACGGGACTCTACTGGCATTTCGTGGACGTCGTGTGGATCGTCCTGTTCACGATCATCTATCTGCTGGTCTAGGAGAGGCAGGGATGGAGAATTCGGTGACGGAACACGATCACGCGAGCGTCAAGACGTATCTCGTCGTTGCCGCGGTCCTCGGGATCATTACGGCGGTGGAAGTGGCGATCTTCTACATCGACGCGTTGCGGCCGGTTCTGGTTCCCCTGCTGCTGACATTGTCTGCGGCGAAATTCACGCTCGTCGTGAGTTTCTTCATGCACCTGAAGTATGACTCCAAGATCTTCCGTGGTCTGTTCGTCGGGCCGCTGGCGGTTGCAGTCCTGATCATCCTTGCGATGCTCGCATTGTTCGGCGTATTCGGCGGGGGTGGTGGGGCGGCATGAGCCCCCCTGGCAGGACACGCAGTGAAAACGGCCCGAATCTCGCGATTCGGGCCGTTCCGCATCCCGGGCCTGGCGTATGATTGATTCCCGGTCCGGGGAGACTCGGGCAGGATCGAAAGACTGCGTGTGTTCGGATCCGTCCTGCACGACTCTCGATTCCAGTAGTGCCG
>Ga0114922_10005860_pt1 | contig 11291 bp, 6 predicted proteins | sample AartaG_FD_100975 | JGI IMG/M metagenome (GOLD analysis project Ga0114922, IMG submission 100975) | Deep subsurface microbial communities from Aarhus Bay to uncover new lineages of life (NeLLi) - Aarhus_00045 metaG | ecosystem: Environmental > Aquatic > Marine > Oceanic > Sediment | place: Aarhus...
GGTGTTGATGGTTTGGTCGTTGGGACTATAGGCTACGACTACAATGATACTGTAGCTGCCGGACTTGTGTTAAGTCAGAGCCCTGTAGCGGGCACATCAGTACCTGTAGGCTCAGCGGTCAACTATACGGTATCGTTAGGTGTGCAGACGAAGTACACGCTTACGACCTCGTCGACGCAGGGCGGGTCAGTAACTATACCTGGTGAGCCTGGGCCGTACGATTACAACGATGGCCAAGTGGTGCCAATAGTGGCCACGGCCGATGCCGGCTCCCATTTTGTCAACTGGACCGGTGATGTAGCTAACGTCAATGACATCTATGACCCATGTACCACTATCACTATGTATGGAAACTACATTGTCGAAGCCAATTTTGCGCTTAACCAGCACACGCTGGATGTTAACTCTACCTCTGGCGGCTCGGTAATGGTCCCGGGCGAGGGTCAATTCACTTTCCCCTACTGGCGGGGGATGAATCTCCATGCAGAGGCTGAGACTGGTTACCACTTTGTCGAATGGACTGGTGATATAAATACGGTTGCTGAGCCGTGCTCTGCCAGCACGACGATTATCATCTATGGTGATTACTCTATCACGGCCAACTTCGCAATAAATACTTACACCTTAACCGTGAATAACGGCACAGGCTCGGGCACGTACGACCATAATCAGACGGTGCCAATCGCAGCAGATGCACCACCTGTGGGCTCTCACTTTACCAACTGGACTGGCGATACGGGCAATGTAGCGGATGCTAACAGCCCATCTACTACAATTGTTATGCTCAGCGATGCGAATGTCACTGCCAACTATGCCATTAAACAATACACAGTTACAGTCACATCCGGTTCGAACGGCTCTGTTGATCCAAATGGTGTTGTTGATGTCGACCATGGCGAGAGCCGGACTTTCTGCGCCAGCCCTGAGCTCTGCTACGAGGTCAATACCTGGTATCTGGATGGCAACGACCAGGATATAAACGAGACTTGCTACAGTCTGACTAATATAACCGGCAATCATAGCGTCCTGGTTACGTTTAAGCAGTTGCAGGTGATTGTGCCGGATGTTGTGGGCATGACGGAAGCTGCTGCCGAGGCTGCCCTTAATGCCGTAGGTCTTGTAAAGGGTAGTGTGAATTATATCTATAGCGCAACCGCAGAAGGGCATGTATTGGACCAGGACCCGAACGCGGGAATATCCGTGCCGTGTGGTTCCGAGGTGGACTTAGTCGTATCAATAATAGGAGTGTACGTATGGACGAACGAATCGCCGTACAGCATGTTGTGGATTGACCCGTTGAACTGGGACCCCAATACCGGCGTACCCGGCGAAGGGGACACTGCAATTATCAACCCGCCGCCCTGGCAGGGCCCGGTAGTTGTCAATGACATGTCCGTTTCGTATATAGACGGCTCCAGATGGAACATAGGGGACGAACGATTTGAGAAGTATGGATGGGACTTCGACAGCGACCAGGTCATAATGATGCTAAATGCCGTTATGTCGATAGAGCACTGGGCGATAGGGGGCGTCGGCGGTGGTACCGTCACTGTTGATATGGGTGCGTATGGAGGAGGCGGCGGCGGATGGGGCGAGCCTAATATCACTATTGGTGAGTTCGAAGGCATAGATAGTGGAACGACGGTCTTCAACATAATCAGCGGCAGTAACGTGAAAATTACCAGTCGGCCGCGAATAATCGAGCAGCCAGGTGCGGTCGGCCAGTTCTACTTCGAGGATAACGCCCACGTGCATTTCGCGGGCCTGGATGATGACCTGTCGCTTCGGATTGCGGACCGCGGATTAGGCGAATTCTACATAAGTGACGACGCCAACGTGGTTCTCGACTACGGCTTCAAAGGCGGAGACGAAGATGATGGTGTGTTTAACCTTACGATGACCGGCGGCAGCCTCTCCGTCGGCGGCAAAGGTGGGAACGACGATGAAAGAGAGTTTGTCATCGGCGATGACGGTCAAGGTACTCTCGATATAAGCGGTGAAGCTATCTTTGCTGTCGCTGGTGACCTACATTTGAGATGTCACAACGAGGACGCTTATGACATACTCAATCTGAGCGACACCGCTGTTGTTACATGCGAGAGACTGCGTCTTGCCGGCGACGACGCTGAGGGTGAAGCTGAGATGAATGTTTACGGCGGTCTCTTTGAGTGTAGTGGCAGGCTCGGTATGGCCGAGAACGAGGGTACCGCTACTATCACCCTACCCGAGGATAGTACCGGTCAGATCACTGCCGACGAGTTGCGGGCCCCCAGTAGCGACCGCAACGAGGCTTTCGCCACCATCAACTTGCTCGGAGGACTTATTAAGTGCAACGAATTCACACATGAGAGCGACAACTGGATTTTGAATATCTGCTGCCCAGGTGTGATGATGATCCTCGGCAATGCTGAGCAAGATATCTGGGATGCTTTCGATGCAGGCAATGTTCTTGTTTGCGGCTACCTTCACGGCTGCGGTGCGTCCGGCGATTTGATGGTTGACTTCGACAACGTCAATCCCGGCTGGACCACCGTTTGGGTAGACTGCGACCCTAACAGACCCTATGACCCCAACCCGCCTTGCATTTGCTGCGGCCCTGAGGCACCAAAATATCCGCCCGACCAGTGCCTGAGCTGGACACCCGGAGTGCTTGCTGAGACGCACTATGTCTTCTTGAGCACCAACTACGACAAGGTCGCTAATGCGCCCGCTGATTTGTCTGCACTCGTAGTTATTCTCCCGGCCGAAGAGACCACCTATTGTCCCGGAGAGCTTGTTTTAGGCCAGTGCTACTACTGGCGTGTCGTTGAATCCTGGGATTGCGGAACCGCCATAGGCGGCGTCTGGCACTTCCGTGTTGTTAGCTGCATGGTAGTCGAGGATATGGAGAGCTACGATGAAAGCTGCGGCGCCAATGCTATATGGGAGGTCTGGCTTGACGGTGCCGGCGATTGCAGCGGCATTGGCGGTAACGGCACAGGTTCGAGTGTGTACCTCGCATACGAGCCCGTCCACGGCGGCGAAAAGTCTATGCAGTACCTTTACGACAATACCGGCAGCGAGCGCGAGTGCGCTTGGTCAGAGGCGAGAAAGACGTTCGACCCGCCGCTAAACCTCGTTGACAACTTCGAAAAGGCGCTCATCCTGTACTTCTACGGCGATGCAGGTAACGACAGCGAGTCAATGTGGGTCGTACTCAGCGACGGCACCAGCGAAGCTCAGTCGACATACGGCGTCTACGGCGATAGTCCCGACGACATTCAGGTCGAGGACTGGATTGACTGGAACATCGACATCCAAGGCCAATTCGCCGATGTGAACCTGGCGAATGTCGAAAGCTTCTCAATTGGCTTCGGTCCGAGATTCACGTGCGGAGAACATCCCGGAGAACCTGCGGGTACTGTGTACTTCGATGATATCATGCTGTGCACGACGATATGCGTTCCTAAGTATGCACCAGCCGGCGATATCAACGACGATTGCATTGTTGACTGGAAAGACCTTGAGTTGATGGCCGACAACTGGCTTGAGGACCGTCGTTAAGTGACGGCCTTTACAGGGAGGTAATTTTGCTTAAGGCACTCTAATAAAACCCGGCTCGTCATTTCGAGCGCAGTCGAGAAATCTATTAAAATAGTTGCGCCAAGCGGTTCCTTGTTTTGCAAGTCAGGTTTTGTTAGAGTCCCTAAATTAAAAGGCAACAGATGTTTTGGCGTTTACAAAAAATATCGTTCGTGTTTAGATTTTGAGTATTATGTATAAAAAACTGATGTTTTTAATTTCTCTTGTTTGTTTGCTGGGACTGTCGTCGCTAGTTTCGGCCGATGATCTGGAAGTCGACTGGCCCGATACGTACACCGTCTCCGGTACCGAAGAGTACGACGAAATGGAGTGTGGCGGCACCGTCATCATTCCAGCCGGTGCAACACTCATCCTCAACGACGAGAGCGACTTGGACGGCAACGGAGACGATGGAGAAGGCGGCACCGGCGCCACGATTTTCGTTGATGGCGGTACCTTCATCATGAGAGGCAGGCTGAACATGGGCACTGACCACGATGCCTATCTGATAGTCGACAACGGCGGCACAGTCGCACACGACGGCGACAAGATTACCGTTCCCGACAACGAAGGTGGCGAGCATCGGATTATCATAATCGACGGCTCAATGACTGCCGAGGAAATCGACTTAAGACATGACCGCGACGCCAAGGTGATTCTGGGTTGTATGGCCACTATCGAGACCTGTAACACAGACGAGGATGATAGCAGGGACCCCGCTCAGTGGTTGGCCGATGGAGCCCTCCTGTGCCATGATAGCTGCCCTCATGGGTTTATTGTGGTCACCGACCTTGGTGGCAACTGCAAAGAGGCCATCTGCTTCCCTTGGTTCCCCCCCCCTCCGGGACCCTGGCCGAAAGATGGTGCCGTGTGGCAGTCCGTCGATGTCATACTTTGTTGGCAGTACTACTATTTCTACGCGTTCAGATACTCGGCTTATCTGGGTACAAATTGGGACGACGTAAATGATGCTACAATCGCTGACCCCGAATGGAAGGGCTACTATGAGCCGGAGTCAATGGGACCCCCCTATGTGCCAGGCACGGGTGTTGATCCTGACCTTGCCCTTTCGAACCCCATCACGCTACAGTTGTGGACGACTTACTACTGGCGGATTGATACAATCCACATTCCGGGTAGTCCGACTCCGCCAGTAAGCAAAGGCCATGTCTGGAGATTTACTACTGGCTGCGACTTGTTCCCCGGCGACATCAACCTCGACTGTGTGGTCAACTTCGCCGACTATGCTATGCTGGCTGATGACTGGCGCGAGGAAGGCTGGTTCCCCGATTGCGTGCAACCATAAGCGACGTAACTGCTGAGAGTAGTCAGCAAGATTGTATCAGTTTCGAGGCCTATACTGATTTCATTCTGTATAGGCCCCGTTTGTATATTTGGCAGTGGAAAATAAGGACGCCCCCTACTCGCACTTCCTGCTGCTTCTTGAAAGTATGCATCACAGCGGAAGTAGATGAAAGCCAACGGTCGGATTCGAACCGACAACCCCTGGTTTACAAAACCAGAGCTCTACCGTTGAGCTACGTTGGCAGACACAAAAATGATAATAAACAAGGACGCCGCGGTCAATTCTTTAATAGCTGGATAGGCTGGAAATTAGCACGGGAACAACACCTTTGGCACTCGGGGCAACCAAGAATTCACTTGAATTCTACCTTGAAAAGTATATAATGATTGTAAGGGCTTCGATAAGTTTGAGCGGCGGTCGAAGAGTTGGGAGTAAGGGGGTAACGGCAGTTGTGCCGATACTGCGGGTAAGTATGTCGGAAGGAGGTCAGGATGAATAAAAGGCAAATAGTGCTGCGGAGTCTGATGTTTTCCATAATTCTGGTCGTAGCGGGCGTTAGTGAAGGCGCGATCATAAAGGGGCCATATCTTATCTATCCGGGTGACAACACCGAGATGATGGTTCTGTGGCAGTTGGACAGCTCGCAGTCGTGTAGTCTTGAGTGGGGGCCGGATCCGAATTATTCAAGCGGAAGCATTGTGACGGCTGAGTATGGGACGGACCATCAGCACAAACATACTATCCCTGGTCTTGTGCCTGGTTCCAAGTATTATTACCGGGTTATAGTGGATGTGAACGAGTACCCGGGCTCTTTCCGGGCCGCACCGCCGGCAGACGCCAATGCGGTCCGGTTTTTAGGCTATGGAGATACTCGTACCAATATTTTTGACCACGACATGGTGAATGCAGCTATGATTGGGACTTTCGAGGCAGACCCAAATTATCACACGTTTACCTTGCTTTCGGGCGATTGGGTCGATGACGGTGAAGAGGAAGAGGACTGGACCAACGAGTTTTTCAATCCCGCCGCTTTGAATACTCGCCGGCTTCAGGCGAATCTGCCAATCAACGGCTGCATTGGTAACCATGAATACGATGATGACTCGACTCCTCGAACTTATTTCGACAAATACTGGCCTTATCCTTACGTTGACGGTTTTTACTGGTCTTTTGACTATGGCCCGGTGCATATTGCCGTAATCGATCAATATGAGAAGAGCTATGCGTTCGGTTCGGCCCAATACAAGTGGCTCCGCGATGACCTTCGGTCGACGGACAGAGAATGGGTGTTTTTACAGTTGCACGAGCCGGGCTACTCTGCTGGTCACCACGATGATAACGACGATGTTCAGCAGTGCATTCAGCCGTTTTGTGAGGAGTACAAAGTGGACATTGTTTTCTGTGGGCATAACCATTACTACGCGCGCTGCGATAAGAACGGGGTTAAGCACATTACCTCCGGCGGCGGCGGAGCTCCCCTTCGTGACGGCAGCTTGAATTACTCGGAGTACGTCGAGGTCTATGAGAAAACCAACCATTTCTGCAAGATAGACATCCGGGGAGATGTACTGACGTTTGAAGCGGTCAAGCCGGACGGCACAGTAATTGACCACTTCGTTCTTCAACACCCGCCGGCTGAGGCCTGGGAGCCCACCCCGGCCGATGGTGCCATAAATCAGTCGGTAGATGTGGTCCTTAGCTGGAATGCGGGAGATTGCTTGTTCAGACACTCTATCTACCTGGGCGAAGACCCTGTGGCGGTGAAGAACGCTGGTCACAGTGACCCCGAATGGAAGTACTATTATGACCCGGGCGATGAGACGTTTGATCCTGACGTAGACGGCGTTGATCCGCAACCGCTTGAACTATGGAAGACCTACTACTGGCGTGTTGATGAGATCCACTGGCCGTATCCGGTTCGTTGTTCAAAGTACCCGGCAATAACCAAAGGTGCTGTTTGGAGTTTTACCACTGGTTGTGAGCTGGAAGGTGATATCAACCGTGATTGCGTAGTGGATTTCAGAGACATCGCCTTGCTGGGAAATGACTGGGCCAAGCGGAAGTTCTTCCCAAACGATTTCTAATCGGCGGCGCTGCCAAATACAGCGTAGGCACTTCGTTGGCGTACCAGTTTGTGGCCCGTACTGCTTTGATTGGGTATTGGCCACGGCAATATTTGGGCCCGGTGCTTTGGCCCATTCGGGGTCTGGCACGCGCAAACACAAAGCGTGAGCATTCAGAGTCGCGAAAAACTGTCAGCATCCGGCGGGCCTAAGATGAGTCTGCACCGCAGGGCAGGAAATTCCAATAATAAACTTGGCACCCCGGATGGTTTTAGTTTATCATAGTTATTGTCAGATGGCAGCTACCAGAGCGTTGAAGCAACCGCCGTGGAAAACGTGGGGCAAATCATTGAATTTGCCGTGCAAGGCGAACAAATTGGCAGGTAAGGGAAAGAGAAAGAACGTCAAAAAGGCAGGAGAACGAATCATGAAAAAGGCTCTATTTTCAGTTCTTATCGTACTTTTTTTATTATGGAACTTCGGGGTAGTCTTTGCTCAGGAAGCGGGCGAAGGTAAAGGTATCAACAAAAGGGAGGAGCAGGCAAAGAAGCTTCGCGGGAAAAACAGGGGTGGAGAAGCGGGCGCTTACGAACCTGGCGCGCGAGAGAAAAGAAAACAAGTGCGTAAGAAAAAAGAGTTCGATAGGCTAAGGCAAGAGCTACCGAAGAAGCGCGAAATGGGGCTTAAGGGAAAAGGAAAGTTCAAAGCTGGAAAAGGCAAAAGTCGTGAGCAACAACTTGAAGCGATTCGGAAGCAAATCGCTCATGAAGAAGCGAAGCATAATAGGCGTTTGGCCCGGCTGAGAAGAATCCAGCAGTTGGGGGTCGAATACGGGAAGAAGGATATCGCCGATAAAGCTGGCAATCTTCTGCAAAAGGAACAGCAGCGATATGACCACAAGCAGCGAGTTCTGAAGAGGCAGGAGCGTGTGCTTTCGATAGGAAGAGGCCCAAGAGCACGAAGGCCGCGCGATAAAAGTTTTAGGGAAAAAGGCGGGCGAGATGTTAAAAAGCGCTTCCGTAAGGAGAAGTATAAGGCCAGACGTGGAAGAGGCGGTAAGAAAGCCGAACAGTAAAGAAGCTCAAGCTGGCTAACGGCACAATCGAGGTGATTCTACGTGCAAAGAGGTGATAAGATGATGCGAAAAGTGTTGGTGATAATTACTGCGGCAGCAGTGATAAGCGTTTTTTGTTTGAGCGGCTGTAAGAAACGTCCGAGCAAGCCTGAGCCGGGCGAGGAAGTGGTCAAGACGAAGGCTGAATACGAGGCCGAGGCCAAGAAGCAAATCACCAAAAAGAATATGGCCAAGGAGCTTGAGAAGCTCGATAAAGAGATTGAAGAGGATATACGCGCGGAGCGGGAAGGTGCCGGCTCTCGTTGATTGACACTGGGGGGTAGAAGGCATAAGATGAAGATGGCGGATGTCGCCCAAATCCACCGTCTGGTGGGGTCGGGGGAAGTGCTGAAAGGGCGATTCCAAGCGCATTTGTCCTGGATTTCGATGCACTCAAGAGATTACAAGGGCGGTTCTGGCTATCCTCGCGAGAAACGTTTTGCGAGGCATACCACGAAAAGCGCCATCAAACATCCGCCTGTGACAGCTTCTGTCATTGCGAGAGTCCGGCAAAACCCATGCGGGGAGGGATAGAAATCGCCATAGCCAAGTGTTGTGAATGTTGTGGTGCTGAAATACAAACTCTGCGTAAAGGACGGCTTAGTGGGCCCCTCGCTAAATTTGAGGGCGCCGGGCTGTGTATAAAGCATCGCACAGAAGACTATGATTAATGCACTGGCGACCAGGACTCGGACAGGCCTTTCGCCATAGCCGAAAAGAAGTCTGCCAAAAATAAACTCCGGCAGCAATCGCACGGCTGAGAGCAAATGGACAAATTTTTTTGACGGCGAGAGACTCTCATAGGCGGTAGCGCGGAATTTTTTCCAGAGGCGGGCACATCTCTCGTTGTAAAAGCACTCGCCGGCCAATTGGTAATAACCGGCCTCCTGGGCGGACTGTTTGACGAAACGCCAGAAACTTTCGCCTTCTCCATATCGTGGCCGCCCAAAGACTACGAGGTCATGTGCCGGCACTGCCCTGCTGGAGGAATAGACGCCGCCGAAATCGGTTTGGGCTGAGAATTTTACTTCCGAAAAATTAGCACCTTTGGCAAAATGGGTATTGGCAAATCTGGCGGACGCTTCAAAGACGGCACTGCCAAGAAGACAGTAGCCGTTGAACGCAGCGGTTCTGAATTTTGCGTCTCCGTGGAAGATTGCGTTTTTAAAGGTGACAACTCCGTCAAAGGTGCAGCCGTCAAACCCGGCAGTGCCTCGGAATACGGCGTTTCGGAAACGAGCCTGGCCTTTGAATACCGAGCTGTTGAAGATAACGTCGGCTTTGAATTCTGCGGCAACACTATCGGGTTCGGACCAGGGCCCTGTAAAAACAACGTTTTCCTCAAACGTACACTTGTCAAAGACTATTGATTGAGCAAGTGCTATGGTTTTGCAGCCTTGATTTTCGGTCAAGGCAAGTTTATCAATCTGGAATTTTTCAGCGGGCTCAAAGAGCCGATTCATATCAAGCACACCGGTGATAGTGCATTGACTCAAGCGGATATCATCTCCGTCGGCAAGGGCCTGAAGAAGGCGGCTTGCGGATACGATTTGTTTTTCGCTTTGAAAGGCCATTTGGCAAAGGCAAAAGTGAAAAGGTAAAACTTTTAATCGGTCATTTTTTGCTTACTACTTTTCTGCTTTTCCGTACTATCCGATATCTTCTTTCTGCAGGAGCTCGATAATCTCGGCCTTTGTTGGCAGTGCTTCAATGGAGCCGAACTTCGTGCAGGCCAGGGCGCCGGCTGCGGAAGCGAATTTTGCAGCTTCTCGCACATCATCCTTCACGGCACAATATGCCGCGAAGGCCCCGGCAAAAGCGTTGCCCCTGCCGGTCTGGTCGACGAGCTCGACCTCGAAAGCCGGGATATGGTCGGCACCGGTTCTGTCGACGACCATACAGCCGCGCTTGCCCATCGTTATGATGGCCGATGCCGCGCCGCGGGCGACAAGGTCAGAGCCAATGAGCTTGGCCGTGCGGATATTGGCGGTGGACTTCTCGGTAATATCAGCGGCTTCATAAAGATTCGGAATCAAACTATCCGCTGAAAAATACTCGATAGGCAGGGCGATATCCTGCCGGCTGGGCTGCTCTATCGGCCTTGCAGGATTTAGAATGACTTTGGTGCCGTGCACTTTGGCGCAGCGAATGGCGGCTACAATTGCCTGCTGGGGCAGTCGGCCGTGAATCAAACAGACATCAGCCTCCGAAATAATCTGCTCGGCGGTGTCGATATCCTGCGGGCGCAAGGCACTGTTGGCGCCGGTGTATACGCAATCGGCATTTTCCCCCTCTGCATTGACTAAAGTTACAACTATGCCGGTATTCTTGGCCTCTGCGGCGTAAACGAATTGGGTATTAACGTTGAACTCAGCCAGGCTTTCCTTGACCATTTGCGCGAAAGGGTCGCCGCCGACCTTGCTAACCAGATAGACGTCGCAGCCGCAGAGGGCGGCTTCCGCAGCCTGATTTGGTCCGGGGCCGGTGGGTGCATACGAAAGCGCCGCTCCGGTAACAGTCTGGCCGGGAGCAGGAATCTGGCCACACCTTATTGCCATGTCGACATAAGTGCCGCCAATTACAACTACCTTAGGAATCCTTCCTGGCATTTTTATTCCCAAAATCCGTTCGCCGCTCAGTATAACCTGATAGTTGCTAAATGCAAATCTTTTTTTGAACGAAGCTTGAGTCAGCTTGTTGGCCACTGCTCGATAGGCAAAATGCTATAGAGAGGAGAACTGCGATTTTTGCAGATGCGGAAGATAAAGACGGACAATTGTGCGCGAAGGGGCGCCGGGCGGAGGAGCCTCCCAGCACCCCTATCACGCATTTGTGCTATTTGCGTCGTCTACGAAGCACTATCAAGCTGTCAATACGCAATATGCTCATCGCTGTCGGTTCTACTCACATCCTTCGAGCCATTCGTCGGCCAAGATAGCAACATCGTAGAAATTGACGCAGCCGTCACCGTTGAGGTCGCCAAGCGACAAGGGGTCATCCGAACGGGAAATGGCTGCAGTCAACCAGGGGCAATAGTCCACATTTTCTGTGACCTCATCGCCAAGGCCGTCAACATTCTTCATCGTTGAAACATCATAGCATGTTATGCCGTCTGTCTCGCTGGTTCCGCAAGGGTCGTTCGGCCCGCTGATGTCACCCCACCAGTTGTATTGAGCATCGACCGGACCCACACGGTCAATTACCCACATACCAAGATTATTGTCAGCAATATTGTTGAACTGAATTA
>Ga0114922_10005861_pt1 | contig 11289 bp, 5 predicted proteins | sample AartaG_FD_100975 | JGI IMG/M metagenome (GOLD analysis project Ga0114922, IMG submission 100975) | Deep subsurface microbial communities from Aarhus Bay to uncover new lineages of life (NeLLi) - Aarhus_00045 metaG | ecosystem: Environmental > Aquatic > Marine > Oceanic > Sediment | place: Aarhus...
CTTAAGATTACCTCCTTCCCTCAAGAAAAAACATTTTGAGCTGTTATTTTGAAATGTATAAATCTTGGCTGCGAGTCAAAAAGTTCTCACTTACAACCCTGTGCCTCGCATAATACGCAGTAGCGCCTCCTTTATCGAATTACTAAAAGATTTTGCCTGCTTGATGATCTCAAAAGCCACAGATGCCCGACTGAGCAGGCACAAATTCCCCTAATATTATCTATACGATATTACCTACCTTGCCGTCAAGGAAAATTTCCCTTGATTATGTATTAGCATACCTCGTTGATATAACTATGGAGAAGTGCAACGAAAAGGCAGTTAAGTCAATATGCAGAATCTAATCGAACGATTCTTATCTTCCAATACCAACAAATATAAAAGCCCCTGCGGTGCGGAGGAGGAAGAAAGTGAAGCTTACGCAGAAGCTTAGTAAGGCTGCAAACTTCCATGTTCTCAGCCCTAATTGCAGATGACCAAATAATACAATATTACACAAAAAAGGCCAAGTAAAAACACCTTTGAGTGCAAGGCTTGTAAATATATTGCTTGATTAGCATAATGATAAATATAAGTTTTTCGTTTATGAGCCGGATGAGCTGAGAGGTTCCCGGCACGTGGAGAAACTTGAATCTGCAGGCTATCTAAAAGTCAAAAGGTCCTTCAAAGGCAAAGTTCGGAATACCAGCTACCAACTTACACAAAAAGGCTCCAAAGCTTCGGCTCAATATTGGGAAAATCTCGATTCCGTTCGGCTATTAGGTCAATCGCGATGAATGCTAAACTCCTCTAATGGAAACGAGTGGTCTTTGGTCTCACTCATTACAGACATGTGCTCAATCATATGTGGAAAATTTTGTATACCTTAGCAGTAGCTATATCATAGCGAATACTGAATCAATCAGTATAAGCCCCGAATTTACGAATCTACTGCACTAAACGCTCAATTTTACTCAACAGTCAAACCCCTGCTTAAGGCGCCGGTGGATAGAGACGAATGTCATCGAAGTATAACATACCAGAACCGCCTGCAGTTGGATTAGCCCTGTTACCAAGACCAAGAGTAATCGAAGTTACATTGGTAAGGTTCAGGCCTTGGTCTGCAAAGGTCTGTAGTGTGATTCTCCATTCAGTCCATTCATCTACCTGAGCTGCGTTGGGATTATCATTATTGACCGCAACGCTGCCATTTAGAACAACATACATCGGTTCGGCAGCATTAGCTGAATCACCTATATACCAAATTACTAGAGTGCTGACACCACTTTCAGTCCAGTCACTCGGATAAGTCAGTGTCAAAGTAGCCTCTGATTTACCCCCAGTATTGTCGTAAGTAAACGGCATCGACTGGGAACCACCGTGGACGATAGTCTGCTCGGCAAATGGAGGATCTAAATGACCAACAATAGAACCGTTTGACGGGTCGTCGAGTCCATCTATCCAGGCAAGATATATCCTATTGCTCCCCGGTTCACCTTCATTAATGTCATTGTAGTTCTCAAAATCGTCCACAACAATATTGTCGGTTGTCGTAAAGCTCCAGATGGCACTTTTCCAGGTACTTGGAGTCTCGGCTTCATTGACCTCATCAATCCGCCAATAGTAAATCGTTCCCAAATCAAGAGATAAGGGACCATAGCTGGGCTCGTTCACACTCACAACTGGGGCGGTCCCATCGAACACCGCTTGCCTATCCGGATTAAGGTACACATCGTGCCCAGTGGCCTCTCGTCCCGCTCTCCAACTAAGAGTAACATCCAGATTTATATCTGTTGCCCCGGAATCCGGATAGGGATTTCTTGCACTCACAGGTATTTGGAAGAAGCGCATCTCACTCAGACCATATTGCTGGAAAATACCACCCCAGTTGCTCTGAGCTGTGATCCTTACATGCCGGGCGACAATATCGTGCAGATCAATGGGTGCTTGTTGTGCTGCCCGAGCCAATTCAATGGTTCCGAAGGTTTCCCATATTTCGCCGTCCTGTGAAGTCTCAATCAGAGCCTCTTTGATCCCGAAGCCGACGACCTCTTCCAAGTCGGAATTATGGTTCCAGACCAGCACTTGGTGTAGCTTATAAAGTTGATCTAAATCATACTGGATCCAAGTTTCACCCGGTGTAGAAACATCACTCAGCCACATGCCGTTTGTAGGAGTCGAATGGATGTCGTTTGCGTCGAGACCGGAACCGTTAATGGTATTAGTCGGATTCTCCTCAGCGCTCTTCATACTTGAAGCCGTGGCCGTAATATGGGCTACTTCCAGCGGATAGGCCACCGGTTCGGCCGTAAAGCTCCAGACACTGCCCTTCCAAGGGCTATCTGGGTGAGCATTATTGACCTCATCGACGCGCCAATAGTAGGTCTGTTCAAATTCCAGACGGCCGGTATCGAAAATATCTGCAATCTGTCCCCCACTAATGGTCACCCCCCTCGGGTCAGCTATCGTGGCATCATTAATGTCATTTAAATCTGTGCCGAAATACACATCGTGTGTATTAGCAAATTCTCCCGGCTTCCAGCTTAGGACCGCATCACGATCTACATCAACCGCTTCGTCTTCGGGTTGAGGTTCGGAAGCAAGCTCCGGTAGTACCATACCATTTTCGAAGATGTTTTGAATCTCGTCGGTAGTAAGCTCGCGGTTAAACATGGCCACTTCATCCACAGTGCCGACATATTGTTGACCTCCGTTCGAACTCGACTCGGCTCCGATCATGACGGGCCAATCGTTGGGATTGATATCTACGCCGCCGGCGGATCCAACCTCGCCTTCCTGGACACCGTCTACATAGATACGTAAAGTTTGGTTGCCGAATGTTCCTGCGATGAAATGCCATTCGTTGTCATCTACAGGGGTAGTGGCCATGACTTGCGAAGTGGTGTTGTTGACAAAGAATTCAAGCATGGGAACTTGTGTGCCCTGGTTCAATACCAGGTCATAACCACTAGTCTGCCACTGGGACTTGTCAATTAGTCTGGCCCAAGTCGTTACGCTTGTGGTTCTCATCCAAGTCATCAGAGTAACTTCGCTGGTTACGTCGTATTCAGGTATCTCGGGTATGACCACATGAGAGTTGTTTACGATTTCAAGTGCCATGCCGATCTTGCCTTCCACCCAGGCAGCGTTTCCCATAATCTCACCTGGATTCTGATAGTCGGAGGCATCCATTGCTGTGCTTCCTTGACCCCCATTCAGGGAAAGGTACAAGATTAGTGATTTATCAGCCGCCCCGGCAATCGTCAGCATCAAGCTGCTGATACATAAGGTCATTAATAATGACTTTACTCTACACATATTACTCCTCCTTTCGAGTAAATGAAACTTTTTAATCATTATTCTACACAGCTTATTATGGTTCCGACCTATAAAGACGAATATCATCGAAATACATCATACCTGAACCACCAGCAGTCGGGTTTATCCTGTTACCAAGGCCAAGAGTAATCGAAGTTACGTTGGCTAGAATCAAATCCTGGTCTGCAAACGCCTGCAAATCGATATTCCATTCAGTCCAGCCAGTCGCCTGTGCCGCATTGGGGTTATCATTATCAACTCCAGCGTTGCCATTGAGAACGACATACATTGTTTCGGCAGCATTAGAAGAGCCGCCTCGGTACCAGGTTGTTAATCTATTAACACCATTTACCGTCCAATCACGATTGGAAGTCAGTGTTAAAATCACCTCTGATTTGCCGACGGCATTGTCATAAGCAAATGGCATCGACTGAGAACCGCCGTGAACAATTTTTTGTTCGGTAAAAGGTGGATCAGGATAACCAACAATAGAACCATTTGACGGATCGTCGAGTCCATCTAACCAGGCAAGATATATCCTGTTGCTATTGGGCTCACCTTCATTAATGTCATTGTATGACTCAAAATCATCCACTATAAGGAAATCAGCCGTTGTAAAGCTCCAGATAAGGCCCTTCTGTGACGTACCATTAGCCTTGACCTCATCAACCCGCCAATAATAAGTAGTATCCCACTCAAGATCACCGGCGTCATAGCTCTCGGAACCAAGACTCATTGTGCTTTTGTACTCGGGTGAACTTCTATCGGCATTGCGCACAGTATTTTTATCCGTACCTAAGTACAACTCGTGCGAAGTAGCGCTATCTGCGGCAATCCATTCGAGAACCAGTGACTGCTCTACATCCGTAGCGCCATTAACCGGATTCAGGCTTCCGACTGCGCCGGGAGTAGAAAAGCTCCAGACATCGCCTTTATATGTGTCGATAGCATCAAACTCATCGATCCGCCAATAATACACCTTCTCTAATTCGATCTGGTCGGGAGAATAGGTTGTACCACCTTGTGAACTTTCCTCGGAAGCATTGCTGACTTCGTCAAAATCATCGCCAAAATATATAGTGTGCAATTTCGCACCGAAGCCTGGTGTCCAACTCAGCACTGCATCCAGTGCTACAGACTCAGTACCATCGCCCGGGATAGGATAATATGCTGTCCTGGGTGGAACCGTAAAGCTCCAGACAGACCCCGCCCATGGACTGTTTGGTTCGGTATCGTTGACTTCATCTATTCGCCAGTAGTAGGTCGTGCCCGGAATAAGACCATCCGGGAAAAGAAATCCCGGAAAACCGACAACCATAAAGGTCGATGTCTGGTTACCTTGAAATGCCTCGGCTGCGCCTTCATTCACAGCATCAAAGTCATCACTAAAATACACATCGTGCGAAACTGCGCTATCGCCCGGAAACCAAGTTATGTTCGCCCATGTATCTTCATGTAGGGAACCATCAACTGGCACAGGCCCAAAGGCCAACGGAGATCCAATACCTTGCATAAGTTTTTTAACCTCAGCCAGTGATAGCGCTCGTCTGAATATTAAAAAATCATCCATAAGTCCTGTGAAAGCTCTTGCGTCATCAATATCGTATCCAACACGAGCACCGCTGCCCCAGTCTCCGGCTATATTCGCGGGGTTTGAAATGTTTTCCTCTTTGACCACTTCCCCGTTGATATATAGGATTGCCTTACCGGATGCTTTGTCGTATGTGCCTGCAAAATGCAGCCATTCATCCCACGTTACAACACCTGCGCGTATGTCGAAGATTGTTGATCCGCCGGCAGAGCGAAGCAGCCATCTGAATTCACCATTGCTGCGGAGTTCAGGGTGAATGAGCCATGTCCCGTCAGATGCTCTGGCATTGAACAAAGTCTGATGATCGCCTGTATTCTGACATTTTGCCCAGGCGGTAAGGGTCATACCGGTTGTCGGAACTTCTTCGGCAGGGAAATTAGAGCCATCCATATCGATATAACTACGGTTTGCTGGTCCGCCCGTGCCATCGAATTTAGCAGACCCATTGTACTTGCCAACGGGCTCTGCTGTTACGTCGCCGACAATAACACCGTCATGGCCGTTGCCGGATTGGTCCGTCACAATATCACTAACGCTGTCAAAGGAAAAGTATATGACCAGAGACGAATCGTCGATCAGACCCGCTAAGGCATTACTATTTAGTGCCGCCACCAGAACAAAAGAAGTTAAATAAATCAATTTTTTAGACATGATAGTCCTCCTCAAAGAATGTAGGTTGTTAAGTGGAACATAAAAAACGCACTTTGAGACACAAAGTAAGTCACTCACAACTAACTCTGTGCCTTGCGTAATAAATAATAATTCTTCCTCTATTTGGAACATTATAAGGATTACACCTGCTAGATGACCTGAGATTCGTAGATGCCCGACTGTGCAGGCACAAGCCTCACTAATACTATCTATACCAAATTATCCACCTTGCCGTCAAGGATAATTCTCCAACCTAAAGGGTGATGTGCACTAAACCGCAAACAAATACCCTCAAAATGGCCCTATCTTCATAAGTTGCAAAATCCCAGATTTCTATAAGAAAAGTCACCACTTTCAGGAGCTGAAAAACACCCTGATTTTCAGGTGACATTATGACACCCTTTTGTCACCACAAATGTTAATTTTGCCTATCTCGATTCCGAATAAATGTCGATTTTTTACGAAAATACAGATATTTCTTGGAAATATTTCACTAACATCGGATTAAGTAGACGGTGAGAATGAAACATATCAAAAATATAATTCTTCTTTGGATAATGGTTGTTGGTATTGTTCATTTGCTATCATTAAAAGACAAGGGGCCTATATCAATAGATATAAACCGCTGATTTACAAAGCGATTGTATTGCTTGATTGCTTTAATCGCCAATCTCTTTTTATTGTTCAGATGGATATAAACGAATATCATCGAAGTACATTAAACCTGTACCGCTGGAACCCGAGCTAAGGCCAAGATTAATCGAACTTACATTAGAAAGATTCACACCCTGGTCTGCAAATACCTGTAAGTCGATATCCCATCGAATCCAGGAAGTCTTCAGCGTCGCATCAGGATCATCATGATCGACCCTTGCACTGCCGTTGAGAGTAACGTACATTTGCTCGGTTGTATTAGCCGAATCACCTTTGAACCAAATCGTCAGTGTAGTGACACCATTTACCGTCCAGTCACGCTTATCGGTCAATGTCAAAGTTGCTTCTGATTTTCCAACACTGTTGTCATAGAACATAGGCATTGATTGTAAACCACCGTGAACAATGTTTTGCTCGGCAATAGGAACATCTAAATTACCAACCTGAGAACCGTTTGTCGGATCGTCAAAACCATCTACCCAGGCAATATATATCCTGTTACTGCCTTCTTCGCCTTCATTAATGTCATTGTAACTCTCCATATCATCAATTATAAGGAAGTTGGCTGTAGTGAAGCTCCAGAGAGGACCTGTCCATGGACTGTCGGTGTTGGCGTTATTTGCCTCATCAACACGCCAGTAGTAAGTAGTGTTCCATTCAAGTTGTCCGGGTTCGAAGCTTTCTGAGCCGAGGTTGCCGCTGCCTTTCAACTCCAGAGCAGCTGGGTCGGTGCCGAAGTAAATTTCGTGTGAAGCGCCAAAGCCTGGTGCCCATGTTAGAATCGGCGTTTGCGTTACATCCACAGCGCCATTAATCGGGTCAAGTACCACAACAGCACCTTCGGTTGTGAAGCTCCAGACGTTACCTTTATGCGTCTCAACAACATCAAACTCATCGACACGCCAGTAGTAAGTCTTGGCCATTTGAAGCGTGCCGGGAGTAAATGTTGCAGAACCCTGAGGAAGCCCCCCGGCGGCGTTGTTTACATCGTCAAAGTTGTCGCCGAAGTACACGGTATGCAATTTAGAACCGAAACCTCCTGTCCAGCTGAGCTCTGCATCCACGGCTACAGATTCGGCACCATCAGCCGGGTCGGGAAAGTATGCTGTCTTGGGAGGGATACTGAAACTCCAGATGTCGCCTTTCCATGGGCTGTTTGGCTCGGCTTCGTTGACTTCGTCTATTCGCCAATAGTAAGTTGTTCCCGGGATTAGACCATCCGGATAAGGAAATCCTGGGAAACCTACGACGATAAACATCCCTTCCTGGTTACCAACGAACGTGCCTTCGGCTCCGCTGTCCACATCATCAAAATTATCGCCGATATACACGTCATGTGAGATCGCGAACTCTCCTGCGTGCCAGCCAAGGTTCACCCACGTTTCGGCATGTAGGACACCATCCTCCGGAGCGGGCCTCTCAGCCTTGGTGAACATCGGTTCGATTCCTTTGCTGAGGCCTTCAATCTGGTGGGCAGTCAACGCCCTATCGTATATATAGATATCGTCTAAGATCCCATTGAAGAAGCGGTCATCTTTTCTGCCTCCTATTCTAAGTGGCCCGTCATTCAACATCCCAAATGTACCCAACTGTTCGGTACTTCCCGCAGGAATCCCATCAAGGTAGAACTCGACGAGATCACCTTCAACAACGGTCATGGCCGCGTGGTGCCATTCATCAGCGGTGATCTGTAAAGTGGAATGATACTCGCTATAGTCCGTACCCTCAGATGTCTGATGTAAGAATTGTATTGTGTCATTCTTTATTCTGAATTCGTAGTTACCCGGATAGTTGTCCGGCGCCGTACCGCTGGGCTGTTTCGTCACCATATGATTGGGGGTAACGACATCGGGCGCCTTCACCCATAGGGCAATTGTCAACTCATTCTCTAAGTCCAGCGATGGATCATAGCTTATTATCAGGATGTCGTCGGTGTTATCGAAACTCAGGGCGCCGCTGCCGATCCTCCCTGTCACCCACACCGGATTACCCAGGAGGGTACCGTCGTTATTGTTGCCGGAACTGTCGTGCGCAACATCGCCCACGCCTTCGTCAAATGTCCAATGCCCTGTAGGGCCTGCATTGGCTGGGCACGTTAGACCAAGACTCAAACCCCCAAAAAAAGCAACCAAATAGATTAATTTCCCACACATGATAATCCTCCTCTAAAGATGGTAACCGTTCCCGGATAATTTTAAAGTATCGGGCGATACACCCAATATAAAATATCCAATCTCTAATCTTTCAATTCACTATATAACCCATTTATTATAGCCCATTCAACATTGTGATTCAAACAAATTATACTTTATCCCTATTATCAAGTTTCACCTCCCTTCATGAAGACTCGTAACAAATCCTGCAATAATAAAACGTTTTACCACTAGGCATTCTTCTCGGCCTTATCCCTTAATTTTTTTCCCATTCCCTACAGCCTCGCTTTCTGAGACGGCCAGGTCCTTGATGAAACCGTCAAGAATAGTTTGCCACTTGTCGGCCAGCATCATGGTCTTGTCCGGATATTTGGCTGACAGATCATTCATTTCCGAACGGTCGACTTTGACATTATAGAGTTCCCATTTCCTGGTTCCGACCCTCATGGTCAATTTCCAATCACCCATGCGGATAGCCTGGTTTCCCTTATGGCACCACCACAGGGATTCATGCTGGACTGCACCATTACTGGCAAACGCTGGCAAGAGGCTCTTGCCTGGTGTAGGCGGAGTGGTAATCCCATTACGTATCCTTGGCCATGATCCGCCTGCTAATTCCACAATCGTGGGTGGAATATCGATGAAATGAGTAGGATCATGCCGCAGTTTGCCCTTGTCTTGGATTCCTTTTGGCCAATGGGCAATGAGCGGCGACGAAATCCCGCCTTCGTGGTTCCAATGCTTGTGTAAGCGCAACGGCGCATTGGCCACCGTGGACCAGCCCGGCCCCAGGCACAGGAAGGTCTTGGCTGAACCCAGAGGTGCAGACTTGTCATGCTTGTCACCGCGGATAATCTGCTCGGCGCTGGCCCCATTATCGGATGCAAACAGGATGAGTGTATTCTCATAAGCGCCCATGTTCTTGAGCTGTTGAACAATACGGCCAATCTCCATATCCATTCGCGTGATCATGGCTGCATGAATGGCCATCTTGGTGGCCTGGAACTTTTTCTGTTGATAGGTCAGCGTGTCCCACGCCACCGCAAAGGGCGCTTCTCCCTGTCCGATCTGTGTTTTCAATTGCTCAGGCGTGAAGTTCCAGCTTGGGATGATTTTCTCGTCCCTTTCGGAGAGGGGACAGTTGATGATGCCCATCTTCTTCATACGCTCCCACCGGCGCTTCCGCATCACATCCCAACCTTCCTGATAGGTGTCTCGATAGGTGGCGATGTCCTTCCGCAAAGCGTGAAGCGGGAAGTGTGGCGAGTAGAACGCCACGTACGAGAAGAAGGGTGCCCCTTCTGTCGAAGGATTGCCGTGGTACTTCTTATGCAATTTAAGGCACTGGATCGCATGGTCGGCAATTGCTACAGTTGAGTAGTAGCCTTCCTCAGTCCGGCCGCCCGGCGCTTTGACGCCGTCTTCTTCCCAGATTCCAGATGAGAAGAAGCGGTTCCAGTCGCATCCGCTCCTCTCGCCACCCCATGTGCGCTCGAAACCGTTATCCATAGGATCGCCATCAATGTGCCATTTGCCGCTGTGATACGAATGGTAGCCCAGGGGTTTGAGCAGATCAGGCAGGAGTTGTGCCCAGGCAGGCCTTTTCCCCATTCCTATTCCCGGCGCCCCATCACGGCGTATGTGCTGGGCATAGTAACCGGTCAGGATGCAGGCGCGTGACGGCCAGCACCGTCCAGTTGAGTAGTGCTGGGTGAATCGGACACCGTTTGCGGCCAGGGCATCGAGGTTGGGTGTGCGAATATCGCCGCCATAACAGCCGGCATCAGAGAAGCCCATGTCGTCGGCCAGAATCAGCAGCACGTTCGGGCGGCCTGCGCCCGAGGTCTCATCAGGTTTTAGGTTTTCCGCCTCCGCTGAAGCTCCGCTGGACAAGCCGGTTTCAGGTTCCCGAGCGAGGCCGGCGACTGAGGATAGAGTCAAGGCGGTGGTTCCCAAGCCAAGTGTTCTAAGAAATGACCGTCTGTTCATTTTACTGTTGTCTCCTTTCAGGTTTCAGTGTTCAGGTGTCAGGATTTAGATAGGCCTTTCCGCGATCTATCTAAATTTGGGAGCAATCCAGTTGTGGGCGTAATCGTTGTGCGTCATATAAATTGCATCAGTCGCACTGAATTTTTCCACATGACCGTCAAGATATCCTGCGTTCAGCTTCAGGTTGCTCATATTATTGGGCAAAATACTGGAGACCTCTGTCTTGAACCCATAATAAGGTCCAGCCCGTAGAGCCCTCGTAAACGGATGACAGCTATAGTAGGTGTAATGCGCATCGGCAGGATTAGGATACCAGGACACCTCCGGATTACTTTCCAAGTACATCAATGTGTCTTGAATTACCAGGGTATTCTTGTCCGCCATCGTGTTGGGCGCGTCAAAAGGTTTTGGTCCTCCTTTCCTGGGCGGGTTATACCCCTCAAAACTCCAGAGCAAGGCATAGGTACAGGGCAGGAAGGCATAACGCCCACTTCGATAAAACTCACCATACGTACCCGCCGGCGTACCATAGGGAGGCCAAACGTCATTATCTCTAATGCCTGACAAGGGACAATTAAAGACTTTGCCATCCTTCAAAATATTGCCTAAATACCTGCCCACATAATGATAATGGTTTTTAACGGATGCCATCTCCGCATCTGTAAGCCGTCTTCGAACAGACCAGTATTGTTGCATCCAATTCAAATCATTGGGTCGATGCCACCCACCACTCTTATTATCCATCTTTATATTTGCTGAACTATTGGCGGAGCTGGGCGGTAACTTGGAATTATTGTTTTGAGCATAGGTTGCAAGTGCCATGATCACCTGCCTTTGGTTACTGGCACAAGATATCATGCGCGCAGCTTCTCTGGCTTTTCTCAAGGCCGGCATCAATATGCCCATCAACAACGCGATGACGGCAATGACCACCAGGAGTTCTATTAACGTAAA
>Ga0114922_10005863_pt1 | contig 11285 bp, 13 predicted proteins | sample AartaG_FD_100975 | JGI IMG/M metagenome (GOLD analysis project Ga0114922, IMG submission 100975) | Deep subsurface microbial communities from Aarhus Bay to uncover new lineages of life (NeLLi) - Aarhus_00045 metaG | ecosystem: Environmental > Aquatic > Marine > Oceanic > Sediment | place...
AACGACGGGTATGTTGACGTCTATCTGATGAATCCTGACGGGTCGGGCAAAGAATGCCTGACATGCAACAAACCGGGATGTCCTCAGAAGCACAATGGCAATCCGGCTTGGCATCCCTCGACTGAGTATATTGTCTTTACTGCAGAGAAGGAGGCCAACCCGGAGGAGTACTCACAATGGGCCATCCCTGGCAGCGGGTTCAACTGCGACCTGTGGGTTATGACCGGCGATGGCGACGAGTTCTATCAGTTGACTGACTATTCCCTGCATTCAAGGGGAACTATCCATCCGCATTTCTCCCATGACGGCAGCAGACTACTTTGGGCGGAAAGACTGGGAAAGGCGGAGGGAAGTAGCTGGGGAGAGTGGGCTCTCAAAGTAGCCGACTTCGTTGTTGGCCCTGAAGGGCCTTATCTTGAGGATATCAAGACGTATCAACCCGGCGAGCAGCATTATTTCTATGAAAGCCATGCCTTCTCCGGCGATGATAGCAAAATACTGTTCTGCGGCAATCCCGGTGGCCAGTCCGACGTTGGCTTTGACATTTACGAGATGGACCTCGAGACACAAGAACTGACCAACCTCACCATGTCACCCGATGACTGGGACGAGCATGCTCAATACTCCCCGGACGGTGAAAGGATTGCCTGGATGTCCAGCACAGGCTTCGACATCGTTTTCGAATCGATTGAAGGCCACGAGTGGATGAGATATCTGGTGACGGAACTATGGATTATCGACGCGGACGGATCCAACAGACAGCAGCTAACACACTTCAACGAGCCCGGTTATCCTGAATATATGGGCGGCACCCGCTGTGTTGTTTCAGACATTAGCTGGGGCCTCGACGGTGACAGCATAGCAGTACTTGTGGCGTACGAAGGTGAAGGATTCGCCGGGTTGAAGGCAAAGATTGTGATTATCGAGCTGGAGTAATACCTACCTACCCGGCTCGTTCGTCGATAACGGCCTCGAGGTCAATCCGGAGAATGACTGTATCGTTGGCTTCTCTTGCAAGCAGGAGAGATACTGACACGAGTAGAACCGGGTACCACTTGTGCTTGTTCATCTCGGCCTCTTGTTGCCCCTTCCCTAGACATCATAGACCGAGGTCGAGTGAAGCAGAATGGAACGCCCGTTTCCACCACAGAAAACCTTGATTTTCAAGGCCTTATAAAGGCAATTGGGGGGCGGGTCACTACAATACGGTCTTTAGAGGCGGTATACAGACGACGACAACACGCGATAGGAGTGCTTAGGCTCGCCGGGCAACAAGAGAGCCTATCATTGCAGCGATCCCTACTCCCAGCGCAATAGTGAAGGCGAATTCAGGTACCTCAACTCCGGTAGTGTCAAGTACGAAAGTCGCCAATAGTGACCTTGTGCGGAGCCAGCTCTCACTCGGGTCGTATAGCCTCCTGAACGCATACTCCAATTCGGTTAGGGGACAGGGCATTTCCGTCCAAGACACAACCCCCACATATCCCACTGACGCCATGACTCCATAATGGACCAACCGCCAGCCGCGGCGTCCTTTGAAAAAGCCAAGTACCACAAGCAGAATATAAAGCAAGAAAAGCCCTATGAGCAGGAGATGTAGAGCCATGACTATATCGGCCAGGATTCTCCAGACCATCATTCCTCTCACATTCTGATCTCGCTGCCGTCGATGGGCCGTGTCCCAAGTCTACTGGAGATTGTCTGTGTATATTCTGCCCCTTGGTTCATTTTGGGTTAGTCCATCTACATAGCGGTAGCGCACGAGATTCTACCAGTGTTGGCTGTAAATGCAAAGACCTGACGGTGTCTTAATGGCTGTGACCTGCCCCCAAACTACTGTACGACCTCTTAGGCTATGGGGTGGCCGGCATGAGGGCTGGTCAAATGGGATCAGGAGAGGGACCTGGACGGTCAGGAAACACACTCAGTTCCCTTAAGGACGTCTGCGGTTCCTATAATAGTGGGCCATATAAAGAGCCCCTGAAATAAAACCAACTATAAATACCAGTATTATGATCAGCCAAATCATTTCCTACGCCTACTCCATTTTTGTTAATGTTGGTGCCCGGATGTAGAAGCAGCACCTTCTGGAAAATACTCCTATTTTGCAGTTAAACACATTCAGGCAAAGATATCAATTATTGGGGGTACCTCAAGTCATAATCGACCCAGAATTACTGTACTATGTCTGAAAGAGCCGACCGTGTCCAAGATACAAAACGTCAGTTAGTTCAGTCATGGTTTGATGTGTCTGTCGTCCAAGCGCTAGGTGTATAATGGCAATATCGTGAGTCGTAGAAATATGGGCCATGACACTTGCTGTTGGCGTTAAATATCCCTGGGGCGAGTTGAAGCGGGTGATCGGGCCCAACGATTGCGCACCCGGTGCAATAGTGTTGGCATCGGATAGCAGGTGGACACTGTTAGATTACGACTTGCCAAATGGCGCAGGGCATGAAGATGTTGGGACTAAGCTCTTCCAATTGGGCAACGACGTGGGAGCTGTATATGCAGGTGTGTCAGAAGTCGGAGAGCGCTGTCTGAGTGCACTAAGAGAACGCTTGTCTCGTGCAAACAAACCAAGCTCTCAGAATAGCGTGAACCTAGCCCAGCAAACATTCAGACACGTGTGGGAGGACTACCTAACCTCGGAAGCTTCAAAACAGATTCGTCCCGAATATCGTTGTTTGTACATATTAATCGGAGCTTGTAGTAAAGCAGGGATAGCCGAATTGTACCGTTTTAGCTCCGAACAAGATTTCAAACCACAAGTATCAAGTGCCCCTTATGCTATTGGCATTGAAGGGCAAGCGGAGAGGCTTCTTGGAGCCTTGGAAGATGAAATGCGCAAGAGGGTCGATAGCGAGTTATCACTCAGGTCTCGCCATTTGGATGCTTTGGCTGCCTTATCCAATTTGGGTCGTGTACCATCTACGTTTATCAAACCGTCTGATGTCGCTTTCATTGTGGGACACTACTTGAATGCGGTCATATGGTCTGGCGAGGACGACCGCATAGGGGGGAAAATTCAGTGTGCCATTATATCTAGAGGAGGTTTTTCGATGTTCCCTATGTCATATTCAACAGACCCCACTAACGCTGGGGGGTGGACTAAGGTCACGGCGCAGCCAAGCGAGCTACAGACAATGACAGGAACCTTTGGCTGCTACAGCATCGCCGATTTCTGTCGACGATGACGTGTGTCTCTCAGAACGATACATATTTCCAAACCTGAACGACATTGAATAAGAAGCCAAATTGTCCACTGGTGGGTAGGAGCCACATGCGTGAACATCTGAGTCTCCAACGCACAGGGCCCCGCGTGCTGGTCGCAACCCGCTACCTCAACCCCCACTTCTGAACCGGGCTATGCATCTTGTGCAGCACTATTCCTGAGACTTGCTCAGCTTCCTATAGATTTGCTCCCATTTACGAGATGCTCTCTCGAGCCTGGCTTCAGCTTCAGCATATGTGGTCGAAGATTTCTTAGTTCGGGTACGTGACGCTTCTGCTTTCTTGCCTTTCGCTGACCTGGTCCGACGGGGCAGCAAATCGGCAACAGCTCGGTGAGCTTTCACATACTCATGCACGCACTCACCAAATCCCTCAAGCAGCTCTTCCTTTGTCTCCATGCCTCCAATCCCTTTCTTAGCCCGTTGTTCAAGCTCCGTCTTGTTCAATGAGTAAACCTCTATGGAGTCCGCTGTCCATCGTTTTCCTCGCGCCGGTACTCCTCTGATTGTGCCGCAAGTAGCACGATGGAGTGTTAGGTAGGAAGCACCAGTCTTACGCTCACAATTGACAACAAAGCCCAGAGGGTTGGCATTAAGCCAGTAAGTCAGTAATCCCCCATAGCCAACCAACAAATCCGACACCATAGAATGTGTAGAGGCTTATTTTGAACTTTCTATCCTCCAAAGCTCTGGTCAGCCATTCTCTTTTTATGAATAGTATAATTGCAGCACCTATTATTAAGATTCTGAAACTCCACGTAAGAGCGGTTGATTGGAGAAAATCTTCAATCCCTAATCTCCCGAAGAGTATTACTCCTAGGAGAAGCCAACCTACTACAGCAAAGATAAGCCCCATAATTGCAGGGCTGATCTTAAACGTCATCTTAGAATCTGCTTTATTAATCGTACAAGTCTCTACTTATGTGACAAAGCCTGCTGAATGGCTGCCTCAAGCTCTCGTGGAACGTCCGTACCGATTCTGTACTTCTTACCCGTTGTAAGCCTTATCTCCACGGCGTGAAAGCCGGAAACGTTGTATAGCACGCCGTGAGGTGTCAAACGAATGCCCCATCCATAATACCAACGATTCTTAACAACCTGGCATGATTCTATGTCATTCAGTTTGAACAGTTTGCGGATTAGCCCGGGACCGAATCGCACTTCCAGTTCATCTTCCCGGATGACCACAGTCAGGCTGGGGAACAATACCAAAGCTATCGCAATGATTACCATGACCCCAATTGCAATCCAGTTGATGCCAGCATTGGCTAAGACAACCCCAATCAACACCATCACGGCTGCCATTGCCATGATGATCAGATAGCCAACCTGCGTATGTTCATAACGCTTAATCATATTATCTCTCACACGCTATTATACCTTCAGGCGCACTCGGCAACAATCCGTTATTTTGGCTAATCTTGCTTAGCACAATCGCAACTGAGACAAAAGTCACTTACAGAAGGTTGCTCTTAGTTTATAATTACCTCAATTTAGCAGGAAAGGAGAGAAAAGAGATGAAAATCGTAACTTTGTGCAGAGATTGTTCGTGTTGTCCAGTAGTCAAGGTGGGCGATAAACGTGTTGAAATAGGCGAACATGGTAACCTTTGTGTTTTGACCAAGAGTGAGTGGGGGACATTGAAGAGCAAGATTATGAACAAGGAGATCTAGAAGGGTCGGACTGAATTGGGCTTAGGACGAGGTAGTTCATTATGATGATAATTAGCTATGCAATTGGGACTCTTGCTGGAGCTGCCATTGGCGGAGCGATTGGTTATTTCGGCCGCTGCGCTGGAAGCACGTGAGGGATAACTTCGAGCCCTTGGTTAGGGGCTGTTCTTGGCGCAATACTGGGCATTATGATTGTTTCATTTATTGTGTCCGGGAGACAGACAGGTGAATAATCAGCCACATTGTTGCATAGACATGAGCTGACTCGATATAGTGTAGAAGAGGAAACGTTTCCCTCTTTGTTAGAGGCTCACCCTAGTTACTGCAATATCGCCCCTTTTGTTCCATTGCGATAGCCTTCTAATAGCATCATCAGCAATCCGCTTGAGGTCATCAAGCCGCATCTCGTTGGAGCCTGAGTAGTCATCCTGATAGCAGTGGGTACACCGAAGATTACATCTATCCGTAATATGCCATTGGAAGCCAAAATCAGCTTTGTTTATTTGGTCTATGTTGCCCATTCTACCGTCTAGATACTGTGACTATAAAGTTAAGCAATCAAGCTGTGGCATAAGCACTCTATCCAGGTTATACAGGAAGTACAAAAGATAAAGGGTCTGTGCCTTTTGCCAAATGCACCTCGGAAGCAACAACTTGACGCAGTGTTACTTTGGCGAGTTGCCAGCAGCACCTCTTTCTCAAGTGCCATATACCACATTGCATACGCACACAACCCAACAAGCAAAGGCACATGTAGTCAAGTCTGGAAAGACAAGCGTATCCTTTCTGCAAAAACAGCCTAAACGGTATGGATATGCGTAGATTGTCACCACGCCGTCTTGACGTGCGGTTCATCTCTTCACCTCAGTCCTTCGCCGTATACTCGAGTGACTGCTTGGCGAGTCTCTGGGCTTTCTCGAGTGAATCAGTAGTCGTCACTTTGTAATCGGTCCACTTGCCGGCCTTGCCATAATAGCTTACAGTAAACGCCGTTCTTGCAGGCCAGAGACAGCAAAAGACCCTGCCCATCACCTTCAATGAGATGCCCGATGCAATTGGGTTAATCGTCAGCCGCTTGTCCTCCCATGACTCCACTTCCCTTACGAAGGCTGTCGCGAGTTCTCGAACTTCATTGTCAGCGATATAAGAAAGGCTTGCCTCGATAGAATCGGGTTCTTCTTTCTCATGTTCATCCTCGCTAGTATCTTCTGCCTGCCGTTGGAACTGTGAGACCAGCGCTGCACCACAATTTCCGCAAAATCTGTGCTCAGCGCTAACACTAGCTCTGCAGTAAGGACAGTGAAGGACCAATCTCGTGCCACAGGCCCCACAAAATCGGTAATCTGACGGGTTTTGCGAACCACACTTAGGACATATAAGCGTCTGCTGCATTTTGTCTCGCCTTTGCCCTTACTCCCAACAGATGACCAGGCTAACTCAGCCTATGGTACCTTGTATGCTTGCCCTGATTATACACTCAGCCGAACCCGAACGGAATGCCCACACAGGAAACCTTCATTCGCTTGTCCTATAGATAGTAGTCTGGCGTGGCCAATTATGAGCCAAATTTCGAAAGCTCTATCTGAATCTGTCAAGAAAGTATGTGCAAAATGTGTCAAGAATGGGCCAAGAAAGACTGAAAACAAGGGGATTCAAGGCTGTTTTGTGCCGGTTCTTTCATAGGTAGATAGATACAGTTACAACGTATTTTTCGGTGCACTGACGGGGAGTTTTTCATACGGCAAACGAAGCTGAAACTAGGGTATGCGGAGGGCGTGGCATTTTCTCATAGCCAAAATGGGCATGAAGATCATAGCGTAGGCGGAGTTTGCGGACTCTATGAAAAAGAAGGGGATCTGGAAAAGCAGACACGGTTAACCTTGCACCTCTTGATATAGCTAGCTTAAACGGGACAGACTGGGGTGCATTGTATACGCTCCACGCTGGTAGGATTGCCGAAGGGAGACAATACCACGTGTCGTTGCAATGACTCCGATTCTGGGGTACCATGTTACCTTTGTACAGAGGGCAAACCCCGCAGCCAATTCCTTAATCGTCAGAGAAAGGAGCGAAGTGCAGGATGGCTGACAAATTCACCAGTGTATCAGAGGGCGAAGTCATAACTACTACGTGTGGGCCTGTGAAGGGCACGACCGTTGACGGTATCAGGGGCTATCTTGGGATTCCCTATGCAGCTCCACCCGTCGGGAGTCTGCGGTGGAGCCCCCCGGCACCCCCTGAACCGTGGCGCGAGCCTCGCGAAATGACCAAGTTCGGCCCTGCCTGTCCGCAGTCTGAAGTGGCGTTGCCTCCGGGTATCGAGGAAATGAGCGAGGATTGCCTGACTTTGAATATATGGACTCCAGCAACAAACGAATCAGACTTGCTGCCAGTGATGGTGTTCATCCACGGGGGCGGCTTTGTTGGCGGCGCCGGCACGCTGCCGATTTACAATGAAACATATCTGGCGCAAAGGGGCGTCGTGCTGGTAACCGTAAACTACCGTCTCAATGTCCTCGGCTTCTTGGGACATCCGGCGCTGAGCGCCGAGTCGCGTCACCACGGCTCGGGCAACTATGGAATAATGGACCAGGTTGCGGCTCTGAAATGGATACAGGATAACATTCGTCACTTCGGAGGTAACCCGGGCAATGTGACTGTTTTCGGCCACTCGGCTGGTGGCGCCAGCGTTGTTGCTCTTATGGCCTCGCCATTGACAGAAGGCCTGTTTCATCGGGCTATCGTTCAAAGCGGTGGTTATCCTCCGAAAGTACTCAGGCATTTGAGCCAATCTCAGTACGGTCTGGACAGCACGGAATCTCTGGGTCTCAAGTTTGCCGAACGACTTGGGGTAGACGGCGAGGCCAATCCCTTAGAGGCCATGCGGGCGAAGCCGTGGCAGGAGGTTGTCAAGGTCTGGGAGGAGAGTGTGCAGAATAAATCGACAGCTACCGGGGTTTCCGGAGGCTGGATGCTAAACCATCTCACTGTCGACGGCTATGTGCTTAGCAAACCGCCGGGGAAGGCCTTCAGGGACGGCAAGCAGCGGAACGTTCCCTTCATGGCCGGCGCGACCTCGGATGAGGGTTCTATCTTTCCCCCCATGATGGGCGTTGCCACCGTCGAAAGGTATCGCCGTTATCTGGACAGAGTCTTTGGAAAAGAGGGCCAAAAGACGGAGGCGATGTATCCGGCGCCCGATGATGCCTCGGTCTCGCAGGCGCTTAGCAAGCTGCTCGGCGATGGTTTTGTCTCCGGTGCTCGGGCCATGGCGCGTGGTACGTCTGCGATTCAGCCCAAGACCTATCTCTATCAATTCACTATGCAGCCCAAGATATTCCTGTATCCAATGCCGCGCTCAGATGACTGGAGAAAAGAATTCGGCTGCTATCACGCTGCTGAGCTTCCCTACGTGTTCCGTTTCTTTCCCAGCAAGAGATTTGTGGAGGAGGACCGGAAGCTTTCCGAGGAGATAGTAGGTTACTGGATAAGATTTGCTCGTAACGGTGACCCAAACGGTGATGAAGCTATTCAGTGGCCCTCTTATGACCCGTCCGAGGGAAAGTATCTGATTCTGGACGTTCCCATCAAGGTCGGGGAGCACTTGAACGAGAAGGCCTGCGACTTCATTGATGAAATCGCAGGCGCGCGTTAATTTCGGTGTTGGAGGTGGCCCCTTTCGCTAGGTCATGACCTGGCAATGAGGCCCAGCGCTCCCATCCCGGCCATCTTCTGAGCCAGGCGGACTCCTATCTTCTCAGGGGCCAGGGCATCGCCTTTCTCCGTCCAACGCAGAATGTGGCTGACGTCAGCACCAGCTACCATTCCGTTAAGCTTCAAGGTATTGGTGGACACGGTGCCCAGAGCAGCTATGGGCGCTCGGCACCCCCCACCCAGAGCTCGCAGGAATTCCCGCTCGGCAGTCACGCTCTGCCACGTTGGCTCGTGCTTTACCCGGGAAATGAGCTCAGCCGTCTCCGTGTCGTCGGAGCGTATTTCTATGCCCAGCGCTCCCTGGCCCACCGCCGGTATGAAATGGTCTGCAGGCAGATACTCTGTTATCCTGTCTTCCCAGCCCAGGCGTATCAGCGCAGCTGCCGCCACGATGATGCCGTCAAATTCGCCCTGGGTCACCTTTTGCAGGCGGGTGTCGATATTCCCCCGTATCTCGCATATCTCAAGGTCGGAGCGGTAGGTAAGTAGCTGGACCGCACGCCTGAGGCTTCCCGTGCCTATCCTTGACCCAGGGGCGAGGTCGGCAAGCCCTTTCCCCCTGGATACGAAGACGTCTCTGGGATCGAGCCTTGCCGTCACCGCCGCCAACAGAAGCCCCTCGGGAATCTCAGTAGGCAGGTCCTTGAGGCTATGGACGGCGAGGTTGATTTTGCCATCCATCAGCGCCTGCTCCAGCTCCTTGACGAATACTCCTTGTCCCGCAAACTTGTCCAGTGCTGTGGTGTTCTCTCGGTCACCTGTGGTTACTATCTTGACAACGCGCGCATCAACTTCGGGCATAGCTTCTTTGAGCTTGATCACTACTGACTCAGCTTGGATTTCAGCCAGCTTGCTGCCCCGTGTACCTACGGCAATCGTCCGCCTCATTCCGTGTCTTCCTTGTCAAGTCGAAAAAGCTCGTTGACCAGTGAGACGTAGTCCTCTGTTGTGTGGGCATCATCCTTCAGACGCTGGATAGGGTCGTGGAGTATCTTTCGCACTATGGCTTTGGTCATAACCTCCAGGCTCTCTTGCTCCCCGGGGGAGAGGTCGTGCAATTTCTTTAGCGTCATATCGACTTGTGCCCGCCGTATGTCTTCTCCCTTTTTCACCAGACTGCGGATTACGGGCCTGACCTCGGTAGTTCGCCACCAGGAAGCAAACCTCTTCATCTCGGCTTTCACAATCGCCGTAGCACTTCGCATCTCGGTCTGTCTCTGCTTGCGGTTCAGATTGGACAGGTGGATGAGGTCATCAATGTCGTAGAGAAAGAGATTGTCGATTTGCCTCACCTCGGGCTCCACATCACGCGGGACGGCTATGTCAATGACCACCAGAGGGTGACCGGAGCGAGCCTGCATGGCGTCTTGTACCGTCTGGAGGTCAAGCACGAAATGAGGTGCCCCGGTGCAGCTTATGACGATATCACAGATAACCAGCTCCTCACCGAGATTGCCTATGTTAACTGAACTCCCGCCCAGCGTCATTGCCAGGGCTGCAGCCGTTTCATAAGAGCGGCTGGTGGTGGTAATCTGTAAAATACCCCTTTCCTTGAGCGCCTTGGCCACCAACCTGCCGGCTTCGCCGGTGCCGATTACCAGTGCCTTGCGGTTGTCAAGATCACCGATGGCTTTTGCGGCCAGGTCCACTGCCACCGAACTCACGGAGAGTGCATTCCTGCTGATTCCTGTCTTCTCCCTCACGAGCCTGCCTACCTGGAGTGCCTGGTGGAAAAGATTCCGTAGCGGTACCTTCACCATGTCGGCCGTCTCCGCTTCCTCAAGGCTCTGCTTCACCTGTCCTAGAATCTCAAACTCGCCGATAATCATCGAGTCGAGTCCTGCAGCTACACGGAAGAGATGCTCGACCGCTGCTTCATCCCGGTAGAAATAGAGGTATGGCAGCAAATCGGCATCGGATGTCTTTGACCACGCTCTCAGGAAATCGACATTGCCTGATTGCGCAGAAGAAGTACTGTCACTCACGGAGTAGACTTCAGTTCGGTTACAGGTAGACAGTATCAGACCCTGCGATACATAATCGCCGAGCAGAACCAGGGCAGCGGAGAACTGTTTGCTGCCTACGGCCAGCTTCTCCCGGACTTCGATCGGGGTTGTGCTGTGATTCACACCCACTACGTGAATTTGCAGTCCAGGCGCCTTCGTCTTCAAAGGTTCTTTTCCCCCGGCCCTTTCAATCTCTCAACCATGATTTCCTTAGCTTCCCGCCTCTTGCCGTATTTCAGCAGCTCAACAAGCGGGTCCAGTTCCAGCACTTCCTGCCAGGCATCGCTACTGACAGTAACGCCCTGTCGCCTCAGATCAGAGCGGACTTCCTCAACCAGTAGGGCTAGCTGAGCGTACTCAGTCCCGAAGTCCTTTTCCAGCCGGGTTCTAATCTTGCGTGCCAGCGCTGGGCTTCTGCCGGAGGTGGAAACGGCAACGATAACATCACCGCGCCTGAAATACGAAGGGGCAATGAAATCCGAGTGCCGGGGGTCATCCACTACGTTTACCAAGACTCCTCGCTGTTTTGCCTCAGCGGCCACGCTTTCATTTATTTCGGCATCGTCAGTCGCCGCTACGGCCAGCAAGGCATCCTGTAGGTCCTCTGCCCTGTAGCCCCTTTGGAGTGCCTGTATTGCACCCTCACCTGCCATCTGGCT
>Ga0114922_10005864_pt1 | contig 11285 bp, 13 predicted proteins | sample AartaG_FD_100975 | JGI IMG/M metagenome (GOLD analysis project Ga0114922, IMG submission 100975) | Deep subsurface microbial communities from Aarhus Bay to uncover new lineages of life (NeLLi) - Aarhus_00045 metaG | ecosystem: Environmental > Aquatic > Marine > Oceanic > Sediment | place...
ATTATCATTGTTTTGATTCGGTGGAGGGCCAGATACATAAAGAGGCCCATCAAGCCGACGACGAGCGGTACGTGGTAAAAGCCGAAGGTAAACTCGTGAGGCTTCAAAGCCAGTGGCGCGACAAGGCCGAGCACGTCGGCCGGGTGCAGTTTTGTATCCAGAGGGAGCGGGAACAGGGGTCCCAAGAGTGGCTGAGCACAGAGCCGGAAGAACAGTGCTATTACGAGAAAAGGCAACAGGGAAAGGACAGCGGATATAACGGCCGTCAGGAGAGTTTTGTTTTTCTGTGCCGGCCAGAAAACGGCGGGGCAAAACAGCCAGGGCAGGATAGCAAGCGGAATAACCGCCGATGGATGATAAGCGGCGAATCCGAAGGCAAAGGGACCGAATCCATAGATGGCGCCGGCAAAGAGTAAAGCGCCGAAGGCACTAATCCATCGCCTGCTCAGGACAAAGCATCCTAATGCACCGCAGACGGAACCTGCTACAACAAGGTATCGTTGGGGGCTGAAATATTTGAAGTAGGGCTCGTAAAGATACACACACAGGGCGATGTAAAGAACCGCTGCGATAGAAATTGTGCAGTACAGTCTCGTGCGACCTGCAACATTCTTTTGGCTGTCGTTTTGCATTGGCGCCTCTTTATTTTAACGGCCCAGAAGTAAAATCGTCATTATGACAGTATTTTCTTCACTTAATCGACATTTCAGCCAATCTTGGACTTTCGGCAGGTTTGAGAGGTCGGGTCTTTGGTACGGTCGGTTTTGTCCTTGCCGGAAGTATGGCGGCGTATTAACATTGAGGCACTATGCCGGACAAAAGGACACACAGAGGCGCCCATCCTGAAGATGCGGAACTGTTTTCGGCCGGCCACGTTGATAACCTGCGGCAGGCGGTTGCGGATTACTCGCTGCTACTTAGTAAGGGCTATGCACCTAAGAGTTCGCTGAAGCTTGTGGGCGACCGGTTCAGTCTGACCGACAGGCAGCGGCTTGCGGTGAGGCGGTGCGGTTGCGCGGATGGTCAGCTCGAGGTTCGGCGGGCCAACGAAGTGGCCATTTCAAGCCTTGCCGGTGAGTCAATAGTGATCGACGGCTACAATGTGTTGATAACTACAGAGGCTGCGCTATCCGGTGCGCCGATATTTCGTTCACGGGACAGTTGCTTCCGTGATTTAGCCGGTATCCACGGCACATATCGCAAGGTAACAGAGACAGTCCCGGCCATCGAGATTGTCGCTAGATGTCTTGAGGAGATCGGCGTATCAAACGTTCTGTGGCTGTTCGACAGCCCTGTCTCGAACAGCGGCCGGCTCAAGACGATCATAGGTTCGCTTGCCGGAGAAAACGGCTGGCCGTGGGAGATAGAATTGCTGCCAAACCCCGATGTCAAGCTGATTGAAACCGATATGACAGCAGCGACCAGCGACAGCGATGTCCTCGACAAATGCGGTAAATGGACAAATCTTACCGCCCACTTAATCACAAATGCCGTCTCTGAAGCGAAAATAATCGACTTATCTACAGTATAAATTCAACGGTGCAGAATGACTATTAAATTACGGCGATAAATTATTGTAATCTGAGTCGAACGTCTGTATACTAACTGAACAGTATCCACTGAAACAAGAGCAAAAATCATTTTAAAGCGAGGCTGCAGGTAAAAACAGCGTTCCAGAACAGGAGACAGATCATGATAGTCGTAAATACTGAATATGTTCCGGGCAAAAGAGTCAAGGAAATTAAAGGTCTTGTACAAGGCAACACGGTTCGGGCTAAACATATAGGCAGGGATATTACCGCCGGTTTGAAGAACATCGTAGGCGGCGAATTGAAAGGTTACACCGAACTGCTTGTCGAATCACGACGGGAATCGCTGGTGCGAATGCTGGCCCAGGCTGAAGAGCTCGGTGCAAATGCCGTAGTAAATGTACGATTTGCAACAAGTTCCATAACGTCTGGGGCGGCTGAGCTTTATGTTTATGGTACAGCGGTGGTGGTTGAGGATGCCCAGCCTGTGTCAGGCGAATAGTGCGATTACGCGTGAGTATTTAGGATACTATTATGGTTGAATTGCTATTGCAATTTTTTATTCCCATCGGGCTGATTGTTCTCGGTCTTGTAACAGGCAAGTGTATCGAAAAAAGCCACCTGGTCAAACTGGCGAAAAGAGAAGAGGACCTAAAAGAGCTAAAGGTTTGTAATTTGCGGCGTCTGCCGGCAGAATTGCAAATCAAGGAAAGTTTTATCGTGACGGGCTCTTGTGTTGTTGCAACTGATTACTTCAAGGTTTTCGCGGCGGCGCTTCGCAACCTTTTTGGCGGCGAGATAAAGGCCTATCGGTCTTTGATGTCACGGGCGCGACGAGAGGCGCTGGTCAGGTTGCTCGAACAGGCCAAAAAGCTCGGTAGCGAGAGTGTGTGGAATGTCCGGTTTGAAACATCTACCATTCAGGGCAAAAGAAGAAAACCCGGCGGCGTTGAAGTGCTTGCCTACGGTACCGCGGTAAAATTAGCATGAAAGATGAATATCTGTCAGCGGGTTCAGAGCCTGCGTTTCAAAATGGCGGTTTTGAGGCGGATCCAAGCGAGAAACGTGCCGACAGGCCGCAGGTTCACAATGATGAGATTGCCTCGATACGCGATTCTGTAATGAACGAACCGGCAATCGCCGGGGGGAAAGAGGCACCTTATTTGGGAGAGTGGATAGAGCAAAAGCGCAGCGAATGTTCGTTGGCCGGTAACCTTTGTACAAGCATGCTGGCAGCGGTATTCGCAGGGCCGTTTGCCGTTTTAGGTGCCTTTATGGCCGGGACAGGAGCGTGGTACGGCTGGTTGTATATAATTGTGTTCGGTCCGGTCATTGAAGAAATTCTCAAGCAATCAGGGATGATATATTTGCTTGAGAAGAGGCCATACCGCGTGTTTGCATCATGGCAGTTTGTCTTCTCTGCTTCAGTTTCTGCTCTTGTCTTTGCAACGATTGAAAACCTTTTGTACATTTACGTTTATTCCAGTCCGTCCAAATTTTCGAATCCCGAGTTATACGCCTATTATCGCTGGACTGTTTGTACGGGGATACACTTAGGCTGTTCGATGATAGCATCCGTGGGGATGATTCGTGTCTGGAAGAAGCAGCTTGCAGACGGCAAGGTGGCGGACCTTAGTGTTGGGCACGGTTTCTTTTGTGTGGCCATTTGTATTCACGGTGTCTATAATTTGGGAGCGTTGATTTTTGAGAAGTTCTTCATGTAGCAGCCAGGTGCAGCCAGGCAGGGTGTAAATAAATGTTGCCCAAGCGCGGGTTTTCGTCTATATTACGGCAAAGGCTCTGAGTCAGTTTTGAGTTCTTAGAGTTGTAGGGTGGGCCTATGGCCCACGCGGATTTGCTTAGTTGTAGGGTGGGCCTATGGCCCACGCGGATTTTCTTAGTTTTGTAGAGCATTTTTTTGGAAGGTTGGTTATGGGAACTGTAGGACAGGCCCAAAGTGATGTTATGAGGGTTGAGGCCGGCCTTAAGCATAAGGTTGCGGATATTTCGTCGGCTGACTGGGGCCGTGCGGAGATGAAATTGGCGGAAAACGAGATGCCGGGGCTTATGGCAGTGCGCCAAAAGTACGGGCCTGAAAAGCCTTTGAAGGATTTGAAAGTCATGGGCAGTTTGCATATGACTATTCAAACGGCGATGCTGATTGAGACTTTGGAGATTCTCGGGGCGGACGTCCGGTGGGCGTCGTGCAACATCTTCTCAACACAGGACCACGCGGCTGCTGCGATTGCCAGGGCGGGCAGAAGCTGCGTGTTTGCGCGGAAAGGTGAGACTCTGGCCGAGTACTGGTGGTGTACGGAGCAGGCGCTTACCTGGCCGGACGGGTCGGGGCCGGATATGATTGTCGATGACGGCGGCGATGCGACCCTGTTTGTTTTTCAGGGGACGAAGGTTGAAAAGGACCCCTCGCTGCTCGAAAAGAGCTACGACAGCAAAGACATGCAGCTTTTGATGGCCCGCCTGGCGGCAAGTTACAAGGCCGACGCCAGCCGATGGACTAATATCGCCGCTAATATCCGCGGAGTCTCTGAGGAGACGACAACGGGTGTGCACCGGCTTTATCAGATGTCTGAGGCCGGCGAGTTGCCGTTTGCGGCGATAAACGTTAATGACTCTGTGACCAAGAGCAAGTTCGACAATCTGTACGGCTGTCGCGAGTCGGTAGGTGACGGCATCAAGCGGGCAACCGATATTATGATAGCCGGCAAGGTGGCCGTGGTTTGCGGTTACGGTGATGTGGGCAAGGGCTGCGCTCAGGCAATGAAAGGACTTGGTGCCAGAGTACTGATTACAGAGGTTGATCCGATTTGTGCGCTGCAGGCTCTGATGGAAGGGTACGAAGTTGTTACCATGGAAGATGCAGCCGGTGCAGGCGACATATTCATCACGGCGACGGGCTGCTGTGATGTGATACGCGGCGAGCAGATGGAACAGATGAAGGATGAGGCGATTGTGTGCAATATCGGCCACTTCGACAGCGAGGTGGATATGGCTTATCTTGAGACGACCGAAGGCTGTGTGAAAGCCAATATCAAACCACAAGTTGATAAATGGACTCTCAAGTCCGGACGGTCGATTATTATGCTTGCGGAGGGCCGGCTGGTCAACCTTGGCTGTGCGACGGGGCATCCGAGCTTCGTGATGAGCAACAGCTTTACCAACCAGTGTCTTGCGCAGATGATGTTGGCCGCCGAAAACCTCGGCCCGGGCGTTTATACGCTGCCGAAGAAACTCGATGAAGAAGTGGCGAGGCTGCACGTTACGGCACTGGGCGCAAAGATTACGAAGCTGAACCAGAAACAGGCCGATTATCTGGGTATCAGCGTCGATGGGCCGTTTAAGCCGGAGCATTACCGGTACTAGTATTGGTCGTACGATTCGAAGAATATAGAGCTAAGAAGCATCGCGGGCGATCGGAGGGTTTTTTGCGTCTGCGATGCTTTTTTGCGTGAGCACAGATTATGTGGGAACATTTTCATCATCAGGCTGATATCGGCATACGTGGGGTGGGCAAGTCGATGGCCGAGGCGCTTGAAGAGGCAGCCCTTGGGCTAATGGGCGTAATGTGTCAGCCGGATAACGTTGAGGCCAAACAGAAGATTAAAATCAATTGTGAGGCGCCTGATGCGGAGCTATTGCTCATCGATTGGCTAAGTGCTATCATCTACGAAGTGGCAACACGCGGCATGTTATTTGGCCGATTTGAGGTCGAAATCGTGGACAATAAGCTAAGAGGGATGGCGTGGGGCGAGGAAATTGACCACGAAAAGCATAAGACCGTCGTAGAAGTTAAAGGGGCAACATACGCCGAGCTTAAGGTTGTCTGCAATAAGAAGGGACAATGGGTCGCTCAGTGTGTGGTGGATGTATAAGAAAAGGCACCCCGGCGCGAGCCGGGACTTCGCTGAGCTCAGCAAAGGGGCAAAGGAGATGGGATTGTTGAGGTGTTGATATGGATACGAAAAGATTGAAACGGGTGTCGGAATACGAGTGGCGCATTGAGCGGGCCGGGAAAATGCAGGCCGATGGAGTGATATTCGCCTCGGCAAAGCTCATCCGCGACATGGATGAGAAGGTCTGTGAGCAGGTGAGCAACGTTGCCGCCCTGCCGGGGATTGTGCGGGCTTCTTTTGCCATGCCTGATGCTCACTGGGGATATGGTTTTCCTATCGGGGGGGTAGCTGCGTTTGACCCGGATGCCGGCGGTGTCATCTCAGCGGGTGGAGTAGGATTCGACATAGCCTGCGGTGTGAGGACGCTGCATACGGGCCTGAAGACGGGCGATATTGAAGGGAAACGCCAAGAGATAGCTGAGGGATTATTTCGCAAGGTACCTGCCGGCGTGGGAAGCAGGGGCAAACTTCATCTGAATAAAAAAGCAATGGATGAAGCCTTGGCCGGTGGTGCAAAGTGGGCGGTTGAAAAAGGCTACGGCATGGCTGATGACCTGCGGTTTATCGAATACGGCGGTCGAATTGAAGGGGCCAGGCCGGGTGAGGTCTCCGACCATGCGAAGAAGCGGCAGGAAGATGAAGTGGGCACGTTGGGCTCTGGCAATCACTACCTCGAAGTGCAGAGGGTGGTTGAGATTTACGATAAAGCCGCTGCCCAGGCTTTTGGAATCAGCGTCGATGATCTCAAGATAAGCATTCACTGCGGCTCACGCGGGCTTGGGCATCAGATTGGCACGGACTTTTTAAAGAAGATGACCGCGTCCGCCGCCCAGTTCGGAATACAGTTGCCGGAGAGGGAATTGGCTTGCGCCCCATTGGACTCAAAGCTCGGCCAAAGTTACCTCGGGGCGATGCGGTCGGGGATAAACTGCGCGCTGGCCAATCGCCAGGTCCTGACGCACCTTGTCAGGCAGGTATTTGACAGGATAATGCCCAAAGCCACCATCAAGCTGCTTTATGATGTCTCGCACAACACCTGTCAGGAAGAAGAGCACGCTATAAACGGCAAATGCAGACGCGTCTTCATTCATCGCAAAGGCGCAACGCGGGCGTTTGGGCCGGGGCACGGGTTCCTGCCGGGCGAGTACCGCCATGTCGGTCAGCCCGTGCTTATCGGGGGGACAATGGGCACGGCATCGTATATACTGGTCGGCACGAGCGAAAGTGAAGAGTGTGCGTTTGGCTCGGCGTGCCACGGCGCCGGCAGAAATATGAGCCGGACGGCGGCGAAGAAACGCTGGCGTGGTACGGAGGTGGCCGGTCAGTTGGCGGCAGGCGGCGTGTTGATACGCAGCAAGAGCATGCGTGGCGTCGCTGAGGAAGCGCCCGGAGCGTATAAAGACGTGAGTGAGGTGGTTGAGGCGACGGAAAAGGCGAACCTTGCAAGAAAAGTGGCAAAATTGGTGCCCCTGATTTGCGTCAAAGGTTAGCCGCCGGTTCGTCTCAAACAATCGGCTGTGTTCATGAAGCAAGTGTTGCCGTTATGCTTGCGGCGTTGAACAATGCGTGTATGAAGATCGGCCGCATGAGCGAGCCGCTCTTTTCATAAGCATAACCCATGCAGCAGGACAGCACAAACAAGGCCGGCAAATGTGTATGCGGGTGTGATGCGGCAAAGGCCGCCGACGTTATCAATATCGCCTCCCACGGCCGGGTGGTCAAGTCCCTCATCACGGACTGCAGCATCCCTCGAAAGAGCATCTCCTCAAAAACCGGCGCGATAAGAATGAGAAAAACAAACATCAGCACCCTCAGTAACGGCTGCGGGTTTTCGACGACAACCGTCAATCCTTCGTTAGCCGGTATCTGGAAATCAGGCCCCGCAAGCAATCGGCCAAGATAGAGTGCCAGCCATAATCCCAACAGCACCAGTGGCAAAACGGATATGAGATTGACAATCGCTGCAAGGAAATCCGAGGGTATTGTACGCCGATTCAGTCCGAATCCGGCCAATCTGCGGTCGAAGCTCTGCCAGCCAAAACAAACAAAGAAAACGATGAGCAACAGCTCAATCATGCTTAAAGCCAGGTACTTGAACACTTCCTGTCGCCAGAGTGGCAATTGGGCAGCCGCCAGGTCAATCACCGCCATCACATCAAAGACGACGACGAGCCAGACGGCCATGAGGACAAACGGCAGATAGACGGGGAGCCGATTCCTTCTTACGGGGCAGCGGGCCAGATTGACCGGCCCGGCAAAACCGGCGAGCCAGTACACGAGGAACATAACTCCAATCGCGCAAAGTACCGGCACAAAGATATCGACCGTGTTCGGTTTTGAGACAGCCACCACCCGGTCGAAAACAGAGATATACGAAAGATTGGGCATCCCCGCAATAATAAGTGATAATGAGACCGTAGTCAACCCGGGTGGCTATCGTACTGTGCAAACGCTTGTTCTTGTAATGGTCCCCAAAACAAGGGGAATTTGCAAAGATTTGACAAAAATCATAATTTCCTGAATAATGCCGGTCGGATTTCAAAATTATACCCTTAAGGGTAAAAAATTGGCGCAAGTGGGATTGGCCCCGCGCCGGGGTAAAGGTTCTTACCCGCGAGTGAACGGGAAAATTCAGATGGTAGCACAATAAAAGCTTCAAGGAGAATTCAAATGAGTAAAACTGAACGCGTCGGGGTATCGTTAGACAAAAAACTTCTCTCTATGTTCGACGAGCTAATCCGTAAACAGGGCTATTCAAATCGCTCTGAGGCGTTTCGGGATTTAATTCGTAACCGCTTATCCGAAGAGCAGTTGTCAAAGCCGACAACCGAAGCAGTAGCAGGAGTATTCCTGGTTTATGACCATCATTCGACGAAACTTTCCGGCAAATTAGTAGATCTACAACACAGCCACTTATTACAGGTAATTGCCTCTACCCACGTGCATCTGGACCACGACAATTGCCTTGAGGTGATAATACTTAAAGGCAAAGTTGGAGAAATCGAAAAGTTGGCTAATAATATAACCTGTCTGAAAGGCGTTAAACTCAGTCGAATGAACATAATGACAACGGGAGAACAGCTTACATAAATCTTCCCATGGGAATGACAAACTCATACAGGGTCGCAATAGATGAATGCTCCAATATGGTCAGATTAGGAACAGGGATATTTGGCCAAAGAAAGTAAGACCGGGGAAAATGGCGGACTATATTGACATCGTGCTATTGTTACGAGTACAATAACTTTGTGAAGCAAATTAGAATTTCGTGATTAGTGAATTGTATTTGGCCAATAATATCTGAGGCACCTTTCTATGGAATCATCCAGCTTACAAGAATTAGAACAAATTCCCGGCGCCTGTATAGTGCTCACAGTTGAATTTTCCCGTTCACTCGCGGGTAAGAACTTTTATAACAATCTCTTACAATCCCACTCGCGCTAATTTTTTACCCTTAAGGGTATAAAACTATTTATTGCCCGGGATATTGGGAGAACTGGAAAGATAAGGAATAACTAACTGCTCACGGGGAGTCTGACAACCGGAGCGCCGAAAATCGACAAAAAATCTGCAGGGAAAAAATAGAAAGCTTTCAGCACCATGATACAAAAGAGAATTTGAATCAAATTTTTTTGTACTTGAAATAATATTGATGAGGAATCTGAAATGGTATGTGCATATGAGTTTGATAACGGGATCTCAATACTTAGTTCTTTACCAAGTTCGAAAGAATGGCATATTTGTATTTCTGAAAAATCTGATCTTTGGACTCAGCCTTTTAATCAGCTTAAAAAAGCCCTCGATGAAGCCAAGGAACTTGTCCCTCACGCAGATGAGCTTCTAGATATATATTGTGTACTAATGCCTGGTTGGGAAAAAAGTTTTTGTGTTAAACATCATACAGTACGGCAAATCGAAGAAGTTCTTTCCGATCTCAAAAATGTTGAAAACAATCCCCTTGCGGATGAAGATACAAAGCAATCTGCGCGAAACATATTAAAACAATACGCTCAATACCAAACAAAGAAAGTATTGCAAAGAAACACTCCATCCACAATTAGAAGAAAAGTTATTTTAAGAGATAACAGTACCTGTCGATACTGTGGCAAAAAACTTAAAAAAAAGGAAATCCATATTGATCATGTAATTCCTTATTCACTTGGAGGACGAACTGAAATAGATAACCTTGTAGTTGCTTGTACGAAGTGCAATCTCAAAAAAAGCGGTCGTACCTTAAAAGAAGTAGACATGAAAATTATAAACGTATGAAATGAGCCTTGCAGAATGTACAGCTTGTTTACACATGCGGAATCATTTAATAAAAGAGATTGGGCGAGTCCACCCCCATAAGAGGTAAACTCCGCCGGATAAATATTGAAGAAGCAACGGGAACTTGTTAAATAGTACGCCAGAGGCGTATAAAACTGTATAATTATTGTTATGCAAGCAAGAATTGAGAGGTATGTTTTTCATGAGTAGAAGAAAGCCAGATATATATGAACGACAAAAACAGAGATATTGGGAGGAATATCATAGATCGCCTCTCTTAAAAGAAAAGTATCCCAAAGTTACAGATTTAATGGTTAAAATGAGTTTTAAAGATTATGACGGGGGAAGTGAACCCGAACCAAGAAAAGAGAAATACTCTCAAGAAAGCAAAGCGTTCTTCAAAATTGCTTGCCCTTATCGTGAATGTGTTTCTGGAGGTTTTGACTTCTCATCGGATATCGATAAATTAGTTACTTCTCGCTTGGATAAGTTAGATGGCACTATTACCTGTCAAGGATGGCAAGACAAAGAAAGAGTAAACAAAAATAAATGTTTTCTAAAACTTAATTACACAATTTCCGCAAAATATAAATAAGGACAGCTAACCCTGTTAGCTGGAAAGGAATAGGTTGGCTAGGAAATGTGCATATTGCGGGTCTGTTGGAAAGTTATCGAAAGAACATGTCTGGCCAAGTTGTTTCCTTGAAAGGCTTGAAGGAAGCCATGCTCACTACTCTCCCAAGAGCGGCAAAGTGCATGGCGGAGATTATATAGTTTGCGATGTTTGCGAGTGCTGCAATAACGAAAAACTTTCTCCTTTAGACTCATACTTCTGTAAACTCTATGATCTATATTTCTCGAACCCAAGGGGCCTCAATGAAGAGGTTCTATTTGAGTATGAGTACGATTTGTTGGCACGTGTTCTGTTAAAAATAGCTTTCAATACTGCACGAAGCGCCGGCAGTGAAACGTCCCCATTCATAAGAGCAACGGATTATATTCTTTACGGAAATAAAAGACCAACTGGTATTTCAATTATTGGTGAACTCGTATCACCTACTTTTATTGCTGACACCAAAGACACAGTACATGTGAAAGAAATAAGACCGACCATGTATCGTTCTTCACTTGCTCAATTAAAGACTCCTCATGGTTACACTGTTTTGTTACGCATAATTGCAGTAAATTCATTTTTCTTTCATCTGTTAATTACACGAGAACCATCCAATCAAACAATATTCAATAGGGCTGTTCGAGAACTTATTAATCATGTTTCTGGTACTGTTTTGTTAAAGCCAGAGTGTAAGAGCGTGATTCTGCGAACTTCTCCACAAGACAGTCTAAGCTCGATGCTTCCTTTATTATCTATAAAGCACAAAGAGTACCAAGAATTCTTTGATGCACAGCAGAGTTGTTAGCCCCGCTGCAAGCTTTATGCGAAGGCGGATCCGCGATTAACCACCTTTTTTATTTTTGTGGGAAAATTAGATAACATGTAGGTCATCATGTTTTCGGTTACAATACCGCAAAAACAAAAGAAAGGGATGGCCATGCAAAAGAGACTAACAAAAAAGGA
>Ga0114922_10005865_pt1 | contig 11285 bp, 6 predicted proteins | sample AartaG_FD_100975 | JGI IMG/M metagenome (GOLD analysis project Ga0114922, IMG submission 100975) | Deep subsurface microbial communities from Aarhus Bay to uncover new lineages of life (NeLLi) - Aarhus_00045 metaG | ecosystem: Environmental > Aquatic > Marine > Oceanic > Sediment | place: Aarhus...
ATCTTCAAACGAGGAAAAATCTTCCTTTACATTATTGAAGACAGATATAATCATTTGATTAAGCTCTTTCCAGTAAATGTCGCCTAAGTTTCCTTTGTTTGGGACATCTTCGAGAACACCAATTGTCTCTCTCTCTTGAAGTTTTATGGTTCCGTATATTTTAGGTGCGTTAGGAAATTCGTTTTTCACTAATGTGAATAATTTCCTTGGTTCTAAACTACCGGAATATTCTTTGTACGATTTTAAAACATATGAAATGAAATTTTGTTGAGGGCCCTTTTTATTTGAAATTCGTAATAGAAATAATAAATTTGTTGTGTTTCCCCCACCTAATTGCTCTAATCTATATTCATATCTCTCAGGATATAGACTGGCTTCAATTAGATTGCGAACCTTCGACATATTAATTTCGTCTTCAAATTGCTCAGAGTATAATGTAAGGGTCATAGAAAAGTTTGGAAAGGTTTCTGAAATTTTTTTATCAAAAAGCATCTTTTTCCAAAACAAAATGCAATATTCTGCTTCGATAAGATTAAGATAGAGGATTTTTTCTTTTTGATTGTCATGCACACTCAGTGCTACTATTTTGCTAAATGTGTTTTCCGTTAATTTAACTACATTTTCCCTCGTATTTTCATTTGTTTCAAGTATATCTTGAATTTTCTCGTAAATTATTACAGGAAAGAAATAGGTTTTAACATATTCTTGTGAGTTTATCTCGATAATTGTTAAGAAAATTGTTTCTGAAATCATGTTAAAATATTTTATTGAAACTTTAAACGATAGGTTTGATAACAAAGATTTATCTCCAAACCATCTTCTTGAAAGGAGCCATCCTTTAAATTCGTTAGAGTTAAAGACCTGTTGGAACAAATTTTTATCAAAATAATTTCTCATAATAATCTTTAAGTTTCAATTATAATTAAAGATTTTACCAGATCAAATAGGTTATAACCGTCTGAATAAAGGTTTCCATTTCATCAATTAGTTATTACAAAGAAGTTTATATTCATTAAAGTTTAATGATTTTATAATACAAAAAATCTATCCCTTAATTATGAGCGAAAAAGAGATTTACCTTCCTATAGTATTCCACTTTCATCAACCCGTAGATAATTACCATTCAGTCATCGAAGATGTCTATGAAAAAGCATATAATCCTTTAATTGCGAATATATTCAAAAATCCGGAATTAAAGTTTACTCTCCACTTTTCAGGTAATTTATTGGAATGGTTCCTAGATAAAAAACCAGACTTTATAAAACTACTGAAAATTATGGCTAATAGGGGCCAGATTGAGATAATAGGTGGTGGATATTATGAACCCATTTTTGCTGTTATTCCAGATAGAGATAAAATCGCTCAGATGAATCTTTTATCGAATCTAATAGAAAAAGAATTTGGGTTAAAAGTAAAAGGAGCGTGGTTATCAGAGAGAGTCTGGGAACCGGATTATCCCTCATTTTTAAATGATGTAGGATTAAAATATGTCATTGTTGATGATAACCATCTGAGATCGACAGGTATAACGAAGACAGATACTTTTTATTCTTATGTTACTGAAGACGAAGGTAAAACACTTAGGATCTTTCCAATCAATGAAGAATTAAGATATTTAACTCCCTGGAAACCCACATATCTATCTGTTGATTATCTAAAGAAATACGCAACTGTAGAGGGCGATCGGATAGCGTTGTTAATTTCCGATGCCGAAAAAATGGGTGTATGGGGCGTTACTCACAATATATGCTATGTTCAAGGTCATGAGGAGGGAGATAACGGTAAACCTTTTATTCCTGCGTTTTTCGAGCAAATAGTAAAGAATAAGTGGATTAAACCGATTACCCTTTCGGAATATATGGATAAATATCCTGCAAAAAGCTTAATATATTTACCGACATCAAGTTACGATAAAATGGAAGAATGGGTACTACCAACTAAAGAGAGAAAAATATTTGAGAAGATCAGAAAAGATTTAAAGCAGAATCCAGAAAAACACCAGGAATATTTGTTTTTAAAGGGCGGATTTTGGAGATATTATCTAGTAAAATATACAGAATCAAATAATATGCATAAAAAAATGCTCTATGTTCGAGAAAAATTAATTCAAATTGAAAACCAGTTAGGTAAATTAGCGAGTGAAGAAAGTAGAATTAAAGCTCAAACCAAGATCTCCGAAGCTTGGAATGAGATTTATAAGTCACAATGCAACGATGCCTACTGGCATGGATTATTTGGGGGTGTATATTTGCAATTCTTGCGATTTTCCGTGTATACTCACTTGATTAATGCCGAAAAAATAATTGATAATCTGAATGCAGGACTTCATTCTAATACAAATAAGTATTTTTCAATTACGAATTTAGATTTCAATAAAGATAGTAGAATGGATGCTATTATTGAATCTGATCTTTTAAATGTGTATGTAAACCCATCAGATGGAGGGACCATATTTGAACTAGATTATAAACCGAAGTCTTATAACCTCCTAAATACGTTAACTCGATGGCCAGAAGCTTATCATGATAACGAGGATATTGATAAAGAAGAGATCATGGTTGATCGGTATAAAAGAAACATGCTGCGATTACGATTTTTCAATAAGGATTCTTCTCTTAGAATGCTTGAAACAGATCAATACAAGGAATACGGTTCATTCGTCGATGGTGTGTTTAATATTGTTCAAAATGAAAAGGATAGAATATCAAAAGTGTTGGAACTTGAAAAATATGGCTATATAAATGCTCCTGCTTCAAATGAAGCTTACCCTTGTAGGATAATTAAGAAGATTGAAGTCAAAGAATCTCAAATAGCTATTAATATTAGATGCAAATTCGATGAAATAGCGGGAAAAGAAGAGTTACTAAAAGAAATATTAAATTCCCTCTATTTAGGCATAGACCTACCATTCTTTTTTAACGGAGAACCTTCTAAATTTGAATGGGAACCTATTCAAAATAACTTGCTCGATAGAGAAAATAATCAATTATTAAAACCACTTGAATTTACGGGTCATAATTTTAAAGCCTACGATGCTTCATACGATTTAACTTTAGAATATTCATTTAGAGATAAATCCAAGCTAAATGTAAATTCTTTTAAAATTTTTAAATTTCCAATAGTTGCATTTGCATTTACGGATGAAGGTTATAAGGAGATATATCAAGGGATAAATCTTCTTCCTAGATTTAACTTGAATGAAGAATTTGAATTTAGCATTACAATCGACATTACTTAGCGATGGAAAATTTTTTTTTTTCTTTTAATATTGTCGATTTTAATTAGCTTTATATATTGTTAAGGACATAATATCAACTATATTTCATAAAAAAACTCAAGGTATGTAAGTTTTTGACTGAAAATAAAAGGGGAAAACAAAACGGATACACTTACACCAATAAATCTGTGAAGAATAACATCGAAAATAACGAATTTGTGAAGAATATTAGAAAGAAATTAATGCAAGAACGGTTAAAAAAAGCTTTTTCTAATTAGATTAGACAAAATAACAATTTCCCTTAAGCAATTAATATGATTCAGGAAAACCCCATTCTCCTATTAAAGGGACGAACCTGACACCCGTAACCCTTTTTGAGTCGAAATTATTATCTTTTTTAGTAATAATGTAAAGATCCTGACCATACTCTTTTGATCCCGCAGGAATACATAAAATACCCCCATTATTTAACTGGTTTTTGAGCGGAGGAGGCACTTTTTTAGGTGATGATGCGGTTACTAAAATTTTATCAAAAGGTGCTTCTTGAGGATAGCCTAGAGTTCCATCTCCATGAATAACAGTAACAGAATCACTATAACCTGCGGTAGTAAGGCTCTGGCTCGCGGACTTTACTAACTGTAAATGTCGCTCTAGTGTATATATATGTCCAGGATTTTGTGAATCTTCAGGGGCAACGATCTCAGCACATAAGGCAGCGTGGTAACCGGAACCGGTCCCAATCTCCAAAACTTTGTCTCCCTCTCTAAGATCTAACAATTCACACATCATTGCATTCATGTGGGGCGCAGATATTGTCTGTCCCAACCCTATAGAGAGTGGAGAATCTATATAAGCGGAAGACAAAGCCCCTTTAGGCAAAAAGGTGTGACGAGGGACTTTTAACATCGCCTTAATTACATCGGGTTTAGTTAAAAATTTTCGATTTTTAAGGCTCTCAACTAGTTTCTTCCTTTTTTCTTCGAAATCCATACCATTCTCCTTTATTTGATGCTATCTAATACTCTTTTCTTGTTTAAAACATTTGGGTTATGTTTGATATATGATGTAAATTTTATCATCTTTCTTTACTTCCTTACTAAGCCGCATATTTACTTTAAATGGGTTGTCGTACATTTTTTTATAAATATTTTTAATATTTTCACCCTTATAGAGCATGTGCTTGATTTTTTGATGATGATAAGTGTCGTCCCCAGTTATTATTATTTCATCTCCTAGTTTTAAGTTAAATTCCTTTATTTCTACTAGTATATTAGCAGTCATACTACTCTTATTAAAGGATAGAATCCTTCCCAGGTAGTGTTTTTTATATGGAGATACATTTCCTCTTCTTTCTAACTCAACATCTTCAATAGTTGGCCTTTGAAAGTAAAATCCCGTATGAAACCCGCGATTATATACCTTGTTTAATCTTTTTAACCAGTTTTGAACTTTGTCTTTCGAAAAAGTAGATTTAAAATAACTGTCAATTGCTTCTCGATAACAACTAGCCACGGTTTCAATATAAATGGGATTTTTCATTCTGCCTTCAATTTTAAAAGAATCTATATTCGCCTTAATTAATTCTGGAATGTACTCAATCATACAAAGATCTTTTGCGTTAAGAAACATTTGCCCGTCATATAAGAGTTCATTATCTTCGTCGTCAAATACTCTCCACTCTCTTCTACAAGGTTGAACGCATTTACCTCGATTTGCTGAATCCTCTTCAGAGTCACAAATTGTTGCTGATAAATAGCATCGGCCAGAAATCGAAGTGCACATCGAACCATGAACAAAACATTCAATTTTAGTTTTATTTAAATGGTGTTTTATAAGCTTTATTTGTTCAAGCGATAATTCTCTTGCCAGTATTATTCTTTGTGCTCCCAATCCTTCGTAAAACTTCGCACTTTCTGTGTTGGAAACGTTTGCTTGAGTTGAAATATGAAATTTGACCCCTTTTTGCCTCGCAAATCTTATCGCTGCTAAGTCGTGGGCAATAATTGCATCGATATTCGCTTTTTTTGCCAAAGAAATCAAATTTTCCAAATCTTCTAACTCGTTATCGTATATCAAAATGTTAGTCGTCAAATATGCTTTTATTGGTGGTTTTAATTTATGGCAAAATCTAACAACCTCATTTATTTCTTTTCTTCCAAAATTTTTAGCTTTCGCCCTCATATTATAATCTGATACACCAAAATAAATTGCATCTGCTAAACTCCCTATATTAGCTAAGGAGTCCCAATTCTGAGCGGGCACTAGTAATTCAGGCTTATTAATAGTTATTCCTTCCTTTTTGCATTATTATTTGTAATCCACTGATCTAACAATATAATCTCTAATATTAAAATTGTATAACATTTTCGATTATTATTTTTCCCCCTCATACCTAGAAAAAAAGGAATTTGGAATTTTTTGTAAACTTAAAGTTTAAAAATATTGAGTTTTATGTTTAATAAAACAAAAGATGTTCTCATAATTCACTAAAAAACACTCAGATACAATTTATTTGAAATTAAAAAAACATAGATTCCGTTATCTTAACAAATATGAGTTGCTTGGTTAATGAATCGTAAAATTAAGACATTCATTTCAATAAATTTACTAATTTTAAGCGCATTAATTTCATGTAGCAATCAATTTGAGATAGGTTATGCACAATCGAATGGAGATTCTTTAACGATTCCAACTAATTTTACTTTGCTTGAACTCGGAGAAAAAACAGGCACTAAAGAAAATGTAAGCTCAATTGATATAGATTTACCTTCATCTTCTTGGAACCTAAACCAACTGCAATTAAATTTTACCAATATGAAGCTCGGACAAGAAACTAAAACGATCGAAGATGGGTTCGATTATAAGTATAAACGTATTTATCGCCAAAATCCAACTTGGAGAACTCACGGTTATGGAATTCAGATTAATGTGACTGAACCTACAATTCTATATGGGGTTGATCTCTATGGTTATAAAAGTTCGTCAACGATGGAGACAATTCAGGTTCAAATTAGAGGGTATGACGATATTGATAACAAACCAAACAATACGATTTATGCTAGCATTGCTTTAAATATGTCTGATGTTTCAGGATGGCATAAACAAACATTTACTAACTCTATTTCTTTAGCGAAGGGTAGTTACTATTTAGTATTAAATGGATCGAATATCATAGATCCCAATACGGACTATTTTTGGGCATTTAATGATTTTAATCCATCTTATCCGGGTTTGCATTTATCAGAACTTATTAGTCAATGGAGTGTTGGAGTTACAAATTCATCTCTCCTATATAAATTAGTTCAAAGAGTAGATAGAACCTATTTTCCTCATGAGATTAACATGTCTGTTAACATAAATGGAGAATCTTATAGCGTAAAAGATGGTGTGTCTTTAGGTTTAGGAAATATTCTAGTCCCAAATTTAGATTATCATCCTGGGGAATCTAATCTACACATTCCGATAATGATAAATAGATCGATTGCATTAGATTTTAACCTAAATTATAGCTTAAAAATGAGTAAAAACTTAGAGAGTGAGAGTAGTGTTATAATTGATGAAAATTATAATAATTGTTGGAGTGTAACTCCTCAACTTTTCAGAGAATTCAGTAACTATTCTGTTAAATTCTTTTTTCCGGAGAATTGGTTTGATTTAAGTGTGCAAAGAGATTTCGTTGATATTCAGTCTCAGATTCAAATTGATAGTTTAGATCATTTTATATTAATTCCAAATAATACCATTTTAGATGGAGTAGATTGGTTGATTACAGCGAACTCGACAAAAGTATCGTTCGATCTAGATGTTGATAGAACGGAGTTTTTTGCCGGTCAAGAGTTTAAATTTTTCGTCCCCACTCCTGTTTTGGGGGGAAATTATACTTTCCTTTTAACTGATACGTATGAAGAACAAATTAATATAACAACAAAATCAATACCTTCTGGATCAGACAGTTTTAGCTTCGCTTATACATTTCCTGCTAATGCTTTAGATGGTGATTACAAAGCGTTTGTTTATTGGTATAATGGCACCGATGCGGGCGTCGAAACCCAAGTCTTTACAGTTATTTTACGGGATATTATTGACTGGGGAATGATAATAGGTATTCTAGTTATAGTTGGACTCGGATCCGCGGTGACAGCTTCATCAATTGTAATTGCTAAGAAAAGAAAAAGGAAGAAACTTGCGATAAAAGAGAAAACTATCAATAAATTTATGGACATCTTGAATTTGAATTATGTTATTATCATTGAAAAACAATCGTCTCTAAATGTGTATGATCAGGCTTTTACTGAGAAAAAATTCAATTCAACCCTCGTTTCGGGATTTTTGGAAGCTATTCGTACTTTTGGATTAGATCTCTCGGGATCAGGAGACCATTCACAAACTGTTAAGCTCGAATATAAAGACTCAAAAGTTTTAATGTCAGACTTTAAACATTTTAGACTCATTTTTATCATGAAAGATTTACCTTCTCCACAGTTTTATGATGTAATTGACGACTTGTCCCTGGAGATTGAGGAGAAATATGGAATTTACTTGAAAGATTTTAAAGGTAATCTGCAACCATTTGAAGATATTGAAAGCTTATTGAGAAAACATATGGGCACTACTTTCTTATATCCTCTTAAGTTAACTGGAACAGGTAAGATGAAAATTGCTCCAACAGAGAAGGCTTTAATAAATAAAGCAATAGATCTAATGAAAAAAAATCGGATAGATTATTTTTATGTAACCCAATTAATTAGGGAGATTACATTTGATTCGAAGGAAATAGAGGCTCTATATTCATTAATAATTAAAAGAGTTTTTAATCCCTTTATTCAATAATTTCTTTTTTTTTTCTCTATAAGTCTAAAGTCTGAAAATGAATATACTACTATATCAATCTTTTTCGCGCATATTGAATTAAACCTCCTTCAGTAATTATTTCCTGAAGGAAATCTGGTTGTTTTTCAATTGTATAATTGTGTAGCGAAGTTATATTGTACATTTCACCTGCTTTTAAATCAATCTCAAGCAGATCTCCCGTGTTTATATCATTAATATCGCGAAGCTCTACTATTTGCTGTCCTATATTTATCGAATTTCTGAAAAATATCCTAGCAAATGACGGTGCTATAATAATTTTTATCCCACAAGCTCTTAACGCTAATGGAGCTTGCTCCCGACTTGATCCACATCCAAAATTCGAACCCGCAACTAAGATGGAATAATTGTTATCACTAACTTTCTTTACAAAATCTGCGTCTAAATCCTCCATACAATGACTTGCTAGGAAGTTAGGTTCAGTATTCACTAAATACCTTGCTGGTATAATCAGATCGGTATCAATATTTTTTTGGTGATATTTGATTACTCTTCCATTCGTTTTCATTTTAATCAATTTTTTTAATTAGTTTAATTGGGGGGATGAAATGTATCCCTTAATTGCTGAAAAAGCAGCTATTGCGGGGCTCGCTAAATATATTTCACTTGAAATATGCCCCATTCTTCCCTTAAAATTTCTGTTTGTTGTAGATATTGCCCTTTCCCCTTCTCCTAAAATTCCCATATGCCCTCCTAAACAGGGACCACATGTCGGTGTAGACACAATAGCCCCAGCATTAACTAAGATTTCAATTAGACCTTCTTTTATTGCTTTAAGGTATGTCTCTTGAGTTCCGGGTAAAATAATACATCTTAAATTGGGACTTATTTTTTTATTTTTTAAAATTTTTGCTGTTATTCTTAAATCTTCAATTCGACCATTCGTACATGACCCAATAACTACTTGATCTATTTCTATGTTCATGTCATTAACTTCTGTTATTGACTTTACATTTGCGGGTGAATGGGGTAAAGCCACTTGAGGTTCAATCTTATCGCAATTTATTTCTATTATATCGATATATTCTGCATCATTATCACTTTGGTAGCTCTTTCCCAAAGTAAAACCATTCGATTCTAAGTAGGAATTTGTTAATTTATCTGGAGAGATGATTCCATTTTTAGCCCCAGCTTCGATTACCATGTTGCAAATTGTGAACCTATTAGCCATGGATAAGTTACTAAGAACCTCACCGGTTAATTCCATAGTTTTATAAGAAGCTCCATCTACACCAATCTTTCCTATTGTATACAAAATCAAATCTTTTCCGGAGACCCATTCGCCTAATTTACCCGAATATATGAATTTAATTGATTCTGGAATTTTAAGCCAACACTTTCCTGACGCCATCGCAACACCTAAATCTGTAGATCCAACACCAGTTGCAAAAGCCCCAAGTGCACCATATGTACAGGTATGGGAATCTGCTCCAATAAAAACGTCTCCTGGAGACACTAGGTCTTTTTCAGGGATGAGACAATGCTCTATGCCGCCCCTTCCAACTTCAAAATAGTTAACTATGTTGTGTTTTGCAGCAAATTCCCTAAGAATCTTGCTTTGAATAGCTGAAGCGATATCCTTATTTGGAGTGAAATGGTCTGGGACCAAGATGATTTTCTTGTGATCGAAAACATTTAGTTCCTTTCCGCCTATAACTTCTTCGAAAACATTTATAGCTATTGGAGCAGTGATATCATTTGCTAAACACTTATCTATATTTACCAAAATAAAATCACCCGCAGTCGCGTTTTTATTCTGGCAATGTTCTCTAAGAATTTTCTCTGTGATTGTAAGACCCATAATTTAGATCATTTAACCTCTCTAAACAATTTTGCTATTTTTCGGAGCTTTTTCTCTTAACCATTAAGTTCAGACCTTTTACAAGAGCCAAAACGGAACACATAACTATATCTTCGTGAGTAGCGCTAGCTTTAACAATCATTTTACTTTCAATATCTAATATTTCAATTGTTACGTGGCCTAGTGCTTCAGTTCCTCCCGTAATCGCATCAAGTTGGAAATTTAATAGTTTAATATTGCTCATAGGTTTAAAGCATTTAACAATTGCATTTACTGATGCATCCACAGGACCAACTCCTACTGACGACGCAACTTTTTCTACTAAATCCCCATTTCTGATTTTCAAACGCACAGTTGAAGTAGGTGTTATAGAACCCGTAAGAACTGTAAGTTCTTCAAGTATGACGAATTTTTCTTCTTCGGGAATTTCCCCCATTACATCCTTTACGATTGCTAAAAAATCTTCTTCAGAAACTTCGTGGCCCTTATCCCCAAATTCTTTAATATGGGTCATAATTTTAGCGAATTGTTGTTCGTCAGAATTGATTCCTAAATCTCCTAATTTTGCTTTTAATGCGTGACTTCCACTATGTTTTCCGAATTTAATAGATTGTTTCAGTATATCTATTACACTATCAGATCTACTTATTCCTATTAATTGGGGCGTAATTGGCTCGTAAGTTCTTGCGTTTTGTATCATCGCGTGAGCATGGATTCCTGCTTCGTGAGAAAATGCGTTTTGCCCGATTAATGGTTGAAGACGCCCAATTCTTACTTTTCCACCGCAATAACTTTCAATAAGTTTTGCTGTGGGAAATATCTTTTCGGTAATGATATTCATTGGTAATTGGTATAGTGCATAGAGTGACATTGCTGTTTCTTCAAATGCTGCATTCCCCGCTCGTTCCCCTAATCCCATTATGGTCGTTTGTGCTTCAGACGCACCATTCTCGAATCCCGCAATGGTATTCGCAACAGCTAAGCCAAAGTCGTTATGACAATGTGCTGCTATTCTAATGTTTTTTGGAATCGCTTTAAATACATTATTTACCATGTATCCGAATGCCTTTGGCGATATAGTACCTACCGTATCAGGAATATTAATCCTCGTTGCTCCGCTCTCGATTGCCGCTAAATTTGCTCTTATTAAGAAATCAAGGTCAGAACGAGTTGCATCTTCTGCTGAGAATAGAATCGTAGAGTAATGTTCTTTTGCATAAGATACATGCTTATGAATTTGCTCTATCACTTCTTCTCGACTCATTTGAAGCTTGGATTTTAGATGAATATCAGAGGTAGCTATAAAAAGATGAATTCCATCCATATCCGCCTCAATAACTTTATCAATATCAATTTTTGCCATTCTCGCTAATCCCATTACTTCAGAATCTAAACCTA
>Ga0114922_10005866_pt1 | contig 11284 bp, 11 predicted proteins | sample AartaG_FD_100975 | JGI IMG/M metagenome (GOLD analysis project Ga0114922, IMG submission 100975) | Deep subsurface microbial communities from Aarhus Bay to uncover new lineages of life (NeLLi) - Aarhus_00045 metaG | ecosystem: Environmental > Aquatic > Marine > Oceanic > Sediment | place...
ATATCGAGTACCATGGTGTCACAGAAACAACTCCCGAAGAACAGCTAGAGTTATTCTAGCAAGCTCCCAGAAGCCCCGCCCTTTAGGCGGGGTAATTCACTATTCCATTGTGCATCAAATGCTCCACAAACCAAGAGAAGACGGGCATTGAGCGCCACATTGACGCACCGTAATAAAACAGAAATGGCATATCAAGTAATGAGAGAAATCACCGAGAACAGATGTCCCCATACCCCCATAGACCCATCAACCGGTCTCCGGACGAAAAGTCTATGCTTTAACCGGAAGTTCCATCCCAAACCTCTCCGCCACCTTCCGCAGATTGCTGACTGTGCCACCCGGGAGCGGGATACCGCGCTCAATGCGCTCATCGTAGCATTTGTCCTCCGGCTCGCCGGGGACAAGCACCTCATCGAAGCCATCAGCCCTGGGCAACGCTTTCAGACAATCTATAAGGGTGTCGATGTGGCTCTTGTAGTCCTCCACATCCGTAAACATGCCGATGTTGATGGCCGCCACCACGCTATTCTGATTATGCAGGCGTTCCTGCGACTCATTCACCAGGAGCGGCTCCAGCAATGGATTACCACCCATGATGCTGGACAGACATTCAAACATCATAGCCAGCCCGGAGCCTTTGGGCCCTCCAGCAGGTATCAGGATTCTTGCCAGGTTGGGGTCGGTGGTCGGGTTACCATCGCCATCCAACGCCCAGCCCTCTTGCAGCGGAACGCCCTTATCCCGGGCCAGATTCAGCTTCCCGCCTGCCGCAACGCTGGTGGCCATATCAAGTATCAGCGGCCGGTGCCGCTTCGCCGGCACAGCGATAGCTATGGGGCTGTTATGCAGACCTCTGGCTTTGGCGCCATAAGGGGCCATATTAGGCGGGCTGCACACCAGGGCGATCCCGGCCATGTTCGCCTCAGCCGCCATCAGTGGATAATATCCCATCGCCCCTTGGTGCGTCAGGTTGCGCATAAGACACCAGCCGATGCCCACCTGCCTCGCTTTCTCCATCACGTGGTTCATAGCGAACGTGGTCACCACCGGGCCAAAAGCCCGGTCTGCATCAATAAACATTATGGCAGCCGTATCCCTCAGGATTTTCACCCTGGGTCGGGAGTTTATCTGACCTGTATCCAGCATATCCACGTACCAGGGAATACGCAGCACACCATGAGAATCCACACCCCGCAGGTTCGCCCATACCAGCACATCAGCCACGATCTCCGCATCCTCAGAAGGTATGCCCGCTTTAGCAAACACCTCTTCAGTGAACGCCTTCAGAGGTTTCCAACCCACAAGAACTTCTCCTCGCGACATATAAAATATTCCTTTCCAGTTTTTATCTTAGCTCTTTCCATACCTGTATCATAAACTCGACGCTTTCCCATACCTCTTCTGAGGTATCCCGAATATTGTCCACGGGTGACAGGATAAACCCGCCTCCCGGGGCAAGAATGTCGATAGATGTCTCAACTGCTGTCCTGATCTCTTCTCTGCTTCCCATTTCCACCGTCACGAATCCGTTCACGCCGCCCCACATACAGATTTTCCCATTTAGCTTCCGCTTGAATTCCTTGAGATCGGTTCCTCTTCCCTGCACCGGATCGACTCCGATGAGCACGTCGATCCCGGATTCCAGCAGAATGTCCAGAAGCGGCATGGTTCCGGTTGTTAGTATATAGCCGAATTTTGCTCCAGCCTGATGAGCCATCTGGACTTCTCTTTGAAGGGAAGGCATTATAAACTGGCGATACAGATCGGGAGGCCAGAAATCGGTGCTTTCGTACCACCCTCTCCTTATGAACAGATCCACGCCCCTGTCGAGAACAATCTGCATTCGCTCCTGGTTCCAGCGTGCGATCATCTGTGCCATTTCTTCGACGAACGCCGGGTCATATATGGCTGCAAGCATTAGGTCTTCAATCCCACAGATCCAGCACGCGGCATCCATCCCCACGCCCCATCCGCCTGTGACCAAAAGCCCTCGTCTTTCGGCAAACTCCTTCGCTGGCCGGGATGCCTCGTTGATTCCGTCGATTTCCTCCTTCGAGAGCGGCATGAGTAGATGTTTCAGATGCTCCAGATCGCTTTGTTCCGTAATGAGGAATTTCTTTGACCGCGGGATAAGGTAATCGTCGAAAAGCGGCACGTGGTCGCCATAGGGCCAATCCTCTGCCTTGCTCACTATTGCCTTGAGTGTACCGGAAGGGGTCTTATATTCTTTATGCAACAACGGATATTTCCCATCATCCATGTCCTCTTTCCATTCCCTCATCTGAACCCGCGGGTCGAACTGCACCGGCAGGCCGTGGAGATCCGATTGATCTACCAATCGCTTGCGGGGTGGGACTATGGGAAGCTCAACCACTGCGTCCAATCCCAGCTCCAACTGTCTTTCCATAAATTCATATTGGTCTTTGCACCTGCTCCTTAACGCTCTGAAGATCATAAAACATAAAGGCACGTAATCCGGCTCCCGGCATTCGATAGCTGCTATCATTCTTTCGCGAGAAGAGAGTTGGCCACCCATCACATATACCTCCCTGAGAAATTAGTGTCATTCACCGATAGAACCGCTTAATTATAATGCTCTGCTATCTTGAGGTCAAGTGTTGATACTCGGTCGGATTGGGTATGGAAGGGCGAAGCTCCTGCTGAGTTGGGATTCATGATCAGTGGAAATAATGCCTAGACCCGTCACCCATTACGTTTTGCCGCTCAGCAGGAGCTTCGCCCTCCCGTACCTGCTAAACCGATACAGACACGCGTGGGTGAAAAAGCTCATTGACATTACAATCAACATGCCCTATACTGATTTGCAGGTTAAGTCTGATTCCTGTGGGTGATGATAGAACAATGGCAGTGGTGACCATATCAAGACAACTGGGCAGCGCAGGAGACTATATAGCGAGTTTGGTAGCATCGATGCTTTCCTGCAAACTCGTGAACAAGGAAAGTATCATCGCGGAAGCGCAGAGACGCGGCATGATAGAACCCGGGTCTGCTGATGAGATAGGTGAGAAAAAACCGCCGCTGTTGGAGAGGTTTATAAGACACAAATCTCAGGCAGTTTACGCAATGCGATCCATACTGCGGGAAGCAGCAATGGAAGGCAACGTTGTCATAATGGGACGCGGTGGGAATATGGAGCTGAGGGAGCGATCCGATACACTTAACGTCAGGATAATTGCTCATCGTGAGACAAGAATTGACCGGGTCAGGCAAGAATATGGGGTGGACAAAGTCCGGGCAATGAAGATGCTCAAGCAAAGCGATAAAGAACGCTCTGAGTATGTGAAGCACTTCTTCCTCGTGGATTCCGCAGACCCGGAACTCTATGACATTGCTATCAACACCAGTAAAATCTCCCCGGATGCTGCTGCCAGGCTAATTGCCCAGGCCGCGCGGCATATAGGAGCAGCCGCATCTGTAGGTTCCTGATCTTGAGATTAACTGCATTTCTCACCGTTTATGGAGGTAAGGTATATGCATATATTTAGCGGATGTTACACAGCTCTTATTACGCCCATGACTACAGAAGGTGTGGATTATGAAGGTCTGGCGCGATTGGTGGAGTTTCAGGTAACTTCCGGCGTCAGCGGCATATTGGCAGTTGGGACTACGGGTGAAAGCCCAACGTTAGACTGGAATGAACATGATGAAGTCATAGAGAAGATTCACGAGTATGCTAAAGGCAGGTGCGCCACCATTGGCGGCACAGGAAGCAACTCGACAACAGAAACAATTCGCGGGACAAAACACGCTGTAGAGTGCGGCGTTGAAACGGTGCTTCTGGTAGATCCGTATTACAATGGCCCAAGTTCGCTTGAGATAAGACGAGAGTACGTGGAAAGGGTGGCCAGAAACTTTCCTGAAACGAAGATAATACCTTACGTCATCCCTGGTAGAACGGGTACGAAGCTTTTGCCTGAGGATCTGGCTATAGCATACTCCAATTATCCCAATGTCTGTGCGGTGAAGGAAGCGACGGAAGACTTTGATAATATGCGGCTCACAAGGAAATGCTGCGGAAATGATTTCGACATATTGTCAGGAGACGATGGCAAGACATTCCAGATGATGACGGATCCCGAGATAAAGGCAAGCGGCGTTGTATCAGTGGCGTCGAATATAGTGCCCGGGGCAGTGCAGCGGATGACCGAGCATCTCAACAATGGGGATATAGAAAAAGCTGAGAAGCTTGTCAAGTCTCTTCAGCCGCTATTTGACATAATAACAGTCAAAACGCAAGAGGAGACGTCCCACGGAACGGTGCTCTGCAAGGCGCGAAATCCCCTCGGCACGAAGACGCTCATGAATATTCTTGGTATGCCGTCGGGTCCATGTCGCCCGCCACTGGGGAAAATGACGAAAAAAGGAATACAGGTCGTCCTCGATGCCGCCAGAAAAGTGTATAAAGACAGCCCTGAAATCCTTGAGCCTGTAGGAAGTTTCTTTAGCGTGGATCTGGAGGAGCGTCTGAACAGCGATAAGTTCTGGAGCGGCTTATACTATGAGACATATTAGCAGAGGGTCAGAACGTGCAGGACGGAAATGAATCCTTGACCGTGCTTGCAGATACTTTAAACAGGTCAGTCCAAATGCTCAGCGAGGCACTGGGAAGGAATATACACACAGAGCCTCAGCGTCATTTGCGCGAATTGGAGTTGGCGACCAGATATATCCCGCCGGGTGGAAAAATACTGGATGTAGGATGTAAGCTAGGAGAAAAACTGATCGCTCTGCAGCTCCTGGGGCGAAAGTCATTCGGCGTAGATAATAAATACGTTTTTCAATCAAGTGGAATAGATATTCTTAAAAAGGTTTGGGAGGCAGCAGGAGTGCAGATCGAGGAGTGCGATGTGTGTCGCTCTCCTCTGGTCTATCCCAGCGAATTGTTCGATTGTGTAATGTGTTGTGCTGTGTTGGAACATCTGCACTCATCTCCCAAATTTCCTCTGGGCGAAATGAAGCGCGTTCTGAAGCCAAACGGGGTTATGATTATCACCGTTCCTAACCTGGGTGCTATCGGCAAAAGAATCAATTTTCTTCTGGGAAGAAAACACTACCTGCCGCTACGTAGCTATTTTTCCGGATCAGGGCCTATCTACGGGCACATTCGGGAATTCTACCGGCATGAGATCGTCGAAATGATAGAATGGGTTGGTGATTTGAGAATCAGTCATCTTCAACTCTTCAACCATGACCGCGTTTTTCCCAAAAACCCTCTAAGGTCTCTATATTCAAGATTTCTGATTTCCTTGAGCATGATATACCCAAATTTCAGAGATGCCATCATCGTCGTTGCACAGAAGGAAGAAAAATCCACTCCTGCCGTGTAGGTCAGGTCATTATAGCTCCCGATGACTTTCTGCTATGGATACGGCCTTCAGATAATCCTCTTTGGTGTTAATATTGAAAAACATGATCTGGTCATACCGGTCATGCAATGCATTGAAGTTTATCTTTCTGATCCTTACATTCGGGAAAAAATCGGATACCTTCAGATTACCCGACCTGATCTGCGCTTCTATAGGCTTTATACAGTCCTTGGAGTAGATAGCGCAGGTTGGATGGTGGCCATCTGGAGTTACAGGGATTACCACGTCATAGTCCTTGCTTTGCTGCATGAGGAGTGTCAATAAAGACGGACGAATAAAGGGCATATCGCAGGCAACGATCAGATTATGGTACGTCTCAGAGACTCTAAGCCCTGTGTGAATGCCACCCAGAGAGCCTGATCCCGGTATAATATCCCCGAACATAGGTATCTCCAGGTGTTTGAACTCGTCTGGGGAATTTGTGATCAAAAGTATGTCCGCCATCACTTCTGACAAAGCGTTTATAACTCTCTCTATAATACTTCTGCTACCAATCTTCAGTAGCGCCTTATTTTTGTAGTCAAGTCTTCTGCTTAGCCCGCCGGCAAGTATTATCCCTGTGGTATCTTTCATATTCATTTTTTGTGGTTATCTCGAAATTTCTGGAAAGAAGAACGCTTGCTCTTCATGTGCCTCGGTAAATGGTACAGCGTTTTTAAGGCCCTCACAACGCCCAGACCCATACGGATGAAATAATAGAAATAAACGCTATTTGAAGTTTTTAATGCGTAACGATCCATCATATACTCTCTGCATGGGAAAAAGCTTCTGAAAATATGGTAGATTCTGTCGCTAATTGAGTGGATTCCTGACATGAATGGCATATACGATAACAATGAATCAGTCTTTGGGCTCTGAACCTGAACCTGATTCATTATGTCATTTATGGAAACGACAACACTATCGCCCTCGAGCTGACTGAGGAATTCTGCCGGAACATAGCTGCCAGCCCACTCGCTGGTCGCACGCAGAACGCGGTGCATGGATGCTTCGACCTCATGTTCTTTGACAACGCTCACTACATAATCCCAGTTAAGCTTCTCCTGGTAAAATTCCAGAAGTATTGCTACATCGCACCACCAGATCAGCCTGGCAGATGAATCCCCACGAATGTATAGATGATCCAGTAGGTGAATGCAGGCATGTAGCAGGAGATCCTCCGGACCCAATATGAGCGTGTCAACCGAAGCTATCTTCGCATGTGCAACGTCTGCCCAGGGACGAAGGTTCGGCAGTTCGTATATTTTAGGGTGCAATTCAAGATGAATAGCTTTGCTCATGTATGCTATATGCCGAACCCAATGTATATGACGTTTTGACAGTAGAATCCGTTTGTCTGATTTGAACCCCGCTCCCGATAGCATCTCGTCGATCCTCCAGAAGTCCTCGGCTTTTATCAACAGATCAACATCAAACATTGGCCTCAAAGCGATGTTTGGATAAACCAGCTCTGCCAGTGCTGCTCCCTTCAGGACAATGACTGGGATACCATCATTTTGTATCAGTCTGAGCCATTTGGAAAGCTCATTATATCGCTTTATATTAGACTCAGCGCTAAGCAAGTAGATTTTCCTTAGTTCCTGCATAACCTGGGCCGGGATACCTGGGGTGGGATCAATTGCCTTGATACGATGGTAAAGCAGAGGGGTTACGCTATGCCTTCGGGATTGCCTGATTAACTCATCCCAATTGCCAGTTGACAATTGCGAAAGCTCAGTAGCTATCGCTTCATTGTCTATAGCGCCAAGACAACGGAATAAAAGCTCATTTATGGTCTTTTGATCCATACTAATACCCCCAAAGCTGAATAGCCTTATCCCATCTTCATAGCTAAGTAAACTGTGACATTATATTATCGCCTATTGCCGTGGATCTGTCAACCCGGAGACTTTTGGATATGAATTATGTTGATCTCATCGTCTTGAGGTGTTATAATCTCACAAGCATGAGCGTTGGTAAATGGTGTGTAAAGAATAATGGAAGGAGACGAAGATCATGAGAAGAGACAGGGTTGTTTTTTGGAGGAACTGCTGGATTCTATGCATCCTCATGATGGTATTCTGCCTCTCCGTCCAGGCCGCGGAATGGAAGCTTGTCGCTGAGTGGCCAAGAGGGCGCGGAGGAGGACCAGGCGGAGGACCAAGGGGCTGGATCAATCAGTTGGTTTTGCATCCCACGAAGCCGGGGGTCTTTTATGTGGGAACAGAGGGAGCGGGTGTGCTCGTCAGTGAAGACAGCGGAAAGACGTGGGTTCCCAGAAACGAGGGACTTACTATGGCAGCGGAAGGTACAGTATCCGGCTACCACATAAGATGCCTGGTGATAAATCCTGCCAACCCGGAAATCATGTACGCCGGGATGGCTGCATTTGGAGTGTTCAAGACTGATGATGGGGGAGTCAGTTGGGAAGCGATGAATGAAATGCTGGGGGATACCTTCACCAAAGTTATGGGTATCCATCCTGCCAAGCCGGATGTCCTGTATCTGGGTACGGATGGCGGTGGCATGTATCGTCGAACCACTGGATCTGCCAAGTGGGAAGAGATCATAAAGGGAATGAAAAACACTTATATTAAGGCGATGCTAATGGACTCGACTGATCCCAATCTGATCTATGCTGGAACCGATGGCGGTGTTTCGAAAACCACCGATGGCGGAGATAACTGGGTGAACCTGCAAAGCGGGCCCCGCTACGTGTTATCGCTGGCTATTGGTCCTGAAAACGGCAAGGTTGTCTATGCGGGAACCGATGGCAGCGGCCTCTTCAAGACAGAAGATGGCGGAGATAACTGGGTCAGCCTCGGGGGAGATATTTGGCTGGCTAAAGGTATTGCCGATGAGTTCGCACCACCAGGTGAGGAAGCGGCAACGACTCTTCTGGTGTCTTCTCTGGCTGTAAACCCGGTCAATACGTCTATAGTCTATGCTGCCAATCCCAGCGGCGTATTCAGAAGCGCAGATGGGGGTCAAACCTGGGAGCAAATAAATACCGGGCTGACTGATACTGATATTAAGAGCTTGGTTGTTACTTCCGCCGAACCCGTTACACTGTATGTCAGTACCTCGGATGGTAAGCTTTTCGCATATACGGAGGAATAAGAGGATGGGAAAACCAAAGATCGCGTGTCAGTTGATTATTTTCGGCCGGCGAAACCGGGAGGATCTGCCCGGGGTTTTGAAAGAAGTAGCGGAAGCAGGATACGCCGGCATCGAAGGCGGTGGCGGGAACGCTGCGGAGATGCGCAAGCTCCTGGATGGTGCAGGATTGGAGCTGGCGGGCGTGCATGGTGGGTTCGGGCCTTTCGACAACCTGGACAGCACAATATCCTACATGAAAGAATTGAACTGCAAGCTTCTCATGTGTTCTGGCGTTGGTGACACGAACAGAGGTCTGGCAGCTTATGAGGAAGCTGCGAAAGTGTTCAACGACGTGGGACGTCGATGTCATGATGCGGGCATCAAATTCTGTTACCACAACCACAGTTGGGAATTCCAGAAATATGATGGCGTCACGGCCCTGGAAAGGCTTTATGAAATGACTGATCCCAGGTACGTCTATACGTGCGTGGATGTATACTGGGTCCAGCACGGCGGCGAATCCCCGGTGGAGTTCCTTCGCAAACACCTGGATCGCGTGGGTACAGTACATTTCAAAGACATGAAAGATGACACTTTCGCTGAAGTAGGCCAGGGCATAGTTGACTTCCCCGGCATCATGGAGGTGTTGTCGGCCAAGGACGATCTGGAATGGATAATCGTTGAGCAGGATAGTACCCAGAGAACGCCCAAGGAAAGCGTTACAATGAGCCGAAAATACATCAAGGATAAGCTGGGGCTCTAGGTTCTGGATGCTGGATGCGGGTATTCGAGGTCTGGATATTTGCATCCAGTCTTTTTTGCAGGAGACAATAATATGGTTTCTGTAATAGCATTTATAACCTGCGCTGTCGCCGGGCAGTTCGCTCCGAAAACAGAGGTCTCGATTGACGGCACTAATTTCCTGATCAACAGCGAGTTGACTTATGAAGACTGCAAACCGGAAGCCAGGGGCAGGCTGATGAATATTCGTATGGTAAACTCCGTGTTCGACGATGAGAATCCAGAGACACGACCTGAAGGATTCGATCCGGAAGTAAACACCAGCAATTTTATCAAATCCCTGGATCAGTATAAGTCCAAAGGCATCCTGGCCTTCACCATCAACCTACAGGGAGGATTCCCGGGGTACGAGGGCGCTATCAACACAGCGTTCCGCGCCGATGCCAGCCTCAAGCCTGAATATATGAAACGGGTGAGCCGCGTCATCGAAGCGGCGGATGAGCTGGGAATGGTGATCATACTGGGCCTGTTCTATCAGCGGCAGGATGAGATTCTCCCGAACCCGGACGCTGTCCGAAAGGCGACTGCAAACGCAGCGGCGTGGGTCAGGGATAAAGGCTATAAAAACGTGATAATCGAGATAGCCAATGAATACGTACACAGCGGATTTGCGGACATTATCAGAAGTGAGGATGGAGAGGTTGAACTGATAAACATCGTCCGCTCCACTGCTCCGGAACTGATCGTATCCACCAGCGGCATAGGCGACTGCCGATTTCACGAAAAGCTCTGCGAAGCCGCTGATTTTGTCCTGATCCACGGCAACGGCTGCAATCCGGATATATACGCTGAAAGGGTTAACTCATATAAGAAATATGGAAAGCCGATAGTCTTTAACGAGGACTGGTGCTTCTCCGATGACCCGCGCCGCGTCCCTGACGCTGCTCAAAAAGCCACGGCTGCGTTCGACACCGGCGCATCGTGGGGTATCATGAACGAGGTGCGGAACCAGCACTGGCCATTTATCTTCGGCATCGGCGATCCAGAGGAGGGGGGAAACGCCAAAGAGGATTTCATCGCTTATGAGACCATAGCCAAACTGGTTGGAATTTACTGAGTGCCAGAGAGATCCACATAATTGACGCGAGCCCAAAGGCCCCGATGCCATCAAATGAACTGTATAACGCCATCATCTAGTCGTCGCCTGTGCTTTGACACTTGCCCAGGTAACGGCTAGTTTCCCTGATGAAGAGATTGCCAGCGCCTTGCCGAGTCCTTGCTCTTTAACCATCCGGATATCTTCTTCAATCAAGGCGACATTAAAGATGCCAACCTCATCAATAGCTCCTGTGAAGAAATTGAGTGCGGGAGTGATGGCGCCAATTACAAGCGGCTCATCATTTGTATCTGGTACGTTATCGAAAGCTGCCTCTCCCTCTATTTCCCCGTCTACATAAGCTCTTATGAATTCCTGGTCGTAAGTGCCGGCAACGTGATGCCATTTGTCATCCCGCAGGTCTGTTGTCCCTGCAGTTAACTTCCATTGTTGTGCTCCCTCAGTGAAGTGTGGACGGAGAAGACCTGTGTCATTCTCTATCTGTAATACGTAGTTCCTGAAGTCAGTATTTCCTACTGGAACCGACTTCGACACAAACTCTACCCAGCCGTTCTCGAACTCCACTCTTATCCAGGCTGTTACAGTCCACGTCACCAGGTTAAAGGGATCAGCGTGCGGCACAATAACTACTGAATTGCCCGGGAAATGCAGAGCCTTACTTCCGTATTGACCATCGACCCACTGGATGCCGTTTCCTATTTCGCCATCAAGCCCATTTCCCGAAGAATCACTGGCAATGTTGCTCCGACCCTCATCGAAAAGCCAGATGCCAACGACAGTTGCCGGCTCAATCTCGGCGTCACATACACCTGAAAACCCTAACCAGATAATAATTAGGCTGAAACATGCTATAGGTAGATTTCTCATCTTTTCATTTCCCTCCATGCTATTGGCCTGGGCGGGTAGAGGCTTCTCAGCGAGTGGCTAAGACTGCCAGTATGTCCATGCACCAGGCCACGGC